>Ga0209810_1003766_pt1 | contig 15463 bp, 10 predicted proteins | sample Coa_R1_7_FD_187159 | JGI IMG/M metagenome (GOLD analysis project Ga0209810, IMG submission 187159) | Surface soil microbial communities from Centralia Pennsylvania, which are recovering from an underground coalmine fire - Coalmine... | ecosystem: Environmental > Terrestrial > Soil > Unclassified...
CCACGTACCTGGCCCCGGCGTGGCGGGCGCCCTGGACCGAGTTCATGCCCACGCCTCCGACCCCGAAGACGACCACCGTGTCGCCGGGGCGCACGCCGGCGGCGTAGACGGCCGACCCCCAGCCGGTAGTGACCCCGCAGCCGACCAGGGCGGCCACGTCGAAGGGCAGGTCGTCGTCCACCTTGACGCACTGCAGCTCGGAGATCACCGCGTACTGAGAGAAGGTACCCAGCACGCACATGCCGCCCAGGTCCTTGCCGTCCAGGTGGAAGCGGAAGGTGCCATCCTGCAGGCAACCCACGGCCGCGTTCAGCCCCCGGTCGCACAGATTCTGGTGGCCGGTGGAACAGTAGCGGCAGCGTCCGCAGCAGGGCACGTACGAGGAGACGATGTGGTCGCCCTTCTTCACCGCCGTGACCCCGGGGCCGACCTCCTCGACGATGCCGGCCCCCTCGTGCCCTCCCACCATGGGATAGCTGCGGAAGCCCCCCTCCCGGATGTGCTCGTCCGAGTGACAGAGGCCGGAGGCCATGAACCTGACCAGCACCTCGTTGGCCCGGGGCGGATCCAGGTCCAGCTCCTCGATCTCCCAGGGCCCACCGGGTTGCTTGACCACCGCGGCTCGCGTCTTCAACTCCTCATCCCTCCACTCCCTCGTGGGTCGGTTGGACTAGCACACTAGTATGCAGCAGATCGCGTGACCACGCGGCCTGGCGGCCGGACCCGGGGTTCGCCGGGCCGGGTCGAGGTGTGGCGGCGCCGGATCGCTGGAGGAGCTGGGCAACGGGCCCGCGCGCGACCACCCCCCGGCGCGCTCTCGCCGACGTCGCCGATGACCGACCTCCCGACCGGCCCCTCCTCCCTGGCCCCACCCGAGCGATGGTCGCGCACGGCGGCCAGGCTCGTGTTCGCGGCCCCGTTCACCCTCCCGGTGGTCGTCCGGGCGGTGGGGCCGGCCCGTCGGTGGGGGCGTCGGGCCCGGTCGGCGCCCCTCCTCCCCCGTCCGGCCGCGCCCGCCGACCGCCGGCCGGCGGGCCGGGGGCCGTCGGGCGCGGTCTAAACTCCCAGCTATGAGCAAGCCCCCGCGACGGTTCGGTTTCGACACCCTGGCCGTCCACGCCGGGCAACGGCCCGACCCCGTCACCGGTGCGCGGGCGGTGCCCATCTACCAGACCAGCGCCTACGTCTTCGAGGACAGCGAGCACGCCGCCAACCTGTTCGCGCTCCAGCGCTTCGGGAACATCTACTCGCGGATCATGAACCCGACCGTGGCCGTCTTCGAGGAGCGCATCGCCGCCCTGGAGAACGGCATCGGCGCCATCGCCACCGCCTCCGGCCAGGCCGCCCAGCACCTCACCATCTTCACCCTGATGCAAGCCGGGGACGAGTTCGTGGCCTCCCGCAGCCTCTACGGCGGCACCTACCAGCAGTTCGACGTCAGCTTCCGCAAGATGGGCATCCAGTGCCGCTTCGTCGACGGCGACGACCTCGACCGGTGGCGGGAGGCCGTCACCGAGCGGACCCGGGCCTTCTACGTCGAGACCATGGGCAACCCCCTCATCGACGTGGCCGACCTGGAGGCGCTGGCCGGGCTCGCCCACGAGGTCGGGGTGCCGCTGATCGTGGACAACACCTTCGCCTCTCCGTACCTCTGCCGGCCGCTGGAGTGGGGAGCCGACATCGTGGTGCACTCGGCGACCAAGTTCATCTGCGGCCACGGCACCGCCATCGGCGGCGTCATCGTCGACGGGGGCCGCTTCCCCTGGGACAACGGCAAGTTCCCGGGCATGACCGAGCCCTCCAAGGGCTACCACGACCTCCGCTTCTTCGAGTACTTCGGCGACTTCGGCTGGCTGATGAAGTGCCGGGCCGAGATGCTGCGCGACTACGGCCCCACCATGGCTCCCTTCACCGCCTGGCTCATGCTCCAGGGGCTGGAGACCCTGCACGTCCGCATGGAGCGTCACTGCGCCAACGCGCAGCGGGTGGCCGAGTTCCTGGAGCAGCACCCGGCCGTGGAGTACGTCAACTACCCCGGCCTGCCCTCCAACCGCTACCATGCCCGGGCCAGGAAGTACCTCCCCCGGGGGTGCGGCGCCATCATGACCTTCGGCATCCGTGGCGGCCGCGAGGCGGGCCGCCGCTTCATCGAGTCGGTGCAGCTGGCGAGCCACCTGGCCAACGTGGGCGACGCCAAGACCCTGGTCATCCACCCCGCCTCCACCACCCACCAGCAGCTCACCGACGACGAGCTGCGGGCGGTGGGCATCGGGCCGGAGCTGATCCGTCTCTCGGTGGGCATCGAGGACGTGGAGGACATCGTCTGGGACCTGGAGCAGGCCCTACGCAGGTCCCAGCGGGCGGAGCCGGCGGCGGCCCCCTCCCGGGACGGCCTCGGCCACTCGACGCTCTCCCGGGCCTTCGGGGCCCCGTACCAGGGGTGAGGGCATGGCCGCCGTCGGTGAGCGCAACGACTACGGCCTCTCGCCCTGGGACCGCTATCGGATCCTGACCACCTACCGCACCATCGCCATGGTGGGGCTCTCGTCGAACTACTACAACGCCAGCTCCTTCGCCGCCATCTACCTGGCCGCCAACGGCTACGACATCGTGCCGGTCAACCCGGCCCAGGCCGGGAAGCGCGAGATCCTGGGCCGGCGGGTCCACCGCGACCTGCGCGAGGCGGCAGCGGCGCACCCCCGCCCGATCGAGATCGTGGACGTCTTCCGCCCGGCGCACGAGGTGCCGGAGATCGCCCGCCAGGCGATCGAGATCGGCGCCCGGGTGCTCTGGATGCAGCTGGGGGTGATCAACCACGAGGCGGCCGAGATGGCACGCCGGGCCGGTCTGGAGGTGGTCATGGACCGCTGCTGCAAGATCGAGCACGCCCGGTTCTTCGGCGGCCTGCGCACCATCGGCCTCAACACGGGCGTGGTCACGAGCCGTCTGGCCGTGCGGGCACCCGAGTAGCCCTGGCCGAGGCCGGCCCGGCCGGGCCGGCCTCGGCCAGAATGCGGGTATGACCGATATCGTCGACCTGCCTCGGATCCAGGCCGGGCTGAAGGAACGCTACCGGGCCGATCCCGACAGCGCCCGAGTGGTGACCGGCGCGCGCTCGGTGGGCCGGGACCTCCGCGACCCCCGTCACTGCGCCGCCGCCCCCAGCGGGTTCCCCGGGATGGTGATCGAGGCCGGCCTCCACCCGGCGGCAGGGGGCGCCGGCGACACCCCCTGCTCGGGCGACATCCTGGCCGCCGCCCTGGCCGTCTGCGAGGAGAGCACGCTGCGTTCGGTCGCCGCCAACCTGGGCCTCGAGCTGGAGTCGGTCGACGTCGAGGTGCGCATCCACTGGGACTTCAGGGGCACCATGGGCGTCGACCGCACGGCCCCGATCGGCGCCACCGCGGTCGAGATGAGGACACGGGTCAAGGTCCGGGAGGGCATCGACCCGGAGCGGGCGCGCCGCCTGCTGGCCAGCGCCGAGCGCTACTGCTCCACCCTGCAGACGCTGCGCCACGGCGCGGCGGAGGTACGGACGGACCTCGCCCTGGTGGAGTAGGGCGAGACCACGGCCCCGGAGGGTCGGGTCGGCTCGAGCCGGGAGGGCAGGATACGGATCGCGGGCCCGGGAGGGAACGCCGGGCGGCGGTCGGGACGACCGCCGCCGGGGGTCCCCGGCCTCGGCCGCCACCCCCCGGATGGGCGGGGCCAGGCCCAGCCAGTAGGGGCCGGGATCCGATCGTATCCTCACCGCGCCCGACCGCGTTGCACGGTCGTGGTCGTGCACGTAGACGGGGACGCGGTTGAACCCGAGGTGTTCGCCTCGTGAACCTGGCCAGGATGAGCGGGCGGGTCGGCAGCCCGCCCGGGAAGCCCCTCCCCCGGGGCTGGCCTTCCCGGGCGAGACGGCGGTCGCGGATCGACCTCACCCCCTTCGTCGCCGCCCTGGCCATCCTGGTAACGGTGAGCGGTGTCGGCGGTGGGATGTACGCCGCCTCCTTCATGCGCAGCCTGCCCTCGGTGCAGGGGCTGGACGCCACCCTGCTCAAGGGGGACACGCTGATCTACGACCGCAACGGGGTGGAGCTGGCCGACGTGGGCCGGCAGGGCAACCACCTGCGCACGGTCACGCTGAGCCAGATCTCGCCCTACCTGATCGACGCCACGGTGGCGGTGGAGGACCACACCTTCTGGACCAACCCCGGCTTCGACCCCACCGGCATCGCCCGCTCGGCGATCGACGACCTGCTCCATCGGGGCTCGCTGGCGGGGGGTTCGACCATCACCCAGCAGCTGGTCAAGCAGGTGTTCTTGAGCCCCCAGCAGACGCTGGGTCGGAAGCTGCGGGAGGTGGTGCTGGCCTACCAGATGACGCGCACCTACTCCAAGTCGCAGATCCTGCAGCTGTACCTGAACGTGAGCCCCTACGGGGAGCAGCAGTTCGGGGTGGAGGCGGCGGCGGAGACCTACTTCCACAAGAGCGCCAAGGAGCTGGACCTGGCCCAGGCGGCGCTGCTGGCGGGGCTGCCCCGCTCGCCCACCGACTACGATCCGGTGCTGCACTTCGGGGCGGCCAAGGCCCGGCAGCAGGAGGTGCTGGCGGCCATGGTCCGCTACGGCTACATCAGCCCGGCCCAGGCCCGGGCGGCCTACGCCGAGCCGCTGCAGGTCTCCCCGCCGGTGACCTCCTACAAGGCGCCCCACTTCGTCCAGTACGTGCTGGGGGAGCTGGAGCGGCTGGGCTTCAAGCCCGGGCAGCAGCAGCTGCGGGTGACCACCACCCTGGACTACGCCCAGCAGCAGCTGGCCGAGCAGGTGGTGCGGCGCAACGTGGCCCAGCAGGCCCGGCGCGACCCCGGGGGGCAGCTGAGCTCGGCCATGGTGGCCATCGACCCTCGGACCGGGGAGATCCTGTCCATGGTGGGCTCGCCGGACTTCAACGGTCCGGGGGGGCAGATCGACTTCGCCGCCACCCAGCCCATCAACCCGGGCTCCTCGCTGAAGCCGTTCACCTACGCCCTGGCCCTGCAGAACCACGAGCTGAGCATGGACACCCGGATCCACGACGGCCCCTCGCCCTACGTGGTCCGGCTGCCCTCGGGGGAGGTGTACACGGTCCAGAACTTCGATCTCAAGACCCACGGCGACCCGCCGGCGCGGGTGGCCCTGGCCGGCTCGCTCAACATCCCCGCGGTCAAGGTGGAGATGCTGGACACGGTCCCGGCCCTGGTCGACTTCCTGCGCAAGGCGGGCATCCAGCCCGCCATCCCCCGTCGGGACCGGCAGGGGGGGACGGAGTACGGCTACCAGGACCCCGACACCGCCTTCGGCCCCAGCCTGACCCTGGGCGGCTACCCGGTGCGGCTGGTGCAGGAGGCGGCCGGCTACGCCGCCCTGGCCGACCTGGGGCTCTACCACCCGCCCCTCGCGGTGCTCCGGGTGACCGACCTCAAGGGGCAGGTGCTCTACCAGGCCGACCCCACCCGGGGGGCGGTCCAGGTCATGGACCCGGGGGTGGCCTTCATCATCGCCCAGATCCTGTCCGACGACGCCAACCGGGCCCCCATCTTCGGCTTCAACTCCCCCCTGCACCTGGCCGACCGGCGGGCGGCGGCCAAGACCGGGACCACCGACAACTACAAGGACGCCCTGACCGCGGGCTACACCCCCGACCTGGCCAGCGTGTTCTGGGTGGGGGACATCCTGGACCCCTCCCACCACCTGAACACGGACGCGGTCTACGTGGCCTCGCCGGCCTGGCACGACTTCATGGAGGCGGCGCTGAAGGGGGTGCCCGACCACTGGTACTCGCCCCCCGCGGACGTGGTCGGGGGCCCCAACGACAGCTGGTTCCTGCGCGGCTCCGGCAAGCCCACCACCTTCCCCGGTGACCTCCCCAGCCCCTCGCCCACGCTCGCCCAACCCGACTACGGCGTCCCCCCCGACCCCGGCACCGGCCCCCAGGTCGCCGGCCTCAACTGCCGGCGCCTGCCGCTCCCGGTGCTCTGCCCGCAGCCGACGCCGCCCCCGCGGAGCCAGCTCGGCGCGTCCCTGCCCAGCGGCGGTGGCTGATCCCCTGGTGGGCACACCCCGGCCGGCCCGGGCCGGCGGCTGGAGCCGAGGTCGGCTGCGTAGAATCTCTGCCCGATGACCGCAGCCGAGCTTTCGGTGGTGACCGAGTCGTTGCCGGGAAGTCAGGTCGGCTTGACCATCGAGGTCCCCCAGGAGCAGGTCGACCGGGCCTTCGAGCGGGCGCTCGAGCGACTCGCACGGCGCGTCCGCATCGGCGGCTTCCGACCCGGGAAGGCGCCCCGGCCGCTGCTCGAGGCCCGGCTGGGGCCGGCCGTGATCCGCGACGAGGTGGTCGAGATCCTCGTCCCCGGGGTCGTCAGCCAGGCTTTGCGCGACCGGCAGATCGACGCCATCGACCGCCCCAGCGTCGAGGTCCAGCAGTTGGAGCGGGGGCGCCCGGCCCGGCTCACGGCCCGGGTCAGCGTGATGCCCGAGGTCAAGCTGCCGGATCTGGACGCGCTCCAGGTGGAGCGGCGGAGCACGGTCGTCGACGAGGAGATGCTCCAGCGCCGGCTGGGCGAGCTACGTGAGCGCCTGGCCCAGATCCAGCCGGTCGACCGGGAGATCCGGGAGGGCGACGTCGCCGTCGTCGACCTGGAGGTCCAGGTGGACGGCCGCCGCATCCCCTCCGAGGCTCGCCGCGCCACCGAGGTGGAGGTACGCGAGGGGGAGGTGATCCCCGAGCTGCTTCCGGCCCTGCTGGGGCGCAGGGAGGGCGAGGTTGCGACCGCCGACGTGACCCTGCCCGAGACCCATCCCGACCCCCGGCTCCGAGGCCGGCCGGCCCGGCTCGAGGTGACCGTCCGGGGGGTCAAGGAGAAGGTCGTGCCCGAGCTCACCGACGAGGCGGCGAGGGAGCTGAGCGAGGGGCGACATCCGACCGTGGAGGACTTCGTCCGGGCGGTGCGGCGCGACCTGGAGGAGGAGGCGCGGCGCCTCGACGAGCTGGCCTTCGAGCGGGCGGCGGTCGAGACGGTGGTGAACGCGGCCCAGGTGGAGCTGCCCGAGGCGCTGGTCGCGCGGGAGGTCGATCGCCAGATGGAGGACCTCGCCCAACGCCTGCGCCGCCAGGGCCTGCGCCCGGATCGCTACTTCCAGTACCTGAACACCACCGAGGCCGAGTACCGGGACCGGCTGCGCCCGGAGGCGGAGGGCCGCATCCGGGTCGACCTGGTGCTGGACGAGCTCGGCAAGCAGATGGCGGTGGAGCCCTTCGAGGACGAGGTCACCGAGTACATGAAGGCGGAGGCGGAACGGGACGAGGGGATGGGGCGGGACCTGGATACCCTCCTGGGTAGTCCAGCGGTCCGAGCCTACTTCCGCCATCGCCTGACCCGGATCCGCGTCCTGGAGGGGCTGGTGGCCCGGCTGAGCGGGACGGCCGCGGGGACGTCGGGCGAGGCGGGGTAGAGCCATGGAAGACCGGACCTACAATGGGGTCATGGGTGGGAGCCAGCCGCTGGGCTACCTGGTCCCGATGGTGGTCGAGAGCACGAACCGCGGGGAACGCGCGTTCGACATCTACTCGAGGCTGTTGAAGGAGCGGATCATCTTCATCGGCACCCCCATCGACGATCAGGTGGCCAACCTGGTCGTGGCACAGCTGCTGTTCCTGCAGAGCGAGGACCCGGAGAAGGACATCTCCGTCTACATCAACAGCCCCGGCGGCTCCGTGAACGCCGGTCTGGCGATCTACGACACCATGCAGTACGTCCGCCCTCCGGTGTCGACCATCTGCATCGGGATGGCCTACTCCATGGGGGCCGTGCTGCTGGCGGGGGGTTCGCCGGGGAAGCGCTACGCCCTCCCCCACGCGAACATCCTGATCCATCAGCCGTGGGGCGGCATGCAGGGCCAGGCGACCGACATCCAGATCCACGCCCGGGAGATCCTGCGGACCCGTGAGCTGCTCAACTCCATCCTGGCCAAGCACACCGGGCAGCCCATCGAGCGTGTCCAGCAGGACACCGAGCGGGACTACTTCATGACGCCCGAGCAGGCGAAGGCCTACGGCCTGATCGACGACATCATCCGGGCCCCGGAGCCGGCGGCGGCCGCGGCCGACGGGAAGGCGCCGGGGGCGAAGGCGTGAGCGCATGATCTTCCGCCGCAGGGGCAGCAACCCCAGGGTGATCCGGCATCATCCCCGTTGCTCCTTTTGCGGCAAGGAGCGTGGTGAGGGAGGAGTGCAGCTTGTGGCCGGTGCCGGGGTGTACATCTGCAGCGAATGCGTCAGGTTGGCCAGCGAGATCTTGCGCCGTCATCGACATCCGGCCCCGGCGGGGATGTGAGGGGGTGACCAGGTGAGCGATCGCGAGGACCGCCGCCGCTACACGCGTTGCTCCTTCTGTGGGAAGGGGCAGGATCAGGTACGCAAGCTGGTCGCGGGCCCCGGGGTGTACATCTGCGATCTGTGCATCGACCTCTGCCAGGAGGTGCTGGAGGAGGACAGCCGCTCGGGCAACGCCAAGAAGGCCAAGACGGGCTTCATCCCCAACCCCAAGACCATCGCCGCCGCCCTCGACCAGTACGTGATCGGCCAGGAGCACGCGAAGAAGGTCCTCGCCGTCCAGGTCTACAACCACTACAAGCGGGTCTCGGCCTCGAAGATGGTCGGGGACGTGGAGCTGACCAAGTCCAACGTCCTGCTGGTCGGTCCCACCGGGTGCGGCAAGACCTACCTGGCCCAGACCCTGGCCAAGATCCTCGACGTCCCTTTCGCCATCGCCGACGCCACCAGCCTGACCGAGGCCGGCTACGTGGGCGAGGACGTCGAGAACATCCTCCTGCGCCTGATCCAGGCGGCCGACTTCGACATCAGCCGGGCCGAGCGGGGCATCATCTACATCGACGAGATCGACAAGATCGCGCGCAAGTCCGATAATCCCTCGATCACCCGGGACGTGTCGGGGGAGGGGGTGCAGCAGGCGCTGCTGAAGATCCTCGAGGGGACCGTCGCCAACGTCCCCCCTCAGGGGGGACGCAAGCATCCACACCAGGACTTCATCCAGATCAACACCACCAACATCCTCTTCATCTGCGGCGGCGCCTTCGACGGGCTGGACCGGATCATCGAGCAACGGGTCGGCCGCAAGGCGATCGGCTTCGGGGCACCGTCCACGAAACCGGCCAAGCGCGAACGGGCGGAGATCCTCTCCATGCTCCAGCCCGAGGACCTGCTCAGGTACGGCTTCATCCCGGAGTTCATCGGGCGGCTGCCGATCGTGGTGACCCTTCACCCCCTGGACGAGCAGGACATCGTCCGCATCTTGACCGAGCCCAAGAACGCCCTGGTCAAGCAGTACCAGAAGTTCTTCAACCTCGACAACGTCGAGCTGGTGTTCGAGGACGGAGCGCTGGAGGCCATCGCCCGCAAGGCGGTGGATCGGGGCACCGGCGCCCGGGCCCTCAAGTCCATCATCGAGGAGGTCCTCCTCGACACCATGTTCGAGATCCCGTCGCGGCCGGACATCAAGCGCTGCATCATCCGGCCCGAGGCGATCGAGAGCGCCGGTGAGCCGGAGTACGAGTTCGGCGAGGAGGGGGACCGGACGGCGGTGGTGGGCGAGTCCGCCTAGGCTCTCGGGGCCGAACCGGCCCCGTCGTGAGTGGGTCCGATGCGGGAGCTGCGCGGCCGACTCGCTCTGGTGACTGGCGCCTCCTCGGGGCTGGGGCCCTTCATCGCTCGGCGCCTGCACCTGGAAGGGATACGGCTCGTGCTCTCGGCCCGGCGGCGCCCGGAGCTGGAGCGGCTGGCTCGGGAGCTGGTCGGCTCCCGGGTGGTGACGGCCGACCTCTCGATGCCCGAGGAGGTGGAACGGCTGGCCGCCGAGGCCGGCCCCGTGGACCTGCTGGTGGCCAACGCTGGCGTCCCGGCCAGCGGTCCGCTGCTCGACTTCACCGTGGAGCAGCTCGACCGTGCGCTCGACGTCAACCTGCGCGCGCCCCTGGTGCTGGCGCGGTTGCTCCTACCGGGCATGGTGGCCCGGGGCCGTGGCCACCTGGTCCTGATCGCTTCCATGGCCGGTCAGGTGGCCGCGGCCAGGCTCTCGGTCTACGCCGCGACCAAGTTCGGCCTGCGCGGTCTCGGGCACGGCCTGCGGGCCGAGCTCCGGGGCACCGGGGTGGGGGTGTCGATCGTCAGTCCCTTCTACGTCGGTCGGGTGGGGATGTGGGCGGAGACCGGCGTCCGCTCCCCGCTGGAGGAGGTGTCGCCGGTGCGGGTGGCGGAGGCGGTGGTGGACGCGGTTCGGCGCGATCGGGCCGAGGTCACCGTGGCGCCGGCGCCCGTCCGTCTCCTCCACCGCCTGCCCATGGCGGTGCCGGAGCTCGTGCACACGCCCCTCGGCCGCTGGGGCGCGCACCCCGGCCGGGCGGTGGAGGCCCAGCGGGCCAAGCGCTGAGCGGGCGCCGGCACCACGACCTACAATGGGGAGTCCAATGCGCCGCCAGCAGCTCGTAGCGGACGCACCTGCGGTTCGACCGGCCCGCTCCCGCTGAGCCGGTCCGCCGATCCTCCCGCCAACCTCACCGGAGTTTCACGCGCACCACGATGAGCCGATCCCAGACTACGTCGACGGCCGCGGCCATGGCCACGGCCTACGACCCCGGCGCCGTCGAGCCCGGCTGGTACGAGCGCTGGGAGGCGGCGGGGCTGTTCCGGGCCGATCCTCGGAGCCCGAAACCGAGGTACTCCATCGCCCTGCCTCCGCCCAACGTGACCGGCGAGCTGCACATGGGCCACGCGGTCAACGCCGCTCTCCAGGACGTCTGGGCGCGTTACCGGCGGATGACCGGGTACGAGGTGCTGTGGTTGCCCGGCACCGACCACGCCGCCATCGCCACCCAGAACGTAATCGAGCGCCAGCTGGCCGAGGAGGGGACGACCAAGGAGCGGATCGGTCGCGAGGCCTTCCAGGCGCGAGTGGAGCGGTGGTACCGGGAGGTGGGCCAGACCATCATCTCCCAGTTCCGGGAGCTGGGGGCTTCGCTCGACTTCTCGCGCACGCGGTTCACCATGGACCGGGGCTACGTCCGGGCCGTCCGGACCGCGTTCGTGCACTACTACGAGAAGGGCTGGCTCTATCGGGGGCCGCGCATCGTCAACTGGTGTCCGCGCTGTCAGAGCGCGATCTCCGACCTGGAGGTCGAGTGGCGCGAGCACACCGACCTGCTCTACTCCATCCGCTACCCGGTCGTGCCGGGGTCCGCGGCCGTCCCGACCCCGAAGCCCGGCGGGGGTGAGGGACCCTGGCTGGTGATCGCCACCGTGCGACCGGAGACGATGCTGGCGGACACGGGCGTCGCCGTGCATCCCGGCGACGAGCGATATCGACACCTGGTGGGGGGGTACGCGGTGCTGCCGCTGGTGGGCCGCCGTCTCCCCATCGTGGCCGACGAGGCCGTGGAGCCGGAGTTCGGGACCGGTGCCCTGAAGGTGACGCCGGGCCACGATCCCCTGGACTGGGAGATCGGGCGGCGCCACGGCCTGGCCGTGGTCGGGGCGATGCACCCGGACGGACGGATGAACGTCCCCGACCTGCCCGAGTACGATGGCCTGCCCGCCCTCGAGGCTCGGGAGCGCGTGGTGCGCGACCTGCGGGCCGGCGGCTACCTGGTCGACGCCCGGCCGTACGTGCACCAGGTGGGGCACTGCGACCGCTGCGGCACGGTGCTGGAGCCGATGGTGTCGGAGCAGTGGTGGCTGCGGATGGACGAGCTGGCGCGGAGGTGTCAGGAGGCCAGCGCCCGGGGAGAGGTGCGCTGGCATCCCCCCCGCTTCGAGCGCACCTACCTGGACTGGCTCGCGGGCATCCGGGATTGGTGCGTGAGCCGGCAGCTCTGGCTCGGCCATCGCATCCCCGTCTACACCTGCGGCAACGGTCACGTCTTCGCCTCGGTGGAGGAGCCGGAACGTTGCCCTACCTGCGGCGACGGGATGCTCGCCCAGGACCCGGACGTCCTCGACACCTGGTTCTCCTCGGCCCTCTGGCCGTTCGCCACCCTGGGCTGGCCGGAGGACACCGAGGACCTCCGGGCCTTCTACCCCACCTCCCTCAACGTCACCGCCCGGGACATCATCAACCTCTGGGTCACCCGCATGATCTTCAGCGGCCTGGAGCTGATGGGAGAGGTGCCCTTCGGCGACGTGATGATCAACGCCACCGTGCTGGCCCCCGACGGGCGGCGCATGAGCAAGTCGCTGGGCACCGGTGTCGACCCCCGGGAGATCGTGCGCCGGTACGGCGCCGACGCCCTGCGCGCCTGGGCCGCCCAGGTGGCCATGTCCAGCCAGGACGTGCGCTACGACGAGACCCGCATCGAGGGCTTCCGGCGCTTCGCCAACAAGCTCTGGAACGCCACCCGCCGGGTCCTGTCCGACCTCGAGGACACGCCGCCGTCGGTCCCGGAGACGGGGCTCGGCCTGATGGACCGTTGGATCCTCTCCCGCCTGGACCACACGGTGGCCACGGTCACCGAGCACATCGAGGACTTCACCTTCACCGGCTCGGTCAGCGCCATCTACGACTTCGCCTGGCACGAGTTCTGCGACTGGTACCTGGAGGCGGCCAAGCCGCGCCTACGAGCGGGGGATCCGGCGGCCCAGGGGGTGGCCACGCAGGTGCTGGACGTGGTCCTGCGCCTGCTCCATCCTTTCATGCCCTTCGTCACCGAGGAGCTCTGGCACCGGCTGCCGGGCGAGCGCGATTTCCTGGTCCGGGTCCCCTGGCCCCGCCCCATGGGACGCCGGGACCCCGAGGCCGAGGCCGCCGTCGGTCGTCTGATCGCCCTGGTGGAGGAGGTGCGACGGGCCCGGCAGGCGGCGGGCGCGCCCCGCCGGGGGGGAAGCCTGTGGTTGGAGGAGCCGCTGGAACCGGAGCTGGCCTCGCTGGCCGGTGAGCTGGCGGCGGTGGAGCTGGTCGCGAGCGCTCCGGAGCCCGGCATCGCCCTCTCCCAGGTGGCCGGTCGTGTCGCCTTTCCCACGGCCGGGCCGGGGGAGCCGGTCCATCGCGCCACCCGTCGGCGGCTGGAGCAGGAGCTGGAGCGGGTGCGGGCGCGCCTGGCCAATCCGGGGTTCCTGGAGCGGGCCCCGGCCCCGGTGGTGGAGAAGGAACGTGGCCGGTTGGCCGAGCTGGAGGCGGCGCTGGAACGCATCCGGCCGGCGTGACCGGGTGGGGCCGGGACCGCGACGCCGCTCGCCGTCCCGGGCCGGCGTCCCACTAAGCTAGCCCGCGATGTCCCTGGCCGCGATGCTCGTCCCACCCGCCCTGCTGGCGGCGGCGGCGATCCTCTCCTGGTCGCTGGGCCACACCGGCGTCGGGGCCGGCCGGGTCGTCTGCGCCCCCGCCGCCTGGCTCGCGGCGGGCGTGGAGGCGGTGGCCTGGTGGTGGGGCGGCCGGGTGCCGCTCGAGCTCAGCCTTCCCTTCGGCCTGGCCGGCGCCCCCCTGGGCGTCAAGCTGGACAGCTCGATCTTCGCCCTGCAGATGATCACCCTGCTCGCCCTGGCCCTGCTCTTCACCTTCCAGCCCCGGGACCCGGGCCGGGCGGCCCTGGCGAGCCTGGTGGGAGGCGTGGCCCTGGGAACGCTGGCGGCCAGCAGCTTGAGCCTGACCGCCTTCGGCCTCAGCGTCTGCTCGGGTCTGGTGTGGACCGCCCTCGCCTGGGACGAGCGGACGGAGGTGGGGGCCACCTGGGGGGCCCTCTCCCTGGCCTGGGTCCTCCTGCTCTGGGCGGCCGTGGTCCTGGAGGTGGTCGGGGGGACGTCGGTCTACTCGGCGGTTCCGGTGACCGCGCTCCAGGCCCCGGTCTTCCTCCTCCTGGCCGCGGCCGCGCTCCTCTGCGCCGGGGCGCTGCCCTGGCGGACATGGGTGTCGCTGGTCTGGAGGCGTGCCCGGCCTGCCTCGGGGTCCCTGGCCGTGGCCGTGCTGGTGCCGCTGGGGTTCTCACTCTTGCTGCGCGCCTATGCGCTGGGGGCGGGCCAGTGGCCGGGCGGCTGGCTCCACCCGCTGCTGGCCGGCCTAGGCGCGGCGACCGCCCTGGCTGCCGCCGGCCGGGCCCAGGCGGCGGGGTCGGTGCGCGCGGTGCGGGCCGAGGCGGTCCCCCTGGGCGCGGGGCTCACCCTGCTGGGGCTGGCCCTCGGGACCCCGCTCGGCGTGGCGGCCGCGGTGCTCTCCCTGGGCGGGCTGGGGTTGGTCGCCGGGCTCGTCCCGCTCCTCCCTGAGGGAGGGCTGGTCGCCTCCCTGGGGGACGCCCTGGCCTTCGGTGCCCCTCCCGCGCTGGTCTTCGGAGGATGGCTGCTCTGTGTTCAGGCCGCGCTCGAGGCCGGTCCGGTGACGGGCCTGATGGGCCTGGTGGGGGTCTTCGCCTGGTCGGTGGGGCTGGCCGCCGTGGCCCGGGCGACCTGGCTTCCCGCCCCGGCGGCTCGCTCGGGCTCGCCGGTGGGGCTCGCCGTCGGGGCCGGGCTCCTCCTGGCCGCCGGGGTCGGGCTGGGCGGCCTGGCCTCGCTGGTCGCGGCGCCGGTGGCCTCGGACCTGGCACCGCCGGGTTCGCACGGGGCAGCGGTCTCCTACCTGGGAGGGGGTGCGGTGGGCGTCACCGTTCCCTCGGGCAGCTGGCCCGCGGGGGCGCTGGGAGGAGCGGTGGCGATCGTGGGGGTGGTCCTCCTGGCGATCGTCGGCCTGCTCCGCAGACCGGGCCGGGAGCCGATCCGACCCCTTTCAGGGGTCGAGGGGGAGCCTGCCCGCGCTCGGCGGAGCGTGTCCGCCCTGGAGGTGAAGCCGCTGATCGAGCCCCCCTGGCGGGACCTCCGCGATCGCCTGGCCACCCGGCTGCGGGGACTGCGGGTCCCGTCGCAGTACCGCAGCCTGGTGCGTCCGAATGCCGTCGCCGCGGCCGCGACCCGGGGTCGGCCCTGGTTCTGGGCGCTCGTGACCCTGGCCCTGGCCTTGGTGGTGACGCGCTGATGGAGGCGGCCGCGGCGGCCGGTGCCGTGCTGGCCTGGCTGGGGGTGAGCCTGCTCTCGCTGGCCGACGCGCGTCGGGGGCTGGCCCTGGGGCTGGTGACGACCGCCCTGGGCCTGGCTCTGGCCGCGGCGGCATCGGGGCGGCAGCCGTCCGCGGCGGCCGCCCTGGCCGCGGGCGGAGCCGCGGGCTCGCTGCTCCGGCTGCGCGATGGGGAGCCGGGCTGGGGTCTCATGCGCCCGGGCTCGACGCCCCGCCTGGTCGCGGCCCTGCTCGTCTTCCTGGCTGCGGTGCTGCTGGTCGGTTCCGGCCTCGGGGTTCCCACCGGCGTGGCCCGTCTGGGGGCGATCGCGGTCGCGCTCCTCGCCCTGTTGCGGCTCCTGACCGTCGAGCGCCGCTCGCCCGCGCTCGGCTCCGGGGCCGCGCTGGCG
>Ga0209810_1003767_pt1 | contig 15463 bp, 9 predicted proteins | sample Coa_R1_7_FD_187159 | JGI IMG/M metagenome (GOLD analysis project Ga0209810, IMG submission 187159) | Surface soil microbial communities from Centralia Pennsylvania, which are recovering from an underground coalmine fire - Coalmine... | ecosystem: Environmental > Terrestrial > Soil > Unclassified ...
GTCGTGCGTTATCCTGCACCATCCAACTCCACCGCTGCCATCGCGCCAGTCGCGATTGCGCCCGCCGCAAAAAGAATAGCAGATCGTCATTTAATTCGGGAAAGGACTTTGCCTTGGCTTCTGTTCCCAATATGGCTGCAACATCTTTCTGATTGAATCCAAGTCGTTCGCAGAAAGCTTGCGAGTCTTGCCACTCCTGTTCTGTCGCAGAACGGCCGCGTTCGCCATGAAACTCCTCGCGTACTCCCGCCCCTTGCTCTTTGTCGTCAGGATTTAAGTCATCTAAATCCGTTCGAGCTCGGCGGACGAAAGCATCTTCACCGGGAAGTTTGAACATTCCTGTTGCCCGCACAGCGGCGTACCAGTTTTTTCCGCCAGCAGTTCCAATTTGCCGCGACGGTCGGCTTCCGCTTTTTGTCTGGGCAAAGTTCGCATTGTCTTTTGCTTCAATCAAAGCCCATGCCCCGGCGTCTCGCTGGCCAAGATCAACTGATATACATTGAAACCCTGTCAGATGGTTATACCACGCATCTGCTTCCTTTCCGGCAGGCCACGTGTTCGTGGGCCATCGCAGATAAAACAGTTTGTCATCCATTCCCGCACATTGCTGTTTCCAATACGAAATGAAAACGGTCCTTTTATTCCGCGTGTCGTAGCGAGTAGCGAATAAATTGTTACGTTCCGCCGCTTTGAAGACGGTTCGCTGCACGGCCAGAGGATCAAGCGTAAGTGGAAAATTTAAAAGAAACCTCCGCTCGCCGTCCGAAAGTTGTTCTGGCATCAGAGCGATGGCGCAATCCGTGAATTTCTGAACAGCCTCCTGTTTCAATCCCAGAGCTTCCATCATCGGCTGAGACCAGGGTTCTTTATCGAGCGGTTCGTTCAGCATTTTTCGCAATCCGTCACGAAGCAGCCGTGGGGCTGTGTAGAAGAGACGGACTCGCTGTGGTTTAAGTTTCCCATCCGTGTCGTACAAGACTAGAGGAACACAAGCCCGCAAAGCGTTTAACTCATGAGAATACTCTTTGCCAGGAAATGAACACGCATCGCTAAAAAAGAACTGTCGGCGCGAATATACTGGATCTGCGGGCGTGAATCGAATTGGTTCTGCCAAGCGCTTCGATTCCGTTTGGAGTTCTCGCTCTTCCGTCAATGCTTCAAGCGGGTCGTCCGCAAACCCGTTGGCTTTCCATCGTGCTTGCGTTTCCACATCAGGATTTTTCCAAACAATCCAATTCTCCGGTTCGGCCAAAGCGCGAAAGAGTGCAACGCTACCAACTGTTTCAACATTCTCTTTTTGGAAGATGTTCAATTCGGGAATCAAAACCTGATCGCGCATTTCTGCCGTAGCCGACGAAGCCTCTTTTATCTCTGACAATTTATTCCAACGCTCACTTAACTCGGCGAAACCTCGAATTGTACGTGGTAGTAGGCCGTATTCCGGGGCTTGACCTTCCACATCGCAGAGGTCTTGCACCACCGGCAGAGATGCCAAGGCGGCTTCCAATCGCGTGATCCGCACGTCGCCTGCAAGCAACGGCGGGAGATCATCAGATTCAGAATCAGCCGCAACTTTCCAACGTGCTCGTATCGCAGCATCACGCATCGCGCGAAGGCGCTGGTCAACTTTTTCTTTCTCCTCCTTGCGTTCCTTCGCTTTCACTTCGATTTGATGTAACGTGGTCAAAGCGTATTTGAACGCAGCGATATCGAATTGCTTCAAGAGGGACGCTTCGTTCTTATTCGTGGGAGCGCCCCACTCAGAAAGTGCGGTAAAAGCTTTGAAGACATAACCGCGGCTCCCTCGCGCCAGCTTGATTGGGTCAACTCCCTCCTGTTTTACAGGACAATTTGATAAGATTGAAAAATCGGTGACGGCTGGAAAAGATTCCTTTAACAAGCTGAATGTGAATTCGGAAGCCTCGACATACTTAAAAAGTAATAAAGCAAAGAGACGTGACTGGACGCCTCCCTTGGCGCTACTTCCAATGTAGCGGGGAATTTTGACTTCTTCGGGGAGGGCCCAAATCGTCTTCTTCAATCTTTCAAATGCTATTTCACTGCCATTTTTGAGCGCCGTCCAATGATCCACTGCCTTAAGCAAGCGTTGCTTTGCTTCATCACCGCCAATGACGGGGTTTCTGTTGTCGGGCGTAGCTATCGCGTATACATCAAACTCCTTCAAAGCTGGAGAATCCCATCTTGTTTCCGGATGATACAGTAATGCCGGAAGCCGCGATTTCGCATCTTCGCGAGCCTGCATTATAGAATCACCAGTAAAATTGCCTGTGTACGACGGGTCACAGAACCGCGGGCAATACCCTCTGCCGACTTCTTTAATTGTGCCTTCATCGTCCTTTCCTACGCACTCTTTAAGCATCAACATTAGCGCCGCATCCAGCACTTCGGCAGAAGATTCGTTGCCTTTCAACGCAGCCGCAAAACACTCCTGAGGTGTCGCCGATTTATTCTCTGGAGTCAGGTATTTTGTTACCGAATCCCGGAGCCCTAATCGAACCGTGCCTTTGCGGGAAACCTTGGTCCAGACATGATGCTCATTTTCTGGATCGGTAGCCGTCGCCTCGATCCTCCGCCGGATTTTGGTCAGTGGATTGACCTCGCTCGAAGCCAAAGCCAACAGGCAGACTGTGTAATAATTTACGGCCTCTTGAAATAGCTCGTGGTGACGCCAAAGTCTTTCAGGCCAGTTGTCGAGCGGTTTCCACGGGTTTTCCTTGTCGCCTGGATTCGGAATTTCAACTTTAGTGACGCGGCCTTGGTAGATGCGATTCATAGCGATTGTCCTATTGAATAGCTTTGGGCAAATGAATCTTTAACCAATCATGCGCCGATATACCAGAGATTTTTGAGCGCCGGACGGAAGACCCGAATCCTAGAAGTGCCAATGGAGAATCGAGACACCGTCTCTGGCGCGGCCCGGGCGGCGTGAGGTCCAGCAAAAAATTTGAGCCGGGCCATTTCTGAAAACGGCTCGTTGATTCTGGCGAGTTGCCTTACTGGTTCACTGCCATTGGCAATTCCACGATTTTGTTTTCGTATTCTTCTAATGGCGGTAGGGTGACTTGGGCAGCTTTCGCGTAGGCACGATGCACGGCTTTGCTGTTGTGCCCCAAAGCCAATTGCGCGAACCGTTCGGGATAGCCCGCAATCTTCGCTCGTTCCGCCCAAGCGTAACGATAGCTGTGCAAGGTCACGCCCGCAATCCCCAAGCCCGCGCAACGCTGTTTGAATTCCGTTGCGCGATCTCCGGGGCGAACTGTCGAGAGATACGGAAACAGCGGGCCGGTTTTGGGAAGGGTCGAAAGAATTTCCTCAACCTCTTTGCCAAAGCGAATTTGCGGCGGGGTCTGGTTGCGCCAGCGGGTTTTCATGCGCACAAAGCAGATAATCCGCGCCTGCCAGTCCACGTCCTCGGCCTGCAAGTGCGCCAAGTCGGATTGTGACGCGCCGATGTGCCAGGCGAGCCGATAAAACGCTTTGCGTTCGGGATTTTGTTCGCGGGCGACAATGCGGCAATGTTCATCCCAAGTAATCGCCCGCTTGTCTCCAAACCGCACGGCGGGCCATTGCCGTTTGGGAAGCAACGGCCACGGTAGCCAATTCATGTCCACACAAAAATTGTGCAAGCGGCGTAGATAGACGTTGGTGGACACTGTCCCGGATTGCAGGACGCGCAAGAGAAGCTCGCCTTGGGTTTCAATGATGATTTTGGGCAGCAACGGAGCAAGGGCGCGGTCTTTCGCGACACGCAACCATCGCTCCTTGTTTGTGCCTTGTTTGGTGTTCGTCAGGGCTTCGAATGCCTGTTGCCATGTGCGGGTGTTAATCCCGTTGTCTGTGCCCGCCAGATACGCCTTGGCAATGTGAAGATTAAGCGTTGGCTGGCGTTCGGCCTGATTCTTGGCTTCGATAAGCTGCCGGGCTTCCTCCTCGTTTGTGGTGTTAAGGCTGGTGCGTTTGCCGGTGGTTTTATCCACGCAGTAATACATTCCTCCGCGAAGTCCACGGAAGATTAATCGGTATCGTGTATTCATGTTGGTCATGGCAACACGACGGTAAATGAAGCCGTCTCCGGTGCGTTAAGGAGTACTGGGCGGATAGTGCCCGGATTCTTAACGGATAGTGACGGATTTGAAAAACGGTGTCCGTTCTGGTGTCCGTTTGGACACCCTGTCCTCCTAAACCGCTTCTGCTCATGCAGATGGAATTGGAGGCGAGGGTCGGAATCGAACAGAACTTGCAACCCAGCGCTCTCCACAAACCACTAGAAATCAAGCGTTTGTTTTCATCGCTGACAAACTGATATTAAACAACTTACGCTTAAAGTCAAGCACTTATCTGGCACTATTCTGTCACTATTTTCTACTATCCGACTTAATCCATTTAAAGAGACGTTTGCTGGCGTTTTTGCTGGCACTTTTCAGACGGCCTACGAATACCAATGTGAGTAACTTTTTCCCGTTCGCGTTCCCATGCTCGGCACCTTGCTTGCAAATTGAAGGCCAAGCCAGTTGCCAATCATGCGAACGCTCACCCCATCTCAGCCTGGTCGTGTTCGATCTTTTCGCCAGACTGCGGCCCCTATTCCCCCTCCGCAACACTGGCGCAAATCTCGACACCACCAGGGCCCTCACGCGCGGCGAACCATCCCGGTTCGGACAAGCATATTCCCGCGCATCAGCATTTCGATGGTCCTGTACCTCCGAAGAATATGCCGTTCGCGTTCCTATGCTTGGCATCTTGCTTGCCAAGCCGAGGCAAGCCAGATGCCTATCATGCGAACGCTCACCCCATCTCAGCCTGGTCGTGCTCGATCTTGTCGCCAGACTGCGGCCCCGACCCCTCCGCAACGCTGGCGCAAAGCTCGACACCACCAAGACGTTTTACGCTCGTGCCATACGGCTGCCATCATGTGGTCGAAGTTCGCATCCGATGCACATGGGATCCCGAAGTCTCATTATAGGAATTCAAATCACTCAAAAATAGGTCCTTGATGAGATCGTGCCACTAATCTGACAATCAGATTTGCCGTTGAAGCCCAAGTTGCCAGGGCAAACAGGAATCCAAACGGTTTTTTGAAAAATCCCACAATTCCCAAAATAAGGAAGGATATTCCTGCAATCCAAAACCAGCACTTTACAGTTTGTTCTGACGGCGGTGAAGGGGACTGAGGGAAAAGAAAATCCACCGGCACGAAGCCGACTGCAGGACCAAGCAGAATCTGCGCGTCGTGAAGCTCCAATGCCAGATATGCAAAAGGCAAGAAAGGAAGTAACCCAAAAGCAATGCAAAGGCGATTATATGCGTCGAGAACGCCCTTTTTCATAACTTATGGGGACGACTGGTCCACAAAGATGTTTCCAGGCAGGTACTTGTCATACTCAAGGTTTCTTGAACCGGCGCGGTTTACCAAAACATCCACCCCAAAAAACGGATTGCTGCCGCACATCACGGTCAGGTTGACAATTCCATAATTGCCATCAGCCAACTGCACATAATACGAGCGCTCAAATTGATCCGTCCATTTGTTTGGGTCAGATTCAGATTTAATCTCGTCCGTCGGCTGGTAACCGGTATCAGGGGCAGAGAATGCGAATTCTGTCGGAGCAGCTTGCAGACCCCCTCCCGGAATGCTTACGACGCAATCCCATTGGAACTGCCTTTGATTCCCATTGTCAGAACCTTGCATTGTGAACGCGATCTCAAATTGCCCCTGCCCCGTGGGAACTCTTTTACCTGTGTAAAATGAAATAGTCGTGGGCTCGCCCTTCGAATCAAGGCGATATTGCCTGTCGCCTCCCATCGGACCTGCCAGCCGAATGAGCGGTTCTGGCGTGCCCATTTTCCTTATTTTAAAAATCACCGGATTTGAAACGTCTGGCGAGAAGTGAGAGTCGCCTGAGTAGGTAAAGCTGTCAACACCGGGCCGAGGCGTATAATAGCCATTTTTGCTCACTCTGACATCCAAACTTGGGCCTTTCGCTCCCCTGAGTGAAAACAACCCATTCGTATCACTTGTCGTGGAAAAATGCTTTGTGTCACGTCCATGCGGCAATTCGTCCCACTCAAACTGCACTCCTGCCCCCGAAACTGCATTGCTGTTTTCATCCACCACCTTGCCATAAAAATCAATCGGGGTCTGCCAATCGGAGATCATCCAAGACTGCAACTCGTCCGGCGTCATTGTCCTTGGGTCTTTTGTCGTGGTTGATTTTATTTTTGCGCTTGCCGGCCGCAAGGCTTTTGACAGTTCATGTTCTTTTTCATTTGTTGGGGTTGTATCAGAATTGGTCCCGACGATCTGATTCGTTGCGATGCTTTCGTGCGACTTGTGGCGCCACAATAACAGAACGCAAATGACGGAAATTAGAATAAAAATTAAAATTGCTGTTCTTTTCATTGCAGTGTTGTGTGCGGGATATTGCAATCAGTCATCACTTGATAATAATAGGGCAAAATGGATTGAATTGCCCTCATATAAAACCCGCCATGTTCGGGGTCCGTGCTACCAAACTTAAATTGGGCCTGTACGTCCACGGTTGACGAAATCACACCCTGGCGTGTCTGTCCTGCCAATGGCCCCTGTGCTCCAATGGCGGCTGTTCTCGACCGCGCAACCATGGCGCGTGATTCTTGCGGGTCGGTGACTACATAATGCGCCAGAATCTGACCCTCCGAAGTGACCACTTCAAATTCAGAGTTTGTCCCATCATAGCTGTACCCGCTCGCTGGTTTAAAATGCAGTTGGTCCCAACCCAGCCAATCCTTGTTCAAGAGATCGTCATTTGTGTTGAAGTAGTTGAAAACATTTGCGCTAAGGTTTGTATATGCTCCATGGTAGCCCCACGGCTGCCATTCTGGCGTCACAGACCACGATTCTTTTGCCAATAAATCGCTGTTTGTGGGGGCGTTGATGTCGTAACATCCTGCTGACACGGTAACGGAGGACAGCACTAAACTTGTGAAGGGCGCTCCCTCACTCAGCGCCTCGCTTGCAATGAAGCCTCCGGCACTGTGCGCCCACATATGGATATTGTATCCCGGAAATCGTGTTGGCAGATTTGTGGCATAATTTTTAAGATAAAACGCTGATTTATAGCCGATAAATTCTGTCTCGTTAAACCAAGCAAAACCGTAAGGGAAAAGCGACAGTGGAGGTGATGGCCAACGAACAGACGAAAATTTTCCTCTGTATCCTGACCAATAGAGCCGTTTAAAAATTGTGTCGCTGCAATCAAGCCAACTTTCGTCCGTATTATCCGCGCCATGGGCGTAAACGATGATGTTGGTGTCTTCATTTTCCTGTGTGATTGCAGGTTGTTCAACTTTCAGCAGACCAACCGTCATGTTGGTGTTGGCCCCGCCTAGAAACGTGTTGGTTATGATTACCTTTTCATAGAAGTCCGTCACATCGTGCAAGTCAATGAATGCTGACGTGGAAGCGACATTTGTTCCGTTCTGTGAAATGGTTAACACAAGTTCCCCCTTGCCGATGCCCGCGCCTTCAAACAGAAAGCAGTTTGTCAGGCCGTTGGTCAACACTGACGGCAATATCGTCCAGGGCTGCATCGGCTTAACCGTGCCGATTTTATAGCTCGGATCATATTGGCCGGTTCCACTAACCTGTTTGGCCGCGATGTTTGTGTCTGTCAGATAAAGGATGCCGCCGTTGCTCTCGACGGGCACCACCAGGTTGATCGCTGGACTGCCGCTGATGACGTTCCAACTCAGGGTCGCCTGATAGTTGGTTGACAAGGTGGGAAGGCCGACAATCCACAGCCGCGCCCAATCCTCCAAATCCCGCTGCGAGGGGATGTTGGTCTTACTGTAATCAGGATGCTGGAGGTCGCCGGTGTCTTCACCTGTAGCCACCTTTTTAGTGGGAACGTCCGAATCATTGTTGATCCAAAATACAAAAGGCCTGTCAGCCGTTGTGTTGTCCGGCCCGGCGAAGGATGTATCCATGATGCCATCGTGGTTCACATCCAGTTGTAATTTGATCACATTCACGACATTCGTCCCAACGGTACCAGTCGCAGCATCCGGTTTCGTCGTCAAAAATATTTTGCCCGGTTGCAACGGGAAAAAATCACCGTATTCTGACAAAAGGCCCGTTTCATTGGTAGTAATGTTGCCATTGACATCGGCCATGTACGCCTTGTCGAAATATTGCTCAGGATAAGCGTAAACACCGCTGTACCCGTTTGAAATAGATTGCTTGGCCCAAGCAGTCAGGTAAAACTCCTGAGCGAAAGGTGCAATGAACAAAGGCGTGGTGTTTGTTGTGGTGAAGGTGCTTTGGCCCGGCACCGGATCAATTTGCGGTCGGGCGAAGTAATAATTGGCAGTGTTAAGCACAGGAGGCGAAACGTCTTGGAAGAAATCCCAATTCCCTGCCATATAAAACTCTGTTCCTTGGCCAGCCGTATCCCAATTGTTTTGGTAGTCAAAATACTTGACTGATAAAATCGGTAATCCATAGAGATTCTTTGTTCCGATTGGAAGCGTCACTGATCCGTCATCGTTATCTTGAAAAGTGCCAGTGTACGGCGGGACGCAAATCCAACTCTCAGAGTCCTGCGTCAACGCTGGAAATGGCGGTGGCGCAAGAGGGAACGATTGATTGTTCAAAGCATAAACGTAAGCGTCAAACATCTTGCTTGGATCAACCAAGTCGAGTTCGTTTCCATAGTACAGGCCCGCGGTTATACCATTGGTTAAATTTCCCGAAGCATCCATAAACGCCGGGTTGAATACGATATTAGTGAAGAGGGTTGTCTCTTCAAATGGCTGGAATTCATTTCTCTCGTAAATCGGAACAAACCTTTGGTATGTCGGCGGTCCCAGATCACCCACCGCTATATCGGAAAACCCGTCCCAGACGTAATTGGTTGGCTCGGACAGAAAAGCATCAAAATTGCCATCTCGGAAAAGATACAAACTAAACGGTGATTCCACGTCCGCCGACCGTAAGAAAAAATTAATGTTTTGCTGAATGTTTGTGCGTCCATCCATAAACGGAATATTGAGGGTGGTAGGGCCGCTCGTATATGAAACATACCAGTTGCCCCAGTCCGTTGGTCCAGATTGTCCTTGAGGCGAACCAAAATTCCCGTTTGTTCCGACTCCCAAGGTTACAAATTGATAAACCTGAAACAAAGGAACTTGCGAGGGCGGTATCTGATAAAGCCCATTGGAAATACTGCTCACAGGCACATCAACGTACGGAGCGATCCAATTTGTGTCGGCGGAAACGATATTTAAGTCCAACCATTCATTGTCAGAAAAACACGCACCATAATCATAACCATACCAATTCGGTGGATAGTACATCCCGTTCTCTGCAGGCACGATACGAATGGCTCCGACATTCGATGGAATGCTGGAAGCTACCAGATAAAGGCTTCCATTTGGGCCACGTGCGACGGCGGCTTTCACAGTGCAGGTAGGGTCGAATGGTGAAACTGACGACGACCATTGTGAACTTCCATTTGCGTAATTGACCTTGATGGCGTATGTCGGTGGAACGCTGGAATAAAAGGGCGGGGGAAGATAGATGTAAGTGGATAATGCGTCAAGGTAAGATAGCTGGTTCGTGTATGAAAGTTGCTCTGCCGTTACATTCGTATAAGTTGTGCCACCATAAGGCTCGGCATCTTCGAGAGTGTATCCGGTAACATTGCCTGCCCCATTGCTCGGCAGATTCTCTGCGGCGGGCCATGATATTATAATATTGCCATTTGTGTTGAGTACCGCGCTCAGCGATGGCGCTGCAGGAGCATAATACGTATTGGGATTCATCCCATGCTCGAATTTATACAAGTTGTCGTAACCGTCGCCCATCGGGTCACCAAAGGGGTCAATTCCTACGGACCCAAAATATTCCCGTTGCCACCAATCGGGGATTCCGACACCGAAGCTGTCGCCGTTGGTTCCGAGATTGACTGCCTCGAAGAACGCCGTGGGCTCATCTGGAAACACGGGGACGGTAAGAACAGTCACATTCGTATTAGTCGCGCCGAGAAAGGTTTCATACACGTCCCAGCTAACCGGAGGTGTTAAGCTGTCGCTCCACAACAATTCATACATCGGCGCATAATTGGAGGTGTTCGTGGTCGCATGAACGAGCAGCGTGAGCATTCCATTCGTATCAATCCCTGCTGGTTCTACCCAAAAATCGTTCGTCGTGTATTGAGGCGAATTGAACGAGGGACCGCCGCTGTTTGTTCCCGATCCGCTGCCCCCGCCTCCTGGAGGGGAAGGCAGGTCATCGCCCGAAAACGTCATGAAACCGCTGGACGGAAGCGGATATACGAATTGCGAATCGTCGGCGTAATCCGCGGCAATGGTGTCGGCGTTAAGCTCGTAATTGTACGTTCTCAGGTAATTGAAAACCCCTCTGGCTTGAAGCAATCCGGTTGCGGAATCGCTGCCGATGGAAAACCCATTTGTAAACACATTCTGGCCAGGAACAATGCTCACACCAGGGCCGGTTGAAGTTAGCTGCCCTTCCACATACAAGGCGCTGTTGGTTGCGGAATATGTGAGCGCAATATGATGCCAATCGCCGGCATTCCATGAGATCGGCGCATTCAGGTAATTCGTGATGACGCCGTTCGTTTGAGCCGAAAAGTAAATGCCGCTGCCATCGGGCGAAATGTAAATGCCCCAAGCTCCGGTCGCTTCCGAGATATTTGTGTTCCAATTTCCGACCGCAAGAATTGTTCCCCACGCGCCCAAACCATCCGAGGAATTCCAATCGGGTGAGAACCACATTTCGATTGTGCCTTGGGAGCAGTTCAGGTTGGTCATTCCATTGGTTTCGACGACTGCATAGGTGATCCAAGCGGCGTTCGTGGAATCCACCTGAAGGCCGTTGCCCGCCCACGTTGGAACGAGCGCGACGTTCGTCATGAACACTGGAGCAGAACCGCGCACGCTTAAATAATTTGTCCCGGAAAACGGCCAGAAATCCAGCAGACGACCTGACGGCGGCAGTGGCGGAGGCCCGGATTGCGCATAAACGCCACCGGCCAGCAATTGACCGAGCAGCACTGCGAGTATAGTTAGCGTCTGAATGATGGTTTTCATGGTTCTCCTTGGACAGCTTTGCGGACCTTACAAATAGGGCGCGGACTTAACGCACCCCAGCTAGTGGCACCGCGAAGCGCCTTCACAAGAAGCACGCCAAGCCGCGCCGAGTGGCGCGTACTTGAACGTGAGCCTTGTGGTGAAAATTCGCGGTTTTCTAGCTGGCCCCGTAGCAAAGCTACGCAAATAGTTTGTGATTTATGATTTCTTACATTGTGAATTTCGTGACCGCATTCAGCGGCACGAGACTTTTACATGTATCAATACGCTCGTGGGAAGGGAATTCTTTCAACATTCTGACGGATTTTGTCTGACAGATTTTTCCTGACATGGGAACATTGAGACTTTCGCGCCCGGAGCGATAAGTTTTATTTTCGAGGCTCCGTCCCCAGGCGCGAACGAACCCACCTCCTTGGCTTTCACGTTTCTTTGCGGGTTTCCCCAAGTGGGTTTAGAACGGCGCATTGTTCTTGTCGAATTCAATCTCGTGTTCCCGCGTATCAGCCTCATCATCGCCGTCGTTGTCCGATTGATACCGGTCAGCCGATTCTCCCAGCATTCTGTGGAAGTGCCGCCACAAATCACGTTCAGCTTCGGCCAGCTTCTGTTTCCCGCGTTCGTCCAAGTATGCCGATGGGTTGTGTGCGTAATGATTGAGGACTTGCGCAGCCAAGCCGGATTCGTACGCCCCTTTCAGAAAGCGCAACGGCATCGGAATCCACGCAATCGTATCTTTTAGGTAAAAGTTCCAGCGCGGCCCGAAGTAATCAGCAAAATCGCCGTAATCCCGAAAATTGAGCATGTCAGCAGCCATCCTTAACCGCGTCCGGTATATGAGATTGCCCAAATCGTTGGTTGAGAACTTGACCGTGATTCCCTGGCCGATGCGTTTGGAGAACCGCACCAACCGACAACGCCGCCCTGGAGGGATGCGGTTGTACGTTTTCACGAGGTAATCGCCGAGGTATTGGCCGAGCGCGTCCCCGGACTTTTTGACCGGCAGCAACTCGACACGCCCGAACCGATAGTGACAGGCGACTTTTCGCAATGACGTCCATTCCGCGGCCAGGGCTTCGTTGCGCAGATGCTTTCCCCTTCGCAGCCAGTACGGCAGCTTATAATTGGAAAGCATTTCAATATCTGTGCCTGTGCGAATGTCCTTCTTTGTCGCAACCACCACGTGCAGGTGCCAGACATGGTCTTTATGCTGTTCAAAGACACAAACCCAATCCTGATACCGTTTCGCCACGATGTTCGTGCAGAACGAATGCCATCGGCCCTGAACGAAGTCCCAATCTTTGGCTTTCTGCCGCAACGCCCAGGTCTCGTATGAACCTTTACCGCTTCCCGGAACGCCGAAGGAAAGAGTCAGAAGGCCGACCCGCTCGATGCCGTGTTTCCTTGCCATCCATTCCACTGCCATGATCATTTTATGACGGACTTTCTTTTGGTTGGGTGTCAGCCCGGACAGCGACGGCCTCTTATATTTCTCTCTCTTTATGCAGTTATCATTATCTTGACAAGGAAGGCCGACGGCGGGCGCGGCTGCGCCGCGCTCCGCCGCCGGCCCATCCATTGCCACCACCAAGGATGAGTGCGGCAAAGATGGCGAAGCACCAAGCGAGCCAGCGCCCCCCGATTCGACACCGGTACGCAAAATGGATTCACTATCCTGATTCAATCGGAATGCCTCCTTATTGGTTCACTGCTTGAGCCAACGGTTCCTCGACCTTGCCCTGGGCGAACATGGCGCGGCGTTTCTCGTATTCGGCCAGCGACGGCACTCTGACTTCCGGCAGGTCTGCATACGCCTGATGGACTGCCTTGCTATGGCCCAAGGCTTCCTGCGCGAAGCGCACCGGCATTCCCGCGCGGCGCGCCCGTTGCGCCCATGAATAGCGGTAACAATGAAGCGTGACGCCTTTGATACCCAACCCTGTGCAACGCTGCTTGAACTCGGTTGCCCGGTCGCCGGCCCGCACGGTGCGTAGGTATGGAAAGAGCGGCCCTTTTGCAGGAAGCGTTCGCAGGACCGCTGCCGTTTCATCGTCAAAGAATTGCAGGACTTGCGTTTTGCTTTTCTTGCGACGAAAGACAATCGCCTTTTCCTCCCAGTTGATTTTATCAGCGTCCAATAGGGCAATGTCCGTTTGCGAGGCTCCCAAGTGCCACGCCAGTTGATACAACGCCTTGCGCTCGGGGTTTTGTTCGCGGGCGACTATGGCCTGATGTTCTTCCAGCGTGATGGCCCGCTTTTCCTTGTGCTCGATTTTCGGCCACTGGCGTTTGCAGATCACCGGCCACGGCAGCCAGTTCATGTCCAGGGCGAAGTTGTGAATCCGGCGCAGATAGACGTTCGTGGAGACCGTGCCTGTTTCCAGCACGCGCAGGAAATGTTCAGAGCGGGTTTCCAGAATGGCCCGGTTGCGAATCAAATCCAACGCCTCATCCTTGATGGCCGTCAGCCAGCGTTTTAACGTCTCGCCGGTCTTGAGCTTGACCATTTCATCCATGACTTGCTGCCACGTGCGCGTGCCGATCTGCGGGTCTGTCGCTGCGAGGTAAGCGCGGGCGATTTGCAGGTTAATGGCGGGTTGCTTCTCCGCCTCGTTGCGCGAGTGAAAGAGCCTTTCCGCCGTCGCCCTGTCCTTGGTGTGCAAGCTTTCCTGCTTGCCGGTCACATCGTCATGGAGATAGAACCGCCCGGTTTTTTCCCGGAAGTAGAGTCTGTATCGTTGTCTCATGTCTGTATTCACAGCGATGAGGCTACAACGATTGATTTCTTTCCGGTTATCGGATAGTGGGCGGATTGTTGCCGATTAAGCAGAATTGTGTCTGCCTAGCTGTTTGCTGGCAATTCTGCTGGCATTCGCGAGTGGAGAGAACCCAAACCGCACAGTTCCAACTGTTTCAGTTTGGAGGCGAGGGTCGGAATCGGCCATTTTCCGTCGCGTTTGCAGGTAAATAATGCCTGATTTCATTGGGTATTCAACACTATTCTTCACTATCGGACTTAATCGGTTTTAATCTGTTCGGTGTCCGTTTTGGTGTCCGCTGGTGTACATTTCACCCTGCAAATAAACGGTCGTGGTGAGCCGGCCAGCGGTGGTCAACACTCGCAATTCCGTCCCGCAAGTAGTGTGATAAATGGAAAGCAACTGACCTTGATTGATAAGGGCGGTTTCATTCGCCTTGCGAACACTCTCGGAAACGTCGCCCCAAATTCCGCAAACATGACTGTCAATCGCATAACAGATTTCATCAACCGACAAGTTGGTGAGAACGGCTGGTGTGATAACCAGCCGTCCAAGATAAAACCTCATTGATGAGGGGAGCACCATAAGGATCAAGCGGCTTGTTCGTGGGCCGGGAAATAGCTGCCGTAACGCTCGCGAGGGTCATAATCAGCGCGTTCGGGGATTGTGCCGCACGGGTGCTGCCAGGATTGGCGGCGGTTGTTCCAATGGAAACCAAGTTCGGCCAGTTCACGAGTGACGCCGGAAGGCTGTTTGTCGGCAAACTGAATCCAGACCCACTTTCCTACCACCTCGGCCAGTTGATAGAAGCGCGGAGCTTCCCTGCTGAGCAATTCCACCAGTTTGTCCGTCGGTAATGCCCTGTTTGCAAAACGGCGTTTCAATGAAATTCGCGGCAGTTTCTTGGTTTTCGTCTCTGTGCTCGACTGTTCGGGACGGATCGCGAGCCCTGATTTCGGACTCTGATTTGTGTTTGATATAGTTTTCATGGTCTTTTTTTTGTGCGCTGCTGTTCGGTTTCGGTCTTTCGCCCTTCACCGAAGAAGCCCGCGAAGTCAGGGCGGCCAGTGGGAGGAATCTACGGAGGGCACCACGTCCGGCCCCCTGATGAAGTTGGGCAGGTGAGGGCGAAAGGCTGAAACGGAGAGCAGAAAAAAAGGACCTGAAACGAGCGATGTCTGTTACCCGCTGATTACGCGCAATGAGCGCAACTGGCGGGATTCATTGCCATTCGCATGAAGCGTGAGAGTTGCAATTGACCTCCTGCCTGTCTTTCGATTGAACCAGGCCGGAAGCGGAGCGGAGTGCTCGCGGAGTCTGAGGAGCGGATCACGAAGTGGAGCGTGGCCGGTTCAGTTGGAAGTCAGGCAAGTAGAGATTGGAGGCGGCAGTCTGCAACTTGGCCGGCGAAGGCGCAATTTCAGTTGTTTGCCTAGCCGGAGCAGCAAAGTTGCAGTCTGGCGACGAAGCCCTCCTGATTAATCCGAGCGCGAAAGTCCGAAGGGTGCCGTGTCAGTGAACGTCTGTCAGAAAAAATCCGTCACACCTTTGAAAGAATTCCCTTCCCATGGTCGTATATAAAGGTATACAAAGCT
>Ga0209810_1003769_pt1 | contig 15455 bp, 8 predicted proteins | sample Coa_R1_7_FD_187159 | JGI IMG/M metagenome (GOLD analysis project Ga0209810, IMG submission 187159) | Surface soil microbial communities from Centralia Pennsylvania, which are recovering from an underground coalmine fire - Coalmine... | ecosystem: Environmental > Terrestrial > Soil > Unclassified ...
ACTTGGCTTGCACCGCGCGCCGCCGAGCGGCGTGCTATGGTTTGCCGGGAACCACTGCTGGGATACACTGGTTCGGCGTTAAGCCTGCTTGCAGGCGCGACTTGGCTCTGTTTCGGCTAAAGAAAAATGACCTGCGGGGGCGGCTTTTCGGCCTTGCGGGGAGCCTTTCCCACGAAGGTCTGCATTCGCCCGAACTGCCGGTCTGTCACGGAGAGCAGCCGAACCTGGCCGCGGGGTGGCAACGCCCGCTGCACAGCGCGGCGGAGGGCCTGTTCTGCCTCGGGGCTGTTGGCGTAGTGGGCGTAGACGGAGTACTGCAGCATGCTGAAGCCCAGGCGCAGAAGCGCGGCGCGAAATCGTGTGTATGCCCGCCGCAGCTCGAGGTCATCCACGGGTAAATCGAACATGGCCAGCACCCACATGGCGCGATAACCTGAAGCGGGGTATCCGCGGCGCGGCATCTCCTATTCCTGCGTCCGGGGCTGCGGCTGCAGCAACGGTAAGAACAGGCCCTCCGCCGTGCCCTGTTCGATCGCGGTGGCCAGCGACTGAGCCGCCTGCGCAAGCCAGTCGAACAGGGAGCGGGATTCACCTTCAGCCACGAACCGTCCCGTGAGCTCGCCGAGAATGACCGCTTTGGTCTGCCGGTCGAGCTCGACGGCCGGCGTTCGCTGAGCCAGGTCTGCCACGACGGAATCCACCAGCGGGCGAAAAGGTTCCATCAGGTCGTCGGCGAGGCAGAACGGGTTGTACCGGTTATGGTGGTGGATGCCCAGGCTCGGGTGCAGGCCGGCCGCGCAGAGCGCCCGCGCTGTCGCGGCCCGCAACACAGCATAGCCGTAGTTGAGGCAGGCATTGGCGCCGCCTCTCTCTGGATCGCGGTGAAATTCGGGCAACAGAAGGGACCAGTAGCGGCGCGAGGCCACGGCTTCGAGATTGTCCGGGTCACCGGAACGCACGCGGTGGGCCAGCGCCTGCAACCCTTGATCGCTTCCGGTTTTCTGGCGAAGCAACTCCGCCTGGGCTCGGATCTTTGCGCGAACGATATGCTGCCACAGGCGCTTGCGGGCGGGCTTTGCCAGAGCCGCCTGGGTCGCGTAGCGGTAGCTCTGCAGAAAGTGGGTTTGCAGCGGCAGGAGCATGCCCGCCGGCATGTGCCGGCGGTCGCAGGCCACCAGCATGGCACCGGCACCGGCCAGCTCGCTCAGGACCGCCTGGGTGAGCAAAACACGCGGATGCGCGATCAGCACGACCGCCAGCTCTGCGAAAGGAATCGTCAGCCGGTCGGATTCACCGACCCGCTCGCAGCGATGACGGGCCGTCGGCCCGTCAGGATCGGCGGGGGCTTTCGTGACCGGGTCGGCGAGAAAGTCCACCACCAGCAGGCCATTTTCCGCCCGCAGCCGTGCCGGACGCTCGGCGATTTCCAGAATGCGATCAGTCATGGGCAGACCTGGGTTCGCCGAGCGGAGACAGAGAGATCTTGCGCGCCTTCCACGCGCGCAGCCGGTCCGGGCCACAACGGAGGAAAAGGCCCGCCTGCCGCAGCTCTTCTTTCTTGCGGGCGTCGTTGACCGGCGCCAGCGCAATCTCCACCCGCCGGTTTGCCTCAGAAAAGCTACCGCTCCGCACGACCCAGTATTCCGGGCCGTCCTCCCGATCCAGCCTGACGATCTCACCGGGCGCAAGCGAGAACACGAACCTTGTTCCAGGACCGTGATCCCGGCACACGACGGGCCGATTCTGGCGCTTGCGCTCGTAGGCCTCCAGGAACGAAACCACGCTTCCTGCCCACCGCTCGCCTCGGGGACCCCGGGTGGCATAAATTTCGACATGATGGTTGTTGCTCGGCAACACATAGCGCGTGCGGGGCCCGTTGCCGACCGGCACGGGACGATCGGACGTTCTCAGACGAACGCGTTTGATCGGAATCAAGCTCCCGCTGCGGGTCGGCAACTGGGGCAAGTTATCCGGACTCGCAAAGGCCCTTCTCGGATCCTGCGCCCCCAGCTCGGCCAGTTTCTGTTTCACCAGCTCGCGAATTCTCGGATCGGCAATCCGCTCGATTTCCTCTGGACTGAGCTTGTTCAGCGGCTTCCGCACCCGCGTGAAGCCTTCGGCGTCGGGTGGGGCATAGTGTGTTTCGTCGTGCAGACAGCCGCGGACTCTGCGGGAAACCCGGTGGGAGGTAATTACCGTCTGAACGGCCTGCCGGACCGAATCCACGAAGTCTGACCAGGGAGCTTCGAGCGAGCCGAAGAGTTTCCGACGGCCGACCGGAACATTCTGCGCCGCCCGGCTCAGCTGCTGAATCGTTGCTTGATCCGTCAGAGCCACCACGAGGGCATCAACGGCGTGGTGGCGATGATCGTTCCGGGGTTTGGGTCCCGCTTCGCCGCCGGCCTCCCCGTCGCCGCCGAGCACGGCATGAAGCTGCCATCCGTTGCGTAGAAAGGCGGTCACCTGCCCCCCGGTAACCAGGACACGGCGCCTGCCAGCCGCGTCCACCGTGCCGCCGTAAAGCCGTCCGAGATACTCTGCGGCCAGGCGGGAGGCATAGGCGGTATCGTTCAACTGACGATTGTTAAACTCGTCCAGGAACTGCTGCAGCGCCTCACCGTCCATCTGGAATCGCCGCAATTTTTCGGCACGCACCGCAGGAGGGCTCGTGAACTGCCGGACCCGGTCCAGGATCTCCCGGTAGCGGTCCGGGTCGCCTGCGTAGGCCTCCCAGGGTGTGGCATTCCCCTTGCGCTGGCGATTTTCCTGCACGTGACACAGGGTCAGATTGACGAACGAGTTGTCCAGCGAGCGGCTGAAGGGAATGATGTGCTCGATTTCGAACTCGGGTTCCGGGCCGAACAGCTTCTCCCAGGAGATCGACAGACCCGTGTAGGGACACTGCCAGCGGCATTCGCTGGCCAGCAGATATTTCTGAATGTCTCTGGACGATGGTCGCTGAATTCCATGGTTTCTCAGCTCTTCCTCGGCCCTCTTGCGGTCTTTTTCATTCTCGCGTTGCCGTTTGGCCAAGGCTTCGCGAGCGGCTTTGGGTTTTCTCAGTTCGCGCGCCAGCTCGACGCGAATCTCTTGCGGCTTTCCCCATCTGGAGATGATGGCGTTGACCACTTTGCGCAGCTCGGTCAGACTGCGGGCGACGGCGGGGTTGCGCAGATCTGGGAAGACCTCTTTAACAGGCGGAAGGCGATCCACCGGGTTTTCTGGCTGGAACTGTTCCGGATAGAGCCGCTTTCTTGCCTCGCCGTACGGGATGCCCTGCTCCATCAGCGGGAGCAGTTTTTCGATGGCTTTCAGGGACACGTTCAAATAGCCGTCTTCGAGAACGATCTCGGAGAGTTTCTGAGCCTTCTCCGGGGGAAAGCCCCACTTGCGGGCCGCGGCCTGAGGAAGTTTCTCCGGCTTCTCGAAGGCGCGGACATATTCCACGAGACGCTGGCGATCGTGTTCAGATAGCTTCAGCCAGTCGTCGCCCAGCGCTTCATAGAAAGCCGCGGCTGTCCGGTTGCCCGGGAGTCTGGTCTCGCCGCCCTCCTCCAGATTGAAGCGGGTGTGGCGGGGCAGTTCGAGGATCCGTCTGAGCGTTGCAAACGTAAGATCACCGTGATACTCGAGCTCTTCCAGAAGCCGCTTCCGCTGGTCCTCGTTGAGCTGCCGCCTCTGTCCTGTCGGAAAAATGACCACCAGATCGTTGACGCGCTGGAGCATCCGAAACCGCTGGGCAGCCAGGTGATAAGCCGGGGCGCGCTTCTGATCGGGTTCAAGGGAGCATTTCCCGACGGCATCGGGATCGTGCCAGAGCGGTCGTTGGTAAAAGATCGCCTGATACAGCTGTTTCTTGCGGTCGTCGGTCAACGTGGCCGGATGGTGACGGGCCTGCGCGGTCCAGAGAGCGTCGAACTCCCGAAGATACATGCTCCGCGATGTGTACCGGCCCCGCAGGCGCTGCTCGGCCGGATTCAGTCGGCTCAGGTACTCCCCGAGCGTACGCGCACCGCTTTGTTGAATTTTTTCTGCGAGTTCCTGCACGGCCGCACGGACCTGGCCCTGTTCCTGGCGGTTTTTTTCGTTGCCCACGCGGTTGCTCAGAAACCCCCGACGCTGCGCCAGGTGAAACAGGGCCCGCCCGAGATAGAACGGCGGCAGGGCCTCGTCGAGAGCTACTGTACGGAGCACATAGGGCACGGCCTGGTGCGCGAACGGGAACCGGCCGGATTGCACCTTTTCCTCGAACCATTTCGAATGGACGATCTCGCTGTCCAGCTGGTTGAGGATTTTCTGGCGCTCGGCGCCGGTGGAAGACGGGCCCGGCGGTAGCAGGTCGTAACTCTGGAGCAGACGAAAGACCTTGCGCAACCGGCGGGCTCTCCGCTCGACCTGGCGCCGCCGGAGGCGTGCTTCACGCCGCGCTCGATTGCGCGACTCCTCGTTGCCCAGTCCGCCTGTTTCATCAAGACCCGCCTGGAATACGCGAACGCCCAGGCCGCCGTCCAGCAGTCCGATGGGTCCGTGGGGACCAATTTTGACGGCTGCCCAGCCGAGAGAGTTCGTTCCCAGGTCGATGCCCAAAATGTAGGGAACCTTATCCTGCCCATTAAGATTCACAGCAGACATGGCCTTCCCTCTTGACAGCATCCGAGGTCTCTGGTATCCAAAAACCAGTGTATCCCAGCAGTGGTTCCCGCTGACCTTAGCAAGCGGGTTCCACTCGCGTGAGGCAACGGCTTTTGAGCCGTCCTCAAATCCCCCACCCAGTGTGGGGGTTTTTTGTCTCCGAATTTTTACGCACTCCGGCCGTCGTCAACACCCATGCTGCCCTTGAGTCGGCAAACTGGTAAACACCCCAAAGGCATATCGGGTTCGAGCGGTGAGCTGCAGCGGCGCGGCGTCCCCCGGTCTGAAGCGTTCGGACTGCCAGCCTGGCGCCCCATCAGTGGAAAACTTTTGCCGGTCAAAAAGCGAGAGGATAATCTCGGTGAAGTCGGTGCTCTCAGAGCGGAAGGACGATTCGTCGGGAGTGGGCAGGTTCGTCCCCGGCGCTCGGTGAGCGAAGCTGTGCGCCACCGTCGCGTTTTTCTTTGCTGCCTGCCGGGCTTTCTCTAGCCGGTCCGATCTGGCTACTGCAACGCGGCCCGTGGCATGGCGGTGCGGGCTCTGGTCTGGGCCAAGCGCTGGAGCTGCTCGAGCGCCGTCGCGTAGGCGGGATTCCCGCTGAGGTTGTGCAGCTCGCCCGGATCAGCCTTCCAGTCAAACAGCAGCGGACCCCGCCGCGGATCCTCGATGTACTGCAACTGCGGCGAGACCACCGAAACCAGCGGGCCCCACCAGTCGGGAAATTCGGGCACGATCTTCAGTTGCGCTAGCTCGGAAAGCGGCAGTGGTCGCTCGGGCCGCGACCCAGGTTTCTCCCAGAGCGCATCGAGGGGTTCGCCGGGCAGGCCAGCGGGCAGGCCGGCCAGATGGAGCAGCGTGGCAGCAACATCCGTGGTGGAAACCGGTGTGGCAATGCGCAGCCCGGCGGGTAGATGACCCGGCCACCAGAACAGCAAAGGCACATGGATCACCGGCAGCCACAGCGCATTGGCGTGATTGACCAGTCCATGCTCGCCAAACAGCTCGCCGTGATCGGCGGTGACCACCACCAGGGTGTTCGCCAGCAGCCCACGGCGTTCCAGCTCGTCCAGCAACTGGCCCAGTTGATGGTCCGCATAGGCGATGGCACCGTCATAGGCGTCCAGCTCGTCCTGCAGTTCTTCAGGCGCGAGGTGTGGCAGGTGGTTGGTGCCGATACTCAGCCGCCCTCCGGGCCGGGGCTTGCTCGAAAACCGCCCCCGCCAGGGCGCCGGAGGCACGTAAGGATCATGGGCGTCGAAGTAGTTGACCGTGACGAAGAACGGCCCTGCGGAGCGATCCAACCAGCGCAGCAGGCTTCGATTGATCTGGTCGGCCCACGGTCGGCCCCAGACGTCCTCGACCAGCCCGGCGGCCATCAGGCGGTGATTGAGCCCGGCGATCAATCGCTCCTGCGCGATCGCGTCGGCGAAGCCAAGGAAGAAATCCCCGAAACTCTGGTAGCCCCGGCCCATGCCAGTTCGGCGGGTGAAGAAGTACCGGTTGCCCGAAAAGGCGGCGGTCCGATAGCCCCTCTGGAAAAAAGCCTCGGCCACGGTGGGCAATTGCCGTGGAAGTTCGCTCTCAACACGATCCGTCCTGTGCGTGTGCGGGTAGGTCCCCGTCAACAGGGAGGCATGAGCGGGCAGCGTCCACGAGGAGGGAGAGATGGCTGTTTCAAACAGCACCCCGTGGGCCGCCAGGCGGTCCAGCACAGGGCTGGTCGGCCGTCTGTAGCCGTAGCTGCCGAGGTGGTCGGCCCGGACCGTATCTAAGATCACGAGCAAGACATTAGGCCCCGCCGTCGGCGAGCGCCGAGGATGGGACGTGCGACTCCCCGTGAAAACGAGTACGATCGACCACGCAGCCAGGGCTGCGACCGACCCATACTTCGCCACCCGCACCACCGCGGCTGAGAACCAGCTTCGATTCGATACCGCACCCAGCAACGCCCCCAGCGCCGTAAGGGCGAACAGAACCGGATGCGAAAGCCGCTGGCGACTGGCCAGCGGAGCCAGCCCGTAGACCAGCGCAAACCCGAGGCCGGCGGCGAACATTCTCGCCTGCCAGCCAGCCGGCAGCAGCCGGCACAGAGCCGCCAGCAGGCTGCCCCCGAGCAGGAAACACAGCGTTCCTGTCACGATTGCCAACGGAAAAATCCACGCGGCATGGTAGTGCTGCACGGTCAGGTCCAGCAGCCCCTCGGCGACCCCGTAGAGGGCCCCGACGCTGGCTGATACGGCTAGAGCATGGGAGAAATTCACCTGCTTCGACTCGGTTTGGCCCATGCCTGCTTTTCCCCCTGGCTTTTTTGCTCACACGACGGCAAACACTATATAACTCTTTCTAAGGGCCCCGGACGCTGATGAGGGTGATGCGCGACCCGCATCGCAGCCTGGTGCCTTTGCCCGCGGCGGCAAAGCGGCTGACCTTAAATCTAGCTGGCACTCCATTGCTGGCCGTCGGCCGCTGGCGAAGAGCTTGTTTTGCACTGAAGTCTTGCACTACAACAATTGGCCAGAGACAGATGCGGAAGTGGCGGAACTGGGAGACGCGCAGGACTTAGGATCCTGTGGCCGCAAGGCCGTGTGGGTTCGACTCCCACCTTCCGCACCAGCTCCGCCGCTTTCCCGCCGGTGCCCCGGCTTCTCGGCTGGAGTCCGACCGTTACGGAATAAACAGCTCCGCCTGCCTCGACGGCTGCGAGGTGTTGTTGGATCCTCCGGCCACCACCATTCTGCCGGTGCCATCAAGTAAGCGGAACGCCAGATGGAACGCATGCGGGTTCACCATGGGTCCACCGGTAAGCTGCGCCTGAACTCCGGTGCATGCCGTGTTCCCCGTGTTCACCGTGGGCACCAGGAACTCGGCATCGCTGAGCACGGTCGGACCGCCACCGGCGAAGTTGATCCCCCCGGTGAGCAAAATCTGACCCGCTTCGGCCGGACTATTGACCTCGATCAGCTCGGCCTGATGCGCAAAGCGCCCGGATGTATTGGCGAGTGCGAAGGTGCCGCTGAGCATGGTGCCGAGCTGACCGCCCGTGGCGGCCGGGGCATATAGCTCGGCCGTGGTGACCGCTTGCGCGTTGGCGCCACTGGCGCCGAGCTGCTCGCCGCCCGCCAGCACGACGTAATTGTTGCAGCTCGACACTCCGCTGGTGTTGCCCGGCCCCTCGATCAACCGCGTGGCCGTGAAATAGGCCCGCGGAGTGGACAAAAGATTCTGTGAGGTCCAACTACCGTTGTAAAGGGAGCTGGTCCGTGTGGAAAGCGGATACAACTGGGCACGCACCGTCGTCGAGCCATTGCCCTGCACGCCACCGAAGATGACGATATCCGGTGCGGTACCTGCCGAGCTGCCTGTGCCTGAAGCAACCGCCACGCCCGCCGCCGCCCCGACGGCTGTGGGCAAATTCGCGATGGCATTAAAGGACATAGTTCCCGGATCGAAGATCACAGCGCGGTTGCTAGGCGTTGTGGCGCCGGCGTCGGTGAACCCGCCAGCGATCAGCACATGAATGTACTGGCCGGTCGGACACCCGCCGGGGAGTGCGGGATCTGGGACCGACAGGTTCGTATTGAATGGCCCGGAGGCCGTCGAGCAGAACGGCACCGCCACGGGCAACTGCACGCCCACGGGCAGGGTGGAGCTGAGCAGACGAAACGTACCCCGCGCCGGATCGAAAATCTCGGCACTGCTCAGCACGTTGCCATTGTTGTCCACACCCCCCACAATCAGCACCGTGCCGTCGCTCAGAGCCACAGAAGCGTGGAAGGCCCGTGCGACATTCATGTTCGCCACCGGCGTAAATGTCTGCGTCTGCGGGTTGAACAGTTCAGCAAAGGGCGCTGCCTGAACCGCTCCAGAGACGACGCTCAATCCGCCAGTGACCAGGGCCTGGCCGGTCAGCGCACCGTTCAGAATCCGGGCGGCTGCCGCACCCTGACGCGGCTGGACCATGGGAGCAATCGGCGTAAACGGGTCGGGGCCCTTGCCGGCCTGTCCGCCTCCGCCGCCTCCGGACGGCTTTACCTGCGTGATGCCGCCCGAGCCTCCGCCTGCGCACCCCACCTCGAAAAGCAATAAAGCCAGCACACCGAGCAGTCCAAACAAACGCCGTTGCGCACACTGCATGCCCAACTTTGCCTCCAGTGATGTCCGGTCAACCTGAGGGAAAGTGCTCAGGCGGGAAGGGGAGCTTCAAATTAACAAAGTTCTAAGCGAGCGGCAAGGGGCAAAAAGCTTATGCCGCGAAAAGTTTAATAAGCTTTAAGTAAATCTAGGCTGTCTCATTGTGGAACAGCACCTGAAAGTTTTTTGGCTTGACGCTCCTTAGCCGCTTATCTTTTCTTCTACCCCTGCCTTGGCTCCTGGGGACCGCCCGGAAAGCGTCATAAGGAATCATTAATAATAGTGCTGGAGCGCCGCACAGACGCGAGCAGAAGTGTGGCGGGCCGGGGGTAGGCGAAGGGGCAGCCCGCCCTTTGCGGGCCCTGCGCAGTTGGCTTGGCTGGTTCTAGGCAGGTTGCGCAGGTCCCAGTTTTGCCGCCATTGTAGTCGTGCCACCGGGCGGTGGCAAGTTGTTTGGATGCGTCGCTGGGCCACCCGGCTTGGCCGCAGCGGACAACGGCGGTAGAATTTTTGTGTAGGAGTCTGCCCGCGGACCCGCCCTGGTGCCCGCTCCCGACCAGCAAGGCGGGGTGGTGCCGGTCAGCCGGCCAGCGATAGCGCTATGGAACTGGAAGCCTTAGGCGAAAAACTCGTCTCGCTGTTCATCGGCAACAAGCACGAGCGTGACATCCGCCGGATCCGTCCGCTCGTGGATGCCATCAACGCACTGGAGCCTGAGCTGCAGCAGCTCACCGATGCCGAACTGCGCGCGCGCACCGACCGGTTCCGCGAGCAGATTCGCAGCCGTATGGAGCCGGTTCCCCCTGACAGCCCGGACTGGATGTGGCGCCTTCAGCAAGCGCTCGACGAGGTGCTGGTGCCGGCCTTTGCCACGGTGCGCGAGGCGGCGCGGCGGAAACTGAGCATGCGCCACTTCGACGTGCAGCTGATCGGCGGCATCGTGCTGCACCAGGGCAAGATCGCCGAGATGAAGACGGGCGAGGGCAAGACGCTGGTGGCCACGCTGCCCGCCTACCTCAACGCGCTGGCCGGCTACGGCGTGCATATCGTGACCGTCAACGACTACCTGGCCCGCCGGGACGCCGAGTGGATGGCGCCCATCTATCGCGCGCTGGGCCTGAGCGTGGGCGTCATCACGCACGATCTCGACGACGCCCAGCGCCGCCTGGCCTACGGTGCCGATGTGACCTACGGGACCAACAACGAGTTCGGCTTCGACTACCTGCGCGACAACATGAAGTACGACCTGGCCGACTGCGTGCAGCGCGGCCACCACTACGCCATCGTGGACGAGGTGGACTCCATCCTGATTGACGAGGCCCGGACCCCGCTGATCATCTCCGGTCCGGCCGAGGAATCCACCGAGAAATACTACCGGATCGACAAGATCATCCCGCGGCTGATCCGCGACATTGACTACACGGTGGATGAAAAATTCCGCACCGTGACGCTCACCGAAGAAGGCGTCTCCAAGTGCGAGCGCCTGCTGGGCATCCAGAACCTCTACGACCCGGTCCACATCGAAACCCTGCACCACATCCATCAGGCGCTGCGCGCCCACGCGCTGTTCAAGCGGGACGTGGACTATGTGGTGAAAAACGGCCAGGTGATCATCATTGACGAATTCACCGGGCGCGAAATGCCCGGCCGCCGCTGGTCCGATGGCCTGCACCAGGCGATCGAGGCCAAAGAGGGCGTCAAGATCGAACGCGAGAATCAGACGCTGGCCACCATCACCTTCCAGAACTATTTCCGCATGTACCGCAAGCTGGCCGGCATGACCGGCACGGCAGAAACCGAAGCGGCCGAATTCCGGAAGATCTACGGCCTTGACGTGGTGGTGATCCCCACCAATCGTCCGCTGATCCGCTACGAATACCCCGACGTGGTCTATCGGACCGAGAAGGAGAAGTGGGACGCCGTCGTCAACGGCATCCTGCAGGAAGACGGGACGCGCGTGGGCGGCATCCGCCAGTTCTACGAGCGGGGCCAGCCGGTGCTGGTGGGAACGATTTCGATCGAGAAGTCGGAAAAACTCAGCGAGATGCTGCGGCGCGCCGGCATTCCGCACCAGGTGCTGAATGCCAAGTACCACGAGCGCGAGGCGCGGATAATCGCCCAGGCCGGACGCAAGCACGCCGTCACGGTGGCGACCAACATGGCCGGCCGGGGTACCGACATTCTGCTGGGCGGCAACCCCGAGTTTCTCGCGCGGGAGTACTGCCTGAAGAACAAGCTCGCCACGCCCTATGCCGCTGCCGGGCCACTGGTGGGCACCGATGGCGACGCCCCGGGCGTGGTGCTGTTCCAGCATGAAGGTCGCATCTATCAGGTCCCCTACGAGCAGTGGAAACCGATCTACGACCGGTTCGCCGCCGAGTGTCAGGCCGAGCACGACGAAGTCGTACAGCTGGGCGGTCTGCATATTCTGGGAACCGAACGCCACGAAGCCCGCCGCATCGATAACCAGCTCCGGGGACGCGCCGGCCGTCAGGGCGATCCGGGATCGTCACGCTTTTTCCTTTCGCTCGAAGATGACCTGCTCCGCATCTTCGGCGGCGATCGCATCAAGTCGCTCATGTATCGGCTGGGCATGAAGGAGGGCGTGCCCATCGAATCGCGGCTGATCAGCCGGCGGATCGAGCACGCCCAGAAGGCCGTCGAGATGCAGAACTTCCAGGCGCGCAAGCACCTGCTCGAGTACGACGATGTGATGAACCGGCAGCGGGAAACGATCTATGCGATCCGCCGGAGCATCCTCGAAGGAAAGGATCAGAAAGAGTACGTGCTTTCGGTGGCCGAGGAAATCGCGCGCGAGCTGGTCGAGCTGCACTGCCCGCGCAACGAGCATCCGGCCAAATGGAATCTGACGCAGCTGGCCAACGAGGTCTACCAGCAGTACGGCATTGATCTGCGGCAGCAGCCCGATCTCGAGCGCCTGGGCCACGACGCGCTGCTGGCGCGCCTGCTCGAGCTGATCCGCCGGCGCTACGAGGAAAAGGAACAGCAGTTCGGCGCCGAGACGATGCGCTGGCTCGAGCGCCACATCATCCTCGACATCGTCGACAGCCAGTGGAAAGATCACCTGCTCACGCTCGACCACCTCAAGGAAGGCATCGGGCTCCGTGGCTACGGGCAGCGCGATCCGCTGGTGGAGTTCAAGAAGGAAGCCTTCACGCTGTTCGAGGACATGATGAACCGGATCGATACAGAGACGGTCCGGTTCCTGTTCCTGATGCAGCCCGCCCGCCCTGAACAGGAGGCCGAGCGGATCGAACGGCGTCAGCGCCGGCAGCAGCAGGAGCTGCAGTACACGGCCGGACCCGCGCAGGCTGAAGCGCCACGACCCGTACGGGCCGGCGTTAAAATCGGCCGCAACGATCCCTGCCCCTGTGGCTCGGGCAAGAAGTACAAGAAGTGCTGCGGTAAGGCAGCCTGAGCCGGCAGCGCGCGACATCGAGGAGGCTTGCCATGGCCGAAGCCAGCCGCACGGAGCGCTTCAGCCAGATGGTGTCCATCGAGCTGGCCCCCCGGCCGGCCGGGCGCTGGGTCGCCGAGCAGCTCGAGGCCGGCCATATTGTTTATTTCCCGCCTGGCTGGTTCAGCCTGGACCCGGCCGACCGGAGTTTTTTGCTGCAACAGCGGCAGAGCGCGGCTGCCTACCACAAAAACATTGCCTACCGCCCACTCGAAGACCGGCTCACCGGCGCCGAAACCAGCTCCGGCCAGGACGCCTCCCGGTTGCGGGCCGTTCTGCGGACGTTTTCGCAGCGAGCCACGGAGTTTGTCCGGCAGTGGCTCGCTCCCTACGGCCAGGGTCTGCAGCTCGACTTTGCCAGTTTCCGGCCGATCGAAGAGCAGGGCCGGCCGTTGCGCCGGCGCGCCCGCAACGATCTGCTGCACACTGACGCCTTTCCGACCCGGCCAACCTTCGGCGATCGCATCCTGCGCTTCTTCCTCAACATCAACCCGGAACGCCCCCGCCGCTGGGCCACAGCGGAAACCTTCGAACCGCTGCTCGAGCGGTATGGCGCCGCAGCAGGACTGGGGCGGGCCGCACGAATGGCCCACAGCCGGGCCGCGCGAATGCTGCGCCAGACTGGCCGAGCTCTGGGCCTGACCGTTCCCTCGCCCTACGATCGCTTCATGCTGCGCTTTCACCACTTCTTGAAGGAGAACGACGAGTTTCAGCGGCAAACACCGCGCCAGCACTGGGAGTTTCCGCCGGGATCGTCCTGGATGGTCTACACCGACATGGTGAGCCATGCCGTCCTCTCCGGACAGTTTGCCCTCGAACAGACTTTCCGCGTGGATCACCACGCCATGTTGGAACCGGCACGGTGTCCGGCAGGCGTGCTGGAGCGGCTGTGTGGAGTGCCGCTAACCGACCGGGCGCCCCTGTTTGCTCGATGAAGGCACCGTTGACAGCAGCGCCCCGGCCCCCGGCGGGGACAGCTTTTTGCACGTGGCATGCATCGAAATGGGATGGCACAGGGCGTTGGCCAGAGGGAGGTGCAACATGCGCAGCAGGGCGCTGGGGGTGGCTGTCATCAGCGTGTTTTTGCTGGCGGGCTGCTCGTGGTTCCGCAACGACGAACGCATTGCCAACGACATTCGCGCCCGGATGTTCAGCGACAGCCAGCTCCGGGGCGCGGCCATTACGGTGACGGTGAAAAACGGCGAAGCCACACTGAGCGGGCAGGTGCCGTCGGTCGAAGCCCGCTACGAGGCCTATCGCGTCGCTGCCGAAACGCCCGGCGTGCGACACGTCAACGACCAGATGGCGCTGCAGCCGATGACGCCCCCGCAGCCAGTGGCCGAAGCCACTCCCGCACCGGCCCGGCCGGCCAGAAGCGAACCGACACCGGTTCGCCCGCGGCACCCAGTGACGCACCACTCTGAAGCCACTGCAGCGGCATCCGCCGCTCCAGCGGCGCCTGCGACCGCGCCAGCTTCCGCCCCGGCCCCGGTCTCGCCAGCACCGAGTGCGCCGCCCGAGCCGCAACCCGAGCGGATCCAGATTCCGGCGGGAACGCCGGTGACGATTCGCATGATCGATTCGATCGACTCCTCGATCAATCACACCGGAGAAATCTTCCACGCCTCGCTCGAGAGCCCGCTGGTGGTGGACAACCGCGTCGTGGTGCCGCGCGGAGCCGATGTCTATGTGCGACTGGTCGAGGCACGCTCGGCCGGCCACATGTCCGGTCAGAGCGAACTGCGCCTGGAACTGTACCGGCTGTCCTATCAGGGCAAAACGTACCCGCTGGTGAGCAACGACTATGACGTGAAAGGCACGTCGCGGGGCAAGCGCACGGCGGCGACCATTCTGGGCGGCAGTGCCATCGGGGCGGCGATCGGAGCGATCGCGGGCGGTGGCAAAGGGGCGGCCATCGGTGCCGGTTCAGGCGCGGGAGCGGGTGCAGTCTATCAGGCGGCGACCCGCGGCCAGCAGGTCAGGATCCCCTCGGAAACCGTGCTGAATTTCCAGCTCCAGGAACCGGTCGAAGTGATCTACAACCCCGCCGCGTCGAGCACGCGCAGCGGCCGGACGCCGATGTAATCTCGCTGGCGGGAACGCTGCACCGTCCTCGTCAGAGTTGACCGCGCCGGGCGCACGCACTAGTATCTGAAATTTCCCTGTTTCGAGAGGCGGGCGCCAAGTGCGCTCACGCCGACGACCACCGATGCGGATCGCCTATCTAGACTGCTTTTCCGGCATTAGCGGGGACATGGTTCTCGGCGCGCTGCTCGACGCCGGCGTTTCCCGCGAGAAACTGGAGGCCGGCCTCCGCAGGCTGCCGGTGTCGGGCTGGTCGCTCGAAGTGGCCCGGGTGCGCCGCGGACCGATTGCCGCCACACAGGTGGTGGTGCGCAGCGATGAACAGCATCCGCACCGATCGCTGCAGGAGATTCTCCGTCTGATCGAAGCCGCCGACCTGCCGGCCCCTGTCCAGCAGCGCGCTGCCGCCATCTTCCGCCGGCTGGGTGAAGCCGAAGCGCATGTGCATGACATTCCGGTCGAGCGCGTGCATTTCCACGAAGTAGGTGCCGTGGATGCACTGGTGGATATTGTCGGAGCGGCCATCGGCTTCGAGCTGGCCGGCGTGGATCAGGTGATCGTCTCGCCGCTCAATCTGGGTGGCGGCCGCGTGCGGGCCGCGCACGGATGGCTGCCCGTGCCGGCACCGGCGACTGCGGAGCTGGTGCGGGGCCTGCAGTGCTACTCCACGGGCATCGCTCATGAGCTGGTGACGCCAACAGGCGCCGCCATCGCCGTCACGCTGGCCTCCGGCTGCGGCCCGCTGCCCGCCATGCAGGTGGACGCTGTCGGCTGGGGAGCCGGCAGTGCCGAGCTGGCCGAGCAGCCCAACGTCCTGCGGCTCTTCCTCGGCGAACAGGCGTCGGAGGCTACCGGTCGGGAAGAAACCATCATGCTGCTTGAAGCCACCGTGGACGACATGAACCCTCAGCTCTACGCGCATCTGGTCGAGCGCGCCCTGGCCGCTGGAGCGCTCGACGTATGGGCCGTGCCCGTCTACATGAAGAAGAACCGTCCCGGCGAGCTGCTGACGGTTCTGTGCCCGCCGGAAGCGGCCGAACGGCTGGTGGAGCTGCTGTTCTGCGAAACCACCACGCTGGGCGTGCGCCAGACGCTGACGCGCCGTCGCGTTCTGGACCGCGACTGGGTC
>Ga0209810_1003771_pt1 | contig 15452 bp, 11 predicted proteins | sample Coa_R1_7_FD_187159 | JGI IMG/M metagenome (GOLD analysis project Ga0209810, IMG submission 187159) | Surface soil microbial communities from Centralia Pennsylvania, which are recovering from an underground coalmine fire - Coalmine... | ecosystem: Environmental > Terrestrial > Soil > Unclassified...
TGGATGCCAGGAAACCGGCACGTCCAGTTCGGGGGAGGGGGGTCGAAAAAGTACCACCATCAAACGGCAACTCGTCGGCCTCCTATCCCACACGACCTACATTTGGACGGCAGAAGGCTGGCTCTACTTGGCCGTGGTGCTTGACTTGTTTTCACGCAGGGTGGTAGGATGGTCTATGGCCGCCACTCAAGATGCCTGTCTGGTCGTGCAGGCTTTAGAAATGGCTCTAGCTCGTCGCCCTCCAGCGGCTGGATTACTGCATCACAGCGATCGAGGCAGTACCTATACCAGTCAGAGCTATCAAGCCCTCTTACGAGAGCAAGGCATGGTTATCAGTATGAGCCGGACGGCTGACTGCTACGATAATGCGGCGATGGAAAGCTTTTTCCACAGCTTCAAGGGAGAGTGCATTGAAGGGGAGTCCTTTCAGACCCGAGCGCAGGCCAGAAGGGCGAGCTTTGAGTACATCGAAACCTTTTACAATCGCAGGCGTAGACACTCTACCTTTCAGTATCTCAGCCCGCTCGCTTATGAACAGTTGAGTTGTTAATCCCCAGGTTTGGGATCTCCATTTTTTCGGGTCAAGATCAAAGCGACAATCCAAGAAGTGCAGTGCCCGACGTGCGGTTCGGTGAGCAAAGCCAAGCTCAAAGGGTCATCCGTAGTAATCGCGCCACATCCTCCGCGAAAAGCGCGCCCAGTGCGCAATGTGACGCGTTGGATGGAACAGGGAACTGCATGGATACTCATACAGAAGAAAGAGTAGTTCAGTTTGGCATTTCAGTCTGAAGAACCATACCGCCCGTGGGCGCGTTCGGAGAAAAGGCTCACATGATGAAAGGATCAGTTGACAGACCTGTTCTTTGCCCAGTCTTGATTGGTCGCACCGATGATCTTGCGGCCTGTCGTGTTCTGCTCACACAAGCACAAGGTGGAAAGGGGGCCCTTGTTCTGGTTTCCGGGGAAGCGGGCATTGGCAAATCCCGCTTGGTGGCTGAGGTCAAAACCGAGAGCCTCGCTCACGACTTCCGGCTCGTGCAAGGCAGTTGCTTTCCAACCGACCACGCCATTCCCTACGCGCCTCTGCTCGACCTCTTGCGCTCATGTTTTTCCCATTGGGCACCGGCTCCATTTGAGGCTTCGATCAAGCCCATGCTGGAGGCTTTCCTCCCTCTGCTTCCTGAACTGGGCCATCTGTTGCCCGGTGAACCTCCCCCGCAGACCACGCCCTTGCTCGATCCCGAGCAGGAGAAGCGCCGCCGTTTTGAGACTCTGACCCACTTCTTGACCGGTCAGGCGGGAAAACATCCCGTACTCCTCGTGATGGAGGACCTCCACTGGAGCGACGATACCAGCCTGGAATTTCTCCACTATCTGGCACGGCGCTGTGCTGCTTCTCCTCTCCTCCTCATGCTAACCTATCGCAGCGACGAGGTACGTTCCGGCTTGCGCCATTTCCTGGCGCAACTAGATCGGGAACGTCTCGCTCAGGAAATCTCGCTTGCACGCCTCACGCGCAATGAGGTCGATGCCATGCTGCAAGCTATCTTCGCACTCCCACGCTCGGCGCGCGTCGAGCTTGCTGATCCGGTGTATGAACTCACCGAGGGTAATCCTTTCTTTGTCGAAGAAATCCTCAAGGTGCTGATTTCGTCGGGAGAGATTTCTTACGTGGATGGCCGCCCAGAGCACAAGAGGCCGGGCGAATTGCACATCCCGCGTAGCGTGCAGGACGCTGTGCAACAGCATACAGATCAACTGAGTGAGCCCGCCCGGCGCGTGCTGATCCTGGCCGCGGTTGCTGGACGGCGCTTCGATTTCTCCCTCTTGCAACAGTTCACCTCCTACGACGAGGAGCACCTGCTGGCGCTCATGAAAGAACTGCTCGCTGCTCAATTAGTCGTAGAAGAGACGGCAGAGCAGTTCGCCTTTCGCCACGCGCTCATTCGCCAGGCCATCTATGCCAGCCTTTTAGCCCGTGAGCGCAGAACGCTGCATCGCAGTATTGCCGACCTGATGGAGCGTCGATCTTCCCTGTCTCTTGATGCGCGCCTCTCGGACCTGGCCTACCACTTCTATGAGGCGGGGACATGGGAGAAAGCGGTGACGTATGGGCAACAGGCTGCGGAACAGGCGTATCGCCTCTACACCCCGCATGCCGCCATCGAACAGGTAACGCGCGCCCTCTCTGCCGCACAACTTGGGATGATTGCGCCCCCCATCGCACTCTATCATCTGCGTGGACGAGCCTACGAAATCCTGGGTGACTTTGAGCAGGCGCGTCTGGATTATGAGACCGCCTTGCGGATAGCCAGGAAAGCTGAAGAGCACCACGTCGAATGGCAGGCATTGATGGCTCTTGGTTCTCTGTGGGCAGAGCGTGATTACACCCAGACAGGAAAGTATTATCAGCAGGCGTTGGCGCTGGCACACCACCTGGACGATCCGCGCGTACTGGCTCAAAGCCTCAACCGCCTGGGTAACTGGCACGTGAATATCGAAGAGCCCCGTGAAGCGCTGCACTATCACCAGGAGGCACTGGCGCTGTTTCAACAGGCACATGATGCGCCAGGGATCGCCCAAACCTGTGACCTGCTCGGAATGGCGCATACTCTGGGCGGCGATCTGCGGCAAGCATCAGCCTCTTATCAGCAAGCGGTCACGCTCTTCCAGCAACTCGACGACCGCCAGGGGTTAGCCTCTAGCCTGGCGACATTGACGGTGATTGGCGAAGGGGGAGGGTATGAAGTCGAGACGATGGTACCTGCGACGACCAGCTTTGCCCTCTCCCTCCACTTTGGTGAGCAAGCCCTTGTGATCGCTCGCGAGGTTGGTCAACCTTCTGCCGAGGTCTACGCCCATCTTGCCCTGGCCCAATATCTGGGTCCACATGGTGAGTATGCACGAGCCCTGGAAGCTGCACGGGCCAGTCTGGCTCTCGCCTCGCAGATCGAGCATCGCCAGTGGCTTACCGCCGCGCACTGGCAAGTCGGCACGCTCTTGCTTGATCTGCTCGCGCTTCCAGAGGCACAGCACCATCTTGAGCAGGCGCTGCGACTTTCTCGCGAAGTCGGCTCGTGGAACTGGATTCGTATTGTCTCGGGATTTCTTGCCCTTGCCCATCTTCTTCAACAAGATCACACATCGGCTGAATCCATTCTCAACGCCGCGCTTGAACCTGATGCCGCCATGCAAACCATCGGGCAGCGACTCGTCTGGACTGCCCGCGCAGATCTCGCCCTGGCCCGCGGAGAGCCTGGCTTGGCGCTCTCCATCACAGATCGGTTGATTGCCTCCGCCACCAATCTGTCGCACGAATCTGTCATCCCTCGCCTCTGGAAACAGCGTGGTCAGGCGCAGGCCTCGCTTCACCGGGAGCGTGACGCCGAGACAACGCTGCGCGCCGCGCGAGAAGCCTCACGTGAGCAAGGGCTGCGACCCCTGCTCTGGCGCATCGATGTGAGCCTGGGCAAGTTCTATCAGGCTCAGCGGCGCAAGCTTGATGCCGAACAGGCATTCTCGACCGCGAGGGCGCTCATCGAGGAGCTTGCTGCCAACATCCCAGACGAGCCTCTCCGTGAGCAGTTCCTCTCGCAAACAACCGCGCTGCTTCCCCAGAAGCGCACCCTCACACCCGCTCGTGCGGCCAAACAAGCATACGACGGACTCACGGCACGGGAACACGACGTCGCGATCCTGATTGCCCAGGGCCAGACCAACCGGGCGATTGCCGAGCGACTCGTCCTCAGCGAGCGCACAGTGGAAGGGTATGTCACCAATATCCTGACCAAACTCGGCGGGACAACACGCACGCAGATCGCCACCTGGGCAGTCGAAAAAGGCTGGGCTGAAAGACGCACATAACCAAAGAGATTGGACAGAACGCTGTCACAGATCGCTCGAAAAGCGAAGCACATGCTCTGTCTGCAATCAGGAGTCAACGCCATGCAAATACTTGCTCTTCCGTGCCCGGTCTTGATTGGCCGTGCGAACGATCTGGCCACCCTTCATCTACTTGTCGATCAAGCAGCGAAGGGGCAGGGAGGCGTGGCCCTGATTTCTGGCGATGCTGGCATTGGCAAAACGCGGCTGATTGCCGAGACAACAGCCTACGCGGCCTCCCACAACGTCCTGCACGTCCAGGGCAACTGCTTCCCGGCTGATGTGGCCTCTCCTTACGCTCCTGTCCTCGACCTGCTGCGCTTCCTCTTTGAGCAGTATCCCTGGACCCGCCCTTTTGTGCTGACGCCGCAGGTGGTGGAGGCCTTCCAGCCCTGGTTCTCTCACCTGTTCCCAGAACATACCATTCCATCTGGTTCCCCATTCTCAGCACACCAATCTGCGCTACGAGAGAAACGGCAGCTCTTTGAGATGATTTCGCAGTTCCTGACGGCCCTCTCCGCGCAACATCCGTTGCTGCTCGTCGTCGAAGACCTGCACTGGAGCGATGAGACCAGCCTGGAACTGCTGCACTTTCTGGCACGGCGGAGTAGGACGTGTGCACTCCTCCTGGTGCTTTCCTATCGCAGCGAGGAAGTCAACGCGGGGCTGCGTGATGTTCTGGCGCAGATGGATCGTGAGCGGCTGGCACAGGAACTGCATCTGTCTCCGCTCTTGCCCACCGAGGTTGAAGCGATGGTGCAGGCCTGCCTCTCGCTTCCTCGTCCCGGGCTGCCAGAACTCTTCTACGCCATCTATCCTCTCTCGGAAGGGAATCCGTTTTTTCTTGAGGAGCTGCTCAAGGCGCTGACCACGGCGGGCGAACTTGTGGCCTCGGGTGAGCGCTGGCTCTACAAGCCGCTGGGCATCATGCATCTACCACGGAGCGTGCGAGCGGCGGTCGAGCTTCGTGTGGCTTTACTCAGCGAGCAGGCACGCGAGGTGGTGACACTGGCGGCGGTCGCGGGGCGGCGGTTTGATTTCACGCTGTTGCTGCACCTGACGAGGGCGCAGGAATCTGTGTTGCTCCAGGCGCTCAAGGAACTCATCGCTGCCCAACTCGTTGTTGAGGAGTCGGCGGAGCAGTTTGCCTTTCGCCATGCGTTGATCCGGCAGACGGTCTCTACGCAGTTATTGGCGCGAGAGCGATAGGCGCTGCATCGGGTAATTGCGGAAGCGATGGAGCCCCTGTATGCCCCGATCCTGGAAGCCCATGCCGTTGACCTGGCCTCGCACTTCTACGAGGCCGGGGAGTGGGCGAAGGCCCTCACCTATGGATGGCAGGCAGGGGAGAAGGCGCTGCGCCTGTACGCACCGCAGGCGGCGACGGAGCAGTTGACCCGAGCTCTTTCTGCTGCACACCTGGGTCAGCTTTCGCCACCGGCTATGGTCTCTCTCCTACGCGGGCAGGCTTATGAAACGCTGGGCGACTTTGAACGCGCACGCGGCGATTACGAGCGCGCTTTGGAGAGTGCACGCGCTGTCGAGGACCAAAGCGCCGAATGGCAGAGTCTGATTGCCCTGGGCTTTCTGTGGACGGGACGCGATTACCTGCAAGCGGGCACCTGTTTTCAGCAGGCGCTCGAACTGGCACGGAGCATGAACGATCCACTCATGGTTGCCCACAGCCTTAACCGCCTGGGCAACTGGCATCTGAATAGCGAGCAGCCTCTCGAAGCCCTTCGTTCTCACCAGGAGGCGCTGGCAACCTTCCAAAGGGTGAACGATCAACCTGGTCTTGCCGAGACATTCGACCTGCTGGGCATGGCGCATTATTTGAGCGGTGATGTGCCTCAAGGGACAGCCTATTATCAACAAGCTATCGCGCTCTTCCAGCAACTGGGCAATCGTCAGGGACTCGGGGCTTCCCTGGCGCAGTTGACGGTGGCCTGCGGAAGCGACCTGATGGGTCCGACTCTGCTGACCCTGAGTCTTGCTGAGTCTCGCAACGCAGGTGAGCAGGCTCTCAAGGTGGCGCGTGAGATTGGCAGCCGTTCAGCCGAAGCCTTCACGCTCTTCAACCTGGGACTCGTTTCAGGCGCACGAGGAGAGTACGCACAAGCGTTGGAAATGGTGCAAGAGGGGCTCTCGATTGCGGAGCAGATCGAGCATCACCAGTGGCTGACTTATGGGTACTTTAACTTAGGGGTGCTGTCTTTCGATCTCCTTGATCTGGCAAGCGCCGAGCCTCATCTTGAGCAAGCGCTCGCCCTGGCGCGTTCGATCGGTTCAAGATACTGGATTCGCCTGGTCTCCGGGCTGCTGGCTCTGGTTTTCCTTGCACAACGAGATGTCGCACGTGCTGAGTCCACCCTCACTACTGTGCCTGAGGCAGATGCTCCCCCTCAGGCACTTGGGCAGTGGCTCGTCTGGTATGCACGTGCGGAACTCGCGCTGACGAATGATGATCCTGGCCTGGCACTCAAGATCGTCGACCAACTCAGCGCCTCCACCAGTCATCTCTCGCATTTGCATGGCAATCCCCGCCTTGCGAAAGTGCGTGGTGAAGCCCTGGTCCGACTCGCCCGAGAAGCCGAAGCCGAAGCCGCACTGCAAGCCGCCGAAGTCGCGGCTCGCGTGCAAGGATTGCGGCCATTGCTCTGGCGCATTCACCTGGAGTTGGCCAAACTCTTCCTGGCGCACCATCGAAAGGCAGAGGCTTCGCTTCAGCTTTCCACCGTGCAGGAGATTGCCCAGGAGCTCGCAGCCTGTCTCCCACAGGAAGGGCTGCGCACACAGTTTCTCGCCGAAGTAGGAGCACGGCTCCCGCGTTTGCGTCCTCTTACACCGCTTCGTGTTGCAAAAATGAGCTTTGGAGGGCTGACAGCACGCGAGCGTGAGGTGGCAATCCTGATCGCCCAGGGCAAGACTAATCCAGAAATTGCCAAACAACTGGTCGTTGGCAAGCGGACGGTCGAAACATATGTCAGCAATATCCTCTCCAGGTTGGGTGTGACCTCTCGCACTCAGATCGCCCTGTGGGTCCATGAAAAAGGACTCTTGCCCTGAAGAACAGACTGCCATTCCCTCCTTCTCTCGGAATCTCCGTATGGCTGCCCTGCGCCAGCGCGAAAATCTCCGTGCGTGCATGAGCAAAATATGACGGTCTTTGCGGATGGAAAAACCGGCTTGCCTCTCGCATACTATCAATGACGATCTCATCGAGGTCGTGACCACTACCGAGTAGTACAACCAGGAGGAACAACATGACAACCCAACAGAGTATCGATCAAGCAAAGACCGAAGCGTTCGTGGGGAAAGTGCTGACCGATGTGACCAGCGCAATGGCAACGGTGATGGCCAGTATCGGGGACCGTCTTGGCCTCTTCAAAGAGCTCGCCCAGGGGCCAGCTACAAGTGCTGAACTGGCGGAGCGCGCACACATCAATGAGCGGTATGCACGCGAGTGGCTCAGCCAGATGACGAGCGTCGGCTACCTCGCGTATGATCCGCCCAGTCAACGCTTCACCCTGCCACCTGAACACGCTCCAGTTCTCGCCCAGGAAGGTGGCCCTTTCTTCCTTGGCGCTGCGTTCCAGCTGACGATCGCAGAGATAGGGCCATACAACCAGTTGATCCAGGCCTTCCGCCAGGGAGGCGGTGTCCCGATGGAGGCCTATGACCCTGCGCTCTGGGAAGGTCAGGCCCGCTTTAGTGCTGGCTTTTTTGAGCACCTGCTCGTGCCGGTCTGGCTGGCAGCCATGCCGGAGGTGCAGGCCAAACTGGAACGCGGCGCACTCGTGGCCGATGTGGGCTGCGGGCAGGGCAGAGCGCTGATCAAGCTGGCGCAGACCTACCCCCGGTCGCGCTACGTGGGCTACGATGTCTTTGCCCCCACCGTCACCACAGCCACAGCCAGCGCCCAGGCGGCAGGGGTGGCTGATCGCGTGCGCTTCGAGCAGCGGGATGTGTCCGAAGGGCTGCCTGAACAGTACGATGTGATCACCACCTTCGACGTGGTGCATGACGCAGTGGACCCACGTCAGTTGTTACGGGTGATCCGCGAGGGGTTGCGGCCTGGCGGGCGCTATGTCTGCATGGAAATCAACAGCTCGGACAAGCTGGAGGAAAACGTCGGGCTGGTTGGCTCCCTCTTCTACGGCGTCAGCGTGCTCTACTGCATGACGACCTCGCTCGCCCATCACGGTGCAGGGCTGGGCACACTCGGCCTGCCTGAAACAAAGTTGCGAGAGCTGTGCGTAGAGGCGGGGTGGAGCTCTGTGCGGCGGGTCCCGATTGAGGTTCCATTCAACACCCTCTATGAGATCGCGCCGTAGCTTGTATCGGGGCAGATCGCGCTTCCATGGGCTGGAGGGCGAGGACAAAGAAAGGAGCTTCCCATGAATGCAGTTGCTATGCTGAAGTCTGGTCAACAAACCGTCTTGCAAGCCATTGAAGGGTTTCCCGAGACATGTGTGGACGTACCAGGGGCATGTGGTGCCTGGTCGGTGAAGGACATTCTTGCTCACCTGGCTTCCTATGAACATGCCATCTTCGAGGTGGTATCGACGTTGACAAACCCACACGCGACGCCTTACCTGGACATGATAAGCAGCCTGGGCAACCAGTTGTTCAACGACACCGAGGTCGGTAGACGCAAAGGAAAGAGTATGCAGGAGATCCTGGCTGAACTCAACGACACGCACGCACAGGTGCTCGAAGTTGTGGCGGGGATAGGCCTGGAAATGTTCCGCCAAAGTGGAACCCTCCTCCGGTTCGGTATGGAGTTTACCCTGGATGATTTTCTTGTCGAGCATTCCTATGGGCATAAACGCGAACATAGTGCGCAAATCGCTGCGTTTAGTGACCGTCTCGTTCGAGAAGCAGCCATGGAAGACTGCGCTCAGACAGCGACAACGATCCAGGTGGTCAAGCATCTGAACGAAGCTCTCAACAGGCGCGATGTTGACGCGGTAATGGCGCTCATGAACGATGATGTGGTATTTGAAAATACCTATCCGCCGCCAGATGGCCAACGCTATGAGGGTCGAAGAGCTCTCCGAGCCTTTTTTGAGGATTTTTTCCATGCAACTCCATACGTCGATTTCCAGACTGAGGACCTCTTCGCCTTTGGCAATCGATGCGCTGCTCGCTGGGTATTTCACTGGAGCAACACGGCCGGGGAGAACGGGCATATTCGCGGTATCGATGTGATCAACCTGCGAAACGGGAAAGTGGCAGAGAACTTTTCGTATGTAAAGGGGTAAAACCGTTTCGTGCGCAAAGAGGCCGTTCGTCTGCTTGGAGTGTGTGATCTCGATCTCTCGTCTCTTCCTGCTAGTCGGTCAAAGCCCTGGCACGCTACGTCCAGGCGGCGCGTATTCAAACGTTGAGTCGTATGCCAGAAGATCGTCGCCTGGCGTCACTCCTGGCTTTTGCCTCTGCCTTAGGATGGCCAGTCCTGGATGCGGTGCAATTTCTTCGCCAAATGGAGGGGCGTCGCACGGCTGGGTGGCAAGCGGCACCTCGGGAGGTCATTACGCGTCCCTGGCGTTGGTATGTGATCAACCGTCAGCGATACGTGAGCGATGTGCGGTCCTGCTCGCAGAGGCATGTAATGTTGGCCTCACGCCGCTGATCCATCTTGCTATTCCCGCGCTCACACGGGAGCGTTTCTCCTGGGTCCAGCAGAACTATTTGCGAGCCGAAACCCTTACGCGTGCGAAGGAGGAGTACACGGTAAAAAGAGAGAAAACAGGCTGCTAGCTTCGCGTACCGTTTCGGTTCCGTTACTCCATTACCCCCTACCTTTTCAGCAGTCAAAAACAATTGGTCCCCCTGTACTGCCGCTCAGAAAATCCCCGTACTGCCGCTCAGAAAATCCCCGTACTTTCTACGGGAGCAAACCGGTCTTTTTCAGGCATACTACTCCTGGCGGTTGAAAATCAGATGATTGAGAACCGCAAAGACTCAAATCAAGCGTATGCGCACAGGAAAAGGAGGCATTCTCATGTCACAGCAAAACGTCAGCCTGGTCCAGGGTTTGTACGAAGCATTCGCGCGGGGTGATCTCCCCGCCATTCTGGAGGTAATGGACCCTGACATCGAGTGGAACGTTCCCCAGGCACCTGGCTATCCCCTTGGCGGCATTTTCCGGGGGCCGCAGAGCATTGCCAGCGAATTCTTTGGCGTGATCCCAACATACTACCAAGAACTCGCGGCAACTGCTCAGCAGATAGTGGACGATGGAGATCAAGTGATCGTCCTGGGCGAATACCGGGGCTCAGGCAAAGCCAGCGGAACCGCGTTCCAGGTTCCGGTTATCACGGTATACGGCTTCCGCGATGGCAAATGGATTCGGTTTCAAGAATACGCGGACACAGGCACCATAGCCGCCGCTCTCAAGTAAGGAGTACAGACATGTCAACGCAACAGACCATCGATCAGGCAAAAGCCGATGCCTTCATGGGCAAAGTGCTGGGCGATACGGCTGCTCTGGCCGTCACCGTAATGTCGAGCATCGGTGATCGGCTCGGCCTCTTCAAAAACTTGGCCCAGGAGGGACCGGCCACAAGCGGAGAACTGGCGAAGCGCACCCACGTCAACGAACGCTACGCGCTTGAATGGCTGAGCGCCATGGCCAGCGCGGGCTATCTGGAGTATGATCCTGCCACGCGCCGCTTCATCCTGCCGCCCGAACATATTCCCGTCCTGGCTCAGGAAGGCGGCCCCGTCTTCTTTGGTGGCGTCCAGCAGGAAGTGGTGGGATTGTCCGGACCCATCAATCAGTTACTGCAGGCTTTTCGCAATGGGGGCGGTGTGCCGATGGAAGCCTACGACCCCAGTACGTGGGAGGGCCTGACACGCTTTACCAATGGCTGGTTTGAGAATCTGCTCGTACCGGTGTGGCTGCCAGCTATGCCAGAGGTGCAGGCCAAACTGGTACGCGGGGCGCTGGTTGCTGATGTGGGTTGTGGACATGGCAAGGCCCTGATCAAACTGGCCCAGACCTATCCGCAGTCTCGTTACATCGGGTACGACAGCTTCGCCCCCTCCATTGAGCAGGCCAGAATCAATGCGCAGAAGGCAGGTGTGGCTGACCGCGTGAGCTTCGAGCAGCGGGACGCGTCGCAGGGGCTGCCCGAGCAGTACGATATCATCACGACCTTTGATGTGGTGCATGATGCCGTCAATCCACGCGGGCTGCTGCGGGCCATCCGTGAGGGGCTGCGGCCCGGTGGGCGCTATGTGTGCCTGGAAATCAATAGCTCGGACAAGTTGGAGGAAAATATCGGGCTGCTCGGCTCCTTCTTCTACAGTGTGAGCGTCCTCTACTGCATGACAAGCTCGCTCGCCCATCACGGGGAAGGGCTAGGCACGGTCGGCATACCGGAGTCGAAGATGCGCGAACTGTGCGCGGAGGCAGGATTCGGCCACGTGCGCCGTGTGCCTATGGAGAATCCTTTCAACATTCTCTACGAGGTCACGCCGTAGTTTGGATCGGGCTTTCTTCTGTTGGCGAGGAGAGAGCAAGGAGAGGAGCGTTCCATCATGTACGGAACCATTGGACATTTTCGCATCAAAGCGGGCATGGAAGCCCAGTTCAGACAGCTCATCGAGGCGCAGGCGCCTCCCTTTGACACTGGGCAGATATCCGGGTTTGTCGCAAGCTACGCCTATCGCATGGATACTGACGCGAACGACTACTATATCGCGGCGGTATTCGAGAGCCGGGAGGCGTATCTGGCAAACGCGGAGAGCGCGGAGCAGCATGCCCGCTATCAACGGTGGCTGCCGCTGCTCGATGGCGAACCCGAATGGCACGATGGCGAAATCGTCGGTGGCTATGGACTGCAGAGGCTCATTGAGAGATGAGCGAGGGGCCGAGCGTTCCTGTGCCATGGTGTGCCCAGCCCACTTCGACGATGCGCATCCTGACGCGGGTCGGTAGAGCTAGCCACGAATGCTCAAGAAGGCGACTGGAGCAACTATGATCAACAACCTGAAATTGCTATGTGTGCTGGCTCATCCTGACGATGAATCCCTGGGCAATGGCGGCATCCTGGCGAAGTATGCCGCCGAGGGGGTCAAAACCTATCTTGTGACCGCCACGAGAGGCGAGCGCGGCTGGACAGGCGAAAGACGCGAGTATCCAGGGAAAGAAGCGCTGGGGAAGAGACGCGAGGCCGAATTGCGAGCGGCGGCGAGAGTGCTCGGTCTTTGCCGTGTTGAGTTTCTGGATTACGTCGACGGCGATCTGGACCAGGCTGCGCCTACAGAGGTGGTAGCAAAGATCGTCGAGCAGATACGCAGCGTGAAACCCGATGTTGTGGTCACCTTCGGTCCTGATGGTGGGTATGGTCACCCTGACCATATCGCCATCAGCCAGTTCACCACGGCTGCCCTCGTCGAGGCAGCCACGCCTTCCGCTCCATCCCACCGTGACCTGACTCCCCATCGTGTCTCGAAGCTGTACTATATGGCGGCACCTAAAACACTGTTGCTGGCCTACCAGTCCGTCTTTGGGGAGCTGGTCATGCACATCGATGGCCAGGAACGACGGGGCGTGGGGTGGCCTGAGTGGGCGATTACTACACATATCGCTACCAGTGCGTATCGGCAGAAGGTGTGGGAAGCCATCTTGTGCCACGAGTCACAATTGATGGTGTATCGCCAGCTTGAACAGCTCTCGCAGGACTCGCATTCGGCACTCTGGGAGAGTCAAACGTATTATCGTGCCTTCAGTCTGGTCAATGGCGGTCGCCAGGTAGAGGACGATCTCTTCGCAGGGCTACGGTAAGTGCATCAAGCGTCGATAACCAAAGGGAGAAGCTGGAGGGTCCAAAGAAAGAGTAGCTTGGCGCGCTACTCTTTCTTTGGACCCTTCCATTGACTCATAACTTTGCCAAGTTTCCTCATTGACGCATATCTCCCCGTTTTGGCGAGGTTATGGTATTTTTAACACTATCGTCCCCTTGACCTGGGGATTGTTCGGCGGTTGCATGAGGATTTTCGCGTCGAGGCGACCTACCACTCGAATGCGATTGAAGGCAATACCCTGACGCTGGCGGAGACCGAAATGGTTTTGGAATACGGGCTGACCATTGGCGGACATCCCTTGCGTGAACACCTGGAGGTGACCAACCACGCCAGGGCATATGATACGCTTGAACGCCTGGCCAACGCGTCCATCGACCTCGAGACGGTGCTGTTTTTGCATCGCCTGGTGAAGGCGCAGATCGATGAGGATGCGGGGCAACTGCGTACCTGGCCCGTTCATATTCGCGGTGCCAGCTTTACTCCTCCTCCTGCAAAAGACCTGCCTCTGTATCTGGCACAATGGACGCGCTGGTTGCACAGCGACCAGGCACTGAGCTATGATCCGGTGACACGTGCGGCAGTCGCCCACCACGACTTTGAGAGTCTGCATCCCTTTTTCGATGGAAATGGCAGAGTAGGAAGGCTCTTGCTCAACATCATGCTCCTGCAAGATGGCTATCCACCAGCACTCATTCTACGTGATTGGCGGCAGCGCTATATCCAGGCGCTTCAGCAAGCTTCGGCTGGTGATTATCAGGCAATCATCGACCTGGTGGGTCAGGCAGTTGAGTTGAGTTTGGACCGCTATCTCCAAGCCTGTCAAGAGGCGACGGCTCATCTCCTCTCGATGAAAGAACTGGCCCCCATATTCCCACGGATTGCGCAACGAGACGTAATCTGTAGCCCATCGGCATAGAAATGTGGCTCCTTGAAGAGAACGAACACAACAGTTCTCAGCAAGGAGGCCCACGTATGACCAGTATCACCGATGGAGCAGTGAAAATCCAGACGACTTCGGAATCCAACTGCTCTCCTCCGGCCTGGTTCGGAGAATCACACCCAACAAGAAACCCCACTGTTAGACAGAATCTGTGGTGAGGTCACGGTCACCGACCCAGCCCATCCTCTCTATGGTCAAACCCTCCCGCAGCTCCCCATGCGGGTCAAGCACCATCCACTCCAGGTAATGGTGCTGCTACCAAGTGGGCGGCGACACCTGGTGCCACGAGCTGCCACTCATCTTGAACGCCCGGAAGAGGTCACCTCGCCTGCAGTTCCCTTGCCGGTGATCTCGGTTCGGACTATCCTTCCTCTCGCACGCCTGGTGCAGCGACTCAAGCAGGCCAAGGAGGAAAATCATGCCGAGCAGACAGCCTCAATCACCCATCCGACAGACCCCGGTGCCGCCGGTTCCCGCGACGATCTTTTGTCGGCTTCCCCACAACCATCAGCAGCAACTTGCACACCTGGTCGCCGACCTCATTCGGCGCGTACGCACAGCCACCCAGGACAAGGAGGACAACCGTGAGCGCTGAGGTGCAATCACTGACACCGACGACTGACCAGCGGGCTAAAATGGCCTACGTCTCCATTCGTCAGTCCTCCCTCATGCAGGTGACGCGTCATGGGGAGAGTACCGAGTTGCAGTACTCCTTAGTTCAACGTGCGGTGGCTTTGGGATGGCCCCGTGAGCGCGTCGAACTCATTGATGAAGATCTGGGCAAATCAGGAGCGCATGCGGAGATGCGTGGCGGCTTTCAGCGGCTCCTTGCAGAGATTAGTTTAGCACGAGTTGGCCTGGTGCTCAGCTTTGATGCTTCCCGTCTGGCACGCAACAATCGCGATTGGTATCAACTGCTCGAGGTGTGTTCCATTTTCGGCACCCTGATCGCCGACGGCGAGCGGCTCTACGATCCACGACTCTATCACGACCGCTTACTGCTCGGGTTGTCGGGCATGATGAGCGAGGCGGAGCTCCATCAACTTAAGCAGCGGATGCAAGCGGGAGCACGACACAAAGCCGAACGGGGAGAACTGCGGCAGGGGTTGCCGGTAGGATTGGCTCGTGGGCCTGCTGGAGAGGTCATCTTGAACCCTGACGAAGAAGTACAGGCGCGCATCCGGCTGGTCTTTGAAAAATTTCGGGCAATCCGCTCGGCAGGCGGCGTGATGCGGTATCTGCGAGCAGCGCAGTTGCCGCTACCAGCTCGTCCCCGAGTTGGCCCTGCGCCCTATGAGGTGGTCTGGCAACCAGCGCGGACCTCGGCCATCCTCGATCTGCTCCACAATCCCGCCTATGCGGGAGCCTACGTCTATGGGCGTAAGTTGCTTGATCCGGCGCGTCGCACCCCCACACACCCGGCTGGCGGGCGGCTTCTCCAACCTCTTGACAAGTGGGAGATTTGTTTACACAATAGATATCCAGCATATATCACGTGGGAAGAATTTGTAGCGAATCAAGCGCAGTTACGTACAAACAGCTTGCGCGCGTCGTGTGGAGCGGCCTGGCGTGACACGCAAAGGGCAAGCGTTACTGCAAGGGATCGTGCGTTGTGGGCGCTGTGGAGCATTATTCCACTTGCACTATTCTGGGAAGCAGGGCGAATTTCCTGAGTATCGGTGCAGTGCTGACCAGAGCCAGTTTGGCGGAACGGACTGTCAACGGGTGCGGGCTCTGGCTCTGGATACGCAGGTCGAACGGCGGTTCCTGGAGGCCCTGCACCCGGATCAAGTGACACTGGCACTCGCCGCCC
>Ga0209810_1003772_pt1 | contig 15450 bp, 13 predicted proteins | sample Coa_R1_7_FD_187159 | JGI IMG/M metagenome (GOLD analysis project Ga0209810, IMG submission 187159) | Surface soil microbial communities from Centralia Pennsylvania, which are recovering from an underground coalmine fire - Coalmine... | ecosystem: Environmental > Terrestrial > Soil > Unclassified...
GATGCGCGGCCGTTCCTTGATCAGCACGTCCAGCGCGGGCGGTATCTTGCGCAACGCGGTCGTAATGACGTCGCGTTGTCCGGCGAGCGTGTCAGCGAGCCGGTTCAATCCCTGTATCGATGCGACGAGGTTGTCGCGCTGCTCATCGAGCGTGCCCACGAACCTGTCAAGGCGAACAAGCAAGTCGCGAACAGCGCGTGGGTTCTGCGACAAGGCGGCGCTGAAATTATGGATGATGTCGCCGATCTGGCCCAGGCCGCCAGTGTTGATGACGACCGAGAGCGACGACAAGGTTTGCTCCGTCGACGGGTACGTTGAGGCCCTGTTCAGCGGGATGGTGGCGCCGGGCTTTAGCCGTCCACTTCCCTGCTGGCCTGGCGGCGGATTCAACTCCAGATGCATCGATCCGAGCAGGCTGGTCTGGCCTACCCTGGCCACCGCGTTGGCGGGCACGACGACATCGCGCTTCACCGAGATCTCAACGTCGGCGTGCCAGGCTTTTACCGTCTCCTTGTTGACACTGCCGACCACGACGTCGTCGATCATCACCGGCGAATTCGGCTCCATCGTACCGACATTCGGTATCTCGACGTGGTAGATGTCGGCTCCGGGCCCACGTCCGGTCGCACCCGGCAGAGGTAACGAGTTCAGGCCGTTGTATGCGCATCCGGTCGCGGCCAGCATGACGCTGCAGCCGACAGCAACCACCCGCCGGACCGGCATCAGGGCCGGCTTGCCGCCTCGTCGCTGTGCGGTCATGGTTGCGGCCCTTCCGCCGGGAGCAGCATGCCGGGTACGTTCCCCGGCCCCGGCGCTGGCGGGGGCGGCGGAGGCGGTGACTGCTCAGGCCTGGTCGGCGCGGGTGGCTCCGGCATCGCCGCTCCCGGTATCCGCGCGGGGGGCACCGCCCCCGGCGGCCCAACCGGATCACCCGGCAGGCCGGTATAGGCAGACACCGCGGGAGGCAGCTCAGGCGGCCCGGGTTTGGGTCCCTCGCCGCCGGGTGCCAGCCGCGCCTCGGTGTAGACGATGTTCTCCGGGCTTGCCGACTTCGCCAGGATTGGGTTGAACGGAAACCAGTTGAAGTTGAAGTTGGGGAAGAAACCCCCACCGAATGTGAAGAGAAGAGCCGGCGCGCTGATAAACGTGAACGGGTTGACCACACGCAGCGCCGGGCCGGCGTACTGGGCGCACAGCTTGCCTGTCTCAGTCGCGGTGACGTTCTCGATGGCCGCCATTTGTGAGCAGACGGCCCACACGGCATTGGTGAAGTTGTTCAACGCAAATACGCCGCGGATGCCGCCGACGTCGGGGTTGTAGTCGGCGTAGCCGTTCGCAAGTGCGTTAGGCGTAACGTGCAAGACGTTTTCGAACGCCGTCTTGTTATTGACGAGAATCTGGGTCAGGTCGGCCAACCGCGCAATCTGCTCGGCGAGCGGGTCACGGGTTCCCGCGATGAAGCGCTGCACCTCGGGAAGCGCCGCCGCCAGATTCGTCAGCGCCGCATCCAAATCGGACCGGCTGTCATCGAGCACGCTGGTGAGCGTGGCGAGCCGGTCGTTGAACTGCACGAGTTGTTGGCCGCTGTCGCGAAGTGCGGTGACAAACGTCTGCAGGTTCTTGATGATGTCGACGATGTTGCCGCTTCCGTCGGCCAGGACTCTGCCCACCCCGGACAGTTGAGTCAGGGTCTCCCGCAGCTTGTCGCCGTTGCCGCCCAGCGCGTTCGCGGCGCTGTCGATGAAGCGGCCGATGGAGCTGCTCGACACTTTGCCGCTGGGTCCCAGATCTGTTGCCAGCCGCGTTAACTGAGCTTTCACCTCGTCCCACTCGACGGGGACCGCGGTCCGTTCCATCGGTATCACGGCGCCGTCACTCATGGTGGGACCGCTCGACCGGTACGCCGGGGTGAGCTGGACATAGCGCGCGGCCACCAGGTTCTGGGCGACGATCACGGCCTTGGCATCCGCTGGAATCGGCACACCGTGATCGACGTGCATAGTCATCTTGGCACGGGTGCCCTGGGGTTGGATGCCGGCGATGCTGCCAACCTTGATGCCGGCGACCTTCACGTCATCGCCCTTGTAAATCCCTGTGGCAGTGGTGAAGTAGGCGGTGATTGTCTTGGGCCCGAAGAACGTATTGCGAATCGCCACGAACGTGCCGGCGACAAGAAGCACTGCCAGGGCGATCGCCAGCCAGGCCGCAAGCCGGTTGCGCCTCATTGTGATCCGATCCTTCCCGGTGGCAAGCCCACATGACAGTCGGGGCAGGGAGGAATACCGTTGTATGGCCAGGGGAACAATGCCCGCGGCCCGGCGTTGTCCGGTGGCCGACCCTGGTCCACACCTCTTCGGAACCCGAAGTAAAAGTCGAAGAACGGTTGGAAGAATATTTCGGGCAGGAACGCATTCGGGACGAACGCGGTGTAGTAGTAGCCTGAGGCGACGGCCTCGCCCTGCGTGAGCTGATACTTGGCCAGACCGGGTATCGCTTTGGCGAGGTTGTCCCGGTTCTTCTCCAGCATTGCAAGCACCGAATTCAGCGTTTTCAGCGTCGGGGCCAGCTTGGCTTCGTTGTCGTGCACCACACCGGACAGCTGCTTGGCCACCGCGGAGGTGTTGGCCAGCAGTTGCGAGATCTCGTACCGCCGCGCGACGAGTACCTGGAGTAGATCGTCGGCGTCGAGGATCAGCGTGTTGACCTGTTGGCTGCGTTGCGACAGGATTCCGCTGACATCCGCGGCGCCTTTGAGTAGCTCGCCCAGTGTTTTGTTGCGGCTGTTGAGGGCTCGTGACAACCGGGTCACCCCGTCGAAGGTCGGTCCCAGTTGCGGAGCGATCTGGTTGAGCGTCGCCGACAGCGTGTCAAGCGACTGGTTGACCGCTTGAGTATTCGTCTCGGAGGCGTAGGCCGTGACGTCGCTGAGGGCCTCGGTCAACAAGTAGGGCGAGGATGTACGCGACACAGGGATGATGTCCATCGGACGAAGCCGGCCAGTGCCGGCTGATTCCACGGTGAGCACTCGCTGCCCCAGCAGCGAACCCGTCCTGATGTGCGCGGTAGTGTCCCCGCCCAGCAGAACCGTCCCTTTGAGGGTGAAGGTGACTAAGGCATCGCCGTTGTGCAGCGACATCTTTGACACGCTGCCGACCGGCATTCCCGAGACCGTCACCACATTGCCCACAGCCAGGCCGCCCGCGTCAGAGAACAGCGCCTGGTATCTGACCGCCGTGGCCCGCTGTACCAGCTGATCGGGAGACAGTCCCACCAGGATGACCAGCACCACCAGCACAACGCCCATGAATCCGGCCCGAATCAGGCGGGCTCCGCGGTACTTATCCATCGGTCTCTCTCATTGGCCTGCGCGCAATTCCTCTTCGCTGGGCTCCGCGCACCGCCCGCCTTCTTGCCTGAACATGGGCACTACCACTGTCCGGTACTGCAGATCCGAGACGCGCAGGCTGAGTTCGCAGAGGTAGTACGGCAGCCAGCTGCCGTTTGCGCCCAGCCGCAACAGTTTGCGGTAGTTTCTCGGTAGCTTCTGCAACGCAACATCGATCTGACCCTTGTTCTGATCAAGCAGCGGGGCCAACCGGTTCAGCTGATTCACCGTGCCTGCCAGCGGCGGTCGCGTGCGAGTCAGCAGATCCGCTACCGAGGCGGTTCCCCTGTCCAGGGAGTCGATGGCGGCGCCGATCGTATCGCGGTCTTGCGAAAATCCGCTGATCAGCCGCTGCAGTCGATCCAGCGCGTGGGAGAACTTGTCACCGTCTTTGTCCAGCGTGCCCACTACCGTGTTGAGGTGGTCGATCAGTTGCTGCACCGTTTGCTCGTTGTCGGCCAAGGTGTTTGAGAACGAGGAGGTTTTCGACAGTAGCGATTCCAAGGTGCCGCCTTCGCCTTGGAAGATCTGTACCAGCGCGGAGCTGAGCGCGTTGATGTCTTGCGGCTTGAGGCCTGTGATCACGGGTTTCAGGCCGCCGAGCAGCAGATCGAGGTCGAGCGCTGGTGCAGTGCGGTCGACCGGGATCTGCGAACCGGGCGGTAGCACCTTGGTCGACCCGGGACCGTCGACGAGTTCGAGGTAGCGATCACCGGTTAGATTCAGGTACCGCACGACGGCACGGGTGCCGTTGGTGAGCACGAGACTGCGGTCGGCGTCGAACTTCACCAACACTTTGTTATCCGGACGCAACGACACGCCATTGACCGTGCCCACCCGGATACCGGCGACCCGCACGGTTTGCCCGGTCTTGAGACGCGAAACGTCGTTGAAGACTGCGGAATACCCGTTGGTCGCACCGGTTCGGTACTGGCTGAAAATGAAGAACAAGAACACGGTCAGCACCACCATCACGGTGCCGAATACCGCGAACTTGATGATCGTCCCGCGCAAGCTGCTCATCCGGGTTGGCCAATCTGCGTGACGTTGCGCGGCGGCCCATCAATCGGGCCATACAGCAGCTGTTTGAGGCCGTCGGAGTTGATCAGCAGTTGCTGGTTCCCGTACTGCCAGGGGTTCGCACCGACATCGGCGACAACGTAGGGGGGAGCCACGTCGGGGGGCACTACGGGAAGGTCATGGCACTGCGGACCACCCGTCGCGGCCACCTTGGGCAGGTTGGTCGGGTACCGAAAACGTTCAGCACCGAAGTAGAACGAGACCAGTACCTTGACACCTGGGACATCCAGCGGCGGAACCTTCGCATTCTCGACCATCCCGCCCAGGCCGCACCACAGCGCTTGGTGGTAGTCGTTGAGCAGTTTGGTAGTCGGCACCAGCGTATGCAAGTCGTAGGTCAGCAATTGCCGGTTGGTACTCAGCACGTCGTTACCGACGGTCGCCAAACCGATGCTGCTGATCAGGAACTCGTCCAAGTTTCGCTGCTCGTCGACGATCGTCTGGCTGATTTGCGTCGAATTATCGGCGATCTTCACGATGTCGGGACCAGCGTCGGCGTAAGCGTTCGCCACCGCAGGAAGCACGCTGAGGTCGTGGCTGAAGGCCGGAAGACTCGGATCCAGTGTTGCCAGAAAAGAATCCAAGTCTACGAGTGATTGGCCGATCTTGTGGCCCCGGCCGCTGACTGCCGAGGAGATTGCACCGAGGGTCTCGTTGAGTTTGGCGGGGTCGATCTTCGCCAGCAGCGCCGTCAGCCGTTCGAACACCGTGTTGATTTCCACGGTGACGTGCTTGTTGTCCAGGATCTGGCCGGCGTGCAGTCGCTGTGGTGAGGGATTGGCGGGCGGTACCAATTCGACGAACTTGGCGCCGAATACCGTGTTTGACGTGATGTCGACGACCACATTGGCGGGGATGAAACGCAGCTGCGGTGGATCCATCGCAAGGTGAAGCACCGCTTGCCCATTAGGCCCCGGATCGATCGAGGCCACCTTACCCACCTGCACGCCGCGCATTTTCACCTTGGCGTCTTTGTTCATCACCAGCCCGGCGCGCGGCGAAACGACGGTGACCGGCACGGTGGTGGCGAAACTGCCCTGGAACATACCGACCGCCACAGCGACAATCCCGACAATGACGACGACGGCCACCAAACCGGCGAGTACGCGAATCGCGTTGTGTGACATCGTCTTCCTAACGCTTTCCGTTACCCCGACAGGTTGAAGTGTCCGTTGGTGCCGTATATGGATAGCGCGACCAGCAGTGTCACCGATACCACCACAATGAGCGACGTACGGACTGCGTTGCCGGTGGCGACTCCGACACCCTCCGGCCCCCCACCGGCGAAATACCCGTAGTAGGTATGAATCAACAAAACGGTCAGCGCCATCAGAACGGCCTGCAAGTACGACCACAACAAGTCGTACGGGTACAGGAATGTATCGAAGTAATGGTTATAGAGACCACCCGATTGGCCGAACAGGACAACAGTGGTGAATTGGCTGGCGACGAACGACAGTACGATGGCAATGCTGTAAATCGGAGTAATCGCGATCATGCCCGCCATGATCCGGGTGCTGACCAAATACGAAATCGGCCGGATCGACATGCTTTCCAACGCATCGACTTCTTCGTTGATCCGCATGGCGCCCAGTTGGGCGGTTACGCCGGCACCGAAGGTAGCTGCCAAGCCGATTCCCGCGACCACGGGGGCCGAGATGCGGACGTTGATAAACGCCGCCAAGAACCCGGTGAGTGCTTCGATGCCGATATTGCCCAGCGAGCTATAACCCTGAACCGCCAAGGTACCGCCCGCCGCCATCGTCAAGAAGCCGACAATCACAACGGTGCCGCCGATCAGCGCCAAAGTACCAGCACCCATGCTGATTTCGGCAATGAGACGTACGACTTCACGCCGGTAGTGCACCGTTGCGAACGGCACCCCGGCAAGCGCCCTGCCGTAGAACAAGATGTGATCACCCAGCCCGCCGAGGGCATCGGCGGGCTTGCGAAATTGGTCGAGCGCACGGAAAGTCTTGGGATAGGTGGCTCTCAACGTCTTGACCGTCATCGCACGTCTCCAGTCACTTGGTCGTGAATCGGATGCCGATGGCGGTGACTACGACGTTGACGACGAACAGCGCCATGAATGCGTATACCACGGTTTCGTTGACGGCGTTTCCAACCGCCTTGGCCCCCCCACCGGAAATGCTCAGTCCCCGGTAACAGGCCACCAGACCGGCGATTAACCCGAACAGCAATGCCTTGACGCAGGAGATGATCATCTCCGGTACGCCGGTTAACAGCGTGATACCCGCAGCGAACGCGCCGGGGTTGACGTTTTGGATGAACACCGAGAACGTGTAGCCGCCCGCAACGCCGATAATGACGACAAGGCTGTTCAACAGCAGGGCCACTAACCCGGCCGCCAGCATGCGGGGGGTCACCAGACGCTGAACCGGGTTGATGCCCAACACCTCCATCGCGTCGATTTCTTCACGAATGGTGCGCGAACCCAGATCGGCGCACATGGCGGTAGCGCCGGCGCCGGCCACAACCAACACCGTTACCAGCGGTCCCACCTGGGTGACCGCGCCGAACGCGGCACCCGCACCGGACAGATCCGCGGCGCCCAGTTCGCGCAGCAGAATGTTGAGAATGAAGTTGACCAGAACCGTCAGCGGCACGGCCACCATTAAGGTTGGCGCCAATGACACTCGCGCGATGAACCAACACTGCTCAAGGAACTCTCGCCCCTGAAACGGCCGGCGAAACACGAACCTCAGCGCGTCCCCCGACATCGAGGCCAGCCCGCCCACGGCCTGCATCGCTTCGGAGAAGCCTTTGGGCATTGTGATACCGGAAGACCAGCGCTCAGCCCCACTACTCGCCATCGGCTCCCCCTCCTCCCACGACGGTCACGCCCAACGCCGCTGCGGAACGAATGGCATTGCGCGCCAACGCAACCCGCCGCGACGAAGACGAAAACTTCCCCACGCTTCTCCTCCTTGCTTGGGGTTTGGCAAAGTCAATGGTGAACGAGTAAAGCCCCCCACCTTCGTCGCGTGTTCCGCGATTATGCCCCACGGCGCACCCTTTCGGAGCCGAATCCGCAACCAAGAACAAGGGTCTCGAAACTCTGCGACAATCCCGCAGAACGCCGGTCAATACCGACGGACGCAGCATGCGACATCGCAAGTCCCCCGACTCTAGGTGACGGCGCCGGTCGTCTTCAGCTCGATGATGCGGTCCCAGTCGTATCCGAGTTCCATGAGAACCTCGTCGGTCTGCTCAGCGAAGCCAGGCGCCGGCGCGGTGGGCGGCGCGGACACATCGAACTGCACTGGGTTGGCCACCAATTCGAGCTGGCCGGCCTGCACAACATAATCGTTGGCCCGGATCTGCGCGTCGTTGGCCGCCTGCAACGTGTCTTGTACAGGTGCCCAAGGACCGGATAGCGTCACGAACCGTTCGCTCCATTCAGCCAGGGTGCGAGCCGCGATCGCTTCGGTGAGGATCTTCACCGCCTCGGCCGTGTTGGCGGCGATCTGCTCATTGCTGGCGAACCGGGGATCGTTGGCGAGTTCCGGGCGGTCGATGTGGTGACATACGTCGGCCCAGAACTTGGTCGGCTGCATCATCACAAAAGAGATGTAGCGCTTGTCGGCAGTCGTATACAGCCCGACCAAAGGGTTGTTAGGTGCCCCATGCACTCCGGGTGGCGGGGCTTCGAGGCGTTGTCCGAGATGGACGGTCAAGGCCACGGTGTGGCCCAGCGACCACAAACCGCTGCCGAGCAGCGAGACGTCCACTATCGACGGTTCGCCGGTGCGTTCCCGGTTGAGCAGCGCCGCCGCGATACCGCCCGCGAGGTTGGTACCGGAGATGGTGTCGCCGTACGCAGGTCCGGGTGGCGCGACCATGCCCTCCATCCCAACCGGCGTGATGGTAGCGGCGGTTCCGGCCCGGCACCAAAACGCGGTCATGTCGTAGCCGCCCTTGCCCGACTCGGCGCCACGGGGGCCGAACGCACTTCCACGGGCATAGATGATGTTGGGGTTCACGGCGCGGATGTCGTCGACATCGATCCCGAACTTCTGGCGATGCCCAGGCAGAAAACTGGTCAGGAAAACATCCGACCGGCGGGCCAGCTCGTAGAGCACCTCCTTGCCTTCGGGCACCGACATGTCCAGGCCGATGCTGCGCTTGCCGCGGTTGGCATGCTCGATGTTCGGGTTGGGATCGCCCTCCACCCGCAACATGCCGGTCTGCCGCAGTCCGCGCTGCGGGTCGCCCGTGACCGCGTGTTCGACCTTGATGACGTCGGCACCCCACTCGGCCAGCACGGCGCCCGCCGACGGCACAAAGCCGTACATGGCGACTTCGAGAACGCGGATGCCCTCCAGCGGCGTCATGCGACCACCCCAGACACAGGCATTGCAAGCGTCTTGCGCTCCAGGAATTCTTCGAGCCCGGCGACCCCCATCTCCCGTCCCACACCCGATTGCTTGAAGCCGCCGAATGGGGCGTCCGGCGCGAAGTAGTTTCCGCCGTTGATGGACAGCGTGCCGGTGCGGATCCGGCGCGCCACCGCGAGCGCCCGGTCCTGGCTGCCGAACACCGAGCCCGAAAGCCCGTAGATCGAGTTATTGGCGATGCGCACGGCGTCGTCGTCGTCGTCAAAGGGGATGATCACCAGCACCGGCCCGAAAATCTCCTCCTGGGCGATCTCGCTGTCCGGATCGACGTTCGTCAGCAAGGTGGGTGCATAGAAGAAGCCCGGGCCAATCTTTTTGCCGCCCGTCACCAGATTCGCGCCGGCCGAGACAGCCCGCTGGACCATCCCGTCCACCTTGTCGCGCTGGCGCTCGTTGATCAACGGACCCATATAGGTATTAGGGTCGGCCGGATTGCCGTGACGCACCTTGGCGAAGTTCTGTGCGATCGCCTCGACGATCTCGTCGTGGTGCTTCCTGGGGACCAGTAACCGAGAGGTCAACGCACAACCCTGCCCCGCGTGGCTGCACATGCTGAAGGCGGCGAACATGCTCGCCATCGCGAAGTCGGCGTCGTCGAGCATGATCACCGCCGACTTGCCACCCAGCTCGAGGAAGACCCGCTTCACGGTTTCGGCGGCGGCGGCCATGATCTTGCGCCCGGTGGCGGTCGACCCGGTGAAGGTAATGACGTCGACGTCGGGGCTGGTGGTCAGCGCGGCACCGACCGCTGGATCCGACGAACTGAGCACATTCACCACACCGGCCGGGATATCGGTGTGGTTGGCGATCAGCTCCCCCAGCGCCAGGGTGACCAGCGGCGTGTCCGGTGCGCCCTTGAGGACGACCGTGCATCCGGCGGCCAAGGCCGGAGGCAACTTCGCCAGTGCGAGCTGATTCGGATAGTTGTAGGCGATGATGGCGCCCACCACCCCGGCGGCTTCCTTCTCCACCCAGCGGTGATGGCGCATGCCGCGCGACTCGATTTCGCCGAGGTCCTCGGTCATCGGGTAGGTTCGCAGCAGGTCGGCGTAGTAGCGGACAATCGCAATCGGCTCGTCGAGCTGAGGCCCGTGGGTCAGCGCCCGAGTAGCGCCAACTTCGGCGATCGTCAGCTCACGCAATTCCTCGGCATGCTCGAGCAGTGCCTGATGCAGCTGGTCGAGGCAGTGAATCCGAAATTCGCCGTCGGTCGACCAGCGCGTGGTGTCGAATGCGCGCCGGGCGGCCGCGATGGCCGCGTCGGCTTCGGCAAGGCCCGCGTCGGGGGCATAGCCGAGGACTTCGCCGGTCGCCGGGTTGACCGAGGGGAAGGTCCGGTCGGCGGTGACAAGCCGGCCGTCGATCAGCAGCCGCCGGTCAGCCCCCATGTCATCCGAGCGCTGAAATTCAGACGAGGCGCCCGAGGACCCGCCACCTGCCGAGATGGTCACTGCCGAGTCCTGCGATGGCATTCCCGCCTCCTAGACACATGGATAATTTGATTCTCATCCCGGGCGAATCTTACATTCAGCACGCGAGAACTCAAGGCAGAACGACTGGCTTAAGGAGTCCAGTCACCACCGGCCGTTATCCCAGCCCTTGGCACATCTGCGCATTTCAAGACTGGTAGTTCAGAATCTTGCGAGACGATACGACGCGAGAGTACGGTTCTCATAATCGAAAGGGATGTTCTTGATGTTTGAAGCGGTGACGCATGCATGGAGGGCCGCGTGAGGACCGCAGTCGTTACCGGCGGCGGATCAGGCATCGGCTTAGCCGTCGCACAGCGGCTGCGCAAAGACGGCCACCGAGTCGCCACCATTGATCTCAAACCGGCCGAGTCGGAGTTCGCGTTCACCGCCGACGTGACCGATCGATCGCAAGTCGACGCCGCCCTGTCGGCAATTCGCGACCAACTTGGGCCGGTCGAGATTCTGGTCAACGCCGCGGGCCTCGACGGGTTCAAGCGGTTCGCTCACATCACGTTCGAGGAGTGGCAGCGCATCATCGATGTCAACCTCAACGGCGTCTTCCACACCATTCAGGCGGTATTGCCCGACATGATCGAGGCCGGCTGGGGCCGGATCGTCAACATCTCCTCATCGAGCACCCATTCCGGCGTTCCTTATATGTCGCACTATGTGGCGGCCAAATCGGCGGTCAATGGCCTCACCAAGTCGCTGGCGCTCGAATACGGGCCCAGCGGCATCACGGTCAATGCGGTGCCGCCCGGCTTCATCGACACCCCGATGCTGCGCAAGGCCGCGGAACAAGGTCATCTCGGCGACATCGAGAAAAATATTGCCGCGACGCCGGTTCGCCGGATCGGCAAGCCGGAAGACATCGCCGCGGCGTGCGCCTTTCTGGTGTCGGAGGAGGCGGGCTACATCACTGGTCAAATCTTGGGCGTCAACGGCGGCCGAAACACATAAGTACTGGGAAGGAAATTCTGTGGGACGCGTTCAGGGAAAAGTCGCATTCGTCACCGGTGCCGCACGCGGCCAAGGTCGCAGCCACGCGGTTCGGCTGGCCGAAGAGGGCGCCGACATCATCGCTGTCGACATCTGTCGTGACATCGAGACCATCGGATATCCGATGGCCCGCCCGGAAGACCTCGACGAAACCGCACGGCTGATAGAGAAGACCGGCCAAGGTGTGGTGACCGCTCAGGCCGATGTGCGCGAGGCCGCGCAATTGCGCGCTGCACTCGACGACGGCTTGGCCGAGTTCGGCAAGCTCGACATTGTGGTCGCGCAGGCCGGGATCGCCGGCATGCAAGGCAACCCGCCGCTGCAGGCGTGGTGCGACGTGTGGAACACCAACCTGATCGGAACCATCAACGCCATTCAAGTGGCGCTGCCGCACCTGCGCGAAGGCGCCTCGATCATTGCCACCGCCTCAACCGCAGCGCTGATGGACGTAGCCAAAAAGGACAATCCCGGCGCCGACCCGGGCGGGATGGCATACCTCTATTCCAAGCGGCAGATCGCAGAGTATGTCAACGTCCTCGCCACGGAGCTTGCGCCGCTTGGCATTCGCGCCAATGTCATTCACCCGACAAATTGCAATACGCCGATGCTGCAGAGTGAGCCGATGTACCGTGCCTTCCGCCCAGACCTGGAGCACCCGACCCAGGCAGACGCGGAGCCGGTTTTCGGCGTGCAGCAGGCGATGAAGATTCCCTACATCGAACCCGAGGACATCAGCAACGCGGTGCTCTGGCTGGCCTCTGACGAGGCCAGGTATGTGACCGGAATGCAGTTACGTGTGGACGCTGGCGGTTACCTCAAGTGGTACGACTACCACATCTGAGGCGAAAAGTCTGTAAAGCAGGCGAATTCGGCGCAATCGCGGAGGAATACGGTGAAGGTTTGGGTCGATCCGGAGCGGTGCCAGGGGCATACATTGTGTTCGATGATCGCTCCGGAAGCGTTTGAGCTCGACGACATCGACGGGCATTCGTCGGCCGTCTTCGACGAAGTCCCGCCCGACCAGCAAGACAAGGTTCGGGAAGCCGCCCAGTCGTGCCCGGAATGCGCGATCTTCATCGATGCGGACAGCCCTTCTTCGGGGGCCGACGTCGAAAAGCCGAGGGAGACAACGTCGTGACGGTGGAGGATAGGACGGCCGCGGACGCTGACAACGAGCGCAGGCAACCCCGCTACCACTTCGACCGCCATACGTCCGAGTACCGCGATCAGTTCGAGGCCATCACCGAGGAGATGCTCGCCAAGTGTCCGATCGCCTGGACCGACACCTACGGCGGTCATTGGGTCGCGGCCGGTAACCGCGAGGTGTTCGAGCTCGCCCGCTGCCCATATGTCTCAAACCACCACGACCTCACCGGCCAACGGCCGGCCTACCAGGGGATCAGCATCCCGCCGGCGAGGCGGGCCAGCGGTATCCGGGGCGGCATGCTCGAGATGGACGATCCGGAGCATCGGATTTATCGCAATGTCCTGAACCCGTACATGTCTCCGGCTGCAGTCAAACGATGGGTGCCGTTCGTCGACGATGTGGTGCGGGCTTGCCTGGACGACAAGATCGAAGAAGGCCACATCGATTTCGTCGACGATCTCGCTAACGTCGTACCGGCCGTGCTCACATTGGCGATGCTGGGTATTCCGCTGAAGAAGTGGAAGATATACAGCGAGCCGGTGCATGCGGCGGTGTACACGCCGGAACACTCTCCCGAAGCCGAGCGGGTGGCCGAACAGCACCGGCAGATGGGCATCGACCTGTTCAGCAATCTCACGGAGATTCGGGAAAACCCGCGTCCTGGCATCATCAACGCACTTCTTCAGCTGCGGATCGACGGCGAACCAGCACCTGACCTCGACCTGTTCGGGATGCTCGGCCTGGTCATCGGCGGCGGCTTCGACACCACGACGGCATTGACGGCGCACGCGCTGGAGTGGTTGTCGCAGAATCCCGATCAGCGCGACGTGCTCAGCCGCGACCGCGACAGCTTGCTGGACTCCGCGACCGAAGAGTTCCTGCGCTACTTCACCCCGGCGCCCGGGGACGGCCGGACGTTCTCCGATGATTGCGAATTCTTCGGGACCCGGTTCAAAGAGGGTGAGCGCCTGTGGATTTCGTGGGCAATGGCGAACCGGGATCCCTCGGTGTTCGCAGACCCGAACCAGATCATTCTAGATCGCAAGGGAAATCGCCACTTCAGCTTCGGATTGGGCATCCACCGCTGCGCCGGATCCAACGTCGCACGCGTGGTGTTCAAGTCGATGCTCACGGCCGTGCTCGACCGGATGCCCGACTACCGCTGCGATCCCGCCGGCACCGTGCACTACGACACCATCGGAGTCATCCAGGGCATGCGGCATCTGCCGGCAACTTTCACTCCCGGTCTTCCGATCGGAGCCGGCCTCGAGCAAACGCTCGAGAAGCTGCAGCGCATCTGTGACGAGCAAGGTCTGGCAAGGCCGATCACCGAATACAAAGAAGCCGCCGTCATCGACTGAGACGTTGGCCAGCAACGCAAAAAGCCCCGAAAACGCACCGTTTGGGGTGCTTTTGCGTCTGCTCGCGCGAGGGGAGTGCCCCTCAACCCTGCGGCAGGCCGAGCACTCGCTGGGCGATGATATTGCGGTGGATCTCCGACGTCCCACCGGCGATGGTGCCTGAGAAACTGCGGGCATAGCGCTCGAACCAGCTGGCGAAGTAGTGGTCGAGGTTCATGGGCGCATACGGACCCGTCAGTGCCGGTTGGATGAGGCCGTCGGAGCCGGCCGCCGCCAAGGCGTGTTCGCAGGCGCTTCGCTCGGCCTCGGAGCCAAACAGCTTCAGAACCGACAGCGCGGGAACGTCTTCTTCGCCGCGCGCCGCGCGGGCCAGCGCCACGGAACCGAGCAGACGCAGTGCGTGGTGGTCCATGACCAGAGTTGCGTAGTGGTCGCGGTCGAGCGCTGTGGCGGGATGGAAGTCGGTGATGAGGTTGTGCAGCCGGTCGGCGAAACCCAGCCACATCATCGTGCGTTCATGGCCCAGCGATCCGTTGGCCACCCGCCAGCCCTGGTTCTCCTGCCCGACCAGATTCTCTGCCGGGACCCGCACATCGGTGAAGAACACCTCGTTGAAATCCAGGTCGTCGCGGCTACAGATCGACGGGAAGGGCCGACGCACCACACCCGGCGTATCGGTCGGAATCAGTAATGCGCTGATGCCCTTGTGCTTTGGCGCATTGGGATCGGTGCGCACGAACGTCAGCAGCACGTCGGCGTCGTGGGCTCCGGACGTCCACACCTTCTGTCCGTTGACCACATAGTGGTCGCCTTGTGTATCAGAGCAGCGCACAGCGCGGGTACGCAGTGACGCGAGGTCCGAGCCGGCGCTCGGCTCGCTCATCCCCAGCGATGCAGTGATCTCGGCCCGCAGAATCGGCACCGCCCAGCGGCGCTTCTGCTCGTCGGTGCCGAACGACAACAACGACGCCGCAACGATATTCACGCCCTGCGGGTTGAAGCTGTGGTAGATCCGCCGCCGGCAGAGCTCCTCGAGGTGCACGAACTGCTGCAACACGGTGGCGTTGCGGCCGCCGAACTCAGGCGGTTGACCGGGGAGCAGCCAGCCGTTGTCGAACAGCAGCCGCTGCCACCGCCGCGCCCACGCCGGCATGTGCGAAACCGAGCGAGGCCGCTCCAGAGTCTCCGCCGCGTCGGGCAGATGCTCGTCGAGGAATGCGACGAACCCCGCCCGGAAAGCCTCGACGTCGGCATCAAAAGTCAGCTGCACGGTACTCCTCCGCGATCATCGCTCGGTGCTCGGCAGCGCCGCCCAGCATGAGCTCGCCCGCCTTGGCTCGCTTGAGGGCGAACTGCAGGTCGTTCTCCCAGGTGAATCCCATCGCCCCGAATAGCTGCAGGCCGTGGCGAAAAACCAGCGCCTGACACTCCCCTGCCGAGGCCTTGGCCATTGCGGCCGCTAGCCGCCGCCGCGGGTCGTTCGCCGAAATGGTCAGTGCTGCAAAATATCCCAGCGCGCGGGCGCGCTCGATCGCAACATGCATGTCGGCGGCCTTGTGCTGGACTGCTTGGAACGAGCCGACCGGTA
>Ga0209810_1003777_pt1 | contig 15443 bp, 12 predicted proteins | sample Coa_R1_7_FD_187159 | JGI IMG/M metagenome (GOLD analysis project Ga0209810, IMG submission 187159) | Surface soil microbial communities from Centralia Pennsylvania, which are recovering from an underground coalmine fire - Coalmine... | ecosystem: Environmental > Terrestrial > Soil > Unclassified...
CTGGCTACCCTCTTCATCTGGCTCATCATCGCCACCACCGCCGCCACCTTCCAGATGCTCTGGAACCGCGACGACCTCTACCACGTCGGCCCATTCGTGAAGCCAGTACCGGCGCTGGAGAAAAAGGGGGATTAAAGGGCTTTTACCCTTCTGATCTCTGCCGCCTGTATCGTCCCCACAAACGTCTGCGCCCCGTTACTTATCTCTCCCCTCGATTCCCCTACATCATCGTAGCGGGCCAGTTGTAGAGCTTGCTGATGGGAGATGATGTGGTACTGGAGTTTGAGGGTGAGGATGCGCGTGACGGAGGTGTTGATCTGGCTGAGGGAAATCTGGCCACTGGTGACGGCCTGGCGCATCCCGGCGATCATGTTCTGCGTATCGCTGAGACCGCGCGGGCCGAGCAGGAGGTCGGTTCCAGCTTTGATGGTGAGAACGGCGGCCTGGGGCAGCGAGTAGGTATTGCTGATACCGCCCATCCAGAGCGTGTCGCAGATGATGACGCCCTGAAAGTGGAGCTGGTCGCGCAGCAGGCCGGTGACGACGTTGGGCGAGAGCGAGGTGGGCAGCTTCGAGTCAAGCTGGGGGTTGAGGATATGCGTCACCATCACCATCGGCACGATACCCTCGGCGATCAGCGTGCGGTAGGGAACGAGGTCAATGGCGTTGAGCGTCGCCATGCTGCGGTTCATGTAGGGCAGCGAGTAATGCGGGTCGAGCGTGGCGCTGCCGAGGCCGGGGAAGTGTTTGAGGCTGCCGATCACGCCGCCTTTTGTCAGCCCTTGCAGGTAGGCGCGGCCCATCTCCGTGACCAGCGCGGGGGTTGAGCCGAAGGTGCGATCCGGCAGGCCGGGATTATTCGGGTTGGTCAGCACATCGACGATGGGCATGAAGTTGACGTTGAGGCCAAGCGAGGTCAGCGTCTGCGCCGCGCTATAGCCCGCGTTATAGGCCACCTGCGGGTTGTCCGTCGCCCCGATCTGCGCCTCGGATGGCCGCTCGCCCGTGATGAGCCGCAATTCGTTGACGACGCCGCCCTCGAAATCGGTGCTGATGAAGATGGGGATGTGCGCGTGCGCCTGCATGGCGGCGTTGAGCGCAACCAGCTGGTTGCGCGTCTGCGCGTTGCCGTTCTTATTCTCGATCAGCACGCCGCCCACCTGGTTATCCTGAATCATCTGGCTCAAATCAGCGTTGTAGGTCGAGCCATAGAACTCCACAATCACCATCTGCCCCAGCTTCTGATCCAGCGTCATCCCCTGCACGATCTTTGCTGCGAGCTGGCTATTCGTCAAAGGCGCGGGCGTTGGTGTCGCTGTCGGCGTGGGAGTCGGCGTCGCCAGATGCGTCGCCGTCGGCGTTGGCGTTGGCGCGTTGCCGACGGAAGGCGAACACGCGCTGAGAACGATCAGCAAACAACAAAAGATGAAACCACCTCGTAGGTGTGTATCGTTTCTCTTCATGCCGTCCTGATCTTTGCTATCTCTTCCAGGCCCAGCGTTTTGATGGCCTGCTCGCGCAGCACGAACTTCTGCACCTTGCCGCTGGCCGTCAGCGGGAAGGATTCGGCGAACTGGAAGTAGCGCGGGATTTTCTGGTGACTGATCTGGCCTTTGCAGTAGTCGCGCAGTTCTTGCTCTGTGAGCTGCTCGCCCGCTTTCGGAATGACGACGGCCAGCAGTTCCTCGCCGAAGAATTTGTCGGGGACGCCAAGAACCTGCACATCGGCTACTTTCGGATGGCGAATCAAAAACTCTTCGATCTCAAAGGGGAAGAGATTTTCGCCGCCGCGAATGACCATATCCTTGAGACGGCCTACGATATTGACGTAGCCCTGTGCATCCATCGTCGCCAGATCGCCGGTGTGCAACCAGCCATCGCTATCGATGGCTTCCGCCGTCTTCTCCGGCATGTGATAGTAGCCCAGCATGACCAGATAGCCGCGACAGCAAAGCTCGCCACGCTCGCCGCACGGCACGGTTTCGCCGGTAGCGGCGTTCATGATCTTCACCTCGCCATGTGGCAAGGGAACGCCAACGGTTGCCGATTTACGCTCGAACGAATCGTCCGGCTTTGTCAGCGTGATGGCGGCGCTGGCCTCTGTCTGGCCGAAGACGATGGCAACATCGGCCCCCATGCGCTCCTTCACCTGCTCCATCAAATGCACGGGAACGGGCGAGCCGCCGCTGACAACCGAGCGCAGGGAAGAGAGGTCGTATTTATCGAAATCGGGATGCTGCAACATCGCCAGCAGCATGGTGGGAACGCCGCCATACATCGCGCAGCGTTCCGTGTTAATAATTTGCAGGGTGCGGGCAGGCTCGAAGGCGATCAGGGGATGCAGCGTCGCGCCAACGGCTAAATCGGCCAGGATGGCGAGGACGCAGCCACCGGCGTGGAAGAAGGGCATGGTGGTGCAGCAGCGATCTCCCTGGCGCACTCCCCAGCGGCGCGCAAAGAGCCGCCCGTTATTGAGGACGGCCCGATGCGATTGCACCGCGCCTTTCGGGAAACCTGTTGTGCCGGAGGTATAGAGAATCTGGAACGAGTCCTGCGGCGTGACCGTCGCCTGTCGCTCCTGCAGGGCCTCATCGCTCACCTGCGCGCCTGCCGCCACCATTTCGCGGAAGAGGACCGGTCGCCATTCTGTTTGCTCCGTCAGGCCGACAGGAGGCGCGCCGACGAGGGAGACGTAGCGCAGCATGGGCAATTTCTCGCTGCTCACCTCACCATTGCGCGCGCCCGGCGTGACCAGAGAGCGCACGGTCGCCAGGCAGTCATGGTCGCGCACACGTGCCATGAAAAATAGCGCCTGCACATCGCCCTGCTTGAGAACATATTCCAGCTCGGCAGCGCGGTAGGCGGGGTTGACCGTCACCACCACCAGCCCGGCTCTGGCGACTGCCAGATAGAGCAGAATCCATTCAGGCAGGTTCGCCGCCCAGATAGCGATGTGGTCGCCCTTCTTCAGCCCCAGCGCCATCAAGCCCCTGGCCGTTGTGTTCACACGATCCCGATATTCCGCGAACGTCCAGCGAATATCCAGCGCGCCGCCGAACTCAGGATAGCAGGAGTAGACGATAGCCTCCTGCGTGGAAAGCTTCTCCGCCTGTTGATCCAGGCAGTCGCCGATGGTCATTTCAAGCAGTGGTTCGCCAGCTGCTTCGGCCTGCCAGTACGACAGCCCGTCATTGATCATGCCCATGTTTGCCCTCCCTGTGTTACTAGAATCTACCGATAGTGACCATTCCGCACTGCAGGCCAGCCGCCGCGCCCCATCGCAGGCCAGCCCGCACCCGTACACGGCAAGCCACCCACCCTCGCAGGCCACCCGCAAGGGGTGGCCCTACTATAGACGTCGCCCAGGCCCCGCCGCTCGCGCCGCGAACGCATCGTGTATAGTAGGGCCACCCCTTGCGGGTGGCCTGCGATGCGGGCGGCCTACTGTATGGGCGGCTGGCCTGCGGCGCGGCTGGCCGACTGTGCGGCTGGCCTGCGGCGCGGCCTGCGGCTAGCTTGCAGCGCGGCGGGGTGGCGGCCTACCCAGGAACCAGCTTTGCCTCTAAAGGTACACCTTATGCAGCCTGACTGTCAAGCCTGTGTTTTGCCCTTGACAGGCAGTATCTTCAGGTCAGATACTATCTTTGCAGTACGCTCTATGTCAACAGGAGAAGGAGCAACCACGTGTTTGATAAGAATATGATAGGGAAGAGCTTTCCCTCGTTCACCATCGAGGTCGAGCGTTGCAAGATTCATGAGCTGGCGCTGGCCATCGGCGATGATAACCCGATTTACCATAGCCGTGAGGCGGCGCAGGCGGCAGGCTATCCCGATGTGCCGCTATTTCCCACCTCGCCCACCGTCTTCGCCTTCTGGGGCAATACGCAGATGGGGCGGCAACTTGCCGACACGGGCCTGAACGTCATGCGCATTCTGCATGGCGAGGAGGAATACGAGTATCTGGCCCCCGTCTGGCCCGGAGATACACTCACCGGCGTCGCTACCATCGTGGATGGCAAGACGCGCAGCGGCTCCAGCGGCTCTTCTATGGATATCGTGACCATCGAAGTGCGTTACACCAACCAGCACGGCCAGCCCGTTCTGAAGGCACGCCAGGTCGTGATCGTGCGCGAATGAATGAGTCTGGCAACGAAGGAGATAAGATCATGACAACCAACGCGGAGAAGGTGCAGGCCCGGTATTTTGAAGATGTGCAGGTCGGCGATGAGATCCCGAAGCTGATCAAACCCGGCGTCACGCATCTACAACTGGTGCGCTACGCGGGCGCGTCCGGCGATTTCAACCCGTTGCACACCGACCCGAAGATCGGCGAAATGATCGGCACGGGCGGCATCATCGCGCACGGCATGCTGATTATGGGTTTCCTGGGCCAGTTTCTAAGCAATTATGTCGGCCCGGCAGCCCTGCGCAAATTCGGCGTGCGCTTCAAGGGCATGACGCGCCTCGATGACGTGATTACCTGCACCGGCACCGTCACCGAGAAGTACGAGGCCGACGGCGAGAAGCGCATCGCGGGCAAGTTCCAGGCGGCAGACCAGAACGGCGATGTGAAGGCCACCGGCACCTTTGTGGCCGCGCTGCCATCACGAGACTAGCCATGAAAACGACTCTCTGACATATCATTCTGACTGAGCGCAGCGAAGAATCTGGCGCAATCCCCGGTGGCACTGGCTCACCTCGGATTCTTCGCTGCGCTCAGAATGACATGCCAGGCCCCCTTTTTCGTGGTTAAAAGTAAGAAGAGAGTGGAGAGATATCTATGGGCATGCTTGACAGTAAAGTAGCTATTTTGACGGGTTCGGGACGCGGCATCGGCGCGGCAGCCGCGAAGTTGTTTGCTTCGGAAGGAGCAAAAGTCGTTGTGAGCGACCTTGACGCGGCCCCGGCGGAGGAGACGGCGGCGGCCATTCGTGACGCAGGCGGCACAGCCATCGTCGTCGCGGGCGACGTTACCAGCCCGGATTTTCCGGCGCAACTGATCAAATCCACGCTCGACGCCTTTGGCGGGCTGGATATCATTGTCAATAACGCGGGCTACACGTGGGACGCGGTGATCCAGAACATGACGGATAAGCAGTGGTACGCCATCCTTGATGTGCATGTTACCGCGCCGTTCCGCATCCTGCGCGAGGCGTCACACTACATTCGCGACGCAGCCAAGAAGGAAATTGCCGCCAACGGGCGCGCCAACCCGCGCAAGGTGGTCAACGTCTCATCTGTCTCCGGCGTCTATGGCAACGCCGGTCAGGCCAACTACTCAACGGCCAAAGCGGGGATCACCGGCCTGACGAAGACGCTGGCGAAAGAGTGGGGCCGCTACAACGTGCAGGTCAACGCCGTCTGCTACGGCTTCATCGACACGCGCCTGACGGCCTCGAAAGAGAACGCGGAGAAGATGCAGCGCGAGGGCGAAGAGATTCAACTCGGCATCCCCGATCAGATGAGGCAGATGTCGTCCATGCTCATCCCGCTCGGTCGCCCCGGCACGCCGGAAGAGGCGGCAGGCCCCATGCTCTTCCTGGCCTCCCCCCTCTCCAACTACGTCTCCGGCGCCGTGCTGGAAGTCACCGGTGGGCGGGCGCTGTAAAACATAGCAGCATGACATACTGAGTGAAGCGAAGCCTCTGGTAGCCTATCATGAGCCTCATTAGCCTGGTTAGATGCTTCGCTTCACCCAGCATACGGCATGCCGGTGGCGCTGATGACGATCAATCGCCGTTCTATGAAAGGGTGTATGTGATGTTGACGGAAAAGGCGAGAGAGGCGTTGCGGGCGTTGTTCCCGCGCGGGCAGGTGTTTACCGACGCGACATCGCTGGTCGCGTATGAACTGGACGCGGGGCTGGATCGCGGTTCGCCGGATGCGGTGGTGCTGCCGCGCACAGCTGAGGATGTTGCGCGGCTGGTGCGCTGGGCCGCCGAATACGAAGTGCCGCTGGTGGCACGCGGAGCGGGAACGGGGCTTTCCGGCGGCGCCGTCGCCGATCGCGGCGGCGTCATCGTGGCCTTCTCGCGCATGGATCATATCCTTGAGGTCGATGCCTACGGACGCTGCGCCGTTGTTGAGCCGTGCGTCATCAACCTGCGGCTGGACGAGCGCGTGCGCGAATATGGTCTCTACTTCCCGCCCGACCCGGCCAGCCAGCGCGCCTCGACCATTGGCGGCAACGTGGCGGAGAACTCCGGCGGGCCGCACTGCTTCAAGTATGGCGTGACCACCAACTACATCATGGGCATGGACGCTGTGCTGGCCGACGGGCGCAGCGTGCGCATCGGCGGGCGCGCCCTGGACTATCCTGCCTATGACCTCTGCGGCCTGCTCACGGGCAGTGAGGGCATGCTGGCCCTCATGACCGCCATCACGCTCCGCCTCGTGCGCAACCCACCGGCAGTCAAGACGATGCTGGCCATCTTCGACTCCATTGAGCAGGCAGGTGTAGCCGTCTCTGCTGTCATTGCCGCCGGGCTGGTGCCTGCCACAATGGAGATGATGGACCAGAAAATCATCCGCATCGTCGAACCCTTCGCCCACGCCGGTCTGCCTACCGATGCGGGAGCCGCGCTGATTATCGAAGTCGATGGCTACCCGGAAAGTCTGGACGCGCAGGTCGACGAGATTGCCGACATCATGCAGGCGCACGGGGCGCATGGCCTGCGCATTGCCAGCAGCGCGGAGGAGCGCAACGCCATCTGGCTGGCGCGCAAGAGCGCGGCAGGGGCCATCACGCGCATGACCCCCTCGTACTACACCGTCGATGTCACCGTGCCGCGCAGCCGTCTGGCGGAGACGCTGGGAGAGATCAACCAGTTGTTGGACCGCTACCACCTGCAGGCCGGACACGTCTTCCACGCGGGCGACGGCAACCTGCATCCCCTGATCCTCGTCGCCGACCCGAAGGACCCCGACCTGATGGAGCGCGTCCACCACGTCGGCTGGGAGATGGTTGAGATGGTGGTGCGCAAAGACGGCAGCCTGAGCGGCGAACACGGCATCGGCATCGAAAAACGCGAGTACATGCCGCTCATGTTCAATGGGGCCGAACTCTCCGCCATGCTCGATGTCAAACAGGTCTTCGACCCCCTCAACCTGCTCAACCCCGGCAAAGTCTTTCCCTCGTCGGCCAGAAACGGCTCGCATATCGATACTGCTTTAGCCAGCGTCCATCCGCCAGCGCAGACCGGCAACGTTCCACAGGGGGTATTCATGCCCACCTCGACAGAAGAAGCTGCGCCGGGCCTGCGCAACCTGGCGGCAGCCAGCAAGCGCGTGCGCATCACGGGTGCGGAGACGGCGGGAGAGATAGCGGCAGCATGCGACGTTGTCCTCTCCACAGCAAAGCTGCGCGGCATCAAGACCTACGCGCCCGACGATATGTACGTGACCGTCGGGGCCGGGACGCCGCTTTCAGAGCTACAGGCCTTTCTGGCAGAGCATCAGCGACAGGTGCCGCTCGTCTCGCCCTGGCCGCAGGCAACGGTCGGCGGGTTAGTCGCCGCCAACATCAACGCCCCGCAGCGCATGCGCTACGGCTCGCTGCGCGACCTCGTGCTGTGCGCGAACGTCGTGCTGGGTGATGGGCGCGCCATTCGCGTCGGGCGGCCCGTCATCAAGAATGTGGCCGGCTTCGACCTCACAAAAATTTTCGCCGGTTCGCATGGCACGCTGGGCCTGCTGACCGACCTCACGCTCAAAATCATCACGCCGCCCCGCGCCACGCGCACGCTGCTCTTCCCTGTCAGCGACCGGCGGCACGGCCTGATCTGGGCGCGACAGATGCTGCCCCAGGCCCTCGTCGCTTCCGCTATCGTCCTGCTCCAGGGATCGCCAGCTTCTCTTGCGCGCATCGCCGGGCCAGCCTTCAGCAACCTGGGCGAAAGCAACACGACCGGCCTGCTGGCCTACACAGCCGAAGGTCTGGTCGCCGACGTAGAGGCCGAACTCAACGCCATACGCCAGCTCATGCGCGAAACGGGCGCACCTGAGCCGCTGACGGTTGAAGCCCCAACAGGCACCGACCTCTGGGCCACGCTACTGAATGCCCCGGAAACCCTGCTGCTGCGCATCGGCCTGCCCGCCAGCGAGCTACCCGCCTATGTGCAAGACCATGCCCATCTTCTCAACAGAGGCACCTTCCTTGCCGATATCGCCAGTGGCCTCATCTATGCAACCGCGTCATTCGACGACGTGGAGGAAGCCAGAACATGGCTCGCCTCGTTGCGCCAGCCTGCACTTGCCGCCGAAGGCTACGCCATCGTCCTGCACATGCCCCCGGCCTATGAAAACGAGCTAGAGCGGTGGGGCTACCGACCGCAAACGCTGGATATCATGCAAAAGCTCAAAGCGCGCTGGGACCCGCAGGGCATCCTGAACCCGGGCGGGTTTCTGAGCAAGTGAAATCGACGAAAAAACGTTCCGGGCATGCCGTAAAAAGACCCTCTCACGTGTCATGCGGAGCGCAGTGAAGCATCCGGGGTGACGGTTGGGTGGGAGGGTTGCCAGGGCGCAGGCCAGCTGCGCCCCTACCAACCACGAACCAGTCGCGCACCTGCGTTGTTGGTAGGGGCGCAGCTGGCCTGCGCCCTGGCTCCAGAGGACCCCCGAACGTGTTTGTCATGGCATGCTATTCCCAGGCCTCGCTCAGGTTGCTGAGGCGATCATGATACTCGATGTTGTGTATCCAGTCTGCTGGCCACGCTTGCAGGCCGTGAGCGGCACCGGCAAAGGCGCCGGTGAGGCAGGCGATGGAGTCGGAGTCGCCGGAGGTGACGGCGGCGCGGCGGATGGCGGCTACCGGGTCATCGGGAAAGAGGAGGAAGCAAAGCATGCCGGTGGCGAAGGCTTCCTCGGCTACCCAGCCTGCCCCGGTCGCCAGGCAGGGGTCGCTCTGGCGGTCAGCGACCTTAAGCGCGGCATCGAGCCGGTCGAGGACGTGCAGGCACTCCTGCCAGCCGCGAGCAATGAACTCCTGGGGATGGTCGATGCCCGGTCGCTGCCAGAGGGGGCCGAGCCAGTCTTCGCGGTAGATGAATTGCTGGCTCTGCGCATAGTGACGCAGGCGATCGGGAAGCGTGGCAGGTTCGTTCCCGGCAGCCAGATCGGCGATGGCGTAAGCGGTCAGATCGGCTGCCGCTAGCCCCGTCGGGTGTCCATGTGTCAACGCGGCCTGAAACTGGGCGATGGCAGCGCGGGTTGTCTCCGTCAGGCCGTCCTTGCCCGGAGGCAGCAAGCCAACCGGAGCAACGCGCATATTGGCCCCGCAGCCCTTTGAGGAGTGGACGGTCGCCTCATACCAGGGCATACTGCGGGCAAGGTTATCGCAGGCGCGCATGCAGGTTATGCCGGGAGCGCGGTTATTGTCGGGGCTGTTGGCCCAGGCGACGAAGGCGCGACGCAGCGGTTGCTCCAGCGTCCGCGCGCTATAGGGCCGGGCAGCCTCCAGCAAAGCTTCGCCCACTGCCAGCGTCATCTGCGTATCATCGGTCACGCGCGCGGGATGCCCCTGCGGCGCCTGCGGGCCATCAGGCGGGAAACGATGCAGGATATCGCTGACACTCAAAAATTCTGTTTCTGCTCCCAGCGCGTCACCCAGCGCCAGCCCAAAGAGACAGCCCGCCGCTCGCTGCTTTGCTATCGATTGTTCCATACGCCCTTTCCTTTTGTTGAGTTTGCGGGTAACACCAGGCGCTATTATAGCACAGGTTGACCGCAAAGGCCATTTCCCCTACAATAGGGGCAGCGTGACTCTATCTGATGTGAGGAGAAAGTATGCAGATTCGGAAAGCGGTGTTACCTGTGGCCGGTCTGGGGACGCGCATCTTACCGGCCAGTAAGGTGATCCCGAAAGAAATGTTGCCGCTCGTCGATAAACCGACGTTGCAATATATTGTGGAAGAGGCTGTTGAGGCTGGCATTGAAGAGATCATCTTTGTCATCAGCCCTTCAAAACAGAGCATCGTCGACCATTTCCAGCCCTTCCCTGAACTGGAAGAAGTGTTGCAGCGCAAGGGCAAGCGCGCTGAACTGGAAGAATTGCGCAGGGTGCAATCAATGGCAAGCTACACATCGGTCTTCCAGATGCAGCCGCTAGGGCTGGGCCATGCCGTGCTGTGCGCGCGCGAACTGGTCGGCGACGAGCCGTTCATTGTCATGCTCGGCGATGATCTGGTAGACCCGCAGACGCCCGTGTTGCCGCAGATGATGGAGGTGTTCGAGCAGTATGGCGGCTCCGTCCTCTCGCTCTTCCAGGCGCAGCCAGAGGAAATTTCCGCCCTCGGCATCGCCGCCGTCGAAGAACTGGGCAATGAGGTCGTCAAAATCACGCATCTGGTTGAGAAGCCAGCGCCGGAAGAGGCCCCGTCCAACCTGGCGGTCGCCGGTCGCTACATACTGACGCCAGACCTCTTTTCCCTGCTGGAAAAGACGCCGCCCGGCAGAGGCAACGAAATTCAGATTACCGACGCCATCGAAATGCAGGCGCGGGCCGGTCGCTGCTATGGCGTTCGCTTCAGCGGCATTCGCTACGACACCGGCACGCCGCTCGGCCTGCTCACCACCGCCATCTCCTATGGCCTCAAACGCCCCGATATCGCTCCCGCCCTCAAAGAATTTATGCGTCAGACATTATCAGAGGAAGCGTAAGCTCAGCGGGATAGAGAAAAACCTGAGAAGATGAGAGCCTATCTGTGCCTTCATCTTCTCAGGTTTTTTGTTTATTTTTGTGCCTGTGGCGGCTGGCAGCCATACCTCTCCATCTCATTATATACCCATCTTGCCCTCATGGGTCTGCCGAGAGCTATAATACAGTAAGACTTCCAACAGGAAGCCTTCAGACTGGAAATCCTTTCATGAAGGCAGGGAAAAGCAATGAGCTATCTCAAATTCCTGGCTCGCACAGCAATTGTCATACTCTTCTCATTTTTCAGCAGGCTCTTCTTTGATATTCAGGTCAGCGGTCTGGAAAACGACCCCGGAACGCCTCACACCTACCTGGCGATCTCGCATAAACGCGACCTTGACGCCATCGTCTCCATACCGCCCATCTTCTTTCATCGCGGACTGCGGGCGCTGGCGGGCGGCATTCAGTTCGCCCTGCGGGCCGATACCTTTGAAAAGGGCTATCTGGCGCGCCTGCTGCCGCGCCCGCGCTGGCTCTCGCGCCTGCTCTATCCCATCTCGGTCGGGCCAATTCTGCGCTGGCTCGGCGCGCACCCCATCGAACAGCTTTCGCTGCGTTCGGCTGTCGAGTGGGTACGCTACCTGCTGCATCTCGAAGGCGATGTGCGCGCCAGCGAGGTGTTCACCCCCGTCTTTCTGCACGAAGTCGCTGCCGAGGCCCATGTTCCCTACCAGCAGTTAGCCGGGCTGCATCTCTCGCGCCTGCTCACCTGGCGTTATTACACCGCCCTGCTGCCGTTCTATAGCCCCGATATTTTGCTGGAACCGGCGCGACGGCGAGTGGAACGCTATCTCGTGCAGCACATCAAGCAGGAGCTAAACGATCTGGGTACATTACTCTGGACTGGCAACTCGCTCCTCACAGCGCCGGAAGGGCGGCTTTCTCCGGTCGGCACGCTCAGCCCCATCACCTCCGGGCTGCACCGCCTGCTGCGCCTGGGGCCTGCGGATCTGACGATCCTTCCCATCTCTCTCATGTATGATTTCATGACCACAGAGCGGCCCGCTATCTTTATCGATATCGCCCCACCCATCCTGCGTCCCTCCTCGCTGCCCGGCCACGAACTGGATAGCCGCCTGCAGGACGCATGGCGGTGCAGCGCCCATTTCACCTGCACCCAGCTTGGTAGCGGCTTCCTCGTCGAGGCCAATCGCGCCCACGCCACCTTTACGCTCGATGAGGCCGTTGACGCTATCACCCGTCAGGCCCTGCAACTGGTCGAGGCTGGTCGGCGGGTCGATCCGCGCCTGTTGCAACCCCATACCGCACGCGGGCGCGTCCAGGCGTTTCTCCTCTATGCGGAACAACGAGGCCTGATCCGCCCTGTCGCGCCGCTCACGTGGGAACCGGTCATGGGCGATACGTTTATTAAGGTGCGCCCCGGCGAAACCGGCTATGCCGAAGCTCCGCTCGCCTATGCCTGGAACGAGCTACAGGACTTGCTAAGTTACCCTTCCGGGCTGCCTTCTCCGCAGGGATGATCTTCCGGCTCGCCTGCCGGGCCGTTTCATCCTTGTCTGGCAGGCTGGTCAGCGGGCGACTCCGAAGATTGCCCGTTGCGAATTAAAGGGGCGCACACTTTTTGCGTCATTTAAAAGAGATATGATATACTCAATAGTCAGGAGGTACTCATGGACGATCTCTGTGTCTTTACGGGAAACGCAAATCCGCAACTGGCCGTTGCCATCTGTCGCCATCTCGGCCTTCCGTTGGGCAATGCCGACGTGTTCCAGTTCAGCAATGAGAATATTTTTGTCAAAATCAATGAAAATGTACGCGGCAAGGATGTCTTTATCGTTCAGCCATTCAGTTCGCCCGTCAATCGCTCGATTATGGAATTGCTCATTATGATCGATGCCTTCAAACGTGCCTCCGCCAATCGTATCACTGCCGTCATCCCCTACTATGCCTATGGGCGTACTGACAAGAAGGATCAGCCGCGCGTGCCCATCACCGCGCGGCTGATCGCCGACTGCATCACCGTCGCGGGCGCGCACCGTGTACTGACGATGGATATGCACGCCGGGCAGATTCAAGGGTTTTTCAATATCCCGGTTGATGAACTGACGGCGCAAATCCTGCAGGCGCGTTATTTCGCCGAAATGGAACTGGGCAACTTCACCGTTGTCTCCGCCGATGAGGGCTTTGCCAAGAAGGCGCGCAAGCTGGCCGACCGGCTCAACGCGCCGCTGGCCATCGTCGAGAAGCGCCGCCTGGGCAACAACGGGCAGACGGAGGCCAAGAACGTCATCGGCAGCGTCGAGGGCCGCCACGCCCTGATCGTCGACGAGGAGATCGATACAGCAGGCTCCATCACGCAGGCCGTGCGCGTCGTCAAGGAACGGGGCGCGCGCGATGTCTACTGCTGCGTCTCGCACGGCATCTTCTCCGGCCCCGCCCTGGAACGCCTCAGCAATGCCGACATCGCGGAGATCGTCGTCACCGACAGCATCCCGCAGCCCGAAAGCAAACGCCTCCCCAACATGACCGTTCTCTCCGTGGCCGAACTCTTCGCCGGCGCCATCAGCCGCATCCATGATGGCCGCTCGGTAACGGAGTTGTTCAGGTAGTATGCAATAAAGGATCGCAAAAAGATATGAAACCTACCGTTCTCGATATTTGCAGCGGCGCCGGGGGCGAAGCTATCGGGCTGGAACAGGCCGGTTTCGAGCATCTTGCCTCAATTGAGATCGATCCGGCGGCCTGCCAGACGCTACGCCTCAATCGCCCTCGCTGGAATGTCATCGAAAGCGATATCCGAATGGTCAGAGGTCAGGATTTCCACGACATAGATCTGTTCGCGGGCGGCGTTCCCTGCCCGCCTTTTACGGTGGCAGGCAAACAACTGGGAGCCGATGATGAACGCGACCTCTTTCCCGAAGCCTTGCGTCTGATCGCGGAAACGGGGCCAAAGGCGGTGCTGCTAGAAAATGTTCCCGGCTTCGCCACGACAAAATTTGAAGCCTACCGCAACGCCCTCATAGTGCGCCTTGCCAGCATGGGATACGCGGTAAGCTGGAAGATCCTGAACGCCGCTGCGTTTGGCGTGCCTCAACTCCGTCCGCGCTTCGTGCTGGTGGGCTTGCAGCAGCCCTATGCCGCCTCATTTCGCTGGCCCGAACCTGGCTGCTTCACATCTACAGTTGGTCAGGCTATCGGAGACTTGATGGCTGCTCGCGGCTGGCAGGGAGTCGCTCAATGGCGCCTGAAGGCGAACTCTGTTGCTCCCACGCTGGTCGGCGGCTCAAAAAAGCATGGCGGCCCCGACCTCGGCCCGACACGCGCCAGAAAGCAATGGGAGACACTGGGCGTTGATGGCTGCGGTATAGCCGATCAGGCTCCCGGCGAAGACTTCCCCATAGATGGGCTGCCAAAACTGACGCTGCGCATGACGGCTCGTCTTCAGGCTTTCCCCGATACCTGGAACTTCGTCGGCGGCAAAACCGCAACCTACCGCCAGATTGGTAATGCGTTTCCTCCACCCGTCGCCAGGGCAGTCGGCGAAGCGATTATGGCCGCGCTTCTCGGAAAACACGACGAGCAAGACACAAACAAAATATATCCCTTCCAACCAATCTTATTAAGGAATTGATTTCAGTTCATCGGCTGCTCTTTTTCCAGCGTCTCCTTGATAGCCGGTACAACCTCTTCGGCGAAGACGCGCGCCTGCCGCTCTTCGTCGCCCATGAGGGGCCAGAAGAGGAAGGTGTCCAGTAGCAGGTCGTTGTAGTAGTGCAAGATTTCGTGTATCCACTGCTGCGCATTGCCGAAAATCTGGCCGCGCCGTTTCGCCGTGACCGAACGGCTGCCTGCTGCCAGGATGCTACCCATCAGATTGTAGCCGCGCCGGATGGCAGTGGGCCTGCGCCCGGCCTGGGCCGCCCCCTCGTCGACGGCGCGCTGGATGGCAGGGACCTCTTCGGGCGGGATGTAGGTGCTGGTAATGAGCAGGCCATCGGCGAGCAGGCCCGTGACACGCAGCATGCGCGGCTTATGGGCGCCGAGCCAGATGCGAATATCGTGGGCAGGCGCCGGCCCCGGCTGCGCGTTATGCACCTGATAGTAGTCACCCTCGAAGCTGACAGTCGAATTGGGCGGCAACGGCTGCCAGAGCATGCGCAGAATGTGCAACGCCTCTTCCAGCGCGCTCACCATCTCGCCGGGCGTGCGCGCTGGCCCGCCATAGCTGACCACGCCCTCGGCAAACGCGCCCGCTCCCAGGCCCAGCTCCAGTCGACTATCCGTCAGCAGGTCAAGCGTTGCCGCCGCTTTCGCCAGCATGGCGGGCGGTCGCAGGGGCAAGTTCAGCACATTGGGCAGCAGATGCACTTCCTGCGTCGCCATGCCCAGCGCCGTCAAGAGTGTCCATGTATCGAAAAAGGCAGGATTGTACGGGTGATCCTGCACGCAGATGATGTCCAGATTGGTTTCATCGGCCAGATGGGCCAGATCAAAGGCCAGTTGCCGATTGCGCGCCGACGGGTCGATATTGAGGCCGAACAACGGCGCGTTGCGTATACTCCCTTCCATAACATTGCTCCTGTTCTCTTCTCCATCTCTCCTTCATGAAAAGCTCTGTCCGCAATTTCCATACGCTCACTGTTAGTGTATGACGGCAGGGAGGAAATTGCCAGTTGTAGCAGACAGTGATGGAAGATTTGCCGTTCCTCATGTCCCTGTGCGATACTACTCTGGGAAGAATTTACGTTGAACTGTGGAGGATATCATATGAAACAGGTTGTTGGTA
>Ga0209810_1003779_pt1 | contig 15437 bp, 8 predicted proteins | sample Coa_R1_7_FD_187159 | JGI IMG/M metagenome (GOLD analysis project Ga0209810, IMG submission 187159) | Surface soil microbial communities from Centralia Pennsylvania, which are recovering from an underground coalmine fire - Coalmine... | ecosystem: Environmental > Terrestrial > Soil > Unclassified ...
TCAACGCTTGGTATGCGGGCAGCATATAGGGGCGATGGTATGGAAAGTGGGTTGGATTCAGATTGCGCGCCGCCAGAATGATGCGCGGCACCCCGGCCAGGGCCGCGGCGAACCCGGCTCGGTCAAGATTGCCATCCAGCCACGCGTGCACGACCTGCGGCCGCAGTTCGAGAAACTCCCAATAGAGGTCAGCGACGTCGGCGACCAGATCCGGCGGCAGCACATCGCGCAGCAGACGAAGGCTCAACGGCAGGGTATTGGGGTGCCGATGGCCGACATGACGCCGGATGTTGCGAACAGGCACCCCCGCCGCCCTGAGCATGGGCAGATAAAAATCGAAGCGGTCGCTCGAAGTGGGACGAGTGTAATAGCACAAGAGCTGCACGCTCTCGATCGGTCGGTTCACCAGTGCGGTTGTCGTATAGACGATCTGCCGTTCGGCGCCGCCGGGCCCGAGGCTGCCGCCGATATGAACGATACGCCCCGGGACAAAATCCGTTCGCGGTGCCGCGCTAAGCAGCAGTTGGCGAAATGCATCATCGATTGAAATTTCCGCCGCCCGGATAGGCCGTAGATCCTTCTCTTCGGAAAGCTTTTCCCGGCGAAGAAAATAGCGGCGCCCGTTCGAGCGGGGATCGCTATTGTCCGACGTGGAAAAATAGACGCACTCGCCCCAGACGGAATATCGGCCGCCACCGTCCACCCGAATCTCTTCATGCAGACAGGCCGCCGGACCAAGGCAAACCTGATCCTCCCAGAGCTTGAAGTGGGCCGAGCCATCCCCGAGGCCGAGTTGAACGATAAAGCAATGGCCGATTTCCGCCCGGATCGCGTCCGCAGCTATCGCAACCTCATCAAAGCCCGGATGCTGCGGGCGTACCCGATATGTCCGGCCGTTAAACCGAGGATCGCTGCCGTCGGAAGACGAAAACCAGATACGCCCTTCGCCGATGTAGTAGCAACCCTGCGGCATTGCTACCGCATGGACCTCGCCCGTGAGCGGTTGCAGCGGGAATTCGTCCTCCCAGACCGAGAGCTCAGAAACATCGGGACCAGGCGGCAGATCGGCCGCAAAGCGATCGTTGCCTTCACGAACAATACCCCCCAGGCGCGCTACAGCTTCGCTTGATGGTTCTTGCCAGTCGGGTGGAAAGTCCCGGCCGTATTCTTTTGCGGACTTGTAAGCCGCTATTGTCTCCTCGATCATCCGGTCAATGCTGTAGAGAATTCGAGCGCGGGCTTGGCCGCGCTCCCCCATGCGTCGGCGCAGCTCAGCATCATTGACCAGCCTAGACACCGCATCGGCAAGAGCTTCCGGCGTTGCTTCGGGGACGCCGAACCCGGTCTCGCCTTCCATAAACGTCTCATACATTCCACCGGTGCCGGTGCAGACCACAGGCACACCAACGAGTTGCGCTTCGATCATGACGTTCGGCAAACCTTCGACCCGCGACGTCAGCACGAACACGTCCATCGCGGAAAGCGCCGCCCACGCATCGATGGTGACGCCCGGCAGCTTGATCTCGTCCGACAATCCGTTGGTTGCCACAAGCTCACGGCAGGCGCTCAGCAGAGGACCATCGCCAAAGACGACAAAATGCAGTCGGGGGTATTCACGCAGCAGCCGGACTGCCATCTCCATCCATAGCAAGGGCCGCTTTTCTTCCCTAAAGCCGATGAGACTGCCAATGACAAAGGCTTCCTGCGGTATCGCGAGCGACGATCGAACCGCGGCACGCGAACCGGGCGCTAGTTGCGGCGTTTCAAATCCGTTTGAAACAACCCGAACCTTCTCGGCAGGGATGCCCAGCCACCTCGCATAATCGCGCGCGCCCGCCTCGCTGTTGTTCAAGATGACAGCATCGCGCCGTGCCAGAATCGCGTGATAGGCCGGAGCCATGTGGGGTTGAAAGATCGTAAAATTATCGGGCGCCAGCGATCTTCCGCTCATTACCAGCCGGGGTACGCCCACCAAGTCAGCTGCAATGCCCCCCAACGCATTCGAGTAATCAAGCCACGTATGAACTATTTCAGGACGCAATTCCCGGACCAGAAGCGCGTGGTGGAAGATCATGTAAAGGATGTCTAATCCACCAAGACAGGAATAACGTTCGTCAATATAGTCGCGTAGTTCTAGGAGATCAGGCGACTCATAATCAGCTACGGAACTCGGCAACAGACATGTTTTGGCGCCCGACGCATCAACAAATCCCTTGAAAAAATCGGCGCTGCCGCCGCCGAAGCAACGTCCAACGAATACACCGCCAGGGAAACGCTTGACGAGCCCCGCAGCGGTATAGGCGGCTTGGCGTTCCGCGCCGCCCCCGGCGAGGTTGCCGATCAAGATTAAAACCCTGCCAGGAATAAATGCAGCCGGGGGAAGACGCAGGCGCTCCGTCAGTCTTTCATAGATGTCGTTGTAGAGTAATTTGTGGCTAGGAGTGCTCAAAGGCTTTTCAACATCGATCAACCTGAGAAGCTGCAGAAGGGCGGCCGCGACATCGACTTCCCTGGTGATCGATCCGTCGGGTGCAACGTACAGGATGCGGCGGACGCCCTTGATGCGGGCTTCAAGCAACAGTCCGCCAACTATTTGATAATCGGGCGAGGCGCCTAATAGCAACATGGTCGGCGAGGACGCCTGGCGGAGGAACCAGCTTCCCGCGGAACGGTCCATCCACCAGCCTGCGGCTGTCGAATTCGGCTCCCTTGGCGGCGGATTACCTTCGGCGACATACCCGGAAATGATGCCTTCCGTCGCGAGGCCGCTGCACAACACCGGGCTTAGTGGGTAAAGTGCGGCCAAGATAGGCTTGTCCCCTGCCGCCAGCGCCGCGGCAGATATCATCGCCCGAAAGTTCAACATTTCGAAGCGTTCCCACTAAAGACAACGACTATGATTTTTCTTCTCGCAATTCCAGGCAAGACATTACGTGACTGAAGTCTAGTCCCCGCAACTCTATCCGATCGACGACATCGAACCACTGCTGGAGCATCGGCTCGAACCACGCGATATCAAAGTGAAACAGGTGAAAGGCGTCTGCCGGCGTGAAGTCCGGTGCATCGGGCTCGTAGGGTCGAGCGCCTGCATTCGAGCTGAACCATATGATGAACCGGCCGCCCGGACGAAGAACTCTGCGAATCTCCGCCAGCGAGCGGTCGAGCGACAAGCAGTGATCGAGCGAGGTCGCCGAAATGACGGTCGAAAACGATGCATCATTCCACGGCAGATATTCCTGAATGCCTTGCACGAACTCAAAGTCGGGCGGCTCGAGCGGCGTCAGCGGATCGAGCCCCGAGAGCAGCTTGGCGGGATATGAGGAAAGATAATGCGGCCGCCCGAAAACCCCGCATCCGACATCCAGCACCCGCCCGGTTGCGTGGATCTCGACAAGGCTGCGAAACATCTCCGAGGCCGGATCGCCGGCATGCGCCGCATTTCCGACCTTGGTTTGAAGAAACTCTCTCCGGACCCCCTCCAGACGCTCCGCCCAAAGCGGATAAATCCGCGGGAAATCTCTCTGGGCCATACGCAGATAGGCGTCCAGAGCTTGATGCTGCGCCGACGGCTCGCTCGCCTCCTCCTGCTCCTGCCCGAGCGGCTCGCGCCTTTCGGATCGGGCGCGCAGGCGCATCAGCAGCGCCCCGAAATCCTGCATCTGGTTATATAGGTTCCTGAATCTTACGTTCTCGATCGTATCCAACCTTGTATGCAGACTGGTGTTTGAATGTATCGCCGTATTCCGCGTCTCGCTGCCAATGCTGATCAGCTCCTCTAGTCGAGACTCGGTGGTCCTGTTGAAATGAATAAGCTGATTTTTACTCTCAAACTGCTCGTTGGCGACGCGCTGTAGAACGTTTAGCAACTCTCCAAATCGAGATTCCGTGTTGGTACCCAGGTGGATCAAATGATTCTTGCTTTCGAACTGTTCATTCGCCAGCCGCTGCAGCTCGCCGCCGATGCGATTGAGCGCCTCCACCATCTCCGCCTGTTTGGCGCTTACCGCGTTGTTGAACTCTCCGCCAAGGCGGTTGAGGGCTTCCAGTAGCTCCGCCAGCTTCTGACTGACGGAGACTCGAAATTCTTGGCCGATGCGGTTATCGGCCTCCAGCAGCTCGATCTGCTTGAGGCTGACGGCGCTGTTGAAGTCCTGACCGAGCCGGTTCAGCGCTTCCAGCAGTTCGGTCTGTTTGCGGTTCACCGAGACGCTGAGATCGTGCCCGAGCCGATTGTTCGCCTCCAACAACTCGGCCTGCTTCCGGCTGACGGCGCTGTTGAGCTCGCGACCGACGCTGTTGAGGGCCTCCAGCAGCTCGGCTTGCTTGCGGCTGACGGCGGAAATGAAGTCGAGGCCGAGCCGGTCGTCCGCCTCCAGCAGCTCCGCCTGTTTAAGACCAATCGCCGTATTAACCTCATGTCCGATCTCATTGAGAGCGTCCACCAGCTCTGCTTGCTTTTGGTTGATCGTGGTGATGAACTCATGGCCAAGTCGATTATCGGCCTCGAGCAGCTCCTCCTGCTTCGCGCTGACGGTGGCTCGCAGCTCGTGCCCCATGTCGTTGAGCGCTTCGAGCAGCTCGATCTGCTTCGCGCTGACGGCGCTGATGAATGCATCGCCGCGGCGCGTGTCGGCCTCCAGCAACTCGGCCTGTTTGAGGCTGACCGCCTCATTGATTTCCTGCCCGATCCGGTTGAACGTCTCGATCAGTTCCGCCTGCTTTACACCGACCGCCGAATTGAACTCGTCTCTGAGGCGATTGAGCGCGGTCAGCTGTCCGCTGATCCGGCTCTCCAGCTCCCTCACATGCGCATCGACCTGTGGAAGCACATCAGGGACGCGAAGCAGCGCTCGCATCCGCCGAAGGCCGCGAAAAATTCGACGCGGCACGCCGCGGAGACCGAGAAACGGCTCGACCGGCTCCATCGGCCCAACAGCCGGTCGCGCCTCTGCCAGACTGGGATCGGCCTGCGGCGGCGCTTCGATGATCGCCTCGACGGGACCGGCGGAAACAGCGTTGGCCGGCTGATTACCCTGCTCAACGAAGAGCCGTTGAGCCAAGTCGTGAAAGCTGAAGGAAAGCTGGGCCGAAAGCTCTTGTTGCAGTTGCGCGAAAGCGCTTGAAGCATCGACCGGAGTGGCCGCCGGCTCTTCGAGCCGGCTGCCACGGGTGCTTAACTGTGAAAGCTTTTCCTCGATCCGGTCAAGTCGAGCGCTTAAATGTGACACTCGCAGACTGCCGCGCATCGGCCTCGATATCCCTGCTCCCGGAAATGACTGTGCGCCCCGCGCCGACCGCTGGTGAAAGACGCCAAGTTTCTCTGCCATCTGCTTTGTCGTTCCCGGAAGCGCGCCCCACCGCCGCCCATCTCTAGCTGAAACCTGCCCTCCCGCCAACCGAGAACGCAGACCGTCTGTAACCCCAACACGCGCCCTCTCATTGCGGCAGAGCCGCACGATTAACAGTGGCAACCCCGCATATTCGGAATTGCGCCCCCCCCACCGGACCGCGCGCCCTGGCACGTTTCAGCGCCAGCTATGTCGGCGGTCGATTCGTCCAGGAGACCATCGGGTAAAAGACGCTCGGCTCATCAAACCCATTGCCGATCACACTGATCCTATATTCACAGTGTAGATACTCATAGAATTCGTGCTGACCCGGATGGTTAGGTAAAATCCCCAAGGAAACATAATATTCGCCAGCTCGCAACTGCAACGGTTCTATCCGCGCCTCTATGATCCCGCTTCGGCCGACATACTTCCTGTAATCAGCATCGAAATAACGCTGCAACTCGTTATCCGAATGAGGGTAATTGGTATTGAAATACATTACCGCTTCAAAGTCGCTCGTCCTATTGAATGCTACGGCCAGGCCACAGGAGAATTCCGGTAGCTCTGGCATCAGGCATTCATAAGAAACCTGGAGCTTCAGTACTTCATTGAATCTGAATGTCTCTGTTTTACGATCGTGCTGGTCGAAAAATGCGATATCGACGATTCGATACCTGCCAGTCGTAAAACGCCTGGGAAGATCCCGACCTTCGACGGCGACTGCACCACCTTCGCCTCCACCGCCGTCAGAGGCCGGCTCCCTGGTCGGCCTCTCCGGCGCAAGGACCGCCTCACTGTAACCGAAAATCACCTCTTCCTCGCGAGCTTCAGCCGCCACTGGCGATGATGGCGGGCCAAGTAGTTGCGCGGAAGTTGGACCGGGTTCCTCTGGCGCGGGGAGCGGCACGACAATGCCGTCCGTCGCCTCCCGCTCGGGCGTCGCAGGCTCCAATTGCTCGGCCCCATCTTCGCGGGCCATCCCAGCGGACACCGCCAGCGGGCGAAGCGGACGAGGAACCGCCACAACCCGGCCGCTCCTGCCCTGATCGCGGGCGATCAGCTCATGCATCTCGTATTCATACGCGCGAGCAACATCAACCGACGGCCCCTCCATGCGGATCTGGCCGTCATCGATCCAGATCGCGCGCGAGCACAGCTGCATGACCTGGTAGGTCTGGTGCGAGACGAACAGCGCCGAAACGCCGCTCTGGCAGATCTGCCTCATCCGGTTGAGGCTGCGCGCCGCAAAACGGGCGTCGCCGGCGGCCAGCGCCTCATCGATAATCAGGATGTCGGCATCGACGGCGACCGCCGCGGCAAACGCCAAACGCGCCTGCATCCCGCTCGAGTACGTGTGGAACGGCTCGTCGATGACGTCCTCAAGCCCGGCAAAGGCAACGATGTCGCCGAACTTTTCCCGGACCTGCGCTTCGGACAGGCCGCGCATCTGCGCCGAGAGAATGACGTTTTCGCGACCCGAATATTGCGGGTTGAACCCCGTTCCGAGTTCGAGGATGGCAGATACCCGCCCGTCGAGGAAAACGCTGCCGGAGCTCGGGCTTAACGTTCCCGCAATCAGCTTCAACAGCGTGCTCTTGCCGGCGCCGTTCCGGCCGACGACGCCGACAATCTCGCCGCGTTCGACGCTGAAGCTGATGTCCTTCAAGACAGGCTTTTCGCGATGATAGACCCGCCCGGTCAGCGCCTCTTTCAGAATATCCAGCGGCCGATCGTAGATCTTGTAGACCTTGCTGACCCGGTCCACCCGGATCGCGGGCGGGGCCGCCGAATCCGTGAGCGGCAGCTCGGATGCGACGCGGACGGCGGCGTCGCTCACAGGAAATCCGCAAAATACGGCTTTGCCCCCGCGAAGAGGCGCGCGCCGAAAACGAACATGAGCGCGACCAGTGCCGCCGTCACCTCCCACGCCCAGGGTCGTGCGATGGCGCCAAAGTAGAATATGTCCTGCCAGCAAAACAGCAGGTACGAGAACGGGCTCAGAAAGATGATCGGGCGCACCGCCGCCGGGACCGCGTCGGGAAAGTACAAGATCGGGTGGATGAAAATGCCGACGTTCACGAAGATGATGACCAGCTCGCGAAAATCACGCAAGAACACTTGCAGGGTGCTCAGGATCAGCGACAGGCCAACGATCAACGGAAGCGACAACGCCAGCAATAGCGGCAGTCCCCAGAGATAGACAAGAGCCGCTTCCCAACCCGCTTGATAAACTCCATAGCATATAAGGAAAGCCACCGAAACACCGCCGTAGAGAAGCGGCGTCGCCAATACCTTCAACGGCAAAAGTTCCAAGGGAAACATGATCTGCTTTATAATGCTGCCGTTGCCGACGACGCTGGCGAGCGACCGGCTCATCACCTGGCTGAGGACGATCCACGGAATGATGCCCGAGAGCAGGTAGATTGTCGCGTCGGTGGGGAGTCGCCCGCCGGCCTGCACCTTGGTTGGAAAGATCTTGGTAAAGCAGAACCAATAGATCAGCATCATAAAAAGCGGCTGGATTACCGGCCAAGCCACGGCCAAGCCGTGCCCGACATACTCGTCGCGAACATCCCTGCCGGCGAGCGCTTGTAAAAGCCGCCGGTGCGTCACCATTACCCGAACGAGATCGACGGCGGAACGGCCATAAGCCGCGAGTATCATTTGTAAGACCTTGCCCGCCAGATCGCCGGCACTATGAATAGCCGCCGTCCGACGCCCCCAACCCAAACACTGTTCGCGTTGCGTAGCCGATGGCGCCGATGGGCGTCAAGCCCAACCTAAGGGGCGGTGCCGGTGCACCTCGGCCAGGCATTGCGGGTGTGCCGCTTCGCCTTCGCATTCCGGGATCGGGACCCCCGTTTGAATTTCCGCGCGCGCTCGGCTAAACGGAAAGCCGCTCCCCGCCGGGCGACCGCCCGGCTCGCACCACCGCAGGATTTCGACCATTGGCTGAGCGGCGACGGAACATCGCGGTCATCGGCCTCGGCTATGTCGGGTTGCCGCTCGCGATCGCCTTCCGCCGCGCCGGCTTCTCCGTAATCGGCTTCGACGTCGATCCGAGCCGCATCGAGGAACTGCGGCGCCACGTCGATCGGACGCGTGAGGTCGGCGCCGACGAGCTGCAACAGAGCGGGCTGCGGCTCACCGGCGATGCCCGGCAGATTCGCTCCGCCGATTTCTTCATCGTCACCGTGCCGACCCCGATCGACGATTCGCTGAGCCCCGACATCTCCATGCTGCTCGCCGCCTCCCGCACGGTCGGCGGCGTTCTGAAGCCGGGCGACATCGTCGTTTACGAATCGACCGTCTACCCCGGCGCGACCGAGGAGGACTGCCTTCCCGTTCTCGAACAGGCCTCGGGGCTGCGGGCGGGCGTCGACTTCGCGGTCGGCTATTCGCCGGAGCGGATCAATCCAGGCGATCGCGAACACACGTTCGAGAGCATCACCAAGGTCGTCTCGGCGCAAGACGAACGCACCCGCGGCATCATTGCCGCCACCTACGGTGCGGCGGTAAAGGCGGGCGTCTACCTCGCGCCGTCGATCATGGTGGCGGAGGCCGCCAAGGTCATCGAAAACACCCAGCGCGATCTGAACATCGCGCTGATGAATGAGCTGTCGCTGATCTTTGCGCGCATGAAGATCGATACGACGGAGGTCCTCGCCGCGGCGGCGACGAAGTGGAACTTCCTGCGATTCGCACCGGGCCTCGTCGGCGGGCACTGCATCGGGGTGGATCCGTACTACCTGACGCACAAGGCGCGGCGTCTCGGCTATCATGCCGAGGTCGTCCTCGCCGGCCGCCGCGTCAATGACGAGATGCCGCGCCACGTCGCCCGGGAGGCCATCCGCCGCATCGTCCGGCTGGGTTGCCGGCATCCGCTCGTCACGGTGCTCGGCATCACGTTCAAGGAGAACGTCCCGGACATCCGCAACAGCAAGGTTGTCGACCTCATCGCCGAATTGATCTCGTTCGGCGTCAGGGTGCAGATCTACGACCCGCAAGCCTACTTCGAAGACGTCGAGCGCGAATATGGCTTGCCCCTACAATCGTATGATAGGCTTGAGCCGGCCGATGGACTGATCGTCGCGGTCGCGCATGCGGAATTCCGGGATGGGGGGTGGGGCTTCATCCAGCCGCTCCTTAATGGTCACGCCGGCTTCGTGCTCGACGTAAAGGGCGTTCTGGACAAGTCTCGGATCCCGGATGGCGTCGATCTCTGGCGCATGTGAATTCCGGCGGATGTGCCGGAGCGGGGGAAGGTCAAAAAAGCATCTTGAGCGTCGGGTGGCGCATCGGAGACGTACGCGCTGGCATTAACAGAGCTGGGCCGCCAAGGTGCTGCATATGGGGACTGAATCGCACGATCTAGCCGCGCCGCTTTTTTGGGGGGGCGCATGAAGGGCAAGGCCGCGCTGCTAGGGCAGACTCCGATTGGGTTGCATCCGCCTCACGGCCCCGGCGGCCCGGGCACCGGCGAGGGCTTCCCGGTGCGGAACGCTGGTTTTCGCGAGAATGATGAGTCGCGGCGGCCGAGTTCGGCTCCAAGCATCGCTCGCGGCGGCGCGAGGCCGGTCCCGCCGTGGCGGCTGCGGTCGGCGGGGCAGTGGCTGCGCTCGGCGCCGGGCCGGCTGCAGTACGCGGTGTCGCGCCGGCTCGATGCGAAGCCGGCGGAGCTGATTGCGGCGGCACTGCTGCACGCCCGTCGGCATCACCGCTCGGGCGTTTGCCTCGCAGCTTCGTTCCCGCTCTCCGGCGGCGAGGTCGCGGCGCTGGCACGAGAGCCGGAAATTTCCGGCATCGTCGGCAAGCTCAGCCCGACCGAGTTGCCGCAACTTCAGCAGCAGATGCCGGACGCCAATCTTGGGGCCTATTGGGAACCCGGAAGGTGGATATTGCCGGCCGGTGCAAGCCACATCTATTTCGTCGGCTCCTGGCGTCTTATCAGCCTGGCGATGCTGCGGGAGGCACTGCGCCAGAACATAGTGACCCTTTCGGCGCGCTGCGGTCGCGAATGGATTGATCTGCCGCTCGGGCTTATCCGGTTTGCAGCGGCGGGCCGACGCGTGCTCCCCCCCATAATACGGCGATGGGCGGGGCCGTTCCTCGGAGGACGCAAGACCCGCGTCGCCGGAGCGGCTATCCCTGCTCGCCCGCTCGATCGCGACATGCTGCACGACATGTTCCGCGCCGCAGGACGTGATCGCGCCGGCGAGTTCGTGCCAGGACGCGTCGTAATCGTCTGCGGCAGCCTTCAACCTGGCGGTGCGGAGCGGCAGGTTGTGCATACCGCGTCCGGTGTTGCCGCGGCCGCCGGCGTCGAAGGCGTTTCCGTGCTGTGCGACCTGCTCTCGCCAAATCATCCTGCCCGTTATGATTTCTACCTCTCATCGCTGCAACGGGCCGGGGTACCGGTGCGCACGGTGGCGCGGCGAGCGGTCGAACGCGGCATGGTCGAGAAGCCGGCAGCCTTGGCGCGCATTCGCAACTCCTTTCCGGAAGGCCTGCTCATCGATGTCGCGAACGTCTACGACGAACTGATCAGATTGCGCCCCGAGGTGGTGCATGCTTGGCTCGACTGGAGCAACACCAGAGCGGGGCTGGCGGCGGCTCTGGCCGGGGTGCCGAAGATCATCTTGTCCGGCCGCAATCTCAATCCGACCAATTTCGCGCTGTACCAGGATTATATGGACCCGGTGTACAAGGCATTGTGCGAGCTGCCCAATGTGACGTTGCTGAACAACAGCCGCGCCGGCGCCGCCAGCTATGCCGAATGGCTGGGGCTCCCCCCGGAACATATCCAGGTCCTCTACAATGGCCTCGACGCCGGCGGCGAAACCGATGGCGATCCTATCTCGCTTCGGGCCGATCTCGGCATTCCGGCGAATGCGCTGCTGCTCGGCGGCGCGTTCCGTCTTTACCCCGAAAAGCGGCCGCTGCTATGGATCGAGGTGGCGGCGCGCGTCGCCAGGTCGCACCCGGACGCGTGGTTCGTGATGTTCGGCGACGGCATCCTGAAGGCCGACGTCGAGAAGGCCGCGCGTGCGGGCGGTATTGCCCATCGCCTCGTCATGCCGGGCGTCAGCTGGGACCTTTTTACGGCGATGCGGGCAATGGATGTTTTTTTGCTGACCTCGTACGGGGAGGGCGTTCCGAACGTGCTGCTGGAGGCGCAGGCGGCGGAGACCCCCGTCGTTGCGACGCGCGCCGGCGGCGCGGAGGAGGCCGTGGATCCCGGCGTCAGCGGATGGATCGTCGATCCCCCGGATGCCGGTCGGCTCTCGGAGCGCGTTACGTGGCTGCTCGGCGACCGAGCGCGGCGGCAGCGCGCCGGCGCCGCCGGCCGCGCCTTCGTCCGGCAGCGTTTCGGTCTGGAACGAATGATCGAGGAAACGCTGGAAGTGTACGGCTTCGCCGATTCGTCTCAAAAGCATCCTAAGGTCGAGCCGTGTCGTTAAGCAGTCTGCGCAAGATCGTTGGCAGCACGCGGGTTCGCCTCCGGCCGCCTTTCGCGCATTACAAAGGCCATGCCTGGATGGCGGTGGTGCCGTGGCAAGCGCTTCAAGGGGCGGGGCAGCTCGCTGGCGCACTGGGAACCTGTCTTTACGAAGATGGCGCACGGCTGCTGCACGGCCATGTGGCTCCGGACGCCGTCGGCACATTGGGTGGCGGACGTTATTCCCACAGCGATCGCACGATCTGGTTCGCCGCTTCGGACAATACAGATCCAAATACCAACGGCCGCACCTACGAGGTCGATTGCAGCCTCGATCCCGTCAGCTGGAAGCAGGCGCTATTGCATTCTCTGACTGAGCTGTGGGATCTGCATCCCGAAGGCGCCTTCTTCAAATCCCGCGGCGGCCGCGAGATTCCACCGCCGCTGTTCATCAACCTCGGCCTCACCAATAAATGCAACCTGCGCTGCGAGATCTGCGGCAGCCAGAAATTCCTGGACGCCACCGGCGTGCATCGCCGCCACATGGAGCTGCGGCGTCTCGATGCGGTCGCCGCCACGTTGTTCCCGACCGCGGCCGAGGTCGAGCTCAACAGCCAGGGCGACCCCCTGCTCTATCCCGAGGTCGACCATGTGCTGGAACTGGTTGCGCAATACCGCTGCGAGCTGAAGGTCCAGACCAACGGCACTCTCTTCACCGAGCGGATCGTCGAGCGGCTCTGCGAACAGTCGGCGACGATCATGCTGTCGCTGGACGCGGTGGGACCGCGCTTCGATGAGGTGCGCCGCGGCGGCGTCTGGGCTCGGGCGGAGCCGGGTTTGAAGCGGCTGCTGCGCCAACGGGCGCCCGACCGGCAGAGCATCGGCATCTATCCGACCGTAACGCGGCGAACGCTCGCCGATGCGCTCGATGTTGCGAAGTGGGCGCACGATCACGACGTCGATGAGGTGGCGTTCCACCGCTACAATCCGATCTTGAACTCTACCGAGGAGGCGCCGACCGCGGACGAGCTCAAGGCGCTCGCCGATCGGCTCGCGGCCTGGGCCTCGGGGCAGCGCAGCGCGGTGACGATCCGGCTCGACGGCCAGGTTTTGTCGCCCGGGCGCTTGCCACGCCGGAACGTCCATGCCGACCCGCTCAAGCACTGCTTCGCCACCTTGGTGGAGGCGATGATGGTGCCGATGGAGGCGGGCGAGAGGTTTGCCGACCCAGCCGCGACCTGCGTCGCCCCCGACCATTACGTCGAGGTCGGTCTCGAAGGTCAGATTGCCGCCTGTTGCCGGGCTCAGGACGTGAACCTCGGATACGCGACCTCGCCTGAAGCCTTTGCGCGCGCGTGGTTCGGCGACAATTACCGAAACATCCGGGCCTCTCTGCGACGCGAGGCCTCCGGGCCGTTCCCCTTGCCGAACTGCGAATCCTGCATCGCGAGCTTTGCCCCCGGCGCGCTACGGCGACGTCGCGCCGCCGATTACAACGAGGGGACGAAGGACAACGGCCGGCTTGATTACGCAGACTGGGAAGAACTGCCGCTCGAGGTGATTCAGCAGGAGCGCGGCCACTGCCACATCGCGTTGGTGCCGCCAGGCTTCGATCTCGCCGAGTACCGCCTCTACGAAGACGATTTGCCTCTGGACGGCGGCGGCGCGATGCACGACGAAATCCGCGAGCTCGGCGGCGGACGGCATTCACTGTGGGGGCGCGCGGTGTATTTCTCGACCACCGACAACAGCGACGCGCGCCGCAACGGCAGGGCCTACACGCTGCGCCGGATCGCACCGCTGGCCGACTAGCCTTCCGCTTGCAGAAGCCGTAACCTCACCGGCCGCCGCAAGCGAGAGGAGGTCAGCCATGCAGCAAGGGCAAGCGCCGCGTCTGAGCCATGTCGGCCTTTACGTGTCCGACGTGCCGAAGATGATCGATTTCTACACCAAGGTTCTCGGCTTCGTCGTCAGCGACGGCGCCCCCGACGGCCGCATCACCTTCCTCAGCCGCAACCCCAGCGATCACCATCAGGTCGTGCTGGTGCGCGGGCGCAAGACCGGCGAGGACATCCCGATGGTGCAGCAGGTGTCGTTCAACGTCGGCACTCTCGCGGACGTGCAGCGCGCCTACCGCAAGGTCAAGGAAGCGGGCTGCAAGGTCATCGACCCGCGCTGCCACGGCAACGCCTGGTCGGTCTATTTCAGCGATCCCGAAGGCAACCGCATCGAGATGTTCTGCGACACCCCGTGGTATATCCCGCAGCCCTGCGGCTTCGAGATCGACTTGGACAAGCCGGAAGAGCAGCTCTACCGCGAGACCGAGGCTTATTGCCGCGAACAACCCGGCTTCAAGCCGATGGAAGAATGGCGGGCCGAGATTTCCAAAAAAATAGCACAGAAGCTCGACTCCTGATCCGCGGTCCCCGCCCGGCTGCCCTATCCCGCCTCACAACCGCGCGAGAATCGCACGGCTTGACACCCGCCCCTCTAGCTGGCGGGATCGCCCCACCGATTTCACAGGAGGAAGGCGATGGCGCGGGCGAACAAGGTTCGGGAATTGTGGCAGGCGGGCAAGCCCGTCATCAACAGCTGGCTCGGCATTCCGGCGAGCTTTTCCGCCGAAGTCATGGCGCACGCCGGCTGGGACTCGCTGGTCGTCGACATGCAGCACGGCATGATCGACTACCAGACGATGGTGACGATGCTGCAGGGCATCTCCTGCACTGAGACCGTGCCGCTGGTGCGGGTGCCGTGGAACGACCCGGCGCATATCCAGAAGGCGCTCGACGCCGGCGCCTACGGCATCATCTGCCCAATGGTCAACAACCGCGCCGAGGCGGAGAAATTCGTCGGCTCGATGCGCTATGCCCCGCTCGGCTACCGCAGCTCCGGGCCGATCCGCGCCTCGCTTTACGGCGGCGCCGACTACCACGCGAAGGCCAACGACATCGTCGTCGCCTTCGGCATGATCGAGACCGCCGAGGCGATGGACAAGCTCGACGAAATCCTGTCGGTCAAGGGCCTCGACGCGATCTATGTCGGGCCATCCGACCTGTCGATCTCCTACGGCCACCCGCCGGGCGGCGACAAGCCGGACGAGTGGATGATGACGGCGCTCAAGAAAATCCTCGACGCCTGCAAGCGCCACAACGTGCAGCCTGGCATCCATTGCGGCGCGCCGTCCTACGCGAGAGAGATGATCGAGATGGGCTTCACCTTTGTCACGGTCGGCGGCGACACCCGCTTTGTGACGATGGGCGCCGCCGCCGCGGTCGCCGAAATGCGCGGCGGCGCCCCGAAGAACCCGGCGCGGACCGGCGTCTCCAGCCCGTACTGAGCCAGCCGCCAGGACTCCGCACCGAGGCGCAGAAGGACGCCGGCCCCGACTGCGGGCCGCGTCCCTTCCGCGTGGAACGCCGCAAAGCTCCCGCGTCGGTTTGCCGCTCAACTTGAACGCGTTATGCCGGCCAACAAATAGAGAGCAGATGAGCCGGGTTTCGGAGCGCGCCATGGCGCCGAATTCGCTTCGTTCCGGATGCGCAGCCCTCGAATACGAAATTGCCGAGGAGAGGGCGTCGGCGCTCGGACGGCTTGGACGGCGGCTTGAGGCCGCGCTGGCGGCGCTTGCCGAATGCCCACCGACGACCGGATCCGAACCAACAACC
>Ga0209810_1003780_pt1 | contig 15435 bp, 10 predicted proteins | sample Coa_R1_7_FD_187159 | JGI IMG/M metagenome (GOLD analysis project Ga0209810, IMG submission 187159) | Surface soil microbial communities from Centralia Pennsylvania, which are recovering from an underground coalmine fire - Coalmine... | ecosystem: Environmental > Terrestrial > Soil > Unclassified...
CTTTAGCGTCGAGCAGATGCGCCGCATCCAGAAAATCGCTCCTATTGACTCGCTTCAGCCGCCATACTCGCTGATCCATCCAGAAGCGGAAAGGGATGTCCTGCCGTTTTGCCAGCAGCACAATATTGGTGTTATCGTCTACTCGCCGATGGCCTCCGGCCTGTTGACAGGGACCATGACCAGGGAGCGCATTGAGCAGTTGCCTGCCGATGACTGGCGCAGGCGCGATCCCGATTTTCAGGAGCCGCGTCTCTCCCGCAACCTGGAACTGGCTAAACTGCTCGATGACATTGCTTATCCGCACAACGTGCCGGCAGGTGTAATCGCCGTTGCCTGGACGCTGCACAACCCGGCGGTGACGGGCGCCATCGTAGGCGCGCGCCATCCCAACCAGATTGAAGATATCGTGCCCGCCGCCGAGTTCCGCCTCACCGATCTGGAGATGGAGCAGATTAAGAAATTTATGCGTGAGCATTCATAGATCCTGTTGATGGGCGTGCAGAAGCAGGCTCCACTGGCTCTCTTCCTGGAGAAATATCGTATTACATAATAGAGGGGAAATACTCCCCTCTATTATGTATGTTACCAGGCAAAATCGGGAAGCCCTTCGTGTGCAGCCGTGCGCAGCAGGATATTACCGGTTCTGGTTATCAGGGAGAGAGCTATGACGCAGAATGCCCGGCCGGCAGGGCCAGAGACTAATTTTCAGCCACCATTTGTACTCGGTCTTGATGTAGGCACATCGTCCACGCGCGCCCTGCTTTTCGATAGCCTGGGAGCAGTCGTTCCCGAGGTACTGGCACAGCGCACCTACAAGCTGACCACTTCAGCGCAGGGCGAGGTCTCCGTCGATGCCGATGCGCTGCTGGATGTTGTGGCGCTGACCATCAGCGACGCGCTCGCGGAGGCGGGGCCGCTGGCGCAGCAGATCTGCGCCGTGGCAATCGATACCTTCTGGCATAGCCTGCTGGGAGTCGATAAAGCGGGCCGGCCCATTATGCCCCTCATTACCTGGGAGGATACGCGCCCGTACCAGGCCGCGCTTGCTTTACGCAAGCGGCTGGATGAGCGGGCGGTGCATGACCGCACAGGCGCGCGTTTCCACGCGAGCTACTGGCCCGCAAAGCTGCACTGGCTGGCGCGGGAGCAGCCCGAAACCTTCTCGCGCGCGGCGCAATGGCTCTCCTTCGGGGAATACCTGCACCGCCGGCTGCTGGGCAACTCTGTGTGTAGTCTCTCGATGGCCTCCGGCACTGGCATACTGGAGACGCGCGCGCGCGCCTGGGATAAGGAGCTGATGGAGGCGCTGGACGTGCGCCCGGAGCAACTTCCTGAGCCTGGCGACCTGCACGATAGCGTGCAGGGTCTCACCTCCGAGTACGCCTCGGCCTGGCCGGCCCTGCGCCATGTGCCCTGGTTCCCCGCTATTGGGGATGGCGCGGCGGCCTGTATTGGCTCCGGCTGCGCGAATACCGACACCTGGTCGCTCACTATAGGGACATCGAGCGCGCTGCGCGTGGTGGTGGCGCCGGAGCAGGTTGTGCCGCCGATGGGCCTCTGGCTCTACCTGATCGATGAGAAACGCGCGGTGCTCGGCGGCGCACTGAGCGAGGGCGGCAATCTGCTGAACTGGCTCGATACCGCGCTGCAACTCCCATCGCTGCGCAGCGCCGAGGGCCTGATCAAGGTGCTGGAGCCGGACGGCCACGGCCTGACCATCCTGCCCTTTATCTCCGGTGAGCGCAGCCTGGGCTGGCATGCCGAGGCGCGCATGACAGTTGCGGGCATCAGCATTCACACCTCACCGGCTGATCTGCTGCGCGCCGGTATGGAGGCGCTGGCCTACCAGATCCGGGCGGTCTACGAACAGCTTTGTGATGCGTTGAAAATGGAGCAAGGGCCGCAGAAGATCATCGGCAGCGGCGGCGCGCTGCTTGGCTCCACTGTCCTGCAAGGTATCATCGCCGATACGCTTGGTGCGGCCATCTATCCCTCGCGCGATCACGAGGCGTCGGCGCGCGGTGCGGCGCTGCTCGCCCTGGAGGCGCTGGGCAAGATTCCCGATGTAGCGCAGGTTGCGCCCAATCTCGAAGCGCCAGTGCAGCCCGATGCCGGGCGCGGCGTTATCTACCGCAAAGCGGCGCAGCGCCAGCGCGAACTGTACCGGCTATTATTGGGTGATGAAGATTAAGATGATTAAGATTCACTATCACTCGTATAGCATGTGCGTGGAGCCGTACAGCATTGCTTGTAGTTGCAGAACAACTTTTTCGGCTTCCGTCACATGGAACGCGCCCAGCACGTAGCGATCAGGGCGCACCAGCACATAGATATCGCGGCGCCGGCGCAGGAATGCTCCCAGTTCTCCCTCGCTATCCGCTACAACGAGGCAGCAGCTCTCTGTAGTGCTAGCGGCAATGTGCGCCGGAAGTATGCAGATCCGTCGCACGTCCAGCCTTGCCCATAGCTCGTCTTTCAGCGGAACAAAGGCTGCATCAGGTTTTTCATATAGCCTGAGCAGCGCGAAGCCGTTGCCGAGCACGTCATCGAGCAGTACGCGTTCCCCTGTCTGCGCCAGCACATGGGGCTGGGGAAGTAAAATGCCAGTGAGCGCCCGGCATACGCTGCTTTGGCCTGGAATGAGGAAGCCCCGCCGGTATCGTGGTGTGGGTTTAACGCGCATTTCGCGAATGATTGAATGCAGCGCCGGGATTCTATTGGCGATGCCGCGAAAGAAAAAGTCGCGCAGCCCCACCGATGGCCGGCTGGTAAGCGTGATGATTGCCCCCAGAAGGGATGAGAGGAGGATCATCTGCGCGGTATGGGGAGCGCGCTCCTGTTGATAGCTCTCCAGCAGGCGCGGACCTGCCCGTCCTTGCAGCGCCATCTGGATCTTCCAGCAGAGGTTATGGGCGTCGCGCAGCCCGCTATTCATGCCCTGTCCGGCGAAGGGAGGCATAAGGTGTGCGGCGTCGCCGAGCAGAAAGACGCGTCCCTGAGAAAAGCGTGTGGCCTCAAGCGCGTGGAAGGTGTAGACCATCTGGCGAATGATTTGTGCCGGCGTCCCGCTCTGGCCGTTTCTCGCTGATCGTGGCTGTGTTGCGCGGGCCTGCTGGATGAGCGCCTGGATACGTCCCTGATCCAGAAGATCTTCCTCGCGTTCGCCTGGCAGCAGCATAAATTCCCAGCGCCGCCTGTGGCCGGGCGCGGGAATAGTAACCGCCGGGCGGTTGGGGTTGCAGAAGAAAATAGCGGCTGTGGTAGGGTCGTCGTCATTAACACAATCGACGACCAGCCAGCGCTGATCTACGCCACGCAGGAGGCCAGGTGGCCGCATCGCGATGCCTCGCGCCTGGCGGGTAGAGCTGCGCGCGCCATCGCAGGCCAGCGCATATGCGCATATTATCGTTAATTGCGCACCATCTTGCGCCCGCACCGTGAGCCGCACAGACTCTTCATCCTGCTCGAAGGACTCGACGTTATGCCGGAAAAGGGCAGTGACGCCGGGGTAGCGTTCGAGTCCCTTGAGCAGCACAGCCTCGAATGTGGGCTGGTGGAAGGAAGACAGCGGGGGGTAGCCATTCCTCCTGCCTGTGGGTGCGACGCGGGCGAGGAAACGTCCTCCTGAGAGATAATAGGCATGGATGCCAGGCAGCACGGTGCGGAGGATCTCATCCTTCAAGCCAGCGGCCTGACAGATGCGCAGCCCCTCATCATCGATAGCGATTGCCTTTGGATAATCGCTCAGCCCTGCGTTGCGCTCAAGCAGAATGGTATCGATGCCGGCCCCGCCGAGCAGGTTAGCAGCCATGAGGCCCGTCGGCCCCGCTCCGATAATCGCGACGCTGGCATGGATCTCCCTGTGCTCCGCGTCGAGCTGTGCTTCGCTCATGCCTTCCTCCTGTCGATGGCTACACCGGGTCCCGGCGCGGTTCGCCCGCCGCGAGAAACGCTTCGATCAGCGGCGTCACGATCTTATCCAGCGCGTACATAAAGAAGCGTTCCCGGCCCGCGACGACGTGATAGCCTGCACAGTTGGGCAAATGCTCCGCCAGCCAGCGCGTTTTGCTCTCGGGGGAGAGCGTATCGTCCGCGCGATTGATGAGCAGGATGGGCATGGTCAGTTCGCCGACGCGCTCCCGGATATCAAAATTGTGGATGATGGGCAGCACCGAGAATTTGTATACGCGCGGCCACTGCTGAATTTTAGCAAACTGCTCCTCGATAAGATGGCGCGGGAGCGCGGGCAGGTGATGAGGGACCGCGTTATGCTTATCATGCGCCGTGATGTAGTTGACGACCATGCCGCGCAGCAAGGTGGGGGGTAGAATGTGTTCGGCGGGCAGGCGCAGCAGAAGCTCGTGCAGGAGCCAGATGAGAGGATGCGGCGCAATACGGTAGTCGGCGGCCTGGGCGATGATGATGAGCGAGCGGCAGCGCCGAGGATAGCGCAGAGCGAATTCGCAGAGCGTCATCGCGGCGTCGCCATGCCCGAGCAGATCGACGCACTGCAATTCCAGGCTGTCGAGCACCTGGCGCAGTTCTTCCGCGCGCTCCGCAAGGTCGATGGGGACGGTGCGCGTCTCTCTGCGACGATACAGGATGACGCGCCGCGACTCGCTCAAAGCGCGGATCTGGCGAGCGTAGACGAACTCAAGATGTTCGAGAATGGGCACGAAGACCAGTGGTTCTCCGGCACCAATATCGATCAGTGGCAGATCCAGCCTGCCGACTGGCCTGCGCTGCCAGAGCGCTTCGAGATACCGGACATCATCATGGAAGGTAGCATCATCGATCAAAGATTCCACATCTCCTGAAAACCTGCTTAATGCTTACAAATGTGTCTGCTTTATCTCCTAAAAACCCGCATAATGCTTACAAATGTGTCTGTTGTCCAACATCCACGCGTGCTCGCGCCTGCGGCGCTTGTCGGAAGGAAGGTATGGTGAGGCAAATGCGCTAAGCGCATTTGCCTCACCATACCTTCCTTCCGCATTGCGCGGCGGAGCCGCGCGAGTGGCCGGCAAGAAAAGGCGAGAACGCTAACCATCAGATGCTCTCTAAACATTATATAATGATTGCTGGTAAGAGGGAGGCAATTTATGAGCATAAACGAGGAACTGCGCGCGGCATTGCAGCCGCCGGTCAGCAGTTGGGTCGAAGCATTCAATGCGCACGACGTGGCGGCCATCGTCGCGCTCTACACACATGATGCCGAACTGTTTGACGCAGGTATGCGGTATCCGAGACGTGGCCGTGACGAGATCGAGCGCTGGTTTAGCCATCGCTTCGCCAGCGTGCCCTCCATCACCTATACCCCCACGGCTCCCGCGTTGATGGAGCAGGACCGTGCCGCTGTCACCTGGACGACCAGCGGGCGCTCTCCGCGCCTGCTCGGCCAGGCATGGCTCTCACGTTCCTTTCAGGTCGATGGCGTCAGCATTTTTACGCTGCGCGACGGCCTGATCCATCGCCAGCGCGGCTACTACGACCACTTATTGGTCCTGGAGCAGGTGCTACCACCGTTCAAGTGGCTGCAACACGTTGTCAGGCTGTAGAGTAGGAGCTTGCGCGCCCGGCAGGCAGTACTATTCACCACCTCCAATGTTCTTAATGCAAGAACATTATTTCTGATCCCTATCTCAAATATATTCTCATTCTCTTATAAGCTACACAAGAACCCATTGAAGATATCTTAATAGAAAATTTAATGCCATAATTCTATTGTTTATTTTGCTGTATTCATCTATAATTGCCTCATCAATTTTTCTGTCATGGAACGACTATTTTGAGGTGAAAGTTTGCATGGATGACCGCAATGTACTACTTCGATCCCTGGCAGCCACGATCTCTGATTATCGTCGAGGCGAAATTGCTCCTATAACGCCTGCTCATGTGGAAAGATGGCTGAACCAGTTTGATCCTGCTGATCAGCCTGTTATTCTTGCCGAAATGGATTCTCTAGTCAGGTGAACCCCACGCCTAAAGGCGGGGGCTTGCATCTCGTCCCGAAGGACGGACACGAGAGCCCGCCTGACAGGTCGGGCCACTCAGGATAGGTGTACCATCCTGAGCAAGAGAAGCCAGATACTTCTCTCGAATATTGTAAGCCGCATTGAGGTCGGCATTGAGTTGATAGCCACAGGAGCGGCAGTGAAAGAGAGCTTGAGACCGTCGATTCGCACGATGGTGATAGCCACAGCGCGAACAGGTTTGCGAAGTATGCCGAGGATCAATTCTGACCACGGCAATGCCTCGTGCCTGCGCCTTGTACTCGATAAACGAGTACAGTTGAGCAAAACTCCAACTATGCAACCGACGCTTGTTCTCAACATTCTTCTTTTGTTTGCCTCTTCCCATCTGAGAAGTCTCTCTGATATGAGTCAGATTCTCAAGGACGAGAGTACTTCCAGGGGTGGCATACTGAACAATGCGCTTCGAGAGGACGTGATCGTGATCGCGGTGCAGCCGAAACTGTTTCTTGCTCAGCTTTTTGAGGTGACGCTTAGCCGAGCGAGTGCCTTTAGCTTGCAGTTTCCTCTTGAGGCGGAAGATGCGACGTTCCTGCTCTTTCCATCGCTTCTCACCCAAGAAGTGACGGTTGGAAGTCACAGCCGGGCGGTTAAGTCCGAGGTCTACTCCGATCATTTCTTGCGTAGGAACGATAGCCGGTTCAGGAAGGGAAACCACGATATGAAGGGTGAAACGGCCCTTCCGGTAGCACAAATCCGCGCTACACACCTTGTAACCAACATACTGCCTCAGGTGAGCGGGAACCGTGAAAGGCAACTCCACACGCCCATTCACGGTAGCAACGCTACAGGTGAGCGTCTCCCACTTCACCCAGTACGAACGCTGGTCATAGCGGATACAGACCAGCTTACTGTGAGGACAACGAACGGGCTTGAAAACAGGGAGAGGTTTGCCTTGCTTCCTGGCTTTTTCAACCCGTTGAGGGTATGCCTTTTCCTTCTTGATCTTCCATGTCAGAGCGGATTTCACGGCTTCCGTCGCTTTGACACGAGCCGAACAAACCAACTGAGCAGGAAGGTCAGGGTACTCAGCCCGAAGGGGATAGTACGTCCGTTTGTGCAACTCTACGCCGTTGCTACAACCTGTCGTAAATCCTTCACGACAGACGGTATTAAAGCAGGCAGTATACTGCTCAAGCGTTGCCTTGAGGCTGTACGCCTGCTCTGGCGAGGGCTTCAGTTGGACAATTATTGTTCTATCCATACAGAGAGTATATCATATATACCAGGATATTGTCAGCACGAGAAAGGAGAGGGCGCATTCCTCCCCACGCCTCTTGGCAGGGGTCTCCTGCGCCTATAGGATGAAACGGTTCTATTTTTCCAGAAGCCGCGTTAAGGAGTGCCTGCGTACTTTTCTGAAATATAGCCTTGTAGGATTTAGAGATGTCACGGATGTTTTGCCTCATGTGAGCTTCTTACGTACCCAAAAAGGTGGGAGCAGCCAGGGAGCCATGCTGGACCTTGTAGACGAAGTTCTATGCGAAGAGTATGGCTTTCCCCTTGCTATGAGCGGTATTGGAGAGATACAAGAATACATATATGTGGATGATGGGATTTACACGGGTAACAGGCTTCGTTATGATCTGACAGATGGATTAGGAACTACAGGATGGCTTTCCATTTAATGGGATTCGCATTCTGACTACAGAAGCGCTCTATCAAGCATGTCGTTTTCCTCACAAGTCGGAGATTCAAAAAATCATCATCGGGCAGGCAAGCCCGATGACGGCAAAGATGAAGAGTAAGCCATATCGTAATGAATCGCGTCCTGATTGGGATGAGGTGAGAGTAGAGATTATGCGCTGGTGCCTGCGCGTCAAGTTAGCTCAGCATTGGGAAAAGTTTAGCGCGCTCTTATTATCTACCGGGCATATGCCGATTGTCGAGGAATCATATCGTGATCCATTCTGGGGGGCAAGGCCAACTACCCCGGAAACGCTTGTTGGCACAAACATGCTGAGACAACTACTCACGGAGTTACGCGATCAACTTCAAGGGCAGGATGTTGATAAGCTGCGAATAGTGCTCCCCCCCACCCTTCCCAATTTCCTCTTGATTGACAAGCCCATAGGTGTAATCCAGAGCACGGATCCCAGGCCCAGGGCCGCACTCAACTCAGCGCCTTCGCAATTAACCTCAGGTGCTTCCTATGATGATAGTGTTAAAGCCCCAGCATGCAATGCGTCTTCTCAAACGCTTGATACTGAAATGGCGTTAGCGGACCATTCTGCTCTATATAGTAATAGGCAGAAGCCCGCTCAACTCACGCTCGATTTCTTCGGTGGCTAGCACCCTTCGCAGCGCCAGCGCTCTTTACGCTGTGACGCGCTCCTCGCGATGTGCGGAGAACACCCTGTGCTCGTCCGAAATGTCTTCCAGCGAGCGCTGGTTCGGTTCGGGCAGCGTCACCAGCGTGAGCACCAGGCCGATCAGCGAGACGACGGCGGCAAAGGCCATCGCCCCCGGCAGGTGGAAGTTCGAGAGCAGGTAAGGGAAGACGAACGCGCCAATGAAGGCTCCGATTTTTCCCAGCGCCGCCGAGACGCCGTGCGCCGAGCTGCGTACCATCACCGGGAAGATTTCAGCAGGATAGACGAAGGTCGTCACATTCGGGCCGAATTCGGTAAAGAAGTAGCTCAGGGCATAGATGGTCAGGAATGGCAGCGTAATCTTTGTGAAGCTCGGCACCAGCGCCAGCAGGCCATACGCAATCGCCATCATGGCAAAACCCATGCACTGGATAGCTTTGCGCCCCAACTTATCAATCGTCAGGGCCGCCACAATGTAGCCCGGCAGAGCCGCGATCACAAAGATTAGCAGCGTATAGAGCATATTCGTCACCGCGTCGGCATGCGAATTCAGCGACTTCAACACGAGCGGGCTGGAGATAGTCGTGCCATAATACGCGATATCGAGCAGGAACCAGGCTCCCGCTGTGCCGATGATCCAGCCGAGGTAGCGCCGCGTGAACAGCAGGTGGAACCACGACTTACGCGGCTGACGCAGTGCCTGCACTTTATGATTGCTGGCCGCGCCATCGGGCAGCCTCTTTATTACTCCATTGCCGTTCTCATGCCCGGCAGCGAGGTTGTTCTGCTGCATCATCAGGGCGAAACGCGGCGTCTCTTTAATCTGCCGCCGCAGGTAGAAGGTCGCCAGCGCGGGAACAGCGCCGAGCGCCAGCATAATGCGCCAGGTCAGGTCATGGTTGATACCCGAGAGCATCAGCGTGATAGCAACCAGCGGGCCGAGGATCAATCCCAATCCCTGCATCGAAAAGACCATCGTAATCAGCTTGCCGCGATCCTTACGGTTTGCGTATTCGCTCATCAGCGTCGCGCACAGCGGATAATCACCGCCAATGCCGAGGCCCATAATGAAGCGGAATGCCAGCAGCCAGTAAATGTTCGGCGAAAGTGACGAGAGAACAGCGCCGACAGCCAGCACAATCAGCGTTGAAACGTAGATCGTGTGGCGACCAACGCGGTCTGCCAGGCGTCCGAAGAGAAACGAACCGAGCGCCGCCGCAAGCAGCGAAGTGCTGCCGATGAGGGAAATTTCCAGCGCGTTCAGCTTCCAGAGAGGGATGAGTAGTGAGAGCGCCGCGCCAATAATAAAGAGATCATACGCGTCAGTGAAGAACCCCATGCCAGAGGTTATCATGGCTTTCCAGTGGATGCCGGTAATTTTGCTGTTATCAAGTTCTTCCAGTATCGATCTGACAGATTTCGTATGGGCGTCGAGAGGCTGAATACCTGCCGTGCTACTGTCTTCTACTAACATAAAAGGTTAAAGCTCCTTGCTACAAGGATACGTGTTAAAAATGCTTTGCTCCACGATTACAGAATACCTCATCGGTGTTATGGGAGTGTTAATGAAAGTAATAGTATTGTTAAGAGCGCGTTAAATCTTAAGGAAAGCGGAGGGCAGGTTAGTTGCTCTACATCTCTTTGAGCGGGCAGGCAGGTCGATAATCTAGAGGAAAACAGTGTCTTGTTATAGTGGATGTTGTCTTAACCGTATTGTTGTGAAGCCTCGGCAACGATGCGGATTGCTTCCTCTTCTCCTACCAGGGCGATAAGCTGTTCGTGATAGCTCTGCACGGCTGCCATGCGCGCCTGGATAAAGTCATGGCGGGCCACAATAGCTGGACCCTCTAGCGCAAGCCTGGCCGCCTGGTATTCCAGGTCGATCTGTTGTCTCAATTGAGCCACGCGGCTCCGATTTTCTGTGGAGAGCATTGCAGACTCCCTCCCTCTTTAAAATACATGCTTCATGCCAGGGCGGCACGGTTACTGCATCGCAGCCGTGCCGCCTCGCTTTACAGAGTTGCCTATCGATCAGTCGGTGGCCGTCAGCGCGGGGACCACAACTTCGTCCTCACCGGTGATATCGGCCTGCGAAAGCTCTCTCATGCCGAGCACCGCAGCGAACGAGATCACCGCCAGGATAATAATGTAGATCGAGATGGGAACGAAAGACTTATAGCTGTTCAGCAGCGATTCCGCGATGAGCGGTGCGAGGCCGCCGGCGAAAGGTGCCGCCAGTTGATAGCCAATCGATGCGCCGCTGTAGCGCAGCCGCGTCCCGAAGTTCTCCGCGATCAGCGCCGCCTGTGGTCCATACACGAAGGCATGGCACAGGGCCAGCGAGAGTACGATACTGATAATCACCAGCGCCGGGTTCAGAGTGTTCATCAGCAGGAAGTAGGGGAAGGCAAAGAGCAGCATAATCACGCAGCCGGTCAGGTACCAGCGCCTCCGACCATAGCGATCAGAGAGATAGCTGAACAGGGGTATGGTGAAGATCTCGACGATAGCCGCAATGTAGGTTCCGGCAAGGAGCAACTGCCTGTTCATACCCAGGTGAGCAACGCCATAGACCAGCACAAAGGTCGTGAAGAGATAGAAGGGGGCCTGCTCGACGAAGCGTGCACCGGCGCTCAGGATAATCTCCTTCCAGTTGCGCGCAATGACATCGACCACCGGCGCCTTTGCCACGCGCTTCTCCTCCTGGATTTTCGCGAACAGCGGCGTTTCCAGGATACGCAGGCGGATGTAGAGGCCGACGATAATCAGGATAGCGCTCAGGTAGAAAGGAATGCGCCAGCCCCAGTTGCCGAACTGGGCGCCGGAAATGCCGGCGAAGATAGCGACGAGCGCGGAGGAGAGCAGCAGGCCGAGCGGCACGCCCATCTGCGGCCAGCTGGCCCAGAAACCGCGATTGCGCTCATGGCCGTATTCCATCGCCAGCAGCACCGAGCCGCCCCACTCGCCTCCGACGCCGAGTCCCTGGCAGAAGCGCATCAGCGAGACCAGCAGCGGCGCGGCGGCGCCGATAACAGCGTATCCGGGAATGAAGCCGATAATCAACGTACCGATGCCCATGAGCAGCAGCGTAGCGATGAGCGTCGATTTACGCCCGATGCGGTCTCCCAGGTGTCCGAAAATGACGCCACCGATGGGTCGTGCGATAAAGCCGACCAGGAATGTTGTCAATGATAAGATCGTTCCGACGAAGGGATCGAACGTGGGGAAGAACAGTTTCGGGAAAACCAGTGCCGCAACGGTGCCATACAGGAAATAATCATACCATTCGATGGTGGTGCCAAGCGTGCTGGCGGCAAGAACCCGGGTCATGTCCCGTCTTGAAAGCTGTTCACGAATGGTGGACATAGAACCTCCTGCGGAATAATAACTATAAGTGCCAGACGAGGCTCAGTATGACGCACTACAATGACGCACTACGAATACAACCCTGATTAATTCACATCCTCAGCCGGAGCGCCGCCCGCGTACTCCTTGAGCAGCAGGATCGCGATGAGCGAGATCCCGGCCATGATGATGATGTAGGCCGCGATAAGTACAAAGCCCGGGTAGCCCGGGGCCAGCGCCTCGCGATTTGCCAGCAGGTAGGTCGCGATGATCGGCGCCGGTCCTCCGGCGATGATCGATGCCAGTTGATAGCCGAGCGAAGTTCCGGTATAGCGTAGTTTTGTGCTGAAACGTTCCGCGATCAAGGCCGCCTGCGGCCCATAGAGCCAGGCGTGGCAGAGACCAAGCGAGAGCGCGATAGCGATAACCACCAGCAGCGGATTCCTGGTATTGAGCAGCAGAAAATATGGGAAGGCGAAGGCTCCCACCATTACAGCGCCGATGAGCGACCAGCGCCGCCGCCCGATGCGATCAGAGAGCGCGCTGAACGCGGGTATCGTGAGAATGGCGATCAGCGCGGCAACGATGAAGCCGGTATAAAGCAGAAGCGTCTCCAATTTCAGCGTCTCTACTGCATAGGAGAGCACGAAGGTGGTGAAGATGTAGAATGGGGCCTGCTCGCCGGAACGGGCCAGAGCCGATAATACAACCTCGCGCCAGTGGTAGCGAAACGCATCGATCAAAGGCGCCTGCGACTCCCTTTTCTCGGCTTTCACGCGCGCGAAACGCGGCGTCTCCAGAATGCGCAGGCGGATATAGAGGCCGACGATCACCAGCATGGCGCTCAACAGGAAGGGGATGCGCCACCCGATGCTCTGAAAGGCCACGCTGGGGTAGAGGCTTCTGAATAGCAGGACCGAGAGGGCTGAGAGTGCGAGACCAAGCGGCACGCCCGTTTGCGGCCAACTGGTCCAGAAGCCACGATGCCGGTCATCGCCGTACTCCATTGCCAGCAGCACGGCCCCTCCCCACTCGCCGCCGACGCCCAGTCCTTGCAGGAAGCGCAGCACAAAAAGCAGGATCGGCGCCGCAATGCCAATCGTTACATAACCCGGGAGAGTGCCCATCATGATCGTCGTCGTGCCAATCAGCAGCAGTGTGGCGACGAGCGTCGATTGGCGCCCGATGCGATCACCGAACCAGCCGAAGAATGCGCCACCGAGCGGGCGCGCGGCGAAGCCAACAAAATTCGTGGTGAATGATGCGATGATGCCAGCGAACGGATCCAGCTGGGGGAAGAAGACCGTGGGGAAGACCGTGACGGCCAGGAAACCGTAGAGGAAGAAATCGAACCACTCGATAGCAGTGCCAAGCGTGCTGGCACTGATGACGGGGAACATACTCTCGCGGGTTGTGGTATCCTCCGTGGTACTGATCTCGACGGTCATCGTTGATCCTCCGTGCGTATTCCCTGAATGCGCTGGGTACCAGTATTGATTATATCTGCTGCTCCGTAAAAATCACGTAAACGCATAGGGTGATGGTATAAATAATTATATAAATATTTTCCTCGCTCAAATCGCGGGGGTACAAGCTGCCCTTACCGCACACCTCGCGCCTGCGGCGCTCGCCTTATGTGTATTATTGTGTGGGCAGGCGCGAAGCGCCTGCCCACACAATAATACATATCCCTTCGCGGCTTCGCCGCGCGAACGGCTGCGAGAGAAGGTGCTGAGAACCAGATATCCTCTTGAAGTATCCGAGGCTCAGTGCTCTCGCCGGGCGCTGGTGCGGCGGAGCCGCGCCAGGGATGACAGGGATGGGATGAAAGCGCTGTTGGACGAGTTGAGGCCATGAGGGTGCGGCGGAGCCGCGCCAGGGATGACAGGGATGATGTGGGCACATGCGCGCAGCGCATGTGCCCACATCATCCCTGTCATCCGGCGAGCGCCGCAGGCGCGAGCGCGCGATGACGCTGGCGATCCGACACTTTCTTGAGGATTGCAAGAGAACATAGTTTGAGGCATACTATAGGAGATTGGCGCCGCGATTCCTCCACGGGGGGATGAGAATGCTCAAGATACTGGAGCGCAGGATCACCCTGCAACTGCTCGTCTTCTATGGCCTGTTTGTCCTGCCCCTGCTGCTGGGCGGAGTAGAGCTGTATTTCTTTCAGCGCGATGCCCTGCAACAGAGCGCGCAGCAGGCCGACCTGAATCTTGCCCAGGCCATCGCCCTGGAGGTCGAGACAGACCATACCATCTCCAGGCAAGAGCTTACAGCGCGCCTGGTGGCGATCCGGCAGCACCTGACGAACAGCAGCGAGACGCGGATCTGGATCGTGGACAGCAATGGCAGGTCGATAGCCGATACAGCAGGTTCCACTTCCCAGATCAATCTACTCGATATGTTGCCAGGGTTGAGGCAAGCGCTGCACGGAAAATCGGGCAGCATGATTGCCTCTGAGCAGGGCCGCGACTGGTTGTATAGCTACGTGCCGGTGGCGGGGACCGGCTGGGCCGTGGCGGTGCAGCGTCCAACCGATGTGACCTTCGCCGTCGTCATCAGTTTTCAGCACAGCCTGATTATCGCGCTGGTCATGCTGATCGCTGGCGCCACCGTTTTCTGGTTCGTGATGCATGGCTGGGTGGTCGCCCCTCTATCGCGCCTGGCTAAAGCGGTGACGATGATTAAGCCCGATCAAACGAAGAAGGTTGCCGATAGCAGGCTGCTGGCGAAGGATCGCAGCCGCAACGACGAGATCGGGAAGTTGATCGCCGCCTTCTCCACGATGGAGGATGAGATCCATGCCCTGTTCCGCAAAAGCGATGAGAAGAGTCAGAAGCGGCTGCATACGCTCGACGCGATCATGCGCAGCGTGGACGAGGCGATCCTGCTGGAAAGCCCGCAGGGCCAGGTTGTCTATGCCAATCACAGCTTCACACAACTGGTTGGCATCTCGCCCCAGGAGGTATTGCTTGATCTCGATTCGTTCGCCGATAGCCACCTGGCCGAGAAGCTGATGGCGCTGCTCGAAGATCCTGCCGCCTATACTGAAGCGGTTCAGAAGGCCGAGCAGGGGAGCGGCCCGCACGTGATAGAATTTCAGGTTCGCGGCTACTATAACCAGGCCGGCCAGTGGGTTCCCGGACGGCGCGATATTCGCATGCGCCTCTTCCATGTGCGTGATCTGTCGGGCCAGCTTATCGGGCGCGGGAAGATCTTTAACGATGTGACGCAGCAGAACGAGGCCGAGCAGGTCAAGAAAAATTTGCTCGCCATTGTCTCTCACGAACTGCGCACGCCGCTCACAGCCATCAAAGGCTACGCCACCAGCCTGCTTGAGACCGATGTAGAACTGGATGCCGCGTTGCAGCGCCATTTTCTGCAAAATATTGTCACCGAGGGGGACCGCATGGCCGATCTCGTGACCAGTCTGTTAGCGATGTCGCAGCTTGAGGCCGGGACGCTCAAACTCTACCCGGGCCTCTGCCGTCTGGATGCACTGATAGAGCAGGTGATTCCAGAGGACGAGCGCGGCTGTGTACGCGTGGACATACCTGAGGATCTGCCGCTCCTGTATATTGACCGGCGGCGTATAGAGGTGGTGCTCTGTAATCTGCTGGAGAACGCACGGCGTCATGGCGGGGCCGATGCCAGCGTTGAGATCAGCGCCAGATACGAGCCGCATGCGCCCGGCGAGGGCTTCTATCTGAGCGTGGCCGATAATGGGCCGGGTTTTCCGC
>Ga0209810_1003782_pt1 | contig 15431 bp, 15 predicted proteins | sample Coa_R1_7_FD_187159 | JGI IMG/M metagenome (GOLD analysis project Ga0209810, IMG submission 187159) | Surface soil microbial communities from Centralia Pennsylvania, which are recovering from an underground coalmine fire - Coalmine... | ecosystem: Environmental > Terrestrial > Soil > Unclassified...
GGGCTTTCCCTCGTCTGCGCGTAGCTCCGCCAGAAACTCTCGAAGCGGCTTAATCACTGGAACGGGTTTTGCGGCACTCGCGGTTTTCGGATCGGTCGTGTGTTTGCGCCAAACGCTCTGTTTGATGCTCAGGGTTTTACCATCATAGTTTTCCCACGTCGCGCCCCGTGCTTCGCCGGGACGCAACCCGCCGAAGAACATCAACGCAATCGCCGTTTGAGCCTGGAGCTTCTGACGTTCCTGTAGGTTTTTCGCCCGCTTGAGTACGTCGAGTATCGCGATTACCTCATCCGGCGTGCTAGCGTGCGTTTCTGCGGGAGCAATTGCTTTCCTTGGAATGATTCTGCCCTGTATGGGGTTAACCCCGTCGAGTACTCCAAGGTTCTTTGCGTGTTGGAGTGAGCGGCGTCCCCAACCTCGCTGCGCAAAGTGCCTCAGCATGTTCGCGGCGTCCACTGTCCTGAAGTCCCGCAAGCGAACTTCGCCGACTCGCGGGCAAAGGGCTTCCTAAAGTTTCGAGTAGCCATGTACGGTTGAGGGTTTGACGCACCCGCGTGCGTATGGCTCGTAATACTCGGCAACAAACGCAGCGAGTGTGAGTGAACTACGGGCGTCAGTCCTACCCTCCGCGAGGAGTGGCCGAACATCCGCTTTCGTACGATAGCGGTCATCCACTTCGCAGAGTTTAACAAAGCGCTGTTTGCGGACTGTCGGGCCGTTCTCAATCACATCTTCGCGCCAGCGTCCGTACCAGCTTCCTCCTATTCGTTTGATGGTTCCCGATTGTGTTTTCAATCAGTCCTCCTTCGGCAAATCTAGCTTTCTGCGGATGTACTCAGACACCGGAAGCCCTTGATCTCTTGCGCGCTTCTGCAATTCGTGCCACTGAGCCTTGGTGAGGCGGATGGGAATTGCACGGGAGCGTACCTTAGAGCGAGGTTTCGGCGGCCTGCCCATTCGTCTCGGCCTCCTCGGGTTTGATCCCCTCGACTTTCCAGACGACTTGGTATTTGTCGGGGGAGGTTTGCAGCACGAAATTGGGCTTGGGAATAAGTTCGGAATTCTCTATCGCCGTGAGAGCACGCGGGCCATCGTAATCAAGGTCCGCATAGAGGTGCCGGATCGTTTCGATGTCCTGCTTGGTGCGGGTATAAGAGGTGAGCTTGAGGGTGTTCATGCCGATGTAGATGTCGAAGCCTTCGAGATTCTTGAAGACGAGCCATTCCTGAAATTCGGGGCTGGCAATCTTCTCAGTGGTCGTGCGCACGGTGAGCTTGCGCAAACGCTCCTGCTCGGGCTTGAGCGAGTGCAGATAGCGGCGCACAGTAGCGATGGACCCGGTATAACCCATGGCCTGAATTTCCGGCAGCAGGCGCACGGCAGAAAGAGCGCCTTCTTCGTAGCGGTTACGCAAGTACTCTTTGTAGGAATCCAGACGCGATGCCCGCTGCGGTTTCTGAAAGCCGGCGAACCCGGCCTCGCGCAACACACGCCGGACGGTGTTGCGACTGCGCCCGGTCATGCGTGCGATGGCTTTGATGGAATGACCCTCTTTGTGCAGCGATCGGATGTCCATCCATTCCTCCAGTTTGAGCACCCCGCCCTCCCCTGACCTTGCCTGCAGCAGGCAGGCACCAGGGGTCAAGGTACCGGGTTGCGCTTTCCGGTGAGGACGAAACTCCGGCCCTCGCTCCGCTCGGGCCTCCGTTCCGTCCTCACCCTCGTCTTGGAGGGGTCAAATCTTCATGATCGCTAAGGGGTCAGTTTTACATGAGTGTTGGCAGTGCGGCACCGTCAGCACCGGGCACTTTGCCTGGCACACCACGCGATACGCTGTCCGCGACGGCAGATATCCCGGCATCTTTTGCGCCGCGCGCACTCCCAGCACGATCAGGTCCGCTTCTCTCTCTTCCGCAATCCTCAGAATCTGCTCTCCGGGCGAACCGAATGCCGACACAATTTCCGGCTCGCTGCTCAGCTTCGTTTCGTTCGGGATCGCCTTCCGCAGCCGGTTGTCGAAAAACTCCCGCAGCAGCGCTTCGTTCTTGCCGTTGAATCCGTGGCTCGTCTCGACCACGTGGACCATCGTCACCTTTGCTTTCGATTTCTCAGCCAGCGAAAAGGCGTGTTTCGCTGCGTGGTCCGAGTACGGCGTGAGATTTGAGGCGTAAACAATCCTCCGCACTTCCCACGTTTCGTTCGGGCTTTGCTCCTCGGGAGCGCCGACCGTCAGCACGGGATACTTGGCGATCCGGAAGATCTCCTCCGCCACTGCTCCCAGCAGGAATTTCTCCGCGCTCGTGTTCCCCCGCGTCCCCATCACCACCACGTCAATCCCATCCGCCTCCATTAGCCGCGAAATTTCCGTCACCGGTCTTCCCTCCACCACGCGGAAGCAGTGACGAATTCTCTTCAACTCTTCGCGGCTTTCCCACCGCGCGAAATTTCTCGCCGCCTCTTGCTTGGCCAGTTCCTCCGCCCGTCGGGACTCCGCTCCGCTCAAATACGGAAAAACCTGCGCCGGTATCACATGCAGAAAACAAATCTCGGATTGCCCGTTTCGCGCCAGGCCCACCGCACACCCATAGGCCCGCTCCGCGCAGGGAGAAAAATCGGTGGCCATCAGCAGCCGCCCCCACTCTGCTTTGCTTCTCTGGTCTGTCACATCGATTTGGCCGGCGTCCCGCTTGACTCTGTCGTCGCACCACGCATCATTATTGTGGCGTTTAGAACAACACGGCACGCTGCTCGCCATCCGGCTTCCGTCTTATGTTATTGAAAAACATAGACTTAGATTGGACGCAGCACTCGTTTATGTTTTGCTTTGGGCCTTTTTCCGATGCCCCCGCGTCTTTTTCCCCATTCCTAGTCTCCTCTTGATTGCCCCTCTCCCTTCCTCTACTATTTGGCTCCCAGGCACGTACCTTGGCCGGAAGCGCCATGCTTTCCGACTCCTCCACCCCTTCCGGAGAAAGCTTCATTGAAGAAATGAAGCGCTATCTCCGCCTGTCTGCCGAAGACGTCGAACGCCTTCGCTCTCTCGGCCCCAGAATGCGCAAGTACCTCCCGGAAATGGCCGAGCGTTTCTACTCCCAGATTCCTCATCATCCGGGCGCCAGCCGCGTCTTCACCGGCGGTGAAGCGCAGATCGCCCGCCTCAAAAACACTCTGCAATCCTGGGCCGCGGGCTTGTTCAACGGCGTCTATGACGAGCATTACGCCAGGGAACGGTTCGAGATCGGCTACCGCCACGTCCGCATCGGCCTCGATCAGAAATATGTCATCAGCGCCATGGGCGTGGTCCGCGCTTTTCTGACCGAATGCCTGCTCGAGGAATTCCCTTCTTCCGACGAGCGGCTACTGTATTCCCGCGCCCTCGGGAAAATTCTCGACCTCGATCTGAACCTCATCTGCGATTCCTACTTCCGCGCTGCTGTCGAAAATCTCCGCGCGCTCAATCGCGACCTCGAAAAGGCCACCGTTCAGCTCAGCGAGGCCAGCGCCTTCAAGGATGAATTCCTCGCGCAGGTCTCCCACGACCTCCGCACTCCCCTCAATTCCATTCTCGGTTTCACGAAGCTGATTCTCGACGGCTACTGCGAGGATCCCGAAGAAGAAAAACAGGTCCTCGGGGATGTCTTCTCCAGCGCGCAACTTCTTCTTCGTCTCGTCAACGATCTTCTCGACCTCTCCAGCATCGAAGCCGGCAAACTCTCTCTCCAGTTAGAGGACGTCAATCCCCGCGCCATTCTCGATTCCACCCTTCCTCTCGTGGCGCTCCAGGCCGCCTCCAAGGGTTTCCGAATCATCGACGAAACTCTGGACGTCTCTCTCCCTTCAGCCCGCGCGGACGAAGTGCGCCTCCGCCAGGTGCTTCTGAATCTTCTTTCGAACGCCGTGAAGTTCACTTCACAGGGCTCCATCAAAATTCGCGCCCTCGTGCACAACGGCGACCGGCTTTTGCGGTTTGAAGTTCACGATACCGGCTCGGGCATCGCCCCCGAAGACAGAGAAAGGATGTTCGAAAAGTTCGTTCGCATGGATGGCGCCGCGCCGCGCGGCACCGCCGGCGTCGGCCTCGGTCTCCCCATCGCCAAGCGCCTAGTCGAGTTGATGGGCGGCACCATCGGCCTCGAATCCAATCCCGATGGCGTTGGAACCCTCGCTTGGTTTACCATTCCGCTTGCAGCTATTTCCTCCGCCTCATCCGTTTAGGGGGGTTCCTCTTCCTCTTGACGACAAGTCCGTCAGCGCAGCCGGCTCGCCGTATTCTCATCGTTGAAGACAACGCCCTCGTCGCTAAGTTCTTCCGCCTGGCTCTCGAGCGCGCCGGCGGGTTCTCCTGTCTCGTCTCCGAAGACGTTCCCCTACTTCTCGAAGAGGTCAAAGCCGGCCGCGCCGATCTCGTCCTTCTCGACATCTCCTTGTCCGAAGCCGAATGGCAAGGCCAGCCCATCGGCGGCATCGCTCTCTGCCGCCTGCTCAAGCGCATTCCTCGCGTCACCTTCCCGTGGTTCTCGCCACCGCCCACGTCATGAGCGGTGATCAGGATCGCCTTCTCCGCGAATCCGGCGCCGACGGCTTTCCCGAAAAACCTGCCTTTGAAGTGGACCTTCTCATCGCAAAAGTCCGCTCTCTTCTTCCTTCGACAGAATCTCCAAATCCCCAAGGGAATTAGGCTTTTTCTTCCTGTGCCTCGTCTTTCCCGCTTTCCCTTGCGCTCTTTCTCCCAGCCGCCGCGAAAACACCCAACGCTCGGTGCTGCACGAATTTCTCTTTGGCTCCTATCTCGTGCCGAATCAAACATCTTTTCCTCAGCCCTTTCCGGCACGAAAACTGCTCTCTTCCTTCCGGGGAGAAGTCTGGGGAGTCGGGCAGGTCTCCTGTTGAGCGCCCGCTCAACTCCAGCGGGAAGTTCCTTTTTCCAAAAATGCGCCGCCCTTCGCGTTCCTGCCGGCTCCTGATTCGGCGCTCCCCTGAAAAGGAGTAGACAAACATCAGAGGAGAAAAACCATGCTGGAAACTTTGATTGAGACCAAGCCGGAAAAGAAAGTTCCCTACGAGGAGTTCGAGGAATTCCCCGTGCGCCTCAATGAATTCTTTGAGACAATCGCCCGGAAGCCGTTCGACCTGCTCGAGTGGAGGCCTCGCTTCTTCGGCCGCGAATTCGAAAACATCCTTCGTCCTGAACTCGAGCACTTCCGCCCGGTGTACCTCAAGCTCTATGAAACTCCGGAAGCGCTCATTCTCCACGCTGAGGTTCCCGGCTTTACCGAGAAGGAACTCGAAGTCAACGTCGAGCCGTGGAGAGTCACTCTTAGCGGCAAGAGGGAATACGAAGAAAGAGAAATGAAGGGCGAGAAAAAGGAAGCCGTGCCGGTCCACATCGAAAAGGGGATGAACAAGATCTATCGCACCATCACCCTTCCGATGGAAATCAAGCCAGAAAACGCGAAGGCCCTCCTTCGCAACGGCATCCTTGAAATCACTCTTCCCAAGCTCGAACCCGTGAAGAAGCTCCGGGTCGAGGTCAAGGCCGCGTAAGCCGCCTTGCAGAGCGAGTGGTCAGGAGGCGCGGCATGCCGTCAGGCATCTCGTCGCGCCTCCTTCATTTTCGAGCTCGCCGGTTCCCATTTCCTTTCAACCGCGCTATCTTGTAAACGAGTCTCGGCCCAGAGCATCGTGAATGTCTTCTGACTCCGCTCCTCCCCAAAAACCTCTCCTCAAAAATCCCTACCTCTATACTTCTTCTCTCGCCTTCGTCATTCTTCTTTACGTCGGCTGGATCTTTTTCTCGCGCTGGGAACAGAATCGCGAGTTCCGGCGCAAAGCGCAGCAGGAGCGTACTGAACGCCAGCGCGAATCGGACCGCGCCGCCCTCCAACAATTCGGCGGCTCCGAACTCGCCATCCAGTACTTCTACTCCTCCCCGGGCATCATCCGCCGCGGCGAATCCGCTCAGCTCTGCTACAGCGTCGCCAACGCCAAAACCGTTACGCTCGATCCGCCCGTCGCCGCCGTCTGGCCCTCCTACACCCGCTGCTTCGACGTATCTCCTTCTAAAACCACAACTTACAAACTGACCATTGCTGGCGCCTCCGGCCAAACCCTCTCTTCGACCGCCACCCTAAAGGTCGAATAGACAACTTGCCGCCTTGCCATTCCCGCTTGTCCCAGCAAAAGTCCTTTGTCTATAATGAACTAGCGCGGGGGCGGCTCTGGCTTGATCCCTCCCCCGCGAATCTTTTTTTGCTGACTCTTATGCCGGACCCTATTTCTAAAATCAAACAAAAGCTCCAGGCGGAAATCGACCAGCTCGAACACGAACTCAACGTCGAGCTTCCCAAGGAAATTGCCGTCGCTCGCGCTCACGGCGATCTCTCGGAAAACGCCGAATACAAGTTCGCCAAAGAGCGACAAGGCTTCGTGAACGCCCGCATCGGCCAGCTCAAAAAGCGCATGGGCGATCTCGGCATGCTCAATCTCGCCAACATTCCCAAGGATCGTTCCGGCTACGGCTCCCGCATCGTCGTTCTGGACACTCAGCGCGACGTCGAAATCGAATACAAGCTCGTCAGCAGCGAGGAAGCCGACGCCGACAAGGGCCTCATCTCCACAACTTCGCCCATCGGCCGCGCGCTCCTCAATCGCAAGGTCGGCGACGAAGTCCAGGTCGCCACGCCTGCCGGCAAAAAGGAATTTGAGGTCGTCCGTCTCGTCACCATTCACGACGGCGAGTAAACCTTGCGCCGCGCTCCTGCGTCCTACTAACATCTAGTCATCGTGTGTTGGCCTCCTGTGAGGGACCATGTTCTGGGGCGCCGGACCGGCTCTCGGCTTTCTTTCCATCCTGGGTTATTTTGTCTTCGTCTGCGGCGCCGTTCTTCTCTGGAAAAATCGTCAGGACGTCCCCACCTGGACACATGATGAATTCTGCGCCCTGCGTCGCAACCTCGTTCGCCATGCCGTAGCTAGCAGCGGTCCGGGCCTCCGCGAAGAGACGCGCTTCAAGCTCGTTCCAGCCGGCTTCCTTCGCCGCCTTGGCCGCATTCCCCGCCGCCGGATCAATCGCGGCGCCATTCTTCTCTGCCTCGGCCCGTTGCTTCTCCTCCTCGACTTCTTCATGTAACCGGCCCGGCCGGCTTTCCATTCCTCCCGCCACCTGTGGCGTCCCGCTTTCCCAACTTGGTGCCCGCACCAAAACGCGCGTCATCCTGAGTGTCCCGATTCCCCTCGGGACGCGAAGGACCTCAACCTCAGCTTCGCCCCACATCGTCCCCACAATACCAAACCAATCCCTATCCCCCTTCTGGACAATCCTGTTCTCCTTTGCCATTCTCATTCGCATGAAACCTTCTCTCATCGTTCACGGTGGCGCCTGGGATATCCCCGATGAAGCCGTGGACGCCTGCAAACAAGGCTGCCATCGCGCTCTGGTGGCCGGTTGGACCGTTCTCGCCACGGGCGGCTCCGCTCTCGACGCCGTCGAAGCCGCCGTCGTCGTCCTCGAAGAGGATCCTGTCTTCGACGCCGGCTATGGCTCGCATCTCAATCTCGACGGCCACGTCGAATGCGACGCCATCGTCATGGACGGAGGTACGCTTCGCGCCGGAGCCGTCGCCGCGGTCCGCCGAGTCCGCAATCCCATTCGTGCCGCCCGCGCCGTCTATGAGAGCTGCCCTCACATGATGCTCGCCGGCGAAGGCGCCGAGCGCTTCGCCAGGTCGCATCACGTCCCCATGTGCAAGCCGGAAGAACTCGTCAGCGAAGCGGAGTGGGAAGCGTTTCTTCGCTGCAGCAAGAACGATCACGCCGCCGCCCATCATCGCGGCCACGAACAGGGCACTGTAGGCGCCGTCGCGCTCGACAAGGAAGGCCGCCTCTTCGCCGCCACCTCCACCGGGGGCACCTGCTGCAAACTTCCCGGCCGCGTCGGCGATTCTCCCCTCATCGGCTGCGGCTGCTACGCCGATTGGACCGCCGGCGCCGCCTCCTGCACCGGCCTGGGCGAAGCCATCATGAAGATTGTCATGGCCAAAACCGCCGTCGATTTTCTCCGCCGCCCCGTCTCCCCGGGCGAAGACGACCAGGCCTTCGCTGCGCGCGCCGCGCAGGATGCCGCGCAACTCCTCCGCGAACGCGGCCGCGGCACCGGCGGCATCATTCTTCTCGTCAAATCCGGCACCCCCGCCTTCGCCTTCAACACCCCGCGCATGGCTTATGGCTACGTCTCCCCCTCCGGCGACTTCCTCACCTTCGCGTAGTTTCCCCGTAGCATAGGTTTTAACCTATGCCCCGTCCGCAGGGGGTCCCCCCTCTTCCCATTTCGGGGGTTGTCCTCACTCGTCATGCGCCAGTCGTTATACCGGTGGTGGGGAGGACCGCTTCTTCTCTATGGCCTTCCTGGATGCGTGAGGTGTTCCCGGTGCGCCATACGGTAGAGGTCGGCGAGCGAATAGGTCAAGCCGCAGAAGAACGTGGCCCGCGGCAAGTTCCCGTAAGCCGCGATGTATGTCCCCGCGTCCAGCACGAAGCGCGAGGACGCGTTGTAGGTTGGCGCAAAGAGCAGCGTCATCGTGGCGGGCATCGCGGCGTTTGTCCGGCTGAAACCGGCGGCTTCCGCCGTGAAGCCCCACTTGCCGCGCACTGGATGCGACCAGGAAAGCGACGTGAAATAGTTCCGGTCGTAGCCGCCGGTTGCCGGCGCCGGCCTCCCCAAAAACTGCACGCCTTCATTCAAGTCGAAGTGATGCTGGCCGAAATCCTTGCTCGCGAGAAGCTGCACGGAATGTCCGTAGGCGCGAAAGCCGAGACCGTGATCCGCCGTGGGAAAAATCGCCGTGTAAAGCAGCGCGAGCGTCGGCGCTCTGCTGCGCTGCCGGAGAAATTTCCATTTGAAGCCCGCGCCGGAATCTCCCGTGCCGCCGACCGTTGCGTCCCGCTCGAAGGGATTGTTCGCGACGCGCAATTCCAGATTGGACGTAAGTCCGAACTTGACAAGCCCATTGATGTCCTGGTGGCTTTTGCCGCCCTCGAAACCGTATTCGATTTCCAGCACCCCGCGCTGCACCGATTCCGCCGTAGTGGCGAACGTCGGCCGGTTCGGCACCGCGGTGATCTGCTCCCGCACGTCTTCGGTTTGCTCCGCGGAGGAATTTTCGGGCGAGCTTTGCGTCTGCTCCTGCGCCGCCGCGGGCAAAACCGCGAGCAGCAACGCGGCCGCCATCCGCGCGAGGCGAAGGCTCCGCGCCGCGTGGCTCCATCGCCCGTTCATCTCTTGAAGATGCCGCTTCATCCGCGCAGCCAAAGTTTGCGGCGCCGGAATCCGAGCCATCCGCTCACCTCTGGCTCGGTTTTCGCGTGTGCCGCAGTAAAACAGTCCTTGATTCCTCCTACGATATCGCAGAGCTCGCACTTGCCCAGCGGAATCAAGCAGCCTTGTGCGTTATGCTGAATCCATGGAAGAGCCTGCCGTCAATCCATCCCTCCGCGCGGAGGCGTGCTTGTGCTCGGAATGCATTCACGCGCGGCGCGTCGAATCCTCGCGCGGCTCGGTCTTTCTGCTCTGCGAACTCTCCACCACCGACGCGCGTTTCCCGAAGTATCCGCGTCTCCCCGTGCTTTCCTGTTCCGGCTTTCGGTCCCGCGGGGAGGCTGTCCCCGTGCAACCTTGAGTCTTTAGTATGCGACTACGTTCCTCTTGTGATAATCTCTGTGCGACTGCCCCGCGACTGGGGGGGTGAATCTCACCGATGCCTTCCCCTTCGGCAACTCGCTTGGGAACCGCGCTCGCTTCTCTGCTCCTTTGCGCCGCGGCACGCGCGGACACCCTCAAAATCATCAGCATGCCTCCGGGCGCGACCGTGGAAATTGATGGCCTCGTGATCGGCAAAACTCCGCTCGAGAAAGAGTTTCCCGGCGGCTATTTTCACCGGCCGAAGACGGCGTTCAGCGCGCGGCTTGAGCGACCGCTCGTGGCGCGCATCTCCCTCGAGGGCTACGCCACGAAAGAAATTCCGCTGACCTACGGCCCGCTAGAGTGGATCTCGCTGAACGGCCGCCGCCACGGCCAGTACTTCCTCTTCAAGGCGAAAGAGTTCGACGTACAACTGGACGCGATCGCGCGAACCTTCACGGGCAAAATCTCCGAAGCGGACTCTTCCGCGGAACCGGTGAAAGCCGCCGAATCTGGTTCTTCGCCGCTCGAAGAGCTCATCACGCGCGCAAAACGGGCCGTCGTCTATCTGAAGGGCATGGACAAAGCGGGGACCGGCTTCCTGGTGACCAGCACGGGCGTGATCGCCACGAACGCGCACGTGGCCCGCGGTGAAGAGTCGCTGCTCGTAACGCTTGCGGACCGCCGGCAACTGGAAGGAAAAGTGGTGTACACCGATCCGGAGCTGGACATCGCGCTGGTGAAGGTCGAAGGCAGCGGCTTCCCGTACCTGGCGCTGGCACCGGTGGAAATGGTCCGCGAAGGACAGAAGGCGTTCGCCGTGGGAAATCCGAGCGATGCCATGCTCTTCAGCGCGACCGAAGGCATCATCAGCGGAGTCGGACCGTTTCCCGCGGCTGGGCCGGGAACATGGATTCAAACGGATGCGCAGATCAATCCGGGGAACAGCGGAGGACCGCTGCTCAACCTGAACGGCCAGGTGATTGGAATCAACACGCAGCGTTTGCTGAAGAAGAACGTTAGGGGAATCGCGCTTGCGCTGAGCGCGGGAGACCTGCTCGAAGTGCTGCATCGCTTCTATCCCGAAGCGGCACCCACAACGGAAAAAACTTCCGCGCCGCAGGAAAAGCGTTGAGCCAATTCGTTTTTTCTTGGCGGCGCGGCGTTCATGCTCCTCGCTCTTGTTTCCGCTCGCGGCAATAAAGCGCATTTGACAGAAGGCAGTGCCGGAGCCAATCTGTCCGCTAGCCTTACTTAGACGCGGAGGATGCAGCGATGCACAGTTCCGAACTACTCCTGACGATTCTGGAAGAAGGGTACGAGAAGAAAGCGTGGCACGGGCCGAACCTGAAGCAGTCGCTCAAGGGTGTTACCGCCGAGCAGGCGGCGTGGCGGCCTGGGCCCGGACGCCACAACATCTGGGAAGTTACTCTCCACGCGGCCTACTGGAAGTATGCGGTGCGGAACCGGCTCACCGGTGGGAAGCGAGGAGCGTTCGTATTGAAAGGAAGCAATTTCTTTCCGCGCCCCGAGAAAGGAAAGGCGAGCGAGAGCGCGTGGAAAGCGGACAAGGCCATTCTGGAAGAGGAGCACCGCAAGCTGCTCGAGACAGTTCGCCAAGCGCTGCGGAAACCGCAAAACAAGAGGAAGCTGCACATGATTTACGGCGCGGCCTTGCACGACATTTATCATGCGGGGCAGATTCGCCTGCTGCGGCGGCTGATGGAGCGCTGAGAGAAAATCAAGAGGTAGGAGATTCGCCCGGGCCGAGACTGGTCAGCTCAGCCGCGGTTTCGGCGGGTCCATAAGCCACCTTCTCACCGGAAGGCTCCGCTTCGCGCTTGCGCTGATATAAGAGGCAACTTTAATGCGATTGCCGCATGCATCCAAGCGCCGCACCAACGGCGCGTGTGGATCTTGGTCGCATCGTAAAATGAAGGACACGGCGGGGCTTTTGACACTTTTTCAGAAGAGCGACGTCAGCCGAAAGAAGGAACTGCGAGACGGACTCCGCGATTGGCGCGAAGAGCTATTCCGGAGATTCGTCAACTCGCCGTACAATCCGAGAGCGAAGTGAGCAAAAAAAGGGCGGCGCGGGGCCGCCCCTTTCCCTTGTGCTCTGGTTGACGGTCAGAACTGGAGTTTAAGCGCGAACTGAATCTGCCGTGACGAGCCGAAGTCGCCGCTCGGGAAACGCGTGCCACTGATCACTCCAAAGCGCGAATTGCCGACCGTCGTGTTCGGATTTCCAAAGTTCGCTTGATTGAAGAAGTCGAAGAACTCAACGCGGAACTGCGTGTTGATGCGTTCGGTGACCCGCGTGTTCTTGGTAACGGAGAAGTCGGTATTCAAGAATCCCGGGCCGGTAATGGCATTGCGGCCAAGATCTCCGAAGTGGCACGTGCTCGGGGTCGACGGCGTGGTGCAAGGCACGACAAATGCCGCCGGATTGCTGAACCACTGGTTGGGATTTCCCGTCGCCGAAACTGGACCGGTGATGTCCGGACGCAGAGTGCCATTGCCGGTGAAGCCGGTAATCGAGGTGAACACGGTGAGCGGGTTTCCGGTTTGCGCCTGGCTGATGATGCCGGTCTGCCAGCCCTCGATCCAACGGTTGCCCTTGAACGGAAGCTCATAGAAGCCGCTGAAGACGAAACGGTGGCGGACATCGAAATCGGACAGACCGCGGCTATTCGCGATGTCCAGGCTGTTCTGAACGATAACGCCCTGGGAATTCAGAGAGTTGTCGTCGATGGATTTCGAGAACGTGTACGAGGTGTTGAACTGCAAGCCCTTCGAGGTTCTCTTGTTGAGGGTGATCCACAAGGCGTTGTAGGAGGAATTAGCGCCGCTATCCACCTCGGTGATGTTCCCAAGACTTCTGCCAGGATCAATCGCACTGCTGGAGCTGAGAGAGGGGAAAGGCCTGGTCGCTGTGGTTCCGTTGAAGAAGATTTGATTGATGTTCCGCGCGATGCGCAGATGGGTGCCCTTTGACCCGACGTAGGCAACGGTGAGTCCCAGGGTCGAAGTGAGTTCGCGCTGGATGTTCAGGTTCCAGGACTGCACGTAGGGATTCTTAAACTCCTTGTTAATGGTGCTGGGGGCAAGACCGGACGCTCCCGCGAGACTGACAGCGTTCAACATCGAGAGTCCCGCGGAAGTGGAAACCAACGGCTGCGTGAAGGGCGGATTGGCGTTCAGACCAGTAATACTGTTGGTTACGGGCTGATCCGCGAGAATGGCGTAGGCGGAGCGGATCACCGTCTTGCCGTTGCCGAAGGGATCCCAGACGACTCCGACTCTCGGCTGGATGTTCTTCGTGTTCTGGTTGTAAACGGTGTCGAACCCGGAAGTCCCGACCTGTACGAGAGACGAGGTTGTGGGATCGAAAACGACAAAACGGTCTTGCGCTTCGCTGGGAGTCAAGTTCAGGTCGTAACGAAGACCGAGCTGGAGCGTGAGGTTCGGCCGCCACTTGAAGCTGTCCTGAGCAAAGAATCCATACGATGGTGACAAGATTTTGTTCGCAGTGACTCCACGGAAGGTGAAGTTGGACGCTACATCGTTGATGAAATTCGTCGTATTCGCAAAGGTGAAGGAAGTCGTGTCATTCCCGAAGTTGTTGTTGTAGAAGCGGCGGATTTCCGTTCCGAAGACCCAGGCATGCCGCCCATGCAAATAGTTCAGGGAGTCGCTAAAGACAGCGGTGGCGTCACCGCGGCCCTGCGGGAATGCAGCGGGGCCGCCGAAATTCAACGCACCTCCGCCGATGCTGATTTGCGGCAGGCCGATATTGGAATCAATTCCGTTGTTAATATTGAAATCGGCGGGATTCAGTGTTTGTACAGGCGAAAAGGTGATGTGAATGCGGTTGTAGCCGAGCCGCGCGGTGTTGGTGAGGTTCGGCCCGAAGATATGGTCATAGGAGAAGGTCCCGATCTGCCGGCGTGAGGTACGCGTGTCGCCCCATCCCGCCAGCGTGTTCCCCTGAAGGGTCGGCTCACCACGCGCGTCCTGCTGTAGAGCGAAATAACCATGCAGACGGTTGTTGGAATTCAGTTCCACGTCGATATCGGCCGTGCCCTGGTCAATGTTCACCGGCGCGCTGGCGGACCCAACAAAAATGGGATTCCCCTTTGAGTCAGTCGCGTTGGCAGTGGGAATCAACGGAACGAGCGCCTTGACGGCAGCGTCTCCGTTTGCCAAGGCGGTCGTGCGCTCGGCGTCGGACAACACGAGGCTGTTGATGGTCAATCCCTGGCGCTGGCGCAAGCCCTCATAGCTGGCGAAGAAGTGGGCGCGATCCTTGATGATCGGACCGCCGACGGCGGCGCCGAAGTTGTTTCTCTTGAAGGGCGCTTTTTTGGCGGGCGGCACGGTAAAAAAGTTCTTGGCGTCCAGAACTTCGTTGCGGAAGAAATTGAACACTTCGCCGTGGAACTCATTCGTGCCGGAGCGCGTGGCGATGTTGGCAATCGCGCCGGAATTGCGGCCGTATTCGGCGCTGTAGGTGGAGTTGTCCACCTTAAACTCGGACACGGTGTTGATGGAGGGCTGGAAGGTAATCTGGTTCTGCACCATGTCGTTGAGGTTGACGCCGTTGATCATGAAGTTGACGGTATCCTCGCGCTGGCCAGCGGTGTTAATCGCGAAGGAGCCCTGGCCGCGCAGAGGGAACGTGAGGAATCCGTTCGCGGGAGGCGTAACCGTGCCGGGGGTGAGAAGGCCGAGGTCCACGAAATGGCGGCCGTTCAGCGGGATTTCCTGGACGGTTTTTTGGGTGATGACCTGGCCCACGGAAACGTCCGCGGCATTGATGACGGGAGCGGCACTCGTGACCTCCACGGTCTGGGTGACTTCGCCAACGCTCAAAGTGATGTTCTGCGAAGCCGTTGTTCCGACCTCGAGAACATAGGAGCTGATCACGTAGGTACGGAAGCCGGTCTTGCTGACTTCGACGCGGTAGGTGCCCGGCGGAAGCGATGGAATCAAGAAGTTTCCGGTCGAGTCCGTTTCCACGCTGCGCTCGAGATTGGTAGCCAAATTCTTCAGCGTCACCTTGGCGCCGGCGATCCCCGCGCCTTGAGCATCAAGAACAGTCCCCTGGAAATTTGCGGTGGATTGCGCGTACCCCGGAAGGGTTGCGAGACAGAAGAGTGCGGAAACTGCGAGCAAAAGAAAAGTAAGACGGGCGAAAGAAAGCTTCGCCATAATAAGCCTCCTCATTTCCTAGGGCAGGAAGTTGGTTCGACTTAGCCGAGAAAAACGCCCCTGACCCCTAAAAGAACGGACAAGACAGAGGCAATATCGCTACCTTTTGTAGGGTATTTTTCAGGAATGCGTAACCTTTGAAGGACAAGAGAGTTAACGACCTTCAGGCACAATAGTGCATGCTAAAGTTTATGAAATTTCGTATGGTATGCATTTTTCGGAAGCAGGTACGCGCGGAGAGGAAGCCGGGCGACGCCTAAGCGGAAATGGAGTCTCGAAGGCGGGTCATGACGGGCCGAATATCGGCTGGATCCTGAAAGAGGCGGATGGCGGCGATGCCGGCAGCGCCCGAGGCGATGCACTGCGACGCGTTCTCGAGAGTGATGCCGCCGATGGCGATGACGGGAACTTGAACCGCGCGGCAGACATTGGCGAGGCGGTCGAGGCCCTGCGGCGGGCCGTACTGCACCTTGGACGGGGTGTCGAAGACGGGGCCGAAATAGATATAGTCCGCGCCATCGCGAGCGGCAGTAATGGCGGA
>Ga0209810_1003794_pt1 | contig 15358 bp, 8 predicted proteins | sample Coa_R1_7_FD_187159 | JGI IMG/M metagenome (GOLD analysis project Ga0209810, IMG submission 187159) | Surface soil microbial communities from Centralia Pennsylvania, which are recovering from an underground coalmine fire - Coalmine... | ecosystem: Environmental > Terrestrial > Soil > Unclassified ...
TCCCGATCATTGATCGGCTTGGCCCAGGAATAGTGATCGCTTTCGCGCAGGAATACTGATCGGAATCAGCCAGGAATCGTGATCGGAATCACCCCGGAACGCTGATCGCCGTCGCCCGGAATCCGCAGGAAGCGATTCGGCGAGTGGAGACCTTTTGTGAGTTCCTCGATGCGCAGCGACAGTTATGAGGAAGGCTGACTCCCCTTCCGCCCCAATGCGACGACGGGTTCTTGAAAACCCAAAACGCGATGCCTTTGCTAGTGTTTGCGGCGATTCGATTCGATCCATCCTCCTCGCACTATCTTTGCACGAGGTGTTTTGTACTCTCCCGGCATCGGCGCACCATCGGGCTTCACCGGGAGACTATGGCTCTTTTCTGGCTCTCGGGAAACCGCTTTGGAAGTCGGCGCCAGTCATCCTTCGTGTTAAGCGAGTACGTTGGCACCTTGACGCCACAAAAGGGGCACTGCAGGTCTTCTTTGTCAAGAACTCGGTTACACTTAATGCAGATGCGACCGCGGATTTTGGGCGTGTGCCTTTTTTTCGACCTCTTGCGCGACATTCTCTTTGCCACTTGCCTATCCCTTGAAGCAGTTTCAACAGCGAGCCGGGCTCACTTCTGCTCTTCGTTCAATACCTTTGCGCCAATCTGGTTGAGGGTTTCCTTGACCTTGTGGTCGAGGGTGGCCTTCCGCAGTCCTTCCTGAGAGCGGGCGGTGAGGGAGACCTCAACATCGATGTCAGCGCCATCGCCACGGAGCGGCATGAGCACCCCTCGAACGAAATCCGCCATCTTGTCCCAAGGCACCTGAACCCGCAGGCTGAGTTGCCGCACCTTCGTATCGACAGGTGCCGGCTGGGAAGGCGATCCCTGTATGGGCAGCGGTTGTTGAGTGCCACCAGTTGGTTGGCCTGCACCGCCCGGTTGCCCCGATGCCCCCCCTCCCGCAGGCACCATCTCTGCCTCGGCAACTTCCTTGCGAACGAGAGAGGCAGTGGCGTCTATGGCTCCAAAGGGCACCGATTCGTTGAAGTAGATTCGTGTGTTGCTTCGAATGCCGAATAGACCGTCTCGCACGCCCTCTTGGATAGCGTCGTAGAGCACTCGTTCCGACTCCAGCATAGGAAGGTTTGGATATTTCAGATACGCTTCATAAATCTCTCCAAGCGGTTTCTCTTTTGTGTCATCACTCAGAGTCTTCTGGAGCACCTGACGCGGCGCGATTTTGGCGAGTAAGATTTCCTGCCCCTTGAGGTACTCCATTACGCGCTTCGCGAGCGAGGCTCTCTCCCCAACCGTGGGTAAGCCCAAATCCAGCCACTCCACCTTGTCGCCTGCCGGTCTCGCCAGATGCCTAAAAGTCGTGAGGACACGGAAACCAATTCCTCCGCTCACATCGCGAAGTTTCTCCTCCAGAGTCCTCCGATTATCCGAGGAAAGATTCCCGACGATTGATTTGTCACCCTGAATCGCCTGTAGAGCAAGCAGCCGCTTCAGTTGCTGTCTTAAGGTCGCAAACTCGCTTGCATCTGCCGCCAGCGCCAAGACGGTATTTCGGTAGTTTCTGAACGGTTGACCGCAATGGTTCAGGAGTTCATCTGCAAATTTCGTCGTGGGTTCAGTCCGCCCTGAATGCTCGGGTGACAGGATCCCTAATTTTCGAGTTCGGCTTTCCGAGAGGTCGTTCGACGCGGTTGGATAGAGCTTTACGTCCAATTCGTGTCCGGCCATGTCAGTCAACCGTTTGGCGATCTGTTCTGACAACTGGTCCTCTCGGACGGCTTCCTCTTTCTCCAAGATGACCTTGTTCAGATTGGCCTGATTCGTGAAGTAGTAGAGTCCGCCCTCGACGTGCAAGTACCAGAGGTCTTCTTCGAGCCGTCGCACGGCATCGCCGACGACCGCCGCTGGAATTTCACTCCGTAACATAGCAAGCCGCAGGCGGCTGACTCCCGCACCGCGCTTCTCGGGCGATCCACTGAACGAATAGAAAAAAATCGCCGATGCCAGACCCGACGCCACGCCAAATCTGGCATATTCTGACCCCATTTCTCGGTCGATCTTCTGAGCTTTGGCGTTTCCGTCCACGATGTCTGACGCCACGACGCTTTCGAACTCGTTGCCGATGTGCTTGATGAACTCACGGCGAATACCAGGTACGAGTAAATTCAGATGCGCCGGTTGGATGAGAGGCGCGGGAAATCGGCCCCTATACTGGTCCGCAACAACCTCGGCTAACAGCCGCAGGACACCTCGCGTGCGCTGAAACGTCGGGAAGGAACTCCACCGCTCAAACAGGCCATCTATTAGTTCTGGATGGAACGGATAGGACTTGCGAATCTTGTCCCGATAGGCCGTCTGACGAACTTCTGCTGGAACATCGTCACCTAGCTTTTGATACAGGTGCCAGTAGTCCTCGGCAACGCGACGGGCCTCCTGCGGGTCGCCGGTATCCTCAAAGAGCCGTTTCCGAATCACCTCGTATAGCTCTTCTCCCTCCACTGGAGTGTAAATGGATTCGACGCGACCGAATATCCGCTGCAACTGCTGCAACGCCTGCTCAGCGCGTTCCCCCTCTTTGTCGAAACCATAGGGGATGCTCGATGGAAGGGTAGCAACCAGCACACAATGCGGGAGAACCTTCACCGCCTCGGTCAGCTCTTGGATGAACGCCATCAATTGATCGCTGAAGTCTCGCGCCTTCACGCAGTACTCGGCGATTTCGTCCATCAAGATCAACTTCGGCTCACCCTTCAGAAGCTCATAAAGTTTGTCCTTGCCGGGCGACCGCCGCTTTTGGTCATGCTCTTTCAGCAGGTCGTAGCGTTCCAACTGGGCCGCGAACTCCCCCCACGGAGTCTTGCCCTGCAAGGCATCGGCTGCTGTCCCGACGAAGGTGAGAACCCTGACATTGGTGGGAATCTCTGCCACGCCCGATTCCTTTAGCGCCGACTTCACGGAATCCGTGTGCTTCGCGTTTGCTCCGTGCTGGAGCAAGTGGTAGAGAGCAACGAGACTGTGGGTCTTGCCGCCGCCGAACGGGGTCTGAATTTGAATGACAGCTTCGCCCTTTCCTTGCCCGGACAGACGCGAGAGAACCGCGGACAAGAGTTTCAACAAGCCCTGTGTGGGGTGGGTTTTTCGGAAAAATGTTTCCGCGTCGGTGTATTCGACGGGGCCACGGCCCGAAACCACTTCGCTCAAATCAGCAGCGAACACGGACTCATCGAACTTGCCCTCGCGGATATCTCGATGCGGGACGGCGATTTGGTGCCACGGCTTGACGCTACCAAGCGTCTGGCGCTCTTCCTCAGCAAGCCCGGCCTGTTGAAGATAGAGGTCTACCGTTGAGAGGAACGCTTCCGCTTCCTGACGGGAGATGGGCTTGTCTCCGGGCTTCCCTTGTGGATGCGTGGCTCGATTGCGGAGGTCACGCCAAATCTGGGCTTTTTTGAGGAAGGAGAAGTCTCTCTTCAACTCCCGTTCAGCGATGTCGTAAAGCCGCATCTCTTCGAAAAGGCCCGTCAATTCGCCCATCGTCAAGTCACCGACCGCCTTGCCATGCTTTTCGAGGGCCTTCGAAACACTCTGCTGTTCTTGCGGTTTCAAGCGGGGTTGAACTTCCTTGTAGAGCCAGCGGTACAGGTGTTCGAGCATTTGACCTGCAATAATGACGGCTTGATCGTAAAGCCCTTGCCTTATGAGGGCTTGAGCCTGCTCCTTCTTTTTCGCTAACTCACTGGTCATTCCGTCCTCGATCCTTGGCTTTCGATGTTACTCAGAAAAAAGTTTCCCCGAGCCTGCAACCACTTTGTCGCGAGCTTCTGGGACATTGAGTAATCCTTGGAGTAACTGCTTCTCTTTGTCTCCATCCGGGAGAACATCAGCAATATTTTGAGCGACTCGCCAGAATATGTTGTTGGCACCATACGTTTGAGCAAGGTGTTCCTTCAATTGCTTACGCTCACCACGCTCCCAATAGATACACGCACGATGAAGCGCATCAACCATGGTGTTGAAGCCGATTTGGACCGCAAACTTCTTGTCCTTTTCACGCTCCTTTGGCCCCAGCGCCCTAACGAATTCGTTTTCCTTGCGGACGAATTGACCGTCACCCCAAAGTGACGTAATTTCAGCTCCGACAGCGGTCGCAAGTTTTCGGGCCTCGTCAAAGGCGACGCGAGAACTGTTGTAAGTCCAACGCCAGAGCAAATAAAACCTTGTTTCCGGGTCTACGCCTCCAAGCTCAGCAGAGCCGAGAATGCGTTCGAGTGCGAATTCGCTCACAACTCTTTCAACGTAATCCAGAAGTTCTGCCACGCTGACCGTATCGCCAGAGAGTTTCTCCACACGTTCATAGCGCCCAAAAACCTCAACGGCAGGGCCGATCGCACTCATAAAAAAATCCGCTCCTCGGATACCCTCATTCCAGAACTTCTCCAGCTTCTCGTGAATTCGCGTCTGGATTTCAGTCTTTACTCTTGGAAACTCGCCAACCTCTTTGCTAGTGCGCTTCCGACACACCATGTAAACAGAAGACGCTAGCGAAGCAGTTTCTTGCGCGTTCTTGCGCGTTTCCATTTCTGTGTGGATAGGCCACGAACCCGTCATATATATTCCGGCAGCTAGGAGCGCCTTGAGAATTACTTCCCACGCTTCAGTGGTCTTGTGAGCAAACACGACTACTGCTATACCCTCAGGCTTCAGGACGCGGTGAACTTCACGAAACGCGGCAGCAATCTCTTTCTCGAAGAATTCCTTACCAGCTTCATAGCTCCCGCCGTGGCGCTGGTGCCAGACTATTTCCTGAGACTTTGGAGACAGAGGAGTCGCAAATAGGTCTGGGTAAAGATTTCCTACACTCCGCTTGAGCCATACATAAAAGAAATCGCTTAAATCACTGTATGGCACGTTGTCGTAGTAGGGCGGGTCGGTAATGACAGCATCGAAATATGAATCCTGCCAACGAAGTGATGTAGCAGACCCCTGCATCACGGTGGCTGTTGAACCGCTGTCAATCGAACAACAATGCGACAATACCCTCTCCACCCAGCCGATGGCCGAGTTCCAATCGCCGGTCGAGCCGCTAATCGGATTGATCTCAAAATAGTCCCAGACCATGGCGAGGGCTTGCCTAGCAAATGTGTGGTAAACGAATCCGCCCTCGACTGACCAAGTACAAAGCGACGAGTTGTAGTCAGCTACCCGGTCAGCCGCAAGTGCGAGATACGTCGAAACAGCCGTAGCGAGAATTTTGTCGTAGTTCCTCGCAAGCATTCGTGAATGCGCTTCTCGGATTTTTTGCGCCAACACCACAAGGCTCAATCTTTGTCGGGCATTGAAAAGTTCACCCCATCTTCCTATCTCGTAGCGAGTAATGGCAGAAAGTCCTCTGGCATTCGGGGATGGCCTCTCCGTCACGATTGTCTCGTCCGGGACAGGATCAACGCCCCATTCCGTCGCTAGCTTTTGCCGCCACACCTCGATGGCTCTCGCGGCATTTTGGAATGTTACGTCGTCCGCGCTCTCAGCCAATCTGAAGGATTTGCCGCTAGTATCAGGATGGTGCAAGACGACTGCGACCAGTCGCTCCTTCGCCATTCCTTTGCCGAAGAGTTCTCTTGCCTTCTCGTCGCTGATCGTGCCTCCACAATCCGGCATCGGGCACTTCACGTGAGCGCCGCTTACTGTGCCCAAGTCGGGGTCAAAATCAATTGCGCCCTCCTCAGCAATAACGAATCTAATCCGTTTCTGCTTTTTGTCTGGCAATAATCGAAATGCGACCTTTGTTTTCTCCCCCGTTGCTAGCCACGTATGATGCAGTAGAGGGATTTCTACGCCACATTCGGCGTTCTGGCACGGCAGTGTGCGTGCCCAGATGTAGCCAACAGGAATTCTTCCGTCCTTCTCATTCGGGTAAAAGGGTGCGAGTTCCTTCTGCACCTCCTTCAGTATCCAACTCCCCCAACTCTTTACTTCCTCAAGCAAAGGAAAAACTGTACGTTCGGCTTCCAAACCGAGATGTCCGGTGTTCACGTCCTTCGTGACAATCGACTTCCCAAACTTCTGCGGATACTCCAAAACAGCTTTGTTCAACAAGACCGCCACTGGATTGTAGTCGAGAGCGTAGCTCTCACATCCCAACCGAAGGGCCTCCAATGGAATGGCCCCGCCTCCTGCGAAGCAATCGAGCACCTTCGGTGGCTGTCCGTTATTCCCGTCAAGAACTAGCTTGCGTGCTCTCTCAAGAAGTGCCCGACTTTGAGGGGTTTCCTTGGACACTGCTTTCCACGGTGAGATATCCTTTATCAGTTGCAGGTATTCCTCGCGCTGCGAAGGGTCATCACGGAGCAATGCTGCCAGAATTGTGGCGCGAGATGCTGCTAAGGGTCGGCGTGCCCACCAGATGTGCAGTGTGGAAATGTGTCCGTGTCGAATTTGTTTTTCGCGGACAGAGTCCTCCGACACTTCTTTCAAAGGAAAATTGACTTCAATCAGCCGTTTCTTCGCTTCGGTCATTCCGCTCCTTCAGCCGCTTTCTTCCAATCGCTGACAATGTAACGCACTATTTCGACCAACTCGTTGGCTCTCAATTTCACAGATGGATTCTGCACTCGATGCAGCGTGGGTGCACTGGCCGCATTCTCGACGACGTACAGCCAATATTCTTCGCCGAGACGGTGGGCCATCAGCCATTCATTGGGTGTGAGAGCCACAACTCCGGTTTTGGAGCGGGCCTTTACCTCAATATATCGAACAGTTGTGCCAGCAGTTGAGCGAATGTCGTAACCGAGGTTTTCGAGAGACACGTCCACCGGCAGCCGCCCCATCCGCTGTTCGTATGCCATCACTTCCCGCATTCCTATTTCAGCGATGTCTTGATCTTCTCGCAAGCCGCTGTCCGCGGCCGGCTCGGGAACAACTCGGGCGACTCCGACGATGCGCGGCTCCAAAGGCAGCAGGCTCGTCTCCCACCGTATGGCTTCCTCAAGCCTACGCTTCTTGTTCAGCAGGTCATCTCTCGTGCGTATCTCGTTCTGAATCGTTGGCTCGGGAACCTCTTCGCCCTTCATGCGCCGCGTCTCGTATTCAATCAGCTTGGCGTCAGAGTTCGCAATCATCTGCTCCAGCGACCGAATCCCGTACTTCCGCTTGATTTCGGCATCACGCTCACGCTGTTGCAGCAATTCATTCCGGTATGCCTCAAGAACGTTCTCGACGGCAAAGGAGACGACAGCGTTTTGGTCGGCGTGGAAGCTCCATCCCGGCTGCGACGCAAGTGGTTTCAAGTCCCAGAGAACCGAGGCAGGAATGAGCCGCAGGGAGCCGTGCTCCGGCTGGAAAATGGTGAACAGCCGTTTTCCAGCAATCGAGTTCCCGCCATCCCGAATCTCGCCTTCGACAAACCAGAGGAGACCATCAAAGTGTCCGTCCGGGTCAGCGAAGACCGCACCCTTCTGCAAATCAGGGGCGCTCTCCTGCAAAAGGCGCTCGATGACCGCTTCGAGCAAAGGGTGTCCCGGAGCGACAAAGACCGCCTGCTGATTTCTGGCAACGTCCTTGTCGAAAGCCAGTTTTCCGTATTCGCGGAAGACCTCGCCGAAACTGTTCCTGAACGATGGAGAGACTTCGCGAATCGTGTATGGAACGTTCGGGATACGCCACAAGCCATCCTTCCGCTGTTCGAGAGGGACTGTGAGAAAAGCGCACGCGCGCCCAAAGAACCGCTCGATGTATTCGGGGACGAGGCGATTTTCCTTTGCGAGCCGCGTCTCGCCCAAGACCCGCTGCAAATCCACATGACGCGTCGCCAGCCCTTCGAGCACGGCGTCCCTCGTTCGGCGGAGGGCTTCCTCGTCGGGGATGCGCTGGATTTCGGAGACGATTTCTTCGAGTGAGCGGCGATGCGTTACCGCCTCGACGATCAAGTCCTTGAGACTCCTGCCCGGTAGCACTTCCCCGATCACATCGAAAACACGGTCGCTGCCCAAGTGCTCGCGGATGTGTTCGAGCTTCTTGAACAGCGCCTCCATGACTTTGCCTTCGCGGGTGTCGGAAGCAACGAGGTTATAGATGTGAACTTCGCGGGTCTGGCCATAGCGATGGATGCGGCCCATCCGCTGTTCCAGCCGGTTCGGATTCCAAGGGATATCGTAGTTCACCATCAGGGCGCAGAACTGGAGGTTTATGCCCTCGCCGCCCGCCTCAGTCGAGACCATCACCTGCGCCCGCTCGCGGAACTCGTGCTCGGAGCGGATGCGGGCGTCGAGATTCATCCCGCCGTGGAGGACAACGACCGAATAGCCCCACGCCTTTAGCTTTTCCGCCAGGTATTCGAGCGTCTCCCGCGATTCCGTGAAGATGAGAAGCTTTTCGCCAACCCGCTGGAGGTGCTCAGCCTCCATCACCTTCCGCAGCTCGGTCAGTTTCGTTTCGAGTTCGTGGCGCTCGGCCTCCTTAGCGAGCTTAATGAGGCTCGATAGCTGGTCGATCTCCTGCTGAAGTTCTTCCCTTGTCTCGGCTGCGGTCAGTCTCTCGACAAGCTCTTCCTCGCGTTGCTGGCGCTCCAGTTCGGGGGCATCTTCAAGGGCGTCTTCGTCGATCCAGCCCCGTTCCGCGAGCCATTTACCGAGCCGGAGCAGTTCGGAGAGTCGGTCCCGCCTGCGCTCAAGCGAGCGACGGATGGCTCGGACGCTGGACGCCATCCGGCGCTGAAGGATGAGGAGAGCGAATGCGACGTTCCGCTTATCGGCGGCGAGCGCCTTGTTGTACGACTTCTCAACGTATTCCGTGACTGCGTTATAGAGCCGCTTCTCGTCATCATTCAGGCGATGTGGTTTCGTGACGACGTGCCGGGGAGGAAACAGCGGCGATCCGTCAAACCCTTTGAGGTCTTCTTTAAGCCTGCGAAGGAAGAGCGGATTATCCTTGTTTCGGATGGACTCCGCCAAAAGTTCAGTGGAGGCGAAATATCCCGGTTCAAGCAAGTCGAGGAACAGCCGGAAATTCTCGGGGTCGCCCCGATGTGGCGTAGCTGTCAGGAAGAGCAGGAACCGGCTGATTCGGGAAAGCAGTTCGCCGAACTTGTAACGCTCCGTCTTGGTCGTCTTCTCGCCATAACGGTAGGCTGCCATCTTGTGGGCCTCGTCCACGACCACAAAGTCCCACTGGGTCTCCGCCAGCGTCGCCGTCACATCCTCCTGCTTGGCAAAATCCATAGATGTGATGACCAACGGCTGCTCCTGCCAGACGTTGCGGCCCCACGTCGCATTCATCACGCTCCGATCTACGACGGTGAAGGTCTCGCTGAAGCGTTCTTTCATCTCGCGCAGCCACTGGTCTTTCAGGTGGCCGGGAACGCAGATGAGAGCACGCTGCACGAGTCCCCGGTATTTGAGTTCCTTGAGCAAAAGGCCTGTCATGATGGTCTTGCCCGCTCCCGGGTCGTCCGCGAGCAGGAACCGGAGCCGAGGATTCCGCAGGATGTGGTGGTAAACCGCTTCGATTTGGTGGGGCAGGGGATCTACCTGTGACACGTTAACGGCATACAGAGGGTCGAACTGGTAAGCATACCGAACCCGGTGCCCCTCGACCGCCAAGAAAAAGACCTCGGCTCGTCCGGTGAAGTCGCGGCCCGTCTCTGCCGAGACGCGAACCCTGCCGAGGTCACCGTGACTCAGGATGCGCGGAAAGAATTGCTGGGTGCGGAGACCGACCGCCTCAATCTTGATCCGGGGACCTGAGTCCTGAACCGTGAGAACGCGCACTGGTTCGGGCCAGAAATCTCCGTCGAGGATGTCGCCGGGCTTGAGTTGCATATCCCCTACCGTAACTTCCAGGAAACGAAAGGCATTCTAACCGAACTGGGTGCCCCGGTCATCAGACCGAAATCCCAGGGGGCATACGAGGCAGTCTACGAAAGCCGATTCTGGTAGTGTAAAGCAGATTGGGAAGCGAATACCTCGATTCTGGATGACGAAGGCGCGATGTAACTCTGGATTCGCGTAGAATGCGACGGTGTCTGCTCTTGGCGTTCCAGTTCAGATTGATCGCGGTCAACCTCTCACGAAATTCCAATTCGATCTGGGGTGTGCTCAATATTGCTGCTCTTGCCGGTAGATTGCTATCGTACGAGGGTGTCACACCGGAAATTTGGCGATCCCATGACCTAATTGCAGTGAGTGTAGATGCTGAAATGTATTACGTCATGCTGCAGTCGGCTTGTGACATCATGGCTGACGTTATTGCCGTTTTGCTCGCACGTGAATCTACGCAAGCGAGCCGCTGGTGGCAAGCGTTCGGAATGTCGAACCTCAGGTATACTTACTGCTTCAGAACGAGGCAGAATCAAGATGCAGCACGACCGACCAGATTTCCCGACCATGGAGCAAGTCGAGGAGGCCAATCACGAGCAGCTTGCTCGCTGGTATCGCTTCCTACCTTCCGGCGATACCAAGGAACAGCAGAAGATCATGGACAGGATTGCGGAACGATTCAAAAGGTTAGGTGTATTTAGCTGGAGATGGGCGGACACCGGGGACCGGTGGCGCGGATTGTAAACTAAGCGGCTTCGGGTTTCACCTCCTCTCGGCGCAGTTGCAAAACCCCTTCTGACCAGGTTTGAAACGGCGTGCGGCCCTGGGTGCGATAGCCTTGATGGGCGCGCTCGCGGTTGTAGAACGCAAGGTACGCATCGAGGTCGCGCTGCAACTGCTCCAGCGATTCGTAGAACGTTTTGCGGAAAGCCACGGCGTAAAATTCCTCTTTCACGGTGCGGTGAAAACGTTCGCAGAAGCCGTTGGTTTCCGGCGAGCCGATGTCGGTACGCCGATGTGCGATTTGCTGGATCGCCAAGTAGAGCTCGAAGGGATGGCCAACGGGACGGCCGCAGTATTCTCTGCCATTGTCCGTGAGCAGGTGCTCGATCTCCACGCTGTGCTCCTCGTAAAACGGCAGCACCCGATCATTGAGCACATCCACCGCGGTCATCGGCACTTTCGACAGATACAGTTTGGCGAAAGCGAGCGAAGCGTGCGCGTCGATCACCGTCTGCTGGTAGATCTTGCCGACGCCCTTGATGGTGCCGACGAAGTAGGTGTCCTGGCACAACAAGTGGCCGGGATGCGGCGCTTCGATGTGTTGCTCGGGATCGGCCAGCCGGCCACGCGCTTTGCGCAACAAGCGCATCTGCGCTTCGGTCAGCACGCCGCCGCGTTCCGCGGTCTTGCGCTCCAGCCACAGCAAGCGCTGATAGCGCACCACCAGGCCGTGCCGCTGCCAGACGCAGCGCACCGCCGAAGGCGAAGCGCCGATGCCGATCAGCCGGAGCTGCTGGCTGATGCGAATGTAGCTGTAGGTGGGATACTGCTCGGTCATCTCCAGGATTTTGGCTTCCAGTTCCGGCGGCGTCTGGTTGGGCATGCGCGGTTTGCGCCGCGGCTGAGGGGCTAGCCCCTCAGCTCCCCACTTCTCGAAGGCTTCCTTGATCTCGTAAAAGTGACTGCGAGAAATGCCCGCGCGCCGACAAGCCCAACTGATGTTTTGCAACTCCTCGGCCAGGGCTAGCATTCCCAGCCGAGCCTTGATAAGTTTTTCCCGGGTGCTCATGGTGCTTCTCCTTGAAGGTAAGTTTTCAGTCTTCGAACAACCGAAAATCCTACCACCGGAGTCCCGGAGCACCCCTTGCCTTCACTCCTGCAATTCGGTGCAATCTGTCCGCTCATCCTCAGCTAAGCTCACCTTATACCAGCGCCGTGCAATACCCGCTCCACGGCGCTGACTCGCACACAGGCTCTACCACAAGCACCTACATGCGCGCCAGGCTTGACCAGGTGCTGGCGGGGTCACAATTCCTGGTGCCCACTCAGGCAAGCTGTTCTTTCGCTTCCTCGCCTTCAACCTACGCCATCTCCGGGAATGGGGGAACCAGCACTTTCGGCGTGAGCACCGGCGCTGGCTGTCGGTGGTCAGCAACGAGCAATGCGGCTTGGATCAGCATCACCAACGGTGCAAGCGGAACGTCGAGCGGGAATGTCTCGTTCTCCGTGGCAGCTAATCCATCCACGACGCCAAGGAGAGGGACGATCTCCGTCGGCAATTCAAGTACAACAGGCACGTTTACTGTTCAGCAGGCAGGGGTATGCACCTACTCATTATCAGCTGGACCGACACTTGCTCTGCAGGCTTCTGGCGGGACTTATACAGTTTCTGTCAGCACGCAAAACAACTGCGTCTGGTCCGCTGTTTCTAATTCGAACTGGCTCACCATTAGCGCGGGAGCGAGTGGGACGGGTTCAGGTTCTTTTTCCTTCACTGCCTCTCCGAATTCCGGCTCGTCTGATTTGACGGGAATCATCACCGTGATGAGTCAAACGCTCACAGTCATAGTTGGATCTCCCATGGGCACGCCGGGAACCGGTTCTGTCACAGTGCAAGGATCGCCGGTGAGCCAGACCTTCAACATGTGTCCGAATTCTTATCCCTATCACTGCCCCGCTACCATTCCCGATTACGGAACGATTTCCGTCACGGTTGCGAATGAAACGTTTACGGTTTCCTACGGCAGCTCCTCGGATACATCAGCGAGTCTGGCGACTGCTTTGGCCAACGCGATCAATCAACAGACCCTTTCGCCGATATCAGCGAGCGTTTCCGGCTCGAAAATTACGATCACTTCCACGATCAATGGGGCAGCAACGAACTATCCGCTCTCGACATCGTATACTTACAATACGACCTACTACTCTTATCCTGCGTTCACAGCCTCTGCCTCGGGGGCATCGCTGACCGGAGGCACAGACTGAGCGGAGCGGCGCGCTATAGTACGAATATGGGAAACGGAGTCAAAACTACGGCTCTTTGTGTCCTTTTCGGCGCACTCCTAAGCGGCACACTGCTGAGCGGTTGCAATGGCGCCACCAGTGGAGGCGGCCCTCCTCCTCCGCCGAATCCTGCCATCAAAACGGTAGGGCCTTACTACGGCGAAGGCAGCCCTCTAAACCTACCCTACGCTATTGCCGGTCAAGGCCCCTTCTTGCTTCTGGTGGACGGCACTGGTTTTGCGAATTCATCGGTGGTCGAGTGGAATGGAAGCCCTCTGCCGACCCAATTTGGCACGAGCACCGACATAGCGGCCGAAGTCACCAGGGACCTGATCGCATCGCCAGGGAAAGCCACGATTACGGTCCGCGATTCCGGGGCTATTTCCAATGCGGTGGTTCTGCCGATCGCCTCGTCCGCAACACTGACCGCCGGAGTGGTGGGGCTCATCACAATCGCTTCCGATGGTTCGCCCGCGAACGGCGACAGTCTTGTCGCTCCCTCGATTAGCGCCACGGGCCGCTACGTCGCTTTCCAATCAAACGCCACAAACCTGGCCCCCGGCCCAGCCAGCGGCTTCCAGGAAATCTACGAGCGCGATACCTGCATCGGAGCAGACTCAACGTGCACTCCTAGCACTATTCGTATCACCGTCACTTCCGATGGATCACCTGTAAATGCCCACAGTCGCGACTCCGCGATTAGCGCAGATGGTCGATACGTGGCATTTGATTCTCAAGCAACGAACCTACTGGCTGGGACCGCTGTTTGTGCAGCTACCTGCGTGTTCCTGCGCGACACCTGCATCGGAGCGCCGCCTGGTTGTAACCCCAGCACCACGCTCGTCTCCGTGGCATCGGATGGGAGCGCGGCCAGCGGTGCAAACCCGTCTATGAGCCCGGACGCCAGGTTTGTCGCTTTCAACTCTAATTCAGCAAACATAGTAAACGGCGACCCTGGTGGGGTAGGCGAGGCGTTTGTACGCGACACGTGTCTAGGCGCGACCAACTGTACCCCAAGCAACAGTCTGATATCGGTGCCCATCAGCGGAACACAAGACAATGCAACTACTGGACTTTCCGTCATGAGCGCCAATGGTCGCTATTTTGCTTTTCAGTCTTGGGCCACAAACATTGTCGCCAACACAACCAACCTGCCCGGGGACTTTTGGCGAGATACATGCCTTAACAGCGGTGCAGCAGCTTGCATTCCTAGTTCTGTCCGCGTCGACATAGCGCAAGCGGGCTCTCAACCGAACAACAGCGTTACTAGTCCCACCCCACCCGCAATCACGCCAGATGGTCGTTTGGTGGCATTCGGCTCAGCAGCGACAAATCTGGTCGCTACCAACATAAATAGCGGTTGCCAGGCGGTCTTTGGCTGCGCGGCAGTGTTCGTTCGCGATACTTGCGCCGGCGCGGCCAGTGGTTGCACGCCAGCCACCAGCCTCGTCTCCCTCGCCAATGATGGCTCCGTTGGGAACTGTGGTAGCCCCGGAAACCAGGGTGGCGTTTCAATCAGCGCTGACGGTCGCTTTGTGTCTTTCGCATCGATTGCGACAAACCTGACTCCAGACGATAATTTCCCCGCTTGCAGTTCGGAAGACATTTTCGTCCGCGATACGTGCTTTGGCGTTACGAGCGGTTGTTTTCCCAGCACGGTTCGCGTGTCGGTCGCGAACAGTCCAAATCCCGGAATCTCCGCTAATGCCATCAGCGTTGGGAACGCCATGACTTCAGACGGGCACTATGTCGTTTTCATTTCAACCGCCACAAACCTCCTGCCTGGAACGCCCGGCAACGGCCATGCTATGCTTTACTTAGCGAAAACTGGATTTTAACTTTAATCTTTTAATCTGCCCACTCTTCTCCCTTGAACCTTGAATCTAAGCATCTAAGGTCCGGTGGCTCACAATTTCGAGTGAGGTTTTGCCTCGTGGAGGGCCTCTTAATAGGTAGAGGCCGAATCAGGGCGGCGCAACTGGGGAGGACCGAACCGTGCGAGACGATCTGCGCTGCGCTTGCCATATCTGCGACGTGGAGGACCACCTCTTCGATGTGCTCGCGGAGCCACCAGGAAACAGTCGGTTCCTTGCGCTGGCCGCGAGTTCTCCGGTGCTCGCAAAGTTCACAAACATCTCGGAGCTGCTCGCCTACCTCCATTCACCCCGAACCGGCGATTATGACTGGTCTGACGCAGGTTTGACGCTGAGCGCCCTGGTCGCCGCACGGGCAACAACATGCGATTCCGAGCTAATTCACTCGGTCCTCGTGCTTGCCCTCGCACCCACGATCCACCGCACGCACACGGAAGTGTGCGCCTGGTTTCGGGAGCTGGAACCGGAGGATATTGGCTGCGGATTCTTGGGAAGTCGATCAGGGTTCCTGAGGGAAGGCGATCAGCATTCCTGTGGATTCCGATCAGGTAATCGGAGCGCAGCGACGCTGGGGGGATGATTGTGGCGGAAGTGATCGGGATGGTCAAGAAATTTCGCGTTAGGAAGCCGTAGGAACGACGCTGTGCAGTTGGCGTGACCTG
>Ga0209810_1003795_pt1 | contig 15345 bp, 16 predicted proteins | sample Coa_R1_7_FD_187159 | JGI IMG/M metagenome (GOLD analysis project Ga0209810, IMG submission 187159) | Surface soil microbial communities from Centralia Pennsylvania, which are recovering from an underground coalmine fire - Coalmine... | ecosystem: Environmental > Terrestrial > Soil > Unclassified...
AGGGTAACATCGTATTCGGCCACCGTTTCGTCCTTTCGGTTGAGAAGTTTCAGCAAAATGAATCTTCCGAACCGAAACGGTGGCTCCTCGCCACCGTGCTTTTTACAGCATTTTAAGGGACGTCATCATGTTGGCGTGCCGCCATGCAGCGCGAGCGAGAAATATGTGAGCAACCATCATGGCCTGGTTGCAGTTGTGCGACAAATCTACTGCCGCGGCGATCTGGGTGCCGCGCAGAACTTTGTTTTCGTGCGTAGGCCTGTAGAGGCAAACTCGAGCAACAATCTAGTTTTACGTTACGACCCAGGAGATAGTGATAGCGGACCGCGTGTGCGATGGATTACACCTTCGCATCTGGAAATATCCACGGACCCCTTGCTAAGGGTGACAGCCGAACGGTCAGATATCAATGGCATACTGGTCTCGTTCAAACTGGGTAGAGCAGAACTTAAACCCGCATTACATTGGTGGGAGAGAGTGGTTTGGTGATGTGTTGAAATTGGCTCTGAAATGGAATGCTTGCGGCGGCATACTATACTCGCGCGCAAGGCGCCGCAGTATTATGATTTGCGCCACGTGTATCTGCGGCCTAACCACGTTAGGGGTTGGAGCACCTGCTACGCGGTTGCCTCCGAAAGACATTGTTGCCGTCGGTAAATATTGGTTTTACCACTTTCGGTCGAATAACGTTGATCGCTCGCACTTGGATTCGCGGATGAACATTGAGTTGACTGCCGCAATGGTTTCGAAAGAAGCCCGCGAGTTGAGAACGCTTGGTAGACCCCTGGAGTTCTTTTACGTTAACCAGGCGCCCGTTGGAAACGCGATGGCCTACAATCTAGGCATTATTTTCCAAGGCGCGAGGGTTGTTGAATCGGTCGTCTTAGACCCGGATGGTAAGTTGGCTGGCGTGGGCTTCCGCATTTTCGCCGAGCAGCACGGCGCCGAGTAAACCAATGCCTGATGCGATCAAGCGGTTGATAAAGTGATAAAGGTGGGGTGAGTAGCTCAGTAGTTCTAGCACGCGCGCTCCTTTTGTGTGACAAGTTCATGATGCCGCAGCTCAGTGGCGAGGATTCATGCCCACGGCGAAAATCGGAATGTCGTCGGGTAAGACGCCGGTAGACTTGCCGTCGATTTTGTGCACGCCGCCGTATTCGGAGAATTCGCACATCGCGGGAACGGTGAGGTCGGGCAGTTTCTTTCTGCCGTAGCATTCCCACTCGCAGCACAGCCGGCGATCTGCAAAGAGCACCGCGACATATCCGCTTCCGCCTAAGTCGGACTCGGCATCGGGCGGTCGATAGCGGATGTAGCCGTCGACCAGGTAGATCGGTTTGTACGTTTGCGCGTACGCGATGATCGGCGTGACGAGTAAATAGATGAAGTACGCCAGAAATGCGAGCGCGGCGAATCCGAAGATAGGCGAGAGAATCCACAAGTCGTGCGGCTTCGCGACGCGCGCGCGCCAGATGATGCCCCAGGTGAGCGCTCCGAAAAACAGCGTGCCGAGCAGCGGTTCAACCGCAATCGCAAAGCGCCCGGTGAGTCCCCGCCAGACCACGAGACGCTCGCGTTGCGTCCACGGCCTGCCGGCCAAATGGTCGCCCCGCTGAATCGTGCGCAGCTTCATCTCGTTTGGAAATATTCCACGCTTTCGGTAGGACGCGCGCGCTCGATGACGGTTTGGAGATTTTCGGACGGCGCGAGCGTTCCGAGCGTGTGACCACGGTTACCGGCGATGCGCGAGTCGATGAATGTTTCGGCGACGGGATTGCGCGGATCGCGCGAAAGCAGCGCCGCTTGCCAGAGCAGGGCCATTCGCTCGACGATGGCGCGGGCGCAGCCGTCCGTTACGCCGTCGCGCAAGAGATCGTCCAGTTCCCCTGCAGCTCGGCGCATGCGCTCGTCGCCGAGCGCGGGTTCGATCTCGGCACGAAAAGCGTCGAGCGCGTACGGCTGCTTTGCGATGACGCGCAGCACGTCGAGCGCATTGATGTTTCCGGCCCCTTCCCAAATGGAATTCAGCGGCGCCTCGCGATACAGGCGCGGCATGACGCATTCCTCGACGTAACCGTTGCCGCCCAAACACTCCAGCGCTTCGCCCACGACCAGCGGCGCGCGCTTGCAGACGTAGTGCTTGCCGATCGCGGTGCCGATGCGCTTTATCGCCGCCTCCTGGGCGTCGGCGGGTGCGCGGTCGACCGCGCGCGCCAAGCGCAGCAGCAGTACCATCGCGGCTTCCGCTTCGAGCGCGAGATCGGCAAGCACGTTTTGCATCAGCGGCTGCTCCACCAACGCTTTGCCGAACGCGCGGCGGTACGTTGCATGATGAATCGCCTGCGCCACAGCCTGGCGCATCAAAGCGGCGGATCCGTTGATGCAATCCAACCGCGTGCCGTTGACCATCTCGACGATCGTTTGCACGCCGCGCCCCGCTTCGCCGAGCAGGAGCGCCCAAGCGTTGTCCAGTTCGATCTCGCTCGACGCGTTGGAGCGATTCCCGAGTTTGTCTTTGAGCCGCTGAATGAAGATAGCGTTGCGCGTACCGTCCGGCAGCACGCGCGGCATGACGAAGCAGCTCAAACCTGCGTCAGTCTGTGCCAGCACCAAAAACATGTCGCTCATCGGCGCGGAGCAAAACCACTTGTGCCCGGTGAGCACGTACGCATCGCCTGCCTCGGTGCGTTCCGCGAAAACCGCGCGCGTGAGATTTGCGCGCACGTCGGATCCGCCTTGCTTTTCCGTCATCGCCATGCCGCAAAGCGCGCTTTGCTTTTCCGCGATCGGCGCAAGCACGGGCTCGTAGTTACGGTTCGATAAACGCGGCTCCCAGAGCTGCGCGATTTTCGGCGCGACGCGCAGCGCGGGGACGGCTGCGTACGTCATCGAGATGGGACAGCCGTGACCGGCCTCGACTTGTCCCCAGACGTAAAACTTCGCCGCGCGCGCGGTATGCGCAACGAGATCGTCACTGGTCCACGGCGCGGCATGTAAACCGCTACGCGTTGCGACGCGCATGAGTTCGTGATATGCCGGATGGAATTCGACTTCATCAACGCGTTGTCCGAAGCGATCGTGCGTGCGAAGCTTCGGCGGATGCTCGTTCGCGAGCCGTCCCCATTCTTGCGCGCGTTCGCTGCCCGCGAGCGTGCCGAGTTCGTCCAGCTCCGCAAACGCGGATGACGCGCCTTCACGCGTGAGCGTTTCAACCAGCGCGCGGTCGCAGCGAAACGCGTTGTAGTTGCTCAGCGGCGGCGGCTGATTGAGCACCGGATGCGTCTCGCGGGGCATCCGGCTCACTCGGTTGCGGCTGAGCGAATCTCCTGTCGACGGTCGGCGAGCGTCGCGGCGAGCAGCAGAGCAAGCAGCGCGACCGCCGCAAATGCGAGATACGTGTTGCGATACGCAGCAGCATCGGAAAGCGCGTGACCCATGATGCCGCCCGCCAGCGATCCGCCGACGATCTGCCCGACGATCAGGAACTGGCTGAGCAGCCCAATCGCGGTTGCGCGCGTGCGTTCGGTGCTTTCGTTCGTGACGATGTACCGCGTGGGCGCGCCGAGCAACGCGCCGAAGCCGATTCCCGCGACGATCATCGAAACCACTGCAAGCGCCAGCGACGAAAAACACAACGCGAAAATCACCAAGCCTAACTCGGTAAGCAGCGTTCCCGCTACCAGCACGTCACGGCTTCCGATACGGTCGAGCGCGCGCCCCGAGCTCGGAATGACCGCCACGAACATGAAGGCGCCGACCGCCGCAATCAATCCCGCCGCCGCGTACGAAATATGCTGCGCTCCGACGAGCACGGCGGGGATGAAAAACAGCGATCCTTCGAGCGCGCCGATCAGGATTTCCAAAACGTACGTCTTGGCTAATTGCGGATTGGTGAAAAGCGCGGGCGGAACGATGGGGTAGCGGCACGCGCGCTGCCACAGGACGAAAGCGCAAAGAAACGCGATGCCGACGACGATCGTCACGGCGTGCGCGCCGGTGATGCCGTACATCAGAAACAGCAAGCCGACGCAGAGCAAGAAAAGTCCGGCGACGTCGAGCGGTCCGCGCGCGTGCGGCGCGTTCACCGGCACGTGGCGAAATGCAAGCACGAGGACGACCGCCGCAATCGGAAAGTTCGGCGCGAAGATGAATCGCCACGAGGCGAAGTGCGCCACCATGCCGCCGTAGACGGGTCCGAGTACCGCGGCAAGCCCCCACGTCGCCGCGACCAAGCCGAGTGCCGCGCCGCGACGCCGCTGCGGCACGACGTCGCCGATTGCGGCCGTCGCGACCGGGAAAATACCGCCCGCCCCAAACGCTTGAATCGCGCGCGCGAGCAAAAACACGCCGTAATCGTGCGCAACCACCGCCAGCGCGCTGCCGCCAACGAAGATCGCGACGCACGCGGCGTACACCGGGCGGCGGCCGTAGCGATCCGCCAGCGTGCTCATCACCGCGATGCCCACGATGTTCACGAGCAGATACAGCGTGAAGACCCACGAGAGATCGCCCGTTGCGACGCTGAATTCTTTTCCTAGCGCGGGAAGCGCCGGCGCAAGCACGCTCAGGTCGAGCGCACCGAGAAACACGCCCAAACCAAGCGTTAGCAGAAGCGGGAGGTTGGAGCGGTCGATTTCGTGCCCCGCGAACGTCCCCGCCGCGTCGGAGGCCACGTTAGAAAACGATCCGATCGATTACCATGCTCGCGCAAATGAGCGCAAGGTACCCGAGTGAATACAAGAACGTTGCGCGCGGGGCATCGGTGCTCGACGCGCGTTGCGTTTTCAGCGCGAGGCGCAAGAAAATCAAACCGAGCGCGGCGCCGGCGACGGCGAAGAGCGGTCCCATGACGTGCAGCGGCCAGTACAGCGCGACGGTGGCAATCAGCAGCGCGACGGTGTACAGGACGATCTCGCGTTTGGTGCGTTCGTCGCCGTACACGTTGGGCAGCATCGGAATTCCGGCTTTGTCGTAATCGGTTTCGGTCATGAGTGCGAGCGCCCAAAAATGCGGCGGCGTCCACAAAAAAATGATTGCAAAGAGCGCCAGGGCCGGTGCGCCTATGCCGTGAGTGACGGCGGCCCAACCTACGAGCGGCGGAATGGAACCTGCGGCCCCGCCGATTACGATGTTTTGCGGCGTGCGCCGTTTGAGCAGCATCGTGTAAATCACGACGTAATACACGTTGCCTGCCAGCGAAAGCCATGCCGCCAAGTGATCGACGCGCAAATAAAAGATCGCAAACGACAGCACGCCCATCACGCACGCGTGGCTGGTTGCAGCCAAAACGGAGATGCGTCCGGACGGAAGCGGGCGCGAGCGCGTGCGTTTCATCACGCGGTCGATGTCGACGTCGTAGACGCAGTTCAGCGTGCCCGCGGACATGGCCGCAAGCGCGCCGCCGAGCATCGTCCAGGCAAAAACGCCGAGCGGGGGAATGCCGCGCGCGGCCATGACCATCGCTGCCGCGGTCGTGATGAGCAGCAGGTACATGATGCGCGGCTTGCCGAGATCGTAATAGTCGCCGAGCAGCGAAAGCCAGCTGATCGATCGCGAAATTACGCCGGCGCGCGCGACGCTCGTATTCACGCGGGAACTCCGCTGCGCTCGCGCTCACCCGCCGCGGCGAGCGCCGTGGCGCAGACGAAGCACAAAAACACGAGCGCGGCATTGGCCGCGTGCGCTTCACGCAGGTCGACCGGCAAACGCAGCGCCACGTTGAGCAACCCCAGCAGCACCTGCACGAACACCAGCAGCAAACCGGCGCTTGCAGCGACGCGCACGCGCGGCGATGCGCGCATCGTCCAACTGAGGGCAAACGCGATGACGGCGGTCAGCAAGCAGGCTGCCGCGATGAAACGGTGGAGCATCTGCACGGCTTGTCCCGGCGTATATACCACGACGTTGCCCGCGCATCCCGGAATGTCGATGCAAGCAAGACCCGCGCCGCTCGAACTGACGTACGCGCCCACGCACATCGTGATGAACGCCACCGCCGCCGTGCCGCCCAAAATTCCGGCCAGCGCGGACGGACGCCGAGACGCGACGTTTTCCCGGCGCGCTAGCGCGTCGAACGAAAAAATCGCCATGCAGGAAAGCGCGGCAACGAAGGCCATCGCCGCGCCCCAGTGCCACACTACCGACATCGGGCTGTTCGCAAGATGCACGGTGGCCGCGCCCAGGAACACTTGAAATGCGAAAAGCGAGGCAACGACCAGCGCCGTGGGGACAACGAACGGCGCGTCCGCGCGCCGTTTCCACGCCTCCGCCAGCACCGCGAGCACGAGCAGCGAAAGCACCGCCGCGGTCACGCGATGGGTCCACTCCCACACCGTGCCGCCGCCCATTGAGGGAATGAACTCCCCGTGGCAGAGCGGGTAGTCGGGGCACGTCATCCCCGCGCCGTTGATGCGCGTCCAGCTGCCCAGCATGACCTCGCCGAACGCGACCGCGACGGCCGCGAGGCTCAGGCGCGCGAGAGTCTTCACTAGACTTCAGAGTCTAGCGAATGCGTGCCGGCGGGACAATGACTTTGTCGCGCTAGCAGCCCGCGATGGCCGCGTCGACCTTTCCCGCAGCCAAGTTTTCGTCGCGCATGATGACCGGGATGCGGTTTTCGAAATCGTCGGCGGCCCACTTTGCTTGCTGCGTCGAGGTGGCATCGTTGGGGTTGTGCCCGACGGCCGGCTGCGGCTCGGTTACCACGCCGTTGACTTGCGGGCTGAGGCGATCGCCGCGCGGCTGCTGCGCGAACGGATCGTTCACGCCGTACACCGCTTGATTCATGCTCTGCTGGTTTTGGCCGAATTGCGCCATGTCGTGGAAATCTTGGTACGCCAAGAATCCGTTGAGATCGCGCGCGATTTTTTGCTGGCTCCAAAGCGCGCCGCCCAACTCGTCTGCGAACTCTTTGAGCGCCTTTGCTTCCTGCGGATCTTTCGTTTCGGACGCGACCTTGCGCAGCCGTTTGACTTCGTCGTCGCCGGAACGCGCCTGCATCATCAAGTTGCGCGCAAGATCGCCCAAATCGTGCAGCGCCTTGTTGCGGTGCAGCGGATTGCCGTCGTCGAGATTGGTGTAACGCAAGCGCGTGATCGTCTGACCGATGATCTCGTCGTTGTTGAGCGTGTTGCTTATCGCGCCGTTTGCGTGCGTGATGATCGCCGCGCAGCGCGCGGATGCGCGCACGGTCGCGATTGTTTTCAGGGCAGGCGTCGGGGACGGCTGCGGTGCCGGCGCGGGCACCGGCGGCGGGATGACCGCAAGCGTAAGCGCGGCAAGCGCGATGGCGTGCAAAAGCATGGGGGCTACCTCGTACCCCTACATATTGCACCCGAAGGGCCTGCCGTGACAACTGCGCGAACGCCCAGCGCGTGAAGCGCCTCTGGCCTCTGCTTGCCTTGGTGTTGCTTGCCGGATGCCGCGAGGTTCGCGTGCAGACGTTACGGCAGGGTGAAACGCCGTATCTCGACGGCGGCAACGAAATCGTCGTGGTGCGCGATACGCCCTCGCTTGAGCGCTTGGGGATTCACGCCCCGGTGCGCTTTCGAAACGAATTCGGCGTGGTGCTGCTGATGGGCCCGCACGATCGCAGCGGCTACCGGCAAATCATCGAGTCGATTCGAGCCAATCCCGACGGCGTGCGTGTGGTCGCGTTTGAAGCGCCGCCCGCAAGCGGCGGCGAGCCCTCGCGCAAATACCGTACGTTCACGCTGTGGATCGTTCCGAACAGCGTCTACCGGCGCGGCATTCGAGTCGTCGTCGTCACGCCTTCCGACGAGGCCGTGGCATCTACGGTCCTTCCGTAATGCAGCCCGATCTCGCTATCGACGCGTCGATAATCGCTGCGAATGCGCGCGCTTGGCGCGCCTTCGCCGGCGTGCCGCTGTACGCGGTCATCAAAGCCGACGGCTACGGCTGGGGATACGCCCGCCTGATTCGCGCGCTCGACGGCATTGCGGACGCCTACTGCGTTGCGGATGCGGACGAATTGCGCGAGGTGCGCAAGCAGACTTCCGCGCCGGTGTTGATCCTCGGAGGCGTCGAGCCGGACCGCTTGGCGGAAACTTATCGTTCGAACGCGCAGCCCAGCATTTCCACGCCCGTCGAGCTGGAAGTGGCCGCGCAGGTCTTCGAAGCGATGAATGCACCGCTTCGGGTTCGCGTCGGCCTGCGGCCCGCCGCGGCATGGAGCGGCCTTTCGCTGGAAGGCATACGAGGCTTTGCGCCGGCGCTCGCGCGCGCGAACGCGCGCGTTCAACTCTGGACGCACGTGACGGATCTCGAGGAGCGCACCTCGCTTTTGCAGACGTTTCGCGAAGCGGTTCGGACGATGCAGGCCGCGGGCGTGACGATCGAGAGCACCGACCTGGCCAGCACATTTCCGCTCGCGGCGGGAGGTCCGGCAGGGGATGCCGTGCGCGTCGGAATCGGGCTTTTCGGAGCGACCGGCGGCTTTTCCGTAGAGGGAGTGCGATGCGCGCTCAAAATAAGCGCTCCGGTGCACCGCGTGGAGCGACATTCGGCGGGGACTCGCCTGGGTTATGGGGGTACGATGCTGGTCGATGGGGAGACCGTCGCCACGGTGCGATGCGGCTATGCCGACGGCTTGCCTAAGGCCGCCGAAGGTGCGGACGATATTCTATCGGTTGGCATGCAGTACGTTGCCGTGCGCGCTTCCAGGCTCGATCCTTCCGGAACGGAACTCGTCTTGCTGGACGATGAAGCGAATCTGGACGACTTTGCGGCTCGGTGTGCTCGTCTGCCGCACGAAATCGTTACCGCATTCGGCAACCGCGCGCGAGCGGGCGGCGTTTCTCTAGAGGTTTGATGCTGGCACACGAAGCGTTCGTTCTCGACGTGCAGGTAGAGCGGCTGGGCATGGTGTTGGAACCATGCGGCGATGACTGCGAAGCCGAAGGCACGTTGAATCCCGCAGCCGCGCGCACGCGCGACGGTGAATTGCTGCTGTATCCGCGCGACGTCGCGCGCGGCAACATTTCGCGCGTCGGTTTGGTAAAGGCGCTTCCAAACGGCGACCGTTTTACGTTCGAACGCGACGGTTTCGCATTGGAACCGCAAGCGGGCTACGAATTGCGCCCGCATCCCGGGTACGGCTGCGAAGATCCGCGCGTCACGTTCATTCCCGCGCTCGATCAATACGTCATGGCGTATACCGCATTTGGTCCGCAAGGACCGCGGATCGCGGTTGCGATTTCCGACGACGGCTTCGCGTGGAAGCGTGTCGGATTGCTTCGCTTTGACAAACCAGGCATGCACATCGGCGACGACAAGGACGCGGCGTTTTTCCCGGAACCGGTGATCTCGCCGAACGGCGTTACCTCGCTTGCGATCTATCATCGTCCGATGCTTCATATTTCGGCTGTCGACGGACGCGCCGCCATTCCGATGATCGAACGCATGCCGTACGCCGATCGCGAATCGATTCGGCTCGCGTACGTGCCGCTCGAGCCGGTGTTGCGCGATCGTTCGAAGCTGCTGGACGTCCACGAAAGCACGCGCGTGCTCTCGCCCAATGGCGACTGGGGAACGCTCAAACTCGGCGCGGGTACGCCGCCGGTCCGCATCGCCGAGGGATGGATGTCGCTCTACCATGCCGTCGACGTCGTAGACGGCGACTCCAGCAAGCCGCAATTGAAGTACAGCGCGGGCATCGTGATCCACGATGCGCAGCGTCCTGACAAGATTTTGTATCGCTCGCCCAAACCGGTTCTCACGCCGGAGTCCGACAGCGAGCTGCGCGGCATCGTCGACAACGTCGTGTTCCCGACGGGGATCGATCCGCGTCCGGATTTGGGTCCGCGCACGTTCGACTTCTACTACGGGATGGCGGACTGGTCGATCGGCGCTGCGCGTCTTACGCTCGGCGAGCGCGAAGGATCGCGAGAACCGGCCGAAAGCGCTGCTTAAATATCTCGCGCTTTCCGCAACGATCGTAGTCGCGGCGTTCGTCGTCGTGGGGATTTACTGGAATCGCGAGCAGCTCGCGATTCGCATAAAGTCCGTGTTCGTGCCCGTACCGCCGAAAGCGGCGCAAACGCAGCCGCCGTCTGCGCGGGCTAGGAGCGCTTTTGCGGCCGATGCAGACTGGGCGCTCTCGGTACTGCCGGAGTGTTTTAGACAAATCGAAAAAGTTACCGGTCCACCGCATTATGTGCTCTCGCAGCTTCCGCAAGGCGCGCGAATGCTGCGGCCGGGCAGTGCCGTCGACGTGGCGGATTGCCGCGTGCGCGTAACCGCCGACTCCGTCGTGGTTCATCGCGGAACGGATCGGCTGCGCGTGCCGCCGATTGCGCGCCTCTATCAGGCGCCGCGGACGATCGCGCTGCTGCGCGGAACGGTTAACGGATACGAATTGCGGGTGTATCAAACGCGATGATGACGGACATCGAAGAGCAGGTAGCCCGGCGGCGCACGTTCGCGATCATTTCGCATCCCGACGCCGGCAAGACGACGCTCACGGAGAAGTTGCTGCTCTACGGCGGTGCCATTCAGACGGCCGGACAAGTTTCGGCGCGGCGCGCGCAGCGCGCGGCGACCAGCGACTGGATGGAGCTCGAAAAACAGCGCGGCATTTCTATTACGTCGACGGTGCTGCAGTTTTGCTACGACGGGTACACGATCAACCTGCTCGATACGCCGGGGCACGAAGATTTCGGTGAAGACACCTATCGCACGCTGCTGGCCGCGGATAGCGCGGTCATGCTGATCGATGCGGCTAAGGGCGTGGAACCGCAGACGAAAAAACTCTTCGCGATCTGCCGTCAGCGCCGCATCCCGCTCTTCACGTTCGTAAACAAAATGGATCGCCCCAGCCGCGATCCGCTCGAACTGCTCGACGAACTCGAAAATGTGCTGGGCATCGGCGTCTTTCCGATGAACTGGCCGCTCGGCAACGGTCCTTCGTTCAAGGGCGTGTACGATCGCAGCACGCGGGACGTGCATCTGTTCGAACGCAGCGCGCACGGTGCCAAGCGCGCGAGAGAACACGTGGCGGACGTCGACGATCCGCTGATTCGCTCGCTGCTGGACGAGCAGTCGTACCGCGAGTTCCGCGACGGACTCGAACTGCTGGAAGGGGCCGGCGAAACGTTCGATCCGCAGGCGATGCTGCGCGGCGACGTCACGCCGCTGTTCTTCGGAAGCGCCGTGACGAACTTCGGCGTGCAAATCTTTCTCGACACGTTCGTTCGCATGGCGCCGCCGCCGGCCGCGCGCAAAAGCGTGCTCGACGGCCGCGTTTCCCCGGTGCGCGACGCGTTCTCGGGCTTCGTCTTCAAAATTCAAGCCAACATGGATCCGCGCCACCGCGATCGCGTGGCGTTCGTGCGCGTCTGCTCCGGCAAATTCGAACGCGACATGACCGTGCGCAACATGCGCACCGGCAAGGACGTGCGGCTGTCTCGCGCGATGCGGCTGTTCGCGAGCGAACGTGAGTCGCTCGAAGCGGCGTACGCGGGTGACGTCGTCGGTCTTGCGAATCCCGGCGCCTTTGCCATCGGCGATACGATTTGCGAAGGCGAACCGGTGCGCTTCGAGCCGATTCCGGCGTTCGCGCCCGAGCACTTCGCCTCGGTGCGCAGCATCGACACGGGAAGCTACAAGTCGTTCGGCAAGGGCATCGCGCAACTGCGCGAAGAGGGCGCGATCCAGGTTTTTTATCCCTACGGATCGATGCGAACCGAACCGATACTCGCCGCCGTGGGCGCGCTGCAATTCGAGGTCGTGAAATACCGTCTCGAATCCGAGTACAACGTGAAGACGATATTCAGCGGCTTGCCGTACACCGTAGTGCGGCGCGTCGTCGGCGATGCCGAAGCGATCGCAAGCGCGCAATTGCCTTCGAACGCGAAACTGGTCGAGGATTGGGAAGGCTCCGCGCTCGCGCTGTTCGAGTCGGAATGGAGCGTACGCCTGGCACAAGAGTGGAACCCGTCGCTCCGCTTTGGGGACGTCACCGATGCCGCGCTCACAACCACACCCTCGCCGTGACTAGGCGAGCCGCGCTATTGTGGAGTTGCGCGTTGGCGCTGCTCGTGGGAGCGGCAGCGTGCGCGCACGAAAACGCGCGCGAAAACCTCGCGGATTCCATCACGCGCGCGGTGATTGCGAACGATCTCTCGCCCGTGATGAACCGGTTCGACCCGCGCATCGAAGGCGAACTCACCCGCGTACGCGTGGCCGAACTCTCGGATATGCTGACGGCCGCAGGTTCGTACGAAGGGTTGCGGCAAACCAGCGCCTCGTGGTGTCCGCAGGGCGCTCTTTGCTTCGACGCGCGGTTTGAAAAGGCGCCGTTTTACGAGGTGATGAAGCTGAGCGGCGACGGAAAGGTTCGGTATTGGTGGATACGCGCAGCACGGAAACCATCGTAACCGTCGACCAGGTGCGGGCGGCGGCGCTGCGGCTGGAGGGCATTGCGAGCCGAACACCCGTGATGACCTCGCGCACGTTGAACGCGCGTGCCGGCGCGCAGATTTTTCTCAAATGTGAGAATTTTCAGCGGATGGGCGCGTTCAAGTTTCGCGGCGCGTACAATCGCATCGTGCAGCTGAACGCCGAGCAGCGCCGAACAGGCGTGGTCGCGTTCTCCAGCGGAAACCATGCGCAGGGCGTCGCGCTCGCGAGCAAGTTACTCGGCGTGCCGGCCGTCATCGTGATGCCCGATGATGCTCCCAAGGCCAAGATCGACGCCACACGGGAATACGGAGCCGAGGTCGTCTTTTACGATCGTCACCGCTCGCATCGCGCGGAGATCGCGCAACGCATCTGCGCCGAGCGCGAAGCAACTTTGGTCCCGCCGTTCGACGATCCGCACATCATCGCCGGCGCGGGAACGGCGGTGCTCGAACTCATGGAAGAAGTAGAAGGTCTGGAGGCGATCGTGACGCCGGTCGGCGGCGGCGGTTTGCTTTCGGGCAGCGCCGTTGCGGCGCACGGATTCGACGGCGACGTGGCGATCTACGGCGTCGAACCGCAAGCGGGCAACGATTTTCAGCAGTCACTCGAGCGTGGCGAAATCGTCCACATCGAGGTGCCGCGCACGATCGCCGACGGCTTGCAGACGCAGGCGCCGGGTGAGATTACGTTCGCCACGGTTCGCGCGCACCACGGCGCAATCGTTACGGTTTCCGACGAGCAGCTCCGGGACGCCATGCGCTTTGCTTTCGAGCGCCTGAAGATCGTCATCGAACCGAGCGGCGCGGCCGGCATTGCTGCGGTACTGTTCGGAAAATTTCCGGCAGCCGGAAAACGCATAGGCATTGTCATCAGCGGCGGCAACGTCGATGCAGAGCGTTTCGCGCAATTGGTCGCGTAGGGGAACATTCTGATTTTTAGCCGGCGACACTGGATTCCGCCCGCTGCACTGCTGTACGCGCACGTCGCGCACGGTTTCTCTTGGGCGCTTTTGCTGTGGGCGGCATGGTCGGCGAACGAGCAGCACGGTTACACGGGCTTCGCGTGGATTCACGCGGTTGCGCTGGCATGGGTGACGATGTCGGCGCTGGCGATTCTCATTCACGCGCTGCCGAATTTTATCGGCGTGCAGTGGCGCGGTCAATCGGTCGCGCGCTGGTCGCTAGTTGCGTACGGGATCGGCGTTGGGTTGCTGCTTTACGGATTTCTCGGCGATGCGCCTATGCTCGGGCCCGCGGCGGATCTCGTTGTTGCGGCGTTGCTTGTGTATCTCGCGACGGCGTTTTGGACGCTCGCGGGCGCAATGCGTGGCGAGCGGCTGCAACGCGCGGTGGCGCGCGCGTTTGGGGCCACGTTCGTGTTCTTGCTTGCGACCGCGGTTATCGGATCCGGGCTTGCGTGGCTTTTGTCGGGCCGCGGCACGGGATGGGCAGCATCACTTCCTGCGGCACATGCGGCGCTTGGAACGCTCGGCTGGCTTTCCTTGTTGATTTACGGCGTGTCGATGCGCACGTTCCGCCCGATTACCGGGCAGGCGACGCGCTTTCGCAAAATACACATACTCGTCGGTTCTCTTACGCTGATCGGCGTACCATTACTCGCGGCGGGACTTGCGTCGCGCAATACAACCCTAGCGTGGATCGGCGGCGCCCTTGCCGGAATTGGAGCGCTCGCATACGTTTTCGACGCGTTCGACATTCTCCGACGCGCGACTGTGCCGCACCGTCCGCCGCAGTTCTTTGTGGGCGCCGCCGTCGCGTGGTTTCTCGTTGCGCTCGCGGTGGGTGGCGGTGCATTAGCCGGCAAACCCTGGCAACCGGCGTACATTTTCGTGCTGCTGGCGGGCTGGGTGGGGCAAATGGTCGTCGCGCACTTCCATCACATCGGCGTCCGTCTGCTGGCGACAATCTACCGCGGCGAAGACGACGAAACGCGGCCGGAGCAACTGCTCGAACCGCGTCTCTCCTGGTTCACCTTCGGCGCGTTTCAGATCGCCGTCGCACTCGTACTAATCGGACTCCTTGAGGACAGAATCGGCTTAGTCGCGCGCGGCGCCGTGTTCGGCATTGCCGGATGGATTGCGATGACGGCGAACATACTTGCCGCACGCGCTCGCGCAAAGACATTATGAGAACTATCAGCGTGCTGTAGAGGATTCGTGCGTTTTACTCCAATTGATTCCAGTTGATTCCTCGCGTAGCAGGGGCCCGATTTGCGCAGGCGAAATGTAGGCCTTTAGTGTGTGGACGCGTCTAGTCGTTCCCCGTTCGCGTTTGTTTACGTTTTAGTAGAGAAAGGGTTTACTTTGGTCTCTAAGTCGCTTTTTGCGGCCTTTTTTGCCGCTGCTGTTTTAGCCGCATGCGCAGGCGCAAACTATGGTGCGAACCCCATTGCATCCTCTCAGGGGCGTCCGGGCATGATCAAGTACAATCCCAACCCCAATCCAAGTGGTTCTTGCATTAGCAGTCCCAGCTGTAATGGTGGCGGCGATGGTGGTGGATCTAATGGTGGCTCGGGCGGCGGGCCTGGCGGCGGGTCTGGCGGCGGAACAGGTAATTGCATCAGCCTAATCAATGGCGAAGCTACGCCGTGTCCGCAAAGCACTACCGTTGCACGGCGTGGTCCCACCCCGGGTGCGAACTGCTGGGGTTCTCCAGGCACTTTAGGAGACAATATCCCTCAAAGCTCGACGGATCCGCAAACTGAAATAATCAATATTTATTCGCTTGAGGCTGACAATGCAGTCGGCCAATTGGACGTCGTAGGGTGGGTATATCAAACCCTTAGTTCCAGCCTTGGATGAGACCACTTCCCCTATGTAGTTTAATGAGCAAAGGGCGGAGAAAGGTCTTTCTCCGTGACCAACACCAACTCGCAACCCTCAGCACGGCCGACACGCCGGCGGTT
>Ga0209810_1003797_pt1 | contig 15344 bp, 25 predicted proteins | sample Coa_R1_7_FD_187159 | JGI IMG/M metagenome (GOLD analysis project Ga0209810, IMG submission 187159) | Surface soil microbial communities from Centralia Pennsylvania, which are recovering from an underground coalmine fire - Coalmine... | ecosystem: Environmental > Terrestrial > Soil > Unclassified...
CCGGAACCGCTCTCACCGCCGGCGATCACCCAACCGATCCCGTACGGGACCCCGGAAAGGTCCACCGGTCCGAAGAGCGGTTCGAGAGAACGGATTGGCACCATGCCGGGCCACCCAGTCCTCCCACAGCCCCCATGCTTCGCACACCACCGGGTTGGGCGGGCACGACTGCTAGCCCGCGATCATGCACGACGACCGACCACCCGTGAGGATGTCGGTGACCGGGCCCACCCCGGGCGCCGTGTCTCGGCCACCATCTGCGCATCGAGGTCTCCTGCCGCCCACCTCCAGGCGTCCGGGTCGACCAGAAGGTCGGCGATCCGCACCGCCCAGCGTTGCGGCATCCGCCCCTCCTCGGGCAGGCGAATCACCGCCACCCGCTGGCCCAGCCACACCACCACGACCTCGGCCCCCGGCGGCGGCAATGGCTCTGGGCTCGGCGACCGCGCCCCCTCGGCCAAGACCGCCCGGGCATCCCTCGCCGGCAGGCTGCCCTCAGGGCGGGGAACCGCGGTCAGCCGGACCTTCACCTTACCTATCCCGCTCGGGCCGTGTCGGCCCACAGCCTCCCGCCCACCAAGGGGTCCTCTGCTCCTGCTCCCACACCGCCTGGTTGGCGTTCAGCCAGTCCAGGGTCTCGTGGTCGATGCCCAGAGCCCGCAGCTGCACGTTCACCCGCTCCAGCTCGGCTCGAGCGGCAGCCAGCTTCCGTCGCTCCTCCAGGCCGCTCCGCAGGACCTCACGAATGCTCCACCCCATCATCTGCTCTCCCAAAGGGGCGTCTCTCCCTGATCTCGTCGACGACCAGAAAGCCCTCCTGGCGATCGATCTGCTGCCATCGCCTCAGGCACTTGAGGGCCGTCTCTTCAGAACGGTGCCGATGCTCACAGGTATCCCTCCGCGCCTCTCCGCGGAGAGTCCAATGGCGTTCGACCTCATACCAGAGCCGATTGCCACTTCTACTCGTGCCAGGAGGATCCACCTGAAGACCGATCCGATACGCCGCCTTGCGCTCGCGCATCATCCCCTCCTGATCTCCTCAAGAGGCACGATCACGCACCCTCGCTTCCGGTCCACTCGCTGCCACTTCTCCTGGCACGCGACTGCGCCACGCTTGGACCGGTGCCGATGCTCACACGTCTCCTGGCCGGACTCGTCGTAATTCCTCAACCAGTGCCGTTCGACTTCGAACCAGACACGGTCTCGGTAGTCCCAGCATCGACCCAGGCGGTACGCCACCTTTGTCACGGACTCCGACGTCACAGGTTCGTCGCGAGCTCCCGTCAGTCGCACTCCTCCTCGCCCTCGTCCTCGTCAGGGACGCCCTCGCCACCTTCCTCCCATGCCAGCAGTTGCCGCATGGCGTCGAGGACCTTGACCCGGTCCAACGGCTCCTCGCGTCCAACCGTCCCGATGGGCACCACTACGTACCGCGCCCCGCGCTCTCGGGGCTTGATGGTCAAGTTCCATCGGCCCCGACCATCCAGCTCGACCTGGGCCTGGGTGGCGCGCCACCAAGCCAACTCGGTCCGTATCCGCATCACAACTCCTCCTCAGCCTGCCCCCACGAACCGGGGCGATCATGCTGCTCTCGTTGCCGGCAGAAGGCCAGCACCTGGTCGCCATCGAGCGTGTGCTCGCTGCGGGCATCGAGGGAGACGATAAACCGCCACTTGACGGCCTGATAGTGATGCCAGGCTCGGTCCTCCCCCAGGAGGTCGACCAGGATCGACAGGGCCAGGTCAGCCGGCCCGCTGCCGCCGTAGCCATACTCGAGCCCGGCGGGACTGTGGTGGACGACACGGCGTAGCGGATAGGACCGACCATGGTCGGGGATCACGGTCGCGACCACTCGGCCGTCCTCCGGGCGTCGTCCGAGCTGGTAGCGCTTGCCCACGGTCGACAGGGTGGGCAAAACGCGATGCTGTCGCGTCAGGCCCGGCGTCGGCGGCCCTGCCACGAGGGGCGCTGCGACCAAGCGTCAGCCAAACGGCCAGATCGCCCGGACACTCACCCGGAGCGTCTGCCAGACGACCGGACCCGCCAGCCCCACCGCGGCCGCCAGGGTTGCCAGCTCGAGGACTCGCCCGGTCAGGGACGCCTCGCGGACGGCAGGCAAGAAGCCAGGGCGCAGGCGCCCCCACCAAAGCGGCCAGAGCAGCGCCATCGGGGTCGGGTTGACCAGATCGGCGGCCAGGTGTGAGAGCCAGACGACCAGCACGACCAAGACCGCCGCCAGCGCCCAGCCGGGCCAGACTTGACGCACCCGCACCCCAGCGGCAACCGCGGCCGCAACGGCGGCGGCGGCGAGACTGTGAGTGGGGCCGCGATGAGGGAGGCCCAGCTTGAGGTCCAGGTCCGGCAAGCGCGCCACCACCGCACCCGCCACGACCACCGGGAGCAGCGGGGCATGGGTGGCGGCGGCCACCGGGACCGCGCAGGCAGCACCGACGACGGCGTGGGTAGGACCGGTCACACCCCAGAGCCTCGGGGAAACGCGGCTCGGGCAAGGCCCGGGCTTTGGCTTGCGAGCAGCCAGCCCTTTATAGCGGCGGCAGGACCGTAGACTGACGGTCATGGACGAGACCATGGTCGAGGCACTCCATGCGGTCGCCGACGACGTCCCCCCTTCGGTCAGGTCCTGGCGGAATCGGCTCGCCGAGTACCTGCGGGAGGCGGCCAGCCGCCTTGAGGTGACGCTCGTGGGTGACCTGACCTTCGGACTGACGGAAAGTTCGGTCGGATGCCGCGCAGTTGGTTCGAACAGTCATTATTGGCTACGGGTGATCGCCACGGACCCGGATAGAGTGGAGTACCGGGCAGGTGCCTCCGCGGCAACCGCAATAGAGGGAGTTGCCAAGCCCAGCCTGCTTCGGGTGTCGGAGTGGACAGTCGACGATGGGCTGGCGCTGCGAGCCGAGCTCTTGACGCTGGCACCGTCACCCGCGTGTTCGTCCTCTGTTACCCCCACCCCGGGATTGGAGCTGCCAGACCGATGGTGGGCCTCTTTGCGTCGTTCGCTGGACGCCCTGGCATCCTGGCCGACCGAACGGACCTGCCTCACGCAGGAGATCATCACCACCCAGCAGCTGGTCTTCTTCGGCAGACGCCCAGAACCGATCTCGAGCTGGTCCACCGCACACGGGGATCTGCATTGGGCGAACCTGACCGCTCCCGAGTGCTGCTTGCTCGACTGGGAGTCCTGGGGACGTGCCCCTACCGGCTATGATGCGGCGGCGCTCTACTGCGTTAGCCTGGTCCAGCCCACGCTCGCCACCCGGGTGTGGCGGGCCTTCGCCGACATCCTCGAAGGTCCCGCGGGAACGCAGGCGCTCCTGTGTGCAGCGGCGAAGACTCTGACCATGGTTCACGACGGGCTGGCAACAACCGACCTCGCGGAGCCCGTCCACCGGTTGGCAAGACGACTATTGGGATAATCCCCGCCTTGGCCTCTTTGGCTCGCAGCTTATAGGCTTACACGTCTGAGGTGCCGGTAAGTTGGGCGCGCAATGTGGTTGGCAAGCGACGACGTGAAGCCTGCGGAACTCGCGCTCCAGTTCACGGCGGACCCGGGCGGCGGTCTCTCCGAGATGCACCTCCGCCAGTGACGACCGGCGGACGTCGCCGATCTCGAGCCATCGAGCGAACGGACAGGGCCACACCGCCCCGGTCGGCGAGACGGCCAAGCTCCCCTGGGTGCAGCTGCCGCAGAGTTGGTCCACGGCGGGGCGTCGGTCGCGCACGCCACGTCCCACCTGGCGCAGGCGGTCGACCCCCACGTCTTGGACCCCGAGCGCCCGAAGCTCGGTCACCGCACCTTCCAGGTCCTGGTCACCCCTGACGCTGATGACGCCCACCCGCAGCGGGATGCCAAGCTCCAGCGCCCGGCGGATGCCGACCAGCGTGCGATCGTGGCTGCGGTGGCCGGTGATCGCGTCGTGCTCAGCAGCCTTCGGCGAGTAGTAGCTGGTGGCGAGGCTGACGCCAGCGTCCTTGAAGACCTCCCAGAGCCGGCTGGGAACACGGACCAGGTTCGAGAACACCTCGACCTCGATCCCACGATCAACGGCGTGGCAGACCAGCGTCGCCAGTGCCGGATGCAGGGTCGGCTCGCCGCCAATGAACTGCACCGTTCGGACCCCGAGATCAGCTGCCTCGTCGAGCACTCGTCTCCAGTCCAGCTCACTCATGCGGCCATGGGTACCCCAGGGACCGCTATCCGCGTAGCAGTGCTCGCACCGTAGTTGGCAGCGCCCGGTGATCTCCAGCCAGAGGAAGGAGAGGGATGATGTCGTGCTTGCACTCGGCATACGCGGATGGTCGCCGAAACGCTGCCAAGAGCTGCGACCGTTGACGTCCTACCGAGCCGGCGCACCTCCAGGTGGGCAGGATCGCAGGAGGCGGCAGATCGGTCCTCCCCCATCAGCCGCCGGGCCACGACGCCGACTAGGTGGCCCCAAGCAGCATCACAATGGTCTCTACCCGCTCCAGGAGCTCGAGGAAGCCGGCCCGCTTAGCCGGGCATCGCCCGGAGCACGGCACCGGCCAGGGCCAGGAAAGGCTCAGCTCGCCCGTCGCAAGCGACGCGACCCGTTCTCCCAGACCCGGCCGGGCTCACGCAAGGCGTCCTGCCACTCCCCGATCATGGCCAAGAGGCACGGCGACACCGGATCGGGATGGGGTCAGCCGGCACGCCGCAGAGGTCGGGGTTCGTCGTCCCACCTGACGCCCGGTGCTCGCCAAGCGTCCTGCCACTCGCCGATGAGGGCACAGATCTGCGTCTTGGTGGACTCGATGAAGCCTTCCACCGGATCCTGGTACGCATCCGGGGGAAGGAGGCCGCCCATCTCCCAGACATACTCCTGCCCGTCGGACCCCCGGAACCAGACCTCCAGCACCACTGGATTGCCAGCGCGGACCTGGCGCACGTCCAGGATCTCGAAGGGTGGTTGGCGGTTGGTCCAGAAGCCCATCGGGCGCCCTACCAACCTGTCGCGCAGCTCTCCGATCAGCACCGCTTCGCTCACCGCCTTCAAGGCTACGGCTTCGGTGGCCGGTCCAGGTACTGGGCAGTGATGATGCCTTTGTACTTCCCGTCGTTTCTGAGGATCTGTCGGTCCACCACCACCCTGAACCCGTACGTGTTCGGGGGCCCGCATCCACAGTTCGGCTGCCAATGCACCTCGTATTTGGTCGCGGTCGGGCCCTGGCGCTCTGGCGTGCCCTCGAGGAGGGTGGCTTGGATCTCGGCATCGAAGGTAGTGGCGTCCGGGACCAGGTGCCCACGGGCCACCAGGTGCAGATAGCCGTACCCGCCCCCGCAGCGCAGCGGAATCTCATCACCTCCCTGCGCTTCGTAGTAGCCAATGATGTGCTCGGCGGGCTGACCCGCGCACGGGTTGCCCGAAGGTGGGATGACGCCGCCGCACGCCGCCAGCCCGAGGGCCACGGCCGCAGCCAGCAGGACCGAAACCAGTCGGCGTCGGAGCTCGCACGCCTCCATCGCCGGCGCATGGTCGGCGAAACGCTCCGCGATCAGGTGGCACTATGGAGCCAGTCCTCCAGCCCATCCTTCGGCGGCTCCCACTCCCAGAGCCCCGGCTGGCCTCGGGCCGGGATCGGCGTCCGGAAGGGCCTCGGGTTGGCCAGCACCCGGTGCCACTGCCCGGGGACCGCCCAAGGCGAGGGGTAATCCCGTACGCAGTCGACCAGCTCCACGACACCGATCACCGCCCCCAGCGACAGCCACCCCGGCCAGAGTCCGGAGACCCTCTCGTCCAGTCACGCAGCCCTCATCCCAGGCTCCCCCCCGCGAGCAGCCGGCTGGCCTGGCGCTTGGTCAGCCCAGGCGGCGGCTGGACCCCCCGCCGCCACAGCGCCGCCCGCTGCCGCGGCGTGGCCGGCTCCAGCACCCGAGCCGCGAAAGCGACGGTGAGCGCATCCGCGGCCTCGCCCCGGCTCATCCCCGGCTCCCACTCCAGCCCCCAGCGCTCCAACGCCTGGCGCTGAGCGTCCGTCATCGGCTGATTGCGCCAGTGGGCATCCCGCTTCACCAGCCCGAGCCCGCCCAGCCGGCGCACCAGGTCCTCGGCCGCGCCCTGAGCGTAGTCCAATCCCAGCCCGCTGGCCACCACGACCTCTTCCTCGTCTCGTCCCCGAGGCAGGTGGAGGACCGACCAGCCCTCCTCCCGGGGCACGAGCACCACCACGCCGCCCTCGCCCGCCGAGAGCGCCCAGAAGCCATCCCCCTTCGCCCAGTGCAGCCGGGTATCGAACAGGTCCAGCTCGCGCGCCACCAGCTCGCCATCGACCTCGGCAGGCTGGGCCTCCTCCCGCGCTCGCGCCGCCATCTGCTCGAGCACCGAGCCCCCCGCCTCGAGCTCGAAGTCGAAGAGCGAGCCGATCGTGATCAGGTCGTGCCGCTCCGAGTTGCCGACCAGGTCGAGGATCAGGCAGTCGTCTTTGCCGGGGAAGCGCCGGGTACCGCGCCCGACCATCTGCGCGTAGAGCACGCGGGACTTCGTCGGCCGGGCCAGGATCAGACACTCCACCGACGGCTCGTCGTACCCCTCGGTCAGGACCCCGCAGTTGGCGAGCACCCGCAGCTCGCCGGTCGCGAAGGCCCGGAGGGTCGCCGCTCGCTCCTCCCGTGGGGTGGTGGCATCGATCGCGGCCGCCGGAATCCCCGCCCCCTCGAATTCCTCGGCCATCTCGTGGGCCAGACCTACCCCGGCAGTGAAGAGCAACGCCTTGCGCCCCTCCCCCCAGCGCTGGTAGGCCTCCAGAACGCGCTGGGGAGCACCCGCCAGTCGCAGTCCCTGCTCCAGCTCGCCCTCGGCGTAGTCGCCGCCTCGGGAACCGATACCGTCCAGGTCGAGCAGGATCTCCACCCGCCGCGCCCGCAGATCGCACAGGTAGCCAGCCCGGATCATCTCCGCCAACGTCCGCTGGTAGACGATCCCGTCCCAGACGTCGGCCAACCGCGCCCTGTCCGCCCGCTCGGGGGTGGCCGTGCAGCCCATGACCAATGCCCCGTCGAAGCGGGCCAGCAGCCGCCGGTAGGTCTCGGCCGTGGCATGGTGAGCCTCGTCCACCACCACCAACTCGAAGTCCGGCTCCAGCCGCCGCAGCCGCTCCGGACGGGCCAGGGTCTGCACGCTGGCCACCACGACCGGCGCCCAATGCTCGTCCGACTCCGCCCGCACCAGACCGATGCGGTGCCTCGGCACCAGCAAGGCCAGCTTGTCGCGGGCTTGCTGGAGCAGCTCCTCCCGGTGCGCTACGACCAATGCGCGGCCACTCCGACGTCGGATTGCCTCGGCGAAGCAGATCGTCTTCCCCGTCCCGGTGGGAAGGGCGATCAAGGGACGACGCTTCCCCTCCCGCCAGGCCCCCTCCACGGCGGCTACGGCCTCCTCCTGGTAAGGACGGAGCTGGATCACCGCCGACCTGCCGTCACTGGTTGCCGCCCATCGACCGGCGAGACAACGGTCACGGGAGGATGGCAGATCCCACAGACCAGCTCCCCATCCGCTCGTCGCCACCACGAGCCCGGACGCCCACCGTGCATCAACCGCTCATGTTGCCCTCGGCCATGGCCACCGAGGGTCGCCAGCACCGCCTCGCGATGGGCGACGAGCAGCTCTCGATCGGCATCGCCAAGCCGCTCCCGAGGTCCAGCCCGCGGCCGGCCGTCCCGATCCAGCCAGACCTTGATGCCCCGAGCCGCCAGCGCGGCCAGGATCTCCTCGCCGTCCCGCTCCATCCGGTCCTCGCGGCGCGAGGGGTCGTCGAGGCAGACGGCCTCGAGGCGAGCGAGGTCGGGTGGGTCGCCGGGGTCCATCGTCCCTGCCGCCCCCCAGCGGCGACCACAGCCCCAACAGCGGCGCCAGCCACCCCCCAGCGGCAGGTAGTCCCCGATGCCGCAGGACGGGCAAGTGGTGGCCCCGTCGGCGCGCAGAGCCGCCGCGACCGCCTCCCGGTAGGCGGTCAGCAACTCGCGATCCGACTCGTCGAGGAGGCGCGCCGGCCTGGCGCGAAGGCGCCCGTCGTCGTCCAGCTCCACCTTGATCCCGCGATCGGCGAGCGCGGCCAGGATGTCGCGGCCATCCTCCTCCGGCGAGCACCGAGGTATCGGGAACGGCTCGACGGCCTCCCGGGAAGTTACTCCAGGGAAACTGTCGGGTTGTCGGGTGGATTCGCGTAATACATATGAACACGAATCCCTTCTCCCCAATACACACAAGGCTCGCGTCATGGCCTTGTATATAGGGATCTACCCGACACCCGACAGTTTTCCCTTTCCGAATTGGGGCGGCCGGCTCCTCCAATTCGGAAAACTGTCGGGTAACTGTCGGGTAACTGTCGGGTGCACCCGACAGTTTTTCCGGAAACTGTCGGGTAGAAGGGACCTTTACCCGACAGTTTCCCGACAGTTTCCCGACAGTTTTTAGGAGCCACGGGCCTCCTCCCCGAGGTACAGGGTCACCGTCTGGGGTCCTCGCCCACCTACTTCGAGCGCGATCAGCCCCCGCCCCAGGTCGACGATGTGGTCGAAGACCGCCCTTGCCTCGCTGTGAGCTCGGATTCCGGCCACTTGGGCTCTGCAGATCTCCCTCACGGTGGCCCGATGGAGCCCCTTGCGCTGCATCCACTGCAACAGCGCCTCCGCCTTCGCGTCCATCGGTGAGCGGTCGAGGAGGCCGTAGACTTCCCGGGCCCGTGCCTTGTACCAGTCGGCCAGCGCCCAGGCACAGGTCACCGAGTGATCGTCCACCTCCTCCGGCAGGCGATCGTCCTCGGCACGGCGCACGAGCTGGACGAGCAGGGACAACCTCGCTGCGTAGGCCTTGGTCTTCTCGTAGTAGCCCCGCAGCTGGTCGGGGAGGTCGGGGTTGGCACGCTCCTGCTCGTGCTCGTTGTAGTAGTCGACCCAGGCCTGGTGTCCCGCTGGCGTCTTGCGCACCAGACGCGGGCGAGGGAGGGTGCCCGGCTCCATCTCCAATGCCAACAGGTGCTGGAACACCCTCTCGTAGCGCGCCCTGGCGATCCGGGTGATGGTGTTCTCGGACCACGGGTGCGCCCGGGAGTTCGGGAAGTACCCGAACAGGAACCGATCGAGGAAGCCGTCGTCCCGCTGTTGCTCCCGGAGGTCGGCTACCACCTCCGGGGGCAGGCCGCCGGTGATCGAGAGGTGTGGCCGCGGGACGAAGATCGGCTTGCCGTGGTGCTTGCGCCGGTCGGAGGTGGTCGGGGCTCCCGACCACATCTTGAGGTAGCGGCTGCGGTCGGAGCCCGCCCCCCGGGGCTTGTACTGGTCGAATCCTCGCACCAGGGCGGTGATCTCGTCCAGGATCTGGATCAGCCCACGTGGGTTCTCGGCGAGGAGGTGGAGGAGCTCCTCGACCGTCACGTCGTCGACCACCAACCGTCGCAAAGCCGGCTCCGGTGGGGGTGCCCCTCGGCTGCGACGGGGCTGGGTCTCCCAGGCCCGGATCTCGTCCTGCCATCGCAGCTCAGCTTGGAGAAAACGCTCGTGGGCCCGCTGCTCCTCCTCATGGAGCGGCCAGCTCGCCGCCGCCAGGGAGGGTGACTTGCCCTCTCCGGGTGGGCTGATGCCCACCGTCCAGAGCGCGACGCGCTCCACCCACCCCTCTTTCACCTCCAGCATCCGGCTGGCCCCGACCGCTCCGGCCAGGCAGGCCAGGGCGAAGGTGGCCACCAGCCCCACCGGCACCTGCAGGGCCGCTGCCGCCTCGGAGACGTACTGCGCGATGCTCTCCGGCAGCGCCTCCATCGGGAAGGGGACGGAGGTGCCGACGGCGGGGCCGTCGATGACCCCCTCGGGGGCTGCGGGCTGCCACGGCCGTGCCCGTCGCTGGGCCTCCCGGAGCGCCTCTGCTCCGCGGGCGACCAGCACGTCCAGCCAGTCGCCTTCGGGGGGCACGAGCACGTAGACGGTGACGCCTTCCTGGTGGGCGCGGGTGGCGAGCGGCCAGGCTCCCTTCTCCAGCCCGGCCGGATCGGCATCGGCCCAGATCCAGAGCTGCCGGAGGCCGGCGGGCAGGGTCAGGGCGGCCAGGTTGGGTGCGGAGCCCGCCGCCCAGGTGGGCAGACCGGTGCTCTCCTGGACCGCCAGACCCGTCTCGATGCCCTCCGAGACCGCGAGCTCGCCGTCCGTTGGCTCGGCCAGCCTGATGGCGCCGCCGGCGGTCGGTCCCCTGAACTTCTTCGGAACCGCCACCGGGGCCTTGCCCGCGCCCTTGGGGTCGAGCCAGGTCCGGTGGACTCCCAGCTCGTGCCCCTCCGCGTCGACGAAGCGGGCCACCATGGCCGGGAAGGTTTGGGGTGGCTGCCCTGGCTGGTGATAGGGCAGGGCGGGGTGCCAGCGCAGCGCTGGGGGTACCCGACCGCTCAGACCCCGGTGGCGCAGGTACGAAGACACCGGGCCGGGGTCCGGGACCGACTCCGCCCAGGGGCGGTGCCAGGCCTCCTGGGTCCCCTGGGTGTGGCTGGCCAGCCGGTTGCCGAGGTCCGGGTGCCTGCGTAGGGCCTCCAGGACCGCTTCCTGTGCACAACCGGCGTGGCAGTGCCACAGCGTCGCGCCCCTCAGGCTCAGGCTGAGCGAGGGGTGCTGGTCATCGTGCGCGGGGCAATGGGTCAGTCCGACCCCGCGCCTGGCGGTCCGCCAGCAGGGACAGTGCTGGCGTCCGCACGCGAGCGCCCGGGCGATCTCCGCCGCGGTGATCGGGCTCCCGCCGGGGCCTTCGGGTGTCGGGAGGGGCTGGCTCATGCCGCTCCCTCCGTCAATGCCGCGAACGGCGTCCCCCGCGCCTCCTCGTCGCCCCTACATCTCTCTTGATAGGGGCACCACCGGCAGGCCGGGCCGGGTCGAGCCGGGAAGCGTCCGGCGCGGATGACGGCCCAGGCGTTGGCCACCGCTTGCAGGACCCGGGCCTCGTCCTCGGGTCCGAAGGTCAACTCGAGGCAGCGGAGCTGCGGCTCGGTCAGCCCCCGGCGCTGGAACAGCACCTCGACTCGGCCCCGCGGGACCACGGGGGCGGGCTGGGGGAGCCCGCGAGCGGCCTCCGCCCGCCGGGCCAGCCAGTAGAGGGTGAGCTGGTCCCTGGCCGAGGCCGCCCACTCGGCCTCCCACTCCTGCCCTTCGGCGCCGTGACGCCACCGGGGCGAACCGCTCCACTTGTGCTCGACCAGGGTGCCGTCGGCGTCGATACGGTCGGACCATCCGACCACGGTGACCACCTCGTCACCCACCCTGACGGTGAATCGGTGCTCGCTCTGCAGGGCGGCGGGGACCAGCCCTGGCCGCTTGGCGGCGAAGTGGGCCACCGCCTCGCGGACCAGGGCGAGGGTCTCGGTCAGGCGGTCATCCGGCTCCCCGGTCTCCGCCCATCTGGCGGTGAGGGTCTCCTCGGCGTGTTGGTGAGCAGCGGCCAGGGCTGAGGTCTCCGTTTCCCCCAACCTCCGGGCCTCGAACAGGGCCCGCAGGCCGTGGTCGTAGGCGGTGCCCGCCACGAGCGCGGAGGTCGATGGTGCTGGCAGCCCGGCCACGTATCGGTACGCGTACCGCCGCGGGCAGGCACCCGCGTAGTCGCCGACCAACAGGGCGACCCGGGTCCAGCTCAGGCGGACCGGTGTCTGGGCGTGCACCGCTGCTCCTTTCCTCAGAAGGGGATGGAGTCGTCCTCCAGCTGCCCAACCTGGGACGGAGGCTCAAACTCGCTGCGAGACGGGGTCACCGCCGGCGGCGCCACCGTGGCAGGCGTGGCCGCGACCTGCGTCGTCGGCCGTGGGGCCGGGGTCGGAGCCGGCTGGTAGGTGATCACCCGGAAGCGGGCGCCCTCCCCATCGGGGCGCTCCTCCCGCCGCCCTCGCAGGATCACCCACTGGCCCTGCTGGAGCCGGCCGTGAGCGGTCCGGCCGTCGTAGGACCAGCTCAGGTCCTCGGTGTCGAACCACTCGATGCGTGTCGACTCCGGGCGTCGTGCCAGGGCGTTGAGGAAGCTCCGGAGCTTGGAGACTCCGCCCCCCTGACGCTGTCCCAAGCGCAAGGACATCCAGTCCTTGAGCGTGCTCCCGTCCTCCAGGGCCAGGGTGACCTGGAGACGGGGCTCGCCACCGTACTGCGGCGCTCCGTCCACGAGCGCCCACTCGCGGACCTGGGCCAGATAGGGCTCCCAGTCCGTGAGGTGGTCTATCTGGGTGTCGACAGGCGTGATCCTCATCTCATGGCATCCTCCTGATCTCCGCCGACTCGGCGGGGTGATGCGGGCCACTTCGGCCCCTGGCAAGGAAGTCCCCCAGCTCGGTCTCGACTGCCTCCAGCAGCTCTCGCATCTGCTCTCGCACCGGGCGATCGGGGGAAGGGGTGAACGCCACCTCGGCGGTCGCCCAGAGGTCTCCCGCCGGGGAGGCCTTGGCGACCCTGATCGCCACGTCGTGAACCCGCAACCGCAGGGTCCGGGCGGGTGCGGTTGCCGGGGGCGCCAGCGGCGCCTCCCTCCTTTGCCCGCTGGTCTCCGGGAGCTCTACCGATGCCGGCAGCTCGTAGTCGACGTCCGTGGTCATCGCCTCCTCCCGCCGCCCCAGGCGGACTTCTGCTGGCGTTGCCGCCGCCACTGCCGGCGCCGACGACCGCGTTCCTTCTGGCAGCGACTGGCCATCAGATCAGCCCCCACTCGAGGAGCTTGGAGCGGCAGCCGTGGGGACAGACGCCGTCCGGCTCCACCACGCAGCCGTCGGTGGCCTCCGACCAGCCCTCCGAGAGCCAGTCTTCGACCTCCTCGATGTCGAGCCCGTCCAGGTCCAGGCCGAGCAGGTTTGGTGGCTGCTGGTTCGGTGCCTCCGGGGGCACGCCCTCCCGAATCCGGCGATCCCGATCGAAGGTGTTCATGACGCACCCTCCTCGTTCGCTTGGCTGGTATCGAGCGCCAGCTGGCCGACCTCAAGGAGCGCCTCCCCGAGGGCCACTGCGTCCTGGGGACGCAGGTCCACCCGGGCCGCGGCCGGCCACGTGCCTCGCTTGCTCAGGAAGTCGAGGGTGACCTCGGACGACAGAGGCAGCTGCTCGATCTGTGCCGCGCAGGCTCGGTAGTAGCCCGATCGCCCCTTCGCCTCCGCTGCGATCTCGATCGTCCGCTTCACGCCGTCCCTCCCGTGCCGAGCCGGGCCAGCAGCGTGTGCGGGTCTTCCAGCTCCAGCTCGAATCCGATCGGCTGGCTCAACCGGCCTCGCGCCACTCGGGGCAGCCGCCCGCTCCGACCACCAACGCTCAAGTGGCCGTCGCTGACCCTGACGTCGATCCCTGCGCCGGCCGCCCGACGGACGGCACGTTCCAGCGCGTCCCAGCCACCCGCGGCCAGGTCCTCCTCGGTGACCTCGACCCGGAACCTCATGAGGCAGCCTCCGCCAGCAGTGCCGGCCCCGCGCAGCGCGGGCAAAAGCCGACTTCACGCTCGATGGCCACCACCTCCATCGGCCCGAAGCCGCAGTGGGGGCACCAGGTCTCAGCGGCTACCGGCTCGATCCCCGCCCGCCGCAGCGCCCGCTCGTGGTCAGGGACGTGGATCGCCGCCAGCGCTCGCGCCACCACCTCCCCGCGCTCGCTCGCCGGCCAGACCACGGCCAGTGGCAGCCGCCGTCCGTCCTCCATCTCCAGCTCTCCGGCCACGACCAGCACGTGGCCGACGCTGCCGCCATCCGGCGACTGGAGCCGGTAGAGCCGGGCGTCGCCCGGCCAACCATCAAGCCTGCTCACCAGGCGGGCGTGAACGACCCGCCGGCGTGGTGACGTGTTAGTCATCCGCACCCTCTGGGAGAGGGGCAGGGCCCGGAGGGGCCCCGCCCCGAGGGGGTGGGAGGACTCGGGGATCGAGGTCCCGGCCCGGCAGCTGGGCAGGGACCTCGGTCCTGGCCCAGCAGGCGGCAGCGTGGGAGGCGGCCCAGCGGGCGATCTCCACCTCCACCTGGGAGGGTCGCCCGCTCCATTCGGCGATTGCGCCGCAGCCGAAGCAGCGGCGCGTTACCCTGACCCAGCGACTCATCCCCGCCTCCCGTTGTTGAAGCCGGGGCAGCGGCACCCGTCTTGGGTGCAGCTGCCGAGGAAGCGGTTGGCCCGGGTCGGTGGCACTCCGCCTCGATGCGCCAGCAGGCCGTGCCCGCAGGCGCAACCCCGTCGCCGGCAGTCGGGGCAGAGGTCATCGACGTGGAGCGGAGGCGCCGGAGGGGTGCCGACCTCGACCGGCACCACCGCCCAGCCACCACAAGCCGGGCAGCTCATAGCTCCTCCATCAGCTCTGGGGCGACCGTGCTCAGGTCGGCGTTGGCCCAGGCCAGGGCCGCCAGCAAGTGCCGGCACTCCCTTGACCCGCCGCAGCTACATAGGCCGAAGCCGTCCCGGGCCAGCACCACGTCGTGCCGGTGGGCGACCTTGAAATGGCCAGGCGCCTCCAGGCGCAGGGCCATGCCCTCGATCACCGCCACCTTCGGCCCGGTCACGACGCCTCCCGCCCTCCGTTGAGGAGCCGGATGGTGGCGTACCGTTGCAGCTTCTGCGTGGCCCGCCACACCTCCGGCCAGTCCCTATTGAGGGCCTCGGTGTCGATGACAGTGCGGGAGTTCTGCCGCACCTCCACCAGTGGGTGGTCCCGATAGACGCCGGTCCAGCTCGACCCCGGGCCCAGGGCCAGGATCTGGTTGCGCAGCTCGGTCACCTGCCGCTGGGCGAGGTGGGAGGCGGCGACCGCTTCTCGATAGAGATCGAGAAGTCGGGCCTGGTCGCGGCTGAGCGGGACCACTCCCTCCGCCACCTCGACTTGAGCCGGGGTGGCGAGCCGTGGTGCAAACTCAGACATGGGACATCCTCCCTAGGGGGTGTTCTGGCGGCCGTCGCGCGGTGCTTGGCAGGCGTGGCGCGGCGGCCTTTTCCATGGAAGAAGCGGGCGACCAGCGCCCCCACGTCGACCTCGCCGAGCTGCCCGAGGCCCTGCGCAAGGCCGGGCGACCGGGGCCCAAGCCGAAGCGGGAACCTCCCGAGCGGGGCACGATGCCCTCGTGAGGTGCCCCTCCCCAGCAACACCTCCCGGGCACTCCGGCTGGTGTGAGAGCGAGGTTGCCCCGCGGCTCCATCCCAAGCCCAGCGCTGCCGGCACCGGCTCTGCCGGCCGGTAGCCCTGCGGCCCCATCATCGGGCAGAGGAGCTCTCCATCCAGATGCGACCAGCCCGGCCGCGGACCCCAGGCGGGCTGCCAGCTGGCCGGCGGTCGGCGCTGGACCGGCTCTCCGCACTCGGGGCAAACCCATCGCTCGCTCACGGCTACCCGTCC
>Ga0209810_1003798_pt1 | contig 15344 bp, 11 predicted proteins | sample Coa_R1_7_FD_187159 | JGI IMG/M metagenome (GOLD analysis project Ga0209810, IMG submission 187159) | Surface soil microbial communities from Centralia Pennsylvania, which are recovering from an underground coalmine fire - Coalmine... | ecosystem: Environmental > Terrestrial > Soil > Unclassified...
TCCAGATAGCTGGTCATGTACTGCCAGGCCGTCTCGACGGAGTAATTCGATCCCCCCAACGTGTTCTGCGTGTCGTAGTAGGTGTTGATCAGGGGCGCGTTGACCGGGTCATTGTAGCCAAAGGTGACCGGGGGCAACTGGTGCGCGTTGCCGCTTTGATAGACGATGGGGGTGATGCTGGTCAACAGGTGTTCGCCGACGCAATACTCCTGCGCCTGCGTACTGGGATCTTCGCAGGTGACGGTGCCACCGGAAGGCGTGGGCAGGGTGGTGGTGATGGGGCTATCATGGTAGCCCAGCTGGTAGCCATAGGCTTTATTGCCCGTTGTATCGGTGCCGACATAGCTGGTGATGCTCTGCAGGGAGAGCGTACTCATCACCGTTGGGGCAGGCTCACTGCCATCGGCGACCGGATCATCACAGCGCAGGGAGGTGGAGACTTTCGGCGTACAGGTATAGCCATTGCCATACGGGTAGGTGGTGGCAAAGGTAATCCCGCTGCTATTGGTGGAGTTAAACGGAGCATAGTAGGAAAAATCGACCTGGCCAACGGTGGTGCCGAGGGTGGTATTGGCGAAGGTGCGCACCGCCGCGTGGAAGTTGCTGGGGGTGCTATAGCCGTAGGAGATCTGCTCGATGGCGGCATCACGCACGGTGGTGGTTGACGAACAGGACGCGGACTGCCCAGTGCTATTGACACAATCTTGCAGATAGGAGACCTGGATGATATTGAAATACCCGGCATTCTCGTTGGGAGCAATGATTTTATCGAGGTCCCAGCGATAGTCATGCTGGGTGGAACCGTCATACCAGGATTGCAGGGAGTCGCTGGTACAGCCAAACTGGTAGTAGGTGCCGGACTTGTCCCAGACGGCGAAACACGGCTTATTCGTGTCGATGCCGGTGATCTGCTGGATGAGCAGGTAGGAAATATGCTCGGTCTGGTAGAAGGCGCCACCGGTGAGCGCGCTATCGGGGACGAGGCGATCACTGACATTATCGACGCCGCTGAGAGAGTACCAGATGGAGCCATCGGGCATATCCGCTTCTGAAATGGAGCCAAGCGAGAGCGACCAGCCATCGCCGACGTTGTTGGCCGGGGAAGAGTCAGTGGTGCGTCCATTGGGGCCGCCACTGGAGTAGATCAGCGCCAGTTGCGGCGCGAAGCCGCCGGAGCCAGGGGCCACCTGCAGGGGATAGCTGTAGGAAAACTGCCCGGAGTTGCCCTGGACAGAACCAACGGGCGATGGGGGCGGACTCTGATTGGCTGGCGGGCCGCTCAGCGTGAACGGGCCGGGGCCAAAGACGCTGCTCTGAGCCGAGAGCGTGTGTGTAGCAGGGTCGTTATGCAAAGCAATGACCAGCGCACTCGTGGCTTGCTTGGCCTGCCGGGCGGCTTTGATGAGCGTGGGCCAGCTCAGCAGCACCTTGCGGGCATCGAGATTGAGACTGGTCAATTCATGAGGCTGGTAGTGGTAGACGACGGTCACGGGCGTGTGCAGGACAATGCCGCTGACCACTCGCCCGTTGCTATCAACGACCTGCAGCTGATAGATGCCTAACTGGCTGGCCTGGCCGAGAAAATGCCCCTGCAGTTGTGTGAGTTGCAGGGTCAGCGTGCCAACGGGAACCGTTCCCCCGCCGACGGTGGCATGAGTAAGATCAAGCGAGCCGGGCGCAATGATGACTTCAAGCCGTTTGTCGCTACCCACGAGGTCAAGCGGACTGCCGCCAGTGCTGCCCACAAAGAGCGAGGAACCCAGGGGCAGGCTGAGGGCTTTCATGGTTGGTGGCTCAAAGCTCGATGGGGGACTGCTGTAATTCGCCAGGTGGGCAGGATGTACAGCCGACCGGACGTGAGGTGTCACAGAGCGTGGCAGCAGTGGACCGTGAGAGGCTCTATCAACATAGCCCAGCTTGAGGAACTGGGCGAAGGTCAAACTGGGTGGCGCGCTTTGAGGCCGCCCGGCGGCGTAAGCATGGGGAACGGCGAAGGTCCAGCTATTGAGGACTTCAATGACGAGAAAGAGAACAAGCAAGAAACGGGACAACTGGCGGCGATGGCGATGAACAGCAGGCTGAAAGGGCTTGACAGGACGAGCATCTGAAGAAATAGGACGCATGCGCACGGCTCTCTTTCTACAGGCAAAGCAGGAGCAACGGCGAGGCGACACACTCGCCCCAGGTTGCGTTCCCCAACGGCGATTAGCAAAGCAAAGACATCCCCACGTACTTTCTGAAGAGAGACAGGAACTGATTCACTTCCCCACATATTCCTGTACTCCCAGTATAACCTGAACATTGCAAAAAACGCAAGACTGAACAATAGCCAATTCTGGCTATTCTGGCAAGACAAGGGAAATTTGCCTGGGATACAGGAGATTGGTGCGTAGTAAGCAAGCTTACTACTAAGTGGGCTGAAATGGGTTTATCTCAGAAGGTTGTGGCGAAGGGAACGACGCAATTCACGAAAGTTGCGCTGGTACTCTGCTTCCTGCTCCTGATATAATAAGAAAACACTGCTTATTAGGGAAAAAAGGAGAGACGTTATGAAAAGTTCGGCACTGTTCATCGGCGCAATTGTCCTCGGCGTGATTGCACTCATCATCGGCATCCTGTACCAGGCGCAGGTTCTGGGACTCCACCCCACCCGTGCCATTGCAGGTTTCGTTATCGGGATTATCCTGCTCATCATCGGCATCGCAGGTATGGTCATCGGACGACGCGGAGGCCCGGCATAACTCTGAGTCAGGATAGTGCTTGAACAGAGCAACTATCCTGACTATTTTTTACCCCTCTCGGAAAATTCACCCCTTTTTCCCTTGACAATCTCTCTTTCCCATCCTATAATTAGTTTGCCTAATAAATTAGATACCTAAATATTTTTAGAAACCTATCTATTTGTGAGGTGCGCATTGAGGTTTGCGTAGTATTGGAGGTGCATTCTTGGAGGAGCAGATACATAACCCGGAGGAAAAGATACATAACCCGACGGCGCAGAAGCTGATGCGCGCTTTTATGCAGTTTCACCGCGTGCAGGCGCACCAGCGCAACTTTGCGAACTGTACGCCGGGGGAGATCAGGATGCTGTTCTGCATCAGAAGCGGCGCGACGGCGGGCAACCCGGAAATGAAGGTGTCGGAGATCAGCAAGCGGCTTCACGTCACTTCTCCGACCGTGACGCAATTGCTGAAAGGGCTTGAAGCGAACGGGCTGGTTGAACGGCGTATCGATCCGACGGACCGGCGCGCCGTCGGCATTACGCTGACGAAACGCGGCGAACTGGTGGTTGTGAAGGCGGCGGAGGCGTTTGCGGCCTCTTTCGAGGGCTTGATTGAGTACCTGGGAGAGGAAGAAAGCAACCGGCTGGCCGACCTGCTCTTAAAAGTCGCTCACTACTACAGTGAGAAAGTTGGCAATCAGGCAGCGTGGAATGGAGTTGAATAAGATATGATCAGATTATTGCGGTTCATGAAGCCGTATCGATGGACGCTCGTGCTGGTGGTGATCCTCGCCTTTGCGCAGGCGATGGCGAACCTCTACCTGCCGACGTTGATGGCCGATATCGTCGACAAGGGTATTTACCCCACACCCGATATCCCCTACATCTGGCGCACCGGCGGTCTGATGTTCCTGGTCACGCTGGGCGGCACCATCGCGGCCATCATCGGCATTTTCTTCTCTTCTAAAGTCGCCACCGGCTTTGGCAAGATTATCCGCGCGCAATTGTTTAAGCACGTGCAACGCTTTTCGCTGCATGAATTCGATACAGTTGGCACGGCTTCGATGATTACGAGAACCACCAACGACACGACGCAGGTGCAGCAGGTGCTGGTGGTCATCCTCAGTATTATGATTACCGCCCCCATCACGATGGTCGCGGGCATTATTCTGGCGCTCAACCAGGATGTTGGCCTCTCCTGGGTGCTGGTGGTGGCCATCCCTGTGCTGGTTCTCTCTATCGTCCTCATTATGAGCAGGGCCATTCCCCTCTTCAGGCTCATTCAGGTCAAGCTGGACAGGCTGAATCTGATTCTGGATGAGGGACTGACCGGCGTGCGCGTGGTGCGCGCGTTTGACCGGCAGAGGTACGAGGAGCAGCGTTTCGATGTCGCCAACCGAGATCTGATGGATATTACCATCCGCGTCAACCGCATCGTCGCCTTCCTCATGCCGATCATGATGCTCGTCCTCAACGTCTCCAGCGTGGCGATTCTCTGGTTCGGCTCCATTCGCATCGACAACGGCGACCTGCAGATCGGGGCGATGATCGCCTTCCTGCAATACGCCATGCAGATCATGTTCGCGCTGTTGATGGTCTCGATGATGTTTATCATGCTGCCGCGCGCCGCTGCTGCCGCCACCCGCATCAACGAGGTGCTGGATATCAAGCCGGAGATCGACGATCCGGCGCAGCCCCGGACGGCGGACGGCCCGCGGGGCTACGTGGAGTTCGATGATGTGACCTTCAGCTATCCCGGCGCGGAAGAGCCTGCGCTTTCCCACATCTCGTTCCAGGCGCGGCCCGGCCAGGTCACGGCCATCATCGGCGGCACCGGTTCGGGCAAATCGACGCTGGTCAGCCTGATCCCGCGTTTCTATGACATCGATAGCGGGCGCATTCTGGTGGATGACGTGGACGTGCGCGAGCAGACGCAGGAGAGCCTGCGCGCGAAGATCGGCTTTGTGCCGCAGAAGGCCGTCCTGTTCTCCGGCTCGATTAACGATAATATTCGCTACGGCAAGGAAGACGCGACGGAAGAAGAGATCGAGCATGCCGCCGAAATCGCGCAGGCCACCGAGTTTATCAGCAACATGGCGGACGGCTTCGACTCGGAGATTGCTCAGGGCGGCACCAACGTCTCCGGCGGGCAGAAGCAGCGTCTTTCCATCGCCCGTGCCCTGGTCAGGAAGCCCGAAATTTACATCTTTGACGATAGCTTCTCGGCGCTGGACTTTAAGACCGATGCGAAGCTGCGCGCTGCCCTTAGAAAGGAGACGCGCGACGCCACCGTGCTGATCGTCTCGCAGCGCGTCAGCACCGTGATGGACGCGGATCAGATTCTGGTGCTGGATGAAGGGCGGCTGGTCGGCGTCGGCACCCATCGAGAATTGATGAGAACCTGTGAGGTCTATCGTGAAATCGTCTCCTCACAGCTTTCAAGCGAGGAAATTGCGGAGGAAATCGCATGAGTATAGATCGGAGAGCGCAACAACAGCGACCGGGAGGCCCGATGGGGCATGGCGGCTGGGGTGCGATGGGCAGGCCGGTGGAGAAGCCCAAAAACTTCAAGGCGACGGCCCTGCGCCTGCTTGGCTACTTCAAGCCGCAGAAATTTCTGCTGGCGGTCGTCTTCATCACGGCCATCATCGGCACCGTCTTCAACATCGTCGGCCCCAAAATTCTGGGTCTGGCGACGACGAAGCTGGCCGAGGGGGTGGTGGCAAAATATAAGGCGATGTTCCTGCACCAGCCCGCGCCCGGCATCGATTTCAATTATATCGGCCACGTGCTGCTGATCCTGCTTGGCCTGTACGTCATCAGCGCCGTCTTCATCTACATTCAGCAGTATGTGATGGCGGGGGTGGCGCAGCGCGTAATGTACCAGATGCGCAAAGACATCGATGAGAAGCTCTCGCGGCTGCCGCTGAAGTTTTTCGACTCGCGCACGCACGGCGAAATCATGAGCCGCGCCGTCAACGATATGGACAACCTCAGCACAACCCTGCAGCAGAGCATCGTCCAGTTGATGACCTCGGCAGTCACGCTGGTCGGCGTGATCGTGATGATGCTGACCATCAGCCCCCTGCTCAGCCTGATCGTCCTGCTGACGCTGCCCATGAGCCTGTTCATTACCATCGGCATTGCGAAACGCTCGCAGGAATACTTCCGCAATCAGCAGCGGGCGCTGGGCATCCTCAACGGGCATGTCGAGGAGATGTATACGGGCCACAAGATTGTCAAAGCCTTCGGACGCGAAGAGGCATCTATCGCCGAATTCGATGCGCGTAACGAGAAGCTGTATGAGGCCGGCTGGAAGGCGCAGTTCGTTTCGGGCATCATCATGCCGTTGATGCGTTTCGTCGGCAATATCGGCTACGTCTTCGTCGCCGTCGTCGGGGGCATCATGGTTACGAAGAACGCGATTACCATTGGTGACGTGCAGGCGTTCATCCAGTACGCGCAGCAGTTCACGCAGCCAATCGCGCAGCTCGCCAACTTCGCCAACGTCATTCAATCGTCGATGGCCTCAGCGGAGCGCATCTTTGAACTGCTCGACGAGAAGGAAGAGGTGCCTGAGACGACCGGGGCGAAGGTCATCGAGCATCCAGAGGGCGCCGTCCGGTTCGAGCATGTCAGATTCGGCTACAGCGAAGACAATATTCTGATGCAGGATATGAACATCGACGTGAAGCCGGGCCAGATGATCGCCATTGTCGGCCCCACCGGCGCGGGCAAGACCACGCTGGTCAACCTGCTCATGCGCTTCTATGAAGTCAATAGCGGCAGGATTCTGGTGGATGGCGTGGATATCACGGACATCAAGCGCGGGAATCTGCGCCGCATGTTCGGCATGGTATTGCAGGATACCTGGCTCTTCAACGGCACCATTCGCGACAACATCGCCTATGGCCGCGAGAACGCCACGGAAGAGGAGATCGTGCGCGCCGCGAAAGCCGCCTACGCCGACCACTTCATCAGAACGCAGCCGGAGGGCTACAACACCGTCCTCAACGAGGAGGCGAGCAACATCTCGCAGGGCCAGAAGCAATTGCTGACGATCGCTCGCGCCTTCCTGGCCGACCCCGAAATCCTGATCCTGGACGAGGCGACCAGCAGCGTGGACACGCGCACCGAGATGCAGATTCAGAAGGCCATGACGCGCCTGATGAAGGGCAGGACGAACTTCGTCATCGCCCACCGCCTCTCGACCATTCGCGACGCCGACCTGATCCTGGTCATGAATCACGGCACTATCATCGAGAAGGGAACCCACGAAGAACTGCTCGCGCAGAACGGCTTCTACGCCGATCTCTACAACAGCCAGTTCACCGGTCGCGCTCTTCAGGAAGAGGCAGTGTAGGAGGTTATCAAAACGCATGCAGGGGTTGGCTGTTCAGCCAGCCCCTGCTATTTTTTGTTGTGCTTTTCTCGTTCGTTATGTGAAGTAGGAGGCATTCCTCCTGTTGTGAGATAGGGGATAATAGAGGGGAACAAATTGTTGTGTTTTCTTCATGCCTCAACCGAAAAGGAGGGCGTTTCGCGTATGGAAGCAAGAGGTTCTTTTGTAGCGGGCAGCCAGGCTGGCCCGCTATTCTATATGGGGCAGGGGCCACAGCCCGGTATCGAAATACCGCTGGTGCCCGGCAATCCCTATCTCAATCGAACGCAGAGGGCGCGCAGGGGCTGTTTTCCACGCCCGGGTTGTCTGGTTACTCTGGCTATTTTGCTTGTGCTGGCCATCGGCAGCTACACAACATTTGCCCGTAGCTGGCCCATCTTTGGCCCGACCAGCATCACCGTCGCGGCTCACCCCACGCTGGTGATCGAGAGCCAGCGATATGAGGAAGTAGACCAGCCCGCCATTCGCGTCCATGCTGGAAGCGATGCGCATACGATGATTTTTCAGGTCATGAGTCCCGGAAACATTAGCCTGCCCTGGAATTTTGGTATCAGCAACATTCAGCGGAACAGCGATAGCAGCGTGATCGTCCTCGGCGACGACCCCGTGTATGGCAGAACATTCGATGTCACCGTCCCGGCGGATACCGATGTGAAGATATACAGCAACTCGGCCAGCATCAACCTGAGCGGCCTGACGGGTCAGGTTGATGTCAATTCAAACAATGCCAGCATCACGCTGGCAGATTGCCATGTGCAGGGGACCTCACTGCTGCACAGCAATAGCGGGGCCATTACCGTCACACAGTCAACGCTGGCGGGTTCGGTCGCGCTGAGCAATAACGATGGCCCCATCACCTTCAACAGCGCGATTGACAGCACTGGCTCATATGTCTTCGAGAACAATCAGGGGTCAATCTCCGTGACGCTGCCACAGAGCGCGAGCTTCCACGTGGACGCGAAGACCAACGGTGGCTCCATCTCAACAAACTATGCCGCCATCCATGTTCAGAACAATGAAGCGCATGCCAGCGTGGGAAACGCGCCGCAGGCGGTTGTGACGCTCACAACAAATAATGGCACGATCACGCTAAACAAGGGGGCTTAAAACAGATGATGTACAACTACAATGTCGCGCCGCAGGTACGCCGTCGTCGGCCCAACCCCTTGCCCGGCATCATTATTATTTTGCTGCTCGTGGGCGGCGTCGCCTTTCTTGCCCACAGGGTACAGACGGGCAATGTCATAACGATTGATGCCGGCACGACGCTCTTCGTCAACGATTGTGCCGGTTACGTCCATATTCATCCCAACGCTACCGGCAATCAGGTGATCCTGCAGGGCCTGGGCAGCACCTTCACATCCTCTCATCGCGCGCAGGATAGCGACACCATGATTATTGACGGCTGCAATCTGGATATGACCGTTCCGGCTTCGGTCAATCTGAACATCACGGCAGATGAGATCGAAGTATTCGGTGTGAGCGGCCAGATGAATCTGAGTACCAACGGCGGGCCGATTGTGCTGGTGCAGGACACGCTGAAAGGCGCGTCAAAACTGGATAACAACGGCGGCCCAATCATCTTTCAGGGCAGCCTGGATAACAGCGCCAGCGCCACCTTCAGTTCCAACGGCGGCAACGTCGACATCTCCCTGCCGACAAACGCGGCCTTTCACCTGAAGACATCGGGTATTCTGGCTACCATCACCACCAATATTCCCGCCGTTGCCAGTGCTGTCTCCAACCCGAACACGGACGAACTGGACGTTGTCGTGGGTGGCGTGCCGCAGGCCACACTGACTCTCGATCTCAATGATACGCCGGTTATCCTGCATGAAGGGTAAGCGAAGCGGGCCTGACCGGCAAGCAACCGGCATGCTATCTCCGGGCATATGGATACTGCTTCAGCCAGAGGCGCGCGGAGTGGCCCATTCTTCCCATTTCCTCGACTTCTGCTATGCCGATAGATAGACTTATCTCTATAATTGGTGCCTGCCTGATAGCAGCCGCCGCTTGTTCTGGCCTGTGGACTCTCACCTGTAAGGAAGGATTTTGTAGAATGGTCGCTCATGATTCACGCTCGCACGATATCCCTGCTGATCGCTCTCAGGGAAGCAGGCAGCTCAGCCGCCGCTCGCTGCTCAGACTGGGCGCGCTCGGCCTGACCGCCTCGACGCTGGCTATTCTGGAGGCGAATTCGTGGCTGCCCATGCGGCTCGCGCATGCCGCGCCCGCCAGCCTGCCGGATATCCAGTTCGATATCGCGAACTACCTGCCCCCGGCCCAGACCATCAACGGGGTTCTCTTTCGCTTCGGCCCGGTGCATACCGCTTTCCTGACGGCGAAGCTCAAGCGCGCCCCCACGAAAACCGACCAGCAAAATCTGGCGAATGCGCTCAATACAATAGAGGCCACCTACCCCTTTAGCCCCTCTGGCGTCTTCACTTTTGTCTCCTATGGCCTGCCCTATTTCAATCGCCTGCCATCCTCTGTCGTCTCGGCCAATATGCCGCGCCTGCTCTCTGATAATACCCGTTTTGCCCTGGAAGAGGCCGTGCCGGGTCCGACAGATGTCTCGCCGCAAAATCCCAACATCACGAAACAGACCTTTAATGTTCCTGTGAAGATCGAGTCAAACGATGTCCTTTTCACCATTCGCAGCGATTCGCTGGCAAATATTAAGTCGGTTGTGGCGTGGCTCAAGGGCAGCAACACGCTCAACGGCCAGTCGGTGCCTTCGCCGCAATTCAAAACGCTTTTCAAATTTACCTCGTCGCGGCTGATGTTCCTGCAAAAAGGCTTGCCATATACCGTTGCCAGAAGTAACTCGCTCCCTTACCTGGGTTTCATGAACCCGCATTCACCCATGTGGATGGGCTTTGCCGATCAGCAGGTGGCCGGTAGCGGCCCGGCAGCCATTACGACGTTCCAGGGCAACGCTTCGGCCACCTTCACGACGGCAAAGGCGGGCGATTACTTTTATGATGGCTCGATCCAGCATCTTTCGCACGTCATTCTCGATCTGAACCAGTTCTATTCCAGCACCGAACCCTACGTCGAACGCTGCCAGTATATGTTCCGCTCCAATCCTGTCCCCTCGATGGGCAACAGCAACCAGTTCGCCAATGGTGGTGGCCCCGCCTTTCTCGCCAATACTTTTCAGGGCGTCAATGACGCGCAGGCCAATGCGCAGGGCAATAATACGCTGCAGAACGAGCATCGCCTGGGCCATCTGACGGCGCTGCAGCGTTCCTCGCGGGCGACAGATGGTACGCCAATCCACATTCGCATGGATGGCCCCGGCTTCGACGCGATGGATGTCCCCGACGGCTCGCAGCAGCCCAAGCTGCAGTTCACTATTTTTCTGCCAGCGGCTGCCTTTTTCGCCACGCTGCGCGTCAACCAGGCCTCGCTCGACCTGGCGCAAGAGTATAGCGTCCCGGACATTCACAACGGCATCGAGCGTTTCCTGACGGCGACGCGGCGGCAGAATTTCCTCGTCCCGTCTCGCGCCCACCGCGCCTTTCCCCTGCTTGAACTGACCTGATACATAGAGAAGGGACAGCAGGTTTCACAGGAACCAGCGCGCCACGATGACGATGGACAGCACAAGAATGAGCAAGAGCAAGGCGGCGCCGATGGCGAGCAGGACAACATTGACGCCGCCACCACTGCCGCTGGTTCCTCCGGGGCCGCTGCTATCTCTATAGGGCGTCCACGTTGCCGGTGTCTGTTGAATGCCGATCGCTGACGTTGGCGTGGCCGTCCCTGGCGTACCGGTGGGATTCCCGTTCGGCGTCGGAGCAGTTGTGTTCGGCGTCGGCTGGAACGCCTGCGTCGGCGTCGGCTGTGGCTGACCGTTGCCGGTAGGTGTTGGCGTTGGTGTCGGTGTAGACGTGGGTGTTGGCTTTGGCCTTTTCGTCGGCGTCGGCGTGAGCGTGAGCGGTAAGGTCACGCTCAGCGTAGGCAGGATGTTTCCTGCTGAGAAGGCGCGGCTGACAGACTGACTCGCCAGCAAACCGACCAGCGTAAAGAGCAGCAGCGCACAGCAGAGCGCCACCATCGGGACCTTGCCGCACGTCGTGTCGGCAGGCAGACGCTTTGCCCGGCCAGATTGATCTCTTTCAATAGAGTCTTGCGGGAAATCGTGATCGTTTTCTATCGTTCTTGTCCCCCTGGTGATGATCTGTCTCCCCGCAAAACTATACCTTGATCTCTGCCGATCAGTCAAGCGTATGAACCGGATTTCTCATGAAAGAAAGGCCCCCGATTTTTACCGGGGGCCTTTCTTTCAGGGGAATGTTGCTGGCTACAGGTTAGTAGGCGGCACGCCGGAATAAACCGGAGGCGTCCAGAGATTGCCCGGCGGCATCGTGACCTGAACCTGGGGCTGTTGCTGCCGAATCTGATAATCAATCGAGCGCAAAACGTCGTGCAGGGCGTTATGCTGCTGGAGCGCGCCGATGGCGGCAGTGATGAGCAGCGGGTGGATGGCCAGGCCGACCGCGCCAACGGCGATCTGATCTATCCAGTCCTGCGCCCCGACTGTCACCAGCGTGCCACCCTGCACGCGCTGCATGGAGATCGCCAGCGCCTTATTGAAGCCGGTAATAGCTCTCAGTGTGCTTTCCTGCTTCAACTGAACGGTGACATGATTCATGTCGCCAAATTGCTGCGCCTCATATCCCTTCGCCCGGTATTCATTCACCAGCGCCTGAGCAATGGCCGGCAGGTTGAGGTCCTGTGTCTGATAGAACAGGGCTTCCATATCGTTTCTTCCTTTCTGCAAAGTGTGATCTGTTTGTCTTCCAACATCGCTTCCATTACACGCAAAAAGTCTCCTTGAGGTATACGTTGCAGATTGCCAGCAGGTAGCAACCCATGCTCTGAGAGGGGATCAGGAGGAGATGCGCGTCTTCTGCTCCAGTTCGAGCCATTGCTGGCGGACGCGGGCGACCTCGCTATCGTCGGGGATATGGCCGCCGTAGCGGGTGGCGGTGTAGGCTTCGGTGATGATCTCCAGTTGCGGCTCGCTGGCGCCGATGCGCTCACCGAGGCGTTGACGAAACTCGTAGGGCGTCTCGTCGCGGTGGCGCGGGTGGCCGCGACTGGCAGCCCAGCGCAACAGTAAGCGGTAAATCTCGCGGATGCTGCGCGCGGCAGGCTCACCCTGCAGCGACTCCACAGGAGCTTCCTGCGTCTCGACCTCTTTTCGCGGGAAGAAACGGCGCAGCAGCGCCAGCAGCAGGGATTTGACCTGAGTCCAGAAAAGCGACCACGACCAGAGGCTCTCGCGTGTCTCATCGGGGCCACCCTGGCGTTCGATGCGTACGCGCCGCCGCCGCAGCGCCAGCCAGAGCAGCAGCACAATGAGCGCGAGAATCAGCGCGGGTACAATAATTTTAGCGAAGATGAGGATGGCGGCAGGGTAGGTCTGCGGCGGCGCGCCCTTGATGATATGTTTGACGTTGTTGCCCGGCTGGTTGATCTCTGGCGGCCTTTCCGGGTGGTGCGCGAACCAGAGCGAGAAGAGCCAGAAGACCGGCGTGAGCAGGAAAGCCAGCACGGTGGCGATGATATTGACCAGCCAGTTGTAGACGACCCCTACCCAGGACAATGCCTGCTGCGTCTGCGCCAGAAAGGCCGGACTGGCGAAGCTGTTGACGAAGACAGCGATGAGCAACAGGCCGATGCCGATGACGGAGACGATGGAAATGATAGCTCGCTCCTGCGTCGCCGGGTTACCTTCCAGCCCGGTTGGATGCGTATGGCGCACAAAGGTGACGCGAGCCAGAGCGTGCGCCGCCAGCGAGAAGAACAGGAAGAGAGGAATGAGCAGCAGCAAGGCCACCGTGTTGCTCAGATCAGGGGTGATGCCGGAACTTGCTACCGCAGCTTGCAGCAGAATGACGCCGATGATGAGCAGCATGCCAGATTGCAGCGTCTTGAATACATTGGTCGGCTGCAGTTCGCGCTGCGCCAGTCGGATGCCGCGCCAGCAGAGGAAAATGGAGATTGCCACAATTGTGATGATGTGATACGCCTGCCCGTCGAGCAGCAGGACATCATTCACCATCGAGAGCAGCCAGCGCGGGTCGAGCAGGAACCAGCTCCCGACGTAGAGGCTGGCCCAGATGAGTACAAGGATGACGAGGGCAAGCATGGTCACGAACAATGGGGTGCCGGGCAGCATCCCGGTTGCCTGCTCGTCCCCGTTCTCTTCCCCGCCAGCTTGTTTTGTCGCTTGCTGTGCCTGACGGCGCTCAAGAATGCTGTAGAGAGAGCGAGAGCCGACGATCAGCACAAACGGCGCCCAGAGCGGCATCAACGGCGTCTGCGTGTGGAACAACTCCAGCGTGGCCAGCCCGATGAGGATGGCATCGACCCAACACGTTTCCATGGCGGCATAGAGCAGGGGCAGCACGCGCTCCCCCGGCGTGACCACCTCTGATATGCCCGTTGTGGCCATGCCCAGAATGTCCTGCAACCGACGCTTCTTTTGCTGCTCGTATTCTGTCTGCTGTCCCTGCGGCTCCTTCATACCTGCCCTCTACCATTACTGGCATCCGATGTTCGCCTCGCTGTCTGCCATTGTATGTCTTTCTCCACGCATCTGTCAAACAGGCAGGTCTCATTGACATTGCCCCGTCATTGTTATTATACTCTTTTTGCATGCGAGAGAGCTTTTTGAAAGGAACGACATCATGGAGCCGGTGGGGATACTGAAGACGGTGCAGGTGGGGACGCCGCACCGCTATGGCCGCGCGGACGCGGTTGAGCCGCTGGAGCGTCGCTGGAAAACCTCGTTTTTCCGCGTGCCGGACGCGCAGCCGCGCTGGCTGTATACGACACATCTGGAAGGAAACGAGCAGGCCGATAAGAGGCATCACGGGAGTCTGAGCCAGGCGGTGCTACTGTACGCGGCGGCGCACTACCCCCTCTGGCAGGCGGAACTTGAGCAACCAGAGATGAAGCCGGGCGGCTTCGGCGAAAATTTTACCGTCGAGGGGCTGGCGGAAGACAATGTTTGTGTCGGCGATGTCTACTCGCTGGGCGAGGCGCATATTCGCGTCACCTCTCCGCGCTACCCCTGCTGGAAGATCGAACGGCGCTGGCAAATCGCGGGGCTGACCGAGCGCGTCGCCGCCTGCGGGCGCACCGGCTGGTATTGCTGCGTCCTGCGGGAAGGCCGCGTCGAGCCGGGCCTGCCCATCCGGCTCGTTGAACGCCCCTACCCGCAATGGACGATTGCCCTGATCAACGACTTTGCGCACTATCGCAACGGCGATGTGGAGCAGGCGGAAGCGGTTGCAGTCTGCCCGCTGCTTCAGGAATGGTGGGGGTCGTTGATTGTGAAACGGGCCAGAAAAGTACGGAGAGGCATGGTTTGAATGGAAAGCAACCGCTATATAGAGCTGATCCAGCGCAATTTCCCGCAGATTGCCATTCAGAGCGCGCGGCCAATCACGCGCGGCTGGGATAGCTTTGTGCTGGATATCAACGACGCATTGATCTTCCGCTTCCCTATGCGCGATGACGTGATTCCCTACCTGGAAAAGGAGATACGCCTGCTGCCAGAACTGGAGCAGGCGCTCTCGGTGCCGATTCCTCATTTTACGTATATAGGGCAGGGAGACGAGAGCTACCCCTATACCTTCGTGGGCTATCCTAAAATAGGCGGCGTTGCCCTGGAGGACGAGGGTATTACCCGCATACAACTGACAACGCTTGCGCCCGCGCTGGCTGCCTTCCTCAACGAGTTGCACAGCTTCCCGCTTGAGCGGGCCGTTGAACTGACCGTAGAGAACCATACGCCGCAGCAGTGGCGTGAGATGTACCGGGAACGCTATGAAGATATAGAAAGGCGCGTCTTCCCTTTGCTGAATGCCGACCTGCGAGCCGCTTCGGCCCGCCACTGGCAGGCATTTCTGCACAACGATTTCCTGTTCACCTTCCAGCCTGTGCTAATTCACTGCGACCTGAACTGCGAACACATCTTCTGCGACCCCGAACGCGGCACGCTGACCGGCATCATCGACTGGGGCGACGCCACGATTGGCGATCCCGCGCTCGATTTCGTCGGCCTGTACCGGCAACGGGGCGAAGAGTTTGCGCGGCAGGTGCTGGCAGGCTATCGCCATCCCGTAGACGACGCCTTCTGGCCGCGCATGCAATTCTATCTCAGCTACGAACCCTTCTCTGAACTGCTCTACGGGGCCT
>Ga0209810_1003799_pt1 | contig 15341 bp, 5 predicted proteins | sample Coa_R1_7_FD_187159 | JGI IMG/M metagenome (GOLD analysis project Ga0209810, IMG submission 187159) | Surface soil microbial communities from Centralia Pennsylvania, which are recovering from an underground coalmine fire - Coalmine... | ecosystem: Environmental > Terrestrial > Soil > Unclassified ...
ATGATGTGCACCGGAATATGCCGTGTCGCGGCATCGTGCTTCAGGCGATCGACGATCGTCCAGCCGGCCATGTCGGGGAGGCCGATGTCGAGCGTAACCGCCCCGGGCCGGAATTCACGCGCCAGCGAAAGGGCGGTGTTGCCGCGCAGCGCGACCAGCACCTTGAGGCCGCGTTCGTGCGCCAGGTCCATCAGGATGCGGGCGAAGGTTGCGTCATCTTCCACCACCAGCAACACGGGGTCGCCGGGATGAATGGTGTTGCGGTCGTCCTCGACCATTTCCGAGAGCTCTTCGACCAGCGCTGTCCCGCCGGCCATCGGCGCGGGAAGGAGGACGTCGAGCTTGGCTTCCCTGGTCACCAGCTCGGCTGCGGGCGGAGCGGCGCTGCGCTGGCTCTCGCTGCGCGGCTGCGTTACCGCGCCGAGATAGGTCTGCGGCAGATACAACGTGAACGTGCTCCCCACCCCCGGCTCGCTCTGCAGGCGGATCTCGCCACCCAGCAGCCGCGCCAGTTCGCGGCTGATCGAGAGCCCCAGACCCGTTCCGCCGTACTTGCGGCTGGTGCCGCTGTCGGCCTGCTGGAACGCCTCGAAGATAATCTTCTGCTTTTCCTTGGGGATTCCGATCCCCGTATCGGTGACCGAGAACGCGACCACCGTTTTGGCGCGGTTCAGCACCGGATGGTTCGATCCCCAGCCGCTGTTCACGCGTTCGATGCGCAGCCGCACATACCCCTGCGCGGTGAATTTCAGTGCGTTGGACAGCAGGTTCTTCAGCACCTGCTGCAGGCGCTTGGCGTCGGTGTGGATGGTTTCCGGCACGCGCGCATCCACGTCGATGGTGAAGTCCAGCCCCTTGCCTTCGGCGACATGGCGGAACGTCCGCGAGCAGTAATCCTGCAGCTCGGCGAAGCGAATCCCGCCTACCTCCACGTCCATCTTGCCGGACTCGATCTTGGACAGGTCAAGAATGTCGTTGATCAGGGCCAGCAGGTCCGTACCCGAGGAGTGAATCGTCTCGGCGAACTTCACCTGCTTGGACGACAGGTTCTTCTCCGAGTTTTCGGCCAGCATCTTGGCCAGGATGAGCAGGTTGTTCAGCGGCGTGCGCAGCTCGTGGCTCATGTTGGCCAGAAACTCGCTCTTGTACTTCGAGGTAAGGGCAAGCTGCTCGGCCTTTTCTTCCAGCGCCGCCTTGGCCTGCTCTACCTCGCGGTTCTTGGCTTCCACTTCGGTCTTCTGCTCGGCCAGCAGGTGGGCTTTTTCTTCCAGTTCGGCGTTCGTCTTTTGCAGCTCTTCGGCCAGCGCCTGACTCTGCTTCAGCAGCTCTTCGGTACGCATGGTTGCGGCGATGGTGTTCAGCACGATGCCGATTGACTGCGTGAGCTGATCGAGGAACGCCAAATGCACGTCGTTAAAATCGCGGAAGGAGGCAAGCTCGATCACCGCGCGCGCCTGTCCTTCGAACAGCACCGGCAGCACCACGATGTTATGCGCGGCCGCCTCGCCCAGGCTCGACGAGATCCGGATGTAGTCCTTTGGTACGTCAGTAATGAGGATGCGCGCCTTCTCGCGGGCGCACTGGCCCACCATTCCTTCGCCCAGCCGGAAGAACGGCGGAACGTGTCCGCCCTCGATGCCGTAGCCGGTGAGCAGCCGCAGCGTGGTCTGCTCGTCGGAGGACGTTTCGGCCATGTAGAACGTGCCCAGATGCGCGCCCACCAGCGGCGTTAGCTCGGTCAGCAGCATCTGCGCGACGGTCATCAGATCGCGCTGACCCTGCATCATGCCTGTGAACTTCGCGATGTTGGTCTTCAGCCAGTCCTGATCGCGATTCTTGTGGGTGGTCTGCGCCAGATTCAGGATCATCTGGTTAATGGTGTCTTTTAGCGCCGCCACTTCGCCCTGCGCCTCGACGGCGATGGAGCGGGTCAGATCTCCGCTGGTGACCGCCGTCGCGACATCGGCGATCGCGCGCACCTGGGTGGTGAGGTTGGCCGCGAGCTGGTTGACGTTGTCCGTGAGGTCGCGCCAGATTCCCGCGGCGCCGGGCACGCGCGCCTGTCCACCGAGTTTGCCTTCGATGCCGACCTCGCGCGCCACCGTCGTGACCTGATCGGCGAACGTCGCCAGGGTATCGATCATGCCGTTAATGGTGTCGGCCAGCGCCTCAATTTCGCCCTTTGTTTCGAGCACCAGCTTGCGCTTCAGGTCGCCGTTGGCCACCCCCGTCACCACCTTGGCAATGCCGCGCACCTGAGTGGTCAGGTTCGCCGCCATGATGTTCACGCTGTCCGTGAGGTCCTTCCACACGCCGGCGACGCCGCGCACTTCCGCCTGGCCGCCGAGAATGCCCTCGGTGCCCACCTCGCGCGCCACTCGCGTCACCTCTGACGCGAAGGAGTTGAGCTGATCGACCATGGTGTTGATGGTGTTCTTCAGCTCGAGAATTTCCCCGCGCACGTCCACCGTGATCTTGCGCGAGAGATCGCCCTTCGCCACCGCCGTCGTCACGTCGGCGATGTTGCGCACCTGCGCGGTGAGGTTCGAGGCCATGGAGTTGACCGATTCGGTCAGGTCCTTCCAGGTTCCGGCGACGCCGTAGACGTCGGCCTGGCCGCCCAGCTTGCCTTCCGTACCCACCTCGCGCGCCACGCGCGTCACCTCTGATGCGAAGGCGTTGAGCTGATCCACCATGACGTTGATGGTGTTTTTCAACTCCAGGATTTCGCCGCGTACGTCCACCGTGATCTTGCGCGACAGGTCGCCCTTCGCCACCGCGGTGGTCACGTCGGCGATGTTGCGCACCTGCGCGGTCAGGTTCGATGCCATCGAGTTCACCGATTCGGTGAGGTCCTTCCACACGCCGGCGACGCCCTTCACGTCCGCCTGGCCGCCGAGTTTGCCCTCGGTGCCCACTTCCTTCGCCACGCGCGTCACTTCGCTGGCGAAAGAGCTCAGCTGGTCCACCATGGTGTTGATGGTGTCCTTCAGCGAGAGAATCTCGCCGCGGACGTCCACCGTGATCTTGCGCGAGAGGTCGCCGCGGGCAACCGCGGTGGTTACTTCGGCGATGTTGCGAACCTGATTCGTGAGGTTCGAGGCCATGGAGTTGACCGATTCGGTCAGCTCCTTCCATGTGCCCGCCACCGCCGGCACATTCGCCTGGCCGCCCAGCTTGCCTTCCGTGCCCACCTCGCGCGCCACGCGCGTCACTTCGATCGCAAACGAGCTGAGCTGGTCGACCATCGTGTTGATGGTCTCCTTCAGCGCGAGAATCTCGCCGCGGACGTCCACCGTGATCTTGCGCGACAGATCGCCGCGCGCGACCGCCGTCGTCACTTCGGCGATGTTGCGTACCTGCGCCGTCAGGTTCGACGCCATCGAATTGACCGATTCGGTGAGGTCCTTCCAGACGCCGGCCACGCCCTTCACTTCCGCCTGCCCGCCCAGCTTGCCTTCCGTGCCCACCTCGCGCGCCACGCGAGTCACTTCGGAGGCGAACGAATTCAGCTGGTCCACCATGGTGTTGATGGTGTCCTTGAGCGAGAGAATCTCGCCCTGCACGTCGACCGTAATCTTGCGCGACAGGTCGCCCTTGGCGACGGCGGTGGTCACGTCGGCGATGTTGCGCACCTGCGACGTGAGATTCGACGCCATCGAGTTGACGTTCTCCGTCAGGTCCTTCCACACGCCGGCCACGCCGGGCACGTTGGCCTGACCGCCAAGTTTGCCCTGCGTGCCGACCTCGCGGGCTACGCGTGTCACTTCGGACGCGAACGCGTTGAGCTGCTCCACCATGGTGTTGATGGTGTTCTTCAGCTCCAGAATTTCGCCGCGCACATCGACCGTGATCTTGCGGGAAAGATCGCCTTTGGCGACTGCGGTCGTGACCTCGGCGATGTTGCGCACCTGATTGGTCAGGTTTGAGGCCATGGAGTTGACGTTGTCGGTGAGGTCCTTCCAGACCCCGCCGACGCCTTTCACCACCGCCTGGCCGCCCAGCTTGCCCTCGGTTCCGACCTCGCGCGCGACGCGCGTCACCTCGGATGCAAACGCGTTCAACTGGTCCACCATGGTGTTGATGGTGTTCTTCAGCGCGAGAATCTCGCCGCGCACGTCGACCGTGATTTTGCGCGACAGGTCACCCTTGGCGACGGCGGTGGTCACGTCGGCGATGTTGCGCACCTGCGCCGTCAGGTTGGACGCCATGGAGTTGACCGATTCCGTCAGATCCTTCCATGTGCCGGCCACGCCGCGCACGTCGGCCTGTCCGCCCAGCTTGCCCTCCGTTCCCACCTCGCGCGCCACGCGGGTCACCTCGGACGCGAAGGAGCTGAGCTGATCCACCATGGTGTTGATGGTGCTTTTCAGCTCCAGAATCTCGCCGCGCGCATCCACGGTGATCTTGGTGGTGAGATCGCCCTTCGCCACGGCGGTCGTCACTTCAGCGATATTGCGAACCTGACCGGTCAGATTCGCGGCCATGAGGTTCACGCTGTCGGTGAGGTCCTTCCAGGTTCCGGCCACGCCGGGCACGTTGGCCTGACCGCCCAGCTTGCCCTCGGTCCCAACCTCGCGCGCCACGCGCGTCACTTCGGACGCGAACGCGTTCAGCTGGTCCACCATCACGTTGATGGTGTCCTTGAGCTCCAGAATCTCCCCGCGAACGTCCACGGTGATCTTGCGCGACAGGTCGCCCTTGGCAACAGCCGTGGTTACATCGGCGATGTTGCGAACCTGGTTGGTCAGGTTCGATGCCATGGAGTTGACCGACTCCGTTAAATCGCGCCACACCCCGGCCACGCCCTTGACATCGGCCTGGCCGCCCAGCTTGCCTTCGGTGCCGACCTCGCGCGCGACGCGCGTGACTTCGGAGGCGAACGAATTCAGCTGGTCCACCATGGTGTTGATGGTGTTCTTCAACTCCAGAATTTCGCCGCGCGCCGTGACCGTGATCTTGGTCGACAGATCGCCCTTCGCCACCGCGGTCGCGACGTCCGCAATGTTGCGCACCTGATTCGTCAGGTTGCCGGCCATGCTGTTGACCGAATCGGTGAGGTCCTTCCACGTGCCTGCGACACCGGGCACATTGGCCTGCCCACCCAGCTTGCCCTCGGTACCCACTTCCTTGGCGACGCGCGTCACTTCAGCCGCGAAGGAGCTGAGCTGATCCACCATGGTGTTGATGGTGTTCTTCAGCTCCAGAATTTCGCCGCGCACTTCGACCGTGATCTTGCGTGAGAGATCGCCCTTGGCGACAGCGGTGGTCACGTCGGCAATGTTGCGGACCTGAGCGGTCAGGTTGCCGGTCATGCGGTTCACGGAATCGGTGAGGTCCTTCCACACGCCCGCTACGCCGCGCACTTCCGCCTCGCCGCCCAGCTTGCCTTCGGAGCCGACCTCGCGCGCCACACGCGTCACCTCGCTGGCGAACGCGTTCAGCTGGTCGACCATCGTATTAATAACGTCTTTGATCTGAAGAATCTCGCCGCGCACGTCGACGGTGATCTTCTGCGTCAGGTCGCCGCTGGCGATGGCCGTGGCTACCTTGGACATGTCGCGCAGCTGCACGGTGAGGTTCGAAGCCATCAGGTTCACGGAATCCGTGAGGTCCTTCCAGACGCCGGCCACGCCCTTCACTTCCGCCTGACCGCCCAGCTTGCCTTCCGTTCCCACCTCGCGCGCCACGCGCGTGACTTCGCTGGCGAACGCGTTGAGCTGGTCCACCATGATGTTGATGGTGTTCTTCAGCTCCAGAATCTCGCCCTGCACGTTTACCGTGATCTTGCGCGAGAGATCGCCGTTGGCGATCGCCGTGGCCACCTCGGCGATGTTGCGCACCTGCGCGGTGAGGTTGCCGGCCATGGAATTTACGCTGTCCGTGAGATCTTTCCACACGCCGGCGACGGCCTTCACGTCCGCCTGACCGCCCAGCTTGCCTTCCGTGCCGACTTCCTTCGCCACGCGGGTGACCTCGTTGGCGAAGCTGTTCAGCTGGTCCACCATCGTGTTCACGACGCGCGCCGTGTGCAGGAACTCGCCTTTGAGCGCGCGGCCATCCACTTCGAGGGCCATGGTCTGCGACAGGTCGCCTTTTGCCACGGCGCCGATTACGCGCGCCACCTCGGTGGAGGGGCGGACCAGGTCGCCGATCAACTCGTTCACCGAGTCAACGCAGGCGGCCCAGTCGCCGGTAGCCGCGCCCAGGGAGGCCCGCTGGGAGATGCGGCCTTCCTTGCCGACCGAGTTGCTGATGCGCGCAAATTCATCGCGCATCCGTTCGTTCATTTCAAAAATGGTGTTGAGCGTGTCCGCTATTTTGCCGGTCACGCCGGTTTGATCCACGGGCAGGCGAACGGAAAAATCGCCTTTCTGGAACGTGATCAGGACCCGGAGCAAACTCCGGTTGTCGAGTTCTTCCGTGGACCGTCTGCGGATAGAGCTAGTCGGTGCGGCCATGAATTCCCCCAGCTTCGATAAACGCGGCCTGAGCGTAAACCAGTTTACACAACTCCTCCCGGACCTGACGGGAGGTCTGATTTGGGCCGAGGCTCATTGTGGACGCCAGCGAAGTTAGAATGTGTCAGAAATTTCCAGTAAGCTGGATCCATGACCCGCCTGCTCCTCACGCTTTTCGTGGCAGCTCTTATCACGCGATCACAAAGCTTCGAGGCGAAGACGAGGGTGGGTCAGCCAATGCCCTCGTTTACCATCACCGACCTCAGCGGTAACCAGTTCGACATGGCGGCGCAGAAGGGCAACGTCGTTTTGGTGAACTTCTGGGCTACGTGGTGCGGCCCCTGTCGCGCCGAAATGCCCCACCTCGAAAAGGAGGTCTGGCAGGCCAATAAGTCGGGACATTTTGCCATGATCGGCATTTCCCGCGAGGAACAGCAGGGTACCGTCGTCAAATTTCTGACGAAGGAACACGTCACCTACCGCATTGCCGCCGATCCCGACCGCCGCGTTTACCGTATGTTCGCCGACGCTGGCATACCGCGCAACTATGTTGTAGCGCCGAACGGCAAAATCGTGTTCCAGTCCGTTGGCTTCGAACCGAACGACTTCGAGAAGATGAAAAAAGTGATCGCGCGCGAGCTGGCCGGCGCCCGGTAATCACTGACCCCCGAAGCTCAGAAGATCAGCTTCAGGGCGAACTGAATCAGCCGCGGGTCGCGCGCGCGGAGCACTTTGCCGAACGTGCCGCCGTCCTGCGGATAACCGTCGGAGATGTTCCCATCCACGCTGGTGAACTGGGCGTGATTAAAGATGTTAAAGAATTCCGCCCGGAACTCCATTTTCCAGCGCTCGGTGAAGTTCGTGTCCTTGAGCATGCTGAAGTCGAGGTTATTAATGCCCGGGCCGCAGCAAACCGTCCGCGGGGAGTTGCCAAAGACTCCGAGCTGCGATGGCTGCACGAATGACGAGGGATCGAACGCGAGGTTCAGGGGATTGCGCGGGTCCAGCTTGTGCAGCGGAGCGATGCGATTCGGTTCGCCCGCCGACTGGAAGAAGTAGCTGGTCTGCAGCTCCAGATCGTCGGAAGACGTGATCGGGATTGGGAACCCTGTCTGGAACGTCAGAATGCCGGACGTTTCCCAGCCGTTCAGAAGCTTGTCGGCAAAGCCGTGCAGACCCATCTTCGGGAACTGATAGAAGTAACTGAAGACGAACCGCTGCCGGGCATCGAAGTAAGACAATGATCGGCTCAGGCGGTAATTCAGCGGATTCAGCTCGTTCTCGAAGCTGGATGCGTTGTCGATCGACTTACTCCATGTGTATGCGCCCTGGAATTGCAGGCCCTTCGAAAAGCGCTTCTCCGCGCTCACCTGAAGCGAATTGTAGTTCGAGTTGGCGATGGTGTCCTCCGCAAAGATATTCGAGAACACCGGCACGCCGTCAGGCGGGCATCCGACGCCCGTCATCGGATTGCACAGCGGCGATGAATATTTCCGGATGCCGACCAGGGTAATCGGGTTCGGATTCGGCCCGGTTACCGTCGGCTGAGGTCCGTATGGCATGTGCAGGGTAAAGCCCGGGGGAATCTCGCCGGCGGCGATGGTGTAGGCGCCATCGGAGCTGTACGGTCCACACGCCAGACTCGGGTCGTTCGCCGCGTTCGATATTGCCAGCAGATCCAGGCAGGTCTGCGAATTCCCGTAATTCAGATCGTGCGAGGCAAGAAGGCGGTGGCCCTGCGAGCCGACGTAGCCGGCCTGCAACAGGATATTGCCGCGAAGCTGGCGTTGAATGGTGAAGTTATACTGTTCCGAATACTGAGTCCGCAGGTTGGGCTGGAACTGCCCGAACAGCAGAATGGGACGGAACATCGACCAGTCGATTGGCGTTCCCGGCCGGGGACTGAGAATGCCATGAAACGGGTTGGGATTGATGGTGCCGTCCTGGCCCTCGAACGGGGTGTTGAACAGCGGGTTTGAGAAGGAGGAACTTCCGCCGAACGGCGGTTCGGCGCTGAACTGCTCCAGCACGAGTTGCTCCACCGGGTTATAAAACATGCCCCAGCCCATGCGGATACTCGTGGTCCCCGGGCCGCCGAGCAGCGTATGCCAGAAACTACTGTCCGCCGACGGGCTCCAGGCGAGGCCAATACGCGGCGCGAACGCCTTGTAGTAAGTATTGGTAAGTGACCCTGGGACGCCGCGATCCCCGGGGAAGACGAGGCCGAGAGGATTCACGGACTCGCCCGCGCTCCCCGGGCTGCAATCCGTCGTTCCGAAGGTCGCCGCCAAAGGGTTATCGGCGCCGAACTGGCAGGGATAGATCGTCGTCTCCTGGCCGGGATGGTAGGTCTGTACCTTCTTTCCGGCGTCCGTGAGTGGAGTATCGAGCTCCCAGCGAAGTCCGTAATTGAGCGTCAGGCTGGGGCGGATCTTCCAGCTGTCCTGTGCGTATAAAGAAAGCTGGGTGCTGCGAACACGCTCGATTTGCGCCGAGCCCTGCGAGAAACTGCTCGGGAGCCCCAGCAGATAATTGCCGAACTGATCGCTCGCCCCGAGGTCGTTCGTCCCGCCACCATCATAGGAAAACGCGCCATTGACGTTGTAATAAAGCGTCTGATCGAAGCGCATTCGCCGCACGTCAGCGCCGAACTTCAGGCTGTGATTGCCCGCAACCTTGCTCAGGTTGTCCGAAAACATGAACGTGTTCCCCACCTGAGGCAGCTCGCCTTCTGAGCTGTTGCCGATCGTAAAGCCGCCCGGCACGGAGATAAACGGTACGCCTTCGTGCGCGGCGCCAAGCTCGGGATGAATGCCAAGGTCTGGATTGGCGGGATCCGCAAAGCAGTTCGCGGCGGGAACGGTCGCGCACGAGGACTGAACCAGGTTCGTCCGCTGCGGGTGGTTATAGGCCAGCTGCCCTTCGCGGAAGTAAGTCGCGTGCGCTTCGTTCACCATGCTCGGGCTGACGGTCCAGTTTTCTGAAAGGTTGTACTGCTGATAGCGAATGTTATAGTCCGATCCGAAGCCGGGAACGTCCGCGCCGGCGGCCTGGAAACGCGCGAACGGCTGCTGCACGGCGCTGTCGTTGAAGTACGCGTAGGCGCTGAGCTGATTGTTGGAATTGAACCAATGGTCGCCGCGCGCGGTCCACTGGACGGCGTTTTCGCCCTGTACGGGCACGGTCTGCAGCACGTTGTCGCCGATATTCGGCAGCGGGACGAAGCGGTTCAGCAGATCGAGAGCGGTTGGATCAAAACACGAAACGGGAATTTTGTTGCCTGGGAAAATGGCCGACCATGCGGTCCCCGCGGCCAGTGGCGATCCGCCCTCCGCTGCAATTGCCGACGAGCACCCCGGCCGAGCGCTCATGACCTGCGCGAGATTGTCGTCCGTCAGCGTACCGGTGAAGGTCTGGCCCGCCGAGAAATCGCCCGCGCGCTCGGCGACAGTGGGCACGGTCACCAGATCCGAAGAAATACCTTGCCGGATCTGCCGGCCTTCGGCGCTGACGAAGAAGAAGGTCTTATCTTTCCGGATCGGCCCGCCGAAGGTGCCGCCGTACTGGTTCTGATTGAACTTCGGGGTTTCGGTGTCGAAGAACCCACGGGCGTCCAGAGCGCGGTTGCGGAAAAACTCGTACAAATCGCCGTGGAACTCGTTCGTTCCACCCTTGGTAACCACGTTCACCACCGATCCCGAGTTCCGGCCATACTCCGCGTTGAAAGTGTTTGTCAGCACCCGAAACTCCTCGATCGTGTCCGGCGATGGCTGGATGGCGGCCGAGTTGAGAAACTGATCGTTCGCGTCGCCGCCATTAACATTGAAGTTATTGGCGCGGCCACGGCCTCCGTTAACCGACACGGCCCCCGCCGCCTCGCTCCCCGCGAACAGGTCGTAACCCTGCTGCGACTGGACGCCCGGTTGTAACTGGAGTAGCTGGTATGTGTCCCGTGTATTCAGCGGCAGGTTAACGACGGCCGTGGCTTCCATCACCGCGCCGAGCTGAGTGCTCGTAGTCTCGACCAGCGGCGCCTGCGCTTCCGCCGTGATTACCTGGGTCGCCATGCCGATCTGAAGCGAGGCATTCACCAGTGCCACGTGCCCGATGTCCACGATTACGGGGTGCTGCACGAAGGTCATGAAACCGGGAGCGCTGACCTGAACCTTGTAAGTGCCGACGGGCACAGACGGTATCGTGTACTGGCCTTCCCTGTCGCTGGTTGCTCGGCGTTCCGTGCCTCCGGCATCGCTGGTAGCAAGCACCTGCGCGCCTGGAATGACCGCGCCTGACGGATCCTGAATCGAGCCCCGAATGTCACCGGTAGTCTGCGCGACCGCCAGCGAACCCGCTATGCACGAAAACGCAAAGAAGCCCGCCAGCAACTTCTGCCTGCGTGATTTCACCGGACACCCCCTGTCGGAATGTGAGCTGGCACATCAGCGAGAAGCGAACCTGGCTGTTCCGCAGCCTGCCGGAAGACGGATCCGAAGGCGGACGCTCTGCCGCGTTACACTAACCTTCCCCTGCAACCTGAAAGGTTTCAGAAATTATAGGCACGCGCATCGCGGCGAAGCAAGGATTTCTTCACGAAGAAGCTTCGCCGTCGGGGCCAGTGTGGCGTGGCTTTCCCTTCCTGAGGCCACTGTCGAAAACGCCTTGCATCCGCCAGGGGCCGCCGCTATAATTTCTGGAACGTTGCACATTGCAGCAGCGTGGCTCCGTGCCGCCGTCCCTGCCGCCGTGATCTGCCCGGAGCCGGCCCATTTCCAAAGGACACCCATGTACGCCGCACTCGAAAAAGAGCTGGAGACTTACCAGAAGCGCACGCCGAAGTCGCGCGAGGCGCACGAGAGGGCCGTGCGCCGTGTGCCGCTCGGCGTGGGGAGTAACTACCGGTACTATCCTCCTTACCCGTTGTTCGTCCGTGACGGCAAGGGGAGCCGCATTCACGACCTGGACGGGAATGAGTATCTGGATCACAACCTCTGCTACGGTGCGCTCCTCGCCGGTCACTGCCATCCCGCGGTGATGAAAGCCGTGGAGCAGCGGCTGTCGGTCGGCACGCTGTTCGGCATGCCCCACGGTATGGAGCTGGAGCTGGCCGACGTCATTTGCGAGCGCTTCCCGGTAGAGATGGTGCGCTTCGGCAACAGCGGATCGGAAGTAACCATGCACTCCCTCCGCCTGGCGCGCGCGGTTACGGGTCGCAGCAAAATTGTCAAGATGGAGGGCGGCTACCACGGCGGTCATGACGCCATTTCCGTAAGCGTCAAGCCGAAGGAAGGACAGTTCGGCGATCCGGACAGGCCCACGCCCGTGGTCTCCAGTGCGGGCGTGCTGAGGGGAACGTCCGATGCAACGCTGGTCGCGCCGTTCAATAACCTGCCCGCCCTGGAGCGGCTCTTTCAGGAGAATCGCACTGAGATCGCGGCCGTTATCCTCGAGCCGATCATGATGAACATCGCGTTCTGCATGCCCGACGAAGGCTATCTTCAGGGCGTGCGCGACATCACGAAGCGATACGGGGCCATGTTCATCATGGACGAAGTGAAGACCGGCGGAAAGCTGGCTTACGGCGGCGCCTGCGAGTACTTCGACGTAAAGCCGGACATCGTTTGCCTGGGTAAATCAATTGGGGGCGGCTTCTCTTTGGCTGCCTTCGCCGCCAGCCGTGAAGTGATGGACGTGATCGCGACACAGAAGATGTTCCATGCGGGGACTTACAACACCAATCCGGTGGTCATGGCCGCCGGCCTCGCCAGCTTTCGCGAGGTGCTCACGCGCGACGCTTTCGAGCACGTTGGCCGGCTGAACCGTAAGCTCGTAGACGGCTATAACGACACTATTAAGAAGAATGGCCTGATCGCGTATTGCGACGGCGCCGGCGCGAACGGCGCGCTCATGTTCTATCCGCGTCGCGTGCGCAATTATCGCGACTGGTATCACGTGGACGAAGATCTGTGGACGCATTACTGGTTTGCGATGGTGAATCGCGGAATCCTGTCGCAGCCGTATTGGTGGGATGAGCAGTGGACCGTCTCCGTCCAGCACACCGAGAAAGACATTGACGAGCACCTGCAGGTGTTTGCCGCAGTGGCGCCCGCGCTCGCCGCCGCGCAGGAGGAACGGATGACCGTCGGCCCGATCGGGACGCATGCCTCGTGAATGAAGGGCGCGGCCCCACGCTGACGCGAGCGCTGGGCGTCTGGGATTTGACGCTGCTCAGCGTGGTCGCCGTGGCGAACCTGAACGTGGTCCCGGTGATCGCCGGCGCGGGGCCGACCACGATGTGGCTGTGGATTGCCGCCCTGCTGCTGTTCTTTCTGCCGCAGGGAATCGGCGTCATCGAGCTGTCCCACCGCATGCCCGCCGAAGGCGGACTCTATGTCTGGACGCGCGAGACATTCGGCGATCTGCACGGGTTCCTGTGCGGCTGGTGTTACTGGACGACCAATATGTTTTTTATCCCCACGCTGTTGTTCTATTTGGTGGGCATCGTTACCTACATCGCCGGTTTCGGCAATAATCCGCTCTTGTTTGCGTGCCTGACCATCGGCTTGCTCTGGCTCACCGCCCTGGCGAACATACGCGGCGCGGGCGTCGGTAAGTGGGTGAATAACATCGGCGGCATTGGCACGTCCGTCGCGGCGGTAATCCTGATTCTGCTGGGCATCGCCAGCGTGGTTCGCTTCGGCGTGAGCCTTAGCGCGAGCAGCTTCGCCCCGCGGCGCATGGACTGGAGCATCATCTCCTCATTTGGCCTGATCTGCTTCGGACTCGTCGGTCTGGAACTTGGCCCGGTGATGGGCGGCGAGATCCGCGACCCGCAGCGGACCGTTCCGCGCGGCGTGTTCTACGGCGGTGTTTTCTCGGGCGTGCAGTATATCGGGGCGACGCTGGCCATCCTCCTGGCTGTGCCCGAGCAGGACGTGCGGGCCCTCCAGGGAGTGCTGCAGGGCGTCGATAAGATGGCGGCCCGGCTGGGATTCGGGTGGCTGCTGCTGCCCCTTGCCGGGCTTCTGGCGATTTCGGTCGTGGGATCGACCTCCGCGTGGCTGAGCGGGTCGGGGCGCATTCTCTTTGTCTCCGGACTCGATCGCTACCTGCCCGAGGTCTTCGGGCGCATTCACCCGAAACATCACACGCCGCACGTGGCGCTCATTGGGATCGCGGCGCTGTCGTCCGTCCTCATCCTCGTGAGCTTCATGGGTCAGAGCTCGGTACATGAGGCCTATGTGACGCTGCTGGACCTCGCCGTCGTGCTCCAGATGTTCTCTTATCTTTATCTGTACGCCTCGCTCGCTCGCGTCGCCTTCGGGCCGTCTGGGAAAGCGAGCATCCGCTTCGCGGCTGTGAGCGGTCTTCTGACCACGCTCATTGGCACGGTGGTCGCATTCGTCCCCTCGCGCCAGGTGGATTCTGTGTGGCGCTTCGAGCTGAAAATGTTCATCACCTGCGCGCTGTTCATGGCCGTGGCGGCAGGCCTGTTTGCGTACTACTCGCATCGCCGCCCGCGCGTCGCAGCAGCAGCCGTGGAGGCTTGAAATGCGTGTTTTGTGGAGCAGGCCTTTGGCCTGCACGAACATGAAGAAGTAATGGCAATTGCAACCATCAATCCCGCAACCGGCGAAACGCTGAAAACCTTCGACCCGCACACGGATGCCGAAGTAGAGCAGAAGCTCGCCCTCGCTGCGCGCACATTCACCGAGTACCGCCGCACGCCCTTCGGCGCCCGCGCCGCGAACCTGCTTCGCGCCGCTCAAATCCTGGAGCAGGAGAGCGAACGCTTCGGTCGAATCATGACCCTGGAGATGGGGAAGACGCTCGCCTCCGCCATCGCCGAAGCGCGGAAATGCGCGCTGGCCTGCCGCTATTACGCGGAGAACGGCGAGCGCCTTCTGGCCGACGAAGTCATCGCCACCAACGCGACCCGGAGCTTCATCCGATATCAGCCGCTGGGGCCCGTGCTCGCCGTAATGCCCTGGAACTTCCCGTTCTGGCAGGTTTTTCGCTTCGCCGCTCCCGCCCTGATGGCGGGCAATGTCGGACTGCTGAAGCACTCGTCGAACGTGCCGCAATGCGCGCTGGCCATCGAGGAAATTCTGCATCGCGCCGGTTTCCCCGAGGGCGCGTTCCAGACACTGCTCATTGAGTCGCGCCGAGTCGATGCGCTGCTGGCCGACGAGAGAATCGCGGCGGCGACACTCACCGGCAGTGAGCCGGCCGGTCGCGCGGTGGCCGGGCGAGCCGGCTGCCAGATCAAGAAAACGGTTCTGGAACTCGGCGGCAGCGACCCATTCATCGTGATGCCCAGCACGGATCTGAACTCGACCGTGGAGGCCGCCGTATCCGCGCGAACCATCAACAACGGCCAGTCGTGCATTGCCGCCAAGCGATTCATCGTCGCGGGCGCCATCTACTCGGACTTCGAGAAGCGCTTCGTCGAGCGCATGGAAGCACTGCGCGTCGGTGATCCAATGAAACCCGAAACCGAGATCGGACCGCTCGCCACCCCGAAAATCCGCGAAGATCTGCATGAGCAGGTTACCCGGGCGCAGCGCGAGGGCGCACGCCTGCTGACCGGCGGCCGCATTATCGACGGTCCCGGGAACTACTACGCTCCCACGGTTCTGGCGGACATCGCGCGCGATTCGTCGGTCTATCGCGAAGAGCTGTTCGGTCCCGTGGCCATGCTTTTCCGTGCGCGTGATGCCGCGCATGCAGTCGAAATTGCCAACGATTCGCCCTTCGGCCTCGGCTCCAGCGTGTGGACCCAGGATGCCGCTGAAACCGAGCAGTTCATCGACGGCATCGAAGCGGGCCAGGTCTTCGTCAACGGTCAGGTCGCCTCCGACCCCCGCCTGCCATTCGGCGGGG
>Ga0209810_1003800_pt1 | contig 15341 bp, 12 predicted proteins | sample Coa_R1_7_FD_187159 | JGI IMG/M metagenome (GOLD analysis project Ga0209810, IMG submission 187159) | Surface soil microbial communities from Centralia Pennsylvania, which are recovering from an underground coalmine fire - Coalmine... | ecosystem: Environmental > Terrestrial > Soil > Unclassified...
CGAGGTCGCCGAAGCGATGGCGAAGGAGATCGAGCGCAAGATGCGCGAGGCCGCCGCGAACCTCGAGTTCGAGAAGGCCGCCGCGCTGCGCGACGAGCTCGTCGGCCTGCGCAAGGTGATCGGCGGTAACGAGAGCGTGCTGTTCCAGGGCAAGGCGCCGAAGATCTTCCAGCACGCGCTCAAGGAGCTCATCGGGACGTAGGCCCGCCCGCGGTCGTCAGCCGCTCGACGCCGTCGGCGGTGCGACCCGGGCGACGCTCCACTCGGCCCATTCCGCCATCGCGCGTTCGTAGCGAATTCCGGACTCCAGCGAGATGCGGCTCCAGCGCGTCGGGCCGTCGGCGCAGTCGCCGATCGCCTGCGCGAGGGCCTCGTACGCCGCGAGCTTCTCGCGGTGAAGCGCGGCCTGCCGCCGCAGATAGCCGGCGGACTCCTCGGGCGGCACCATCCAGAGGAAGAAGACGCGGAGCAGCGCCTCGCTCCGGACCGCCTGCGGCTGCGGCGGCTCGGCGAGCCAGCGCCGGAGCTCGTCGCGGCCGGCGGCGGTCGCTTCGTAGCGCTTGCTGCCGCGCGGGCCGCTTTCCGTGTGCCGGATGAAGCCGGCCGCCTCGAGCTTGGCCAACTCCGGATAGATCTGGCTGTGGCTGGCGGTCCACACGTTGGCCAGGCTGACGTCGAACGCCCGGGTCAGCTCGTAGCCGGTCATCTCGCCGGTGCTCAGCATCCCGAGCAGGGCATGGGCGAGAACGGATAATCTCGTCATGTCGGTATTGACATGTCGTATTTTACATGTAAACTGCGATACATGAACGCCACGCTACACGAACAGCCGGCCGCGCGCAACGCCTTCGCGGCCTATCGGACGCCGCTGCCGCGCGAGAGCGAGGCGTTCGACCTTCCCGTCACGGGTGCGATCCCGCGCGAGCTCACCGGCTGGTTCGTCCGGAACGGACCGAACCCGCGGCCCGGCCGGCAGGCGCATCCGTTCATGGAGGACGGGATGCTGCACGGGCTGCGGCTCGAGGACGGCGCGGCACGCTGGTATCGTAGCCGCTGGGTCCGCACGAAGTCGTTCACGACCGGCGCGCCCTACGTGAACTGGCTCGGCAAGGTCGACCTCGCCGTCGGCACGGCGAACACGAACGCGATCGCGCACGCCGGGAAGCTTCTCGCGCTCGTCGAGTCCTCGTTCCCGTACGAGGTCACGCCGGAGCTCGACACGGTCGGCCCGCACGACTTCAACCGCCGTCTCAAGACGCCGTTCACCGCGCACCCGAAGCGCTGTCCGCGCACCGGCGAGCTGCACGCGTACGGGATGAGCTACCTCGCCGGCGGGCTGACGTACCACCGCATCGACGTGCGGGGCGCGCTGGTCGAGAGCCGTGCGATCCCGGTGCCCGGCGTGACGATGATGCACGACTTCGCGCTCACCGAGCGTCACGTCGTGTTCATGGACCTTCCGGTCGTCTTCGACCTCACGCGAGCGAAGGCGGGCGAGATGCCGTTCGCGTGGAGCGACGGCTACGGCGCACGGCTCGGCGTCATGCGCCGTGACGATCCGAAGGCGCCGGTGCGCTGGATCGAGATCGAGCCGTGCTACGTCTTCCACGTGATGAACGCGTACGACGACGGGCAGACGATCGTCGTCGACGTCGTGCGCTATCCCGAGCTCTGGCGCGACGACAACCGCTCGTTCGAGCGTGCGACGCTTCACCGCTGGACGATCGACACGGCGGCCGGGTCGGTGCGCGAGACGGCGCTCGACGACGCGCCGATCGAGTTCCCGCGGGTGAACGAAGGTCTGCTGGGCAGCGCGTACCGGATCGGCTACGCCGCCCAGTCGCATGACGAGGGCCGAGCGGGGATCGTGCGGTACGATCTGACGACCGGTGCGTCGACCCGGCACGATTTCGGTGCGGGCCGGTTCAGCGGGGAGCCGGTGTTCGTCCCCGCGGCCGGCGGGCGCGACGAAGACGACGGCTGGCTCATGGCGTTCGTCTACGACGCGGCGCGCGACGCGAGCGACTTCGTCATCCTCGACGCGCGCGACGTGAGCGCGGCGCCGGTCGCGTCGATCGCGCTTCCGAACCGCGTGCCGTTCGGCTTCCACGGCAATTGGGTGGACGACGGCGAGCTCCGCTGAACGGCGCCGCCGCGCCGGCCCGGCGCCACGCGGAATACCGGGCGATTCATCAGCGTGAGCCGGCGTCGCGCCCCGACAGCACGAAGCCGGTGAGCTGCGTGCGGGACGAGATGCCCAGCTTGCGATAGATCGAGGTCAGGTACTTCTCGACCGCCTTGAGCGAGACGCACAGCACCTCGGCGGCTTCGCGATTGTTCTTCCCGTCGGCGACGAGGCGCGCGAGCGCGCGCTCCTGCGGGCTGAGCACCGCGACCGCGCCGCGTTCGACGTCCCGTTCGAGCCGCCGCACGTCGGCCGCCGCACCGATCCGGCGGTAGATCGCGAGCGCGCTCGCGGCGTCGTCCGCGAGCTCGAGCGCGAGCGCTTCGCGCATCGGCCAACCGAGCGCGCCGAAGCGGCGGGCGGCCTCGCGGGCGCAAGAGATGCGGGCGGGCTCACCGTCCGCGCCGGCGATCGCGTCGAGCATGCACAGCGTCGCGCCGCCGGGCGGCGTCGCGGCGGTCGGGTCGCCCGCCACGAGCGCGCGCAGCGCCGAAACCGAGGACGGAACGAGCCGTGCCGCTTCGACGATCTCCCAGAACAACGGATACGGCGCGGCGATCGCGGCGGTGAAGCGGTGGGCGAGCTCGAGCGCTTCGGAGGGCCGGTTCAGCCGCGCGAGCGCGGCCGCGAACACGATCGTCAGCTGGAGCGCCATGGTCGCGTGCCCGCCGCGCTCGGCGCGGCCGAGCAGACCGAGGTCGATCGACGCCGCGAGCAGCGCATCGTCGCCGCTCGCGAGCGCGACGCGGATCGCGGCGACGATCCGCTCGTGATCGTGCATCAGCTCGGCGGCGGCGGGGATCGCGTCGAGCCGCGCGCGCGCGGCGCGCAGGTTGCCGGCGCGCTCGTCGATCTGGACGAGCAGCGCCTCCATGTACGCAGCGTCGGAGCGTATCCGCTGCGCCAGGTCGAGCCCCGCCGCCGCGTGGCGCCGCGCCTCGTCGAGGAGGCACAAGGCCAGCGCTTCGTTCGCGAAGCACGCATGCGCGTAGCGAACCTCGTTCGGCGGGTCGCCGCGGAGCCTGAGGCAGTCGAACACCGCCGCCATCGCGGCGCGGCGCGCGTCCAACTCGCCGTGCAGCGCGTGCAGCTGCGCGCGCGCGACGCCGTACTCGAACGCGTCGCGCGAGGCGGGGTCGAGCGGGTGCCGGCCGACCTCTTCGCACAGCGCGCTCGCCGCGGCGACGTCGCGCTTCGCCGCGCACAGCATCAGCCTGCGGATGCGCGCGTGCTGCTGGAGCTCGACCGATCCGGAGCGCGCGGCGAGCGCCGACGCGTTCTCGAACTGCGCGAGCGCGTCGGTTTCACGGCCGTCGTTGTACAGCGTCGCGGCGAGGTAGGTGCTGGTGCGGACCGCGGCGGCGACGTCGCCCGACGCGACCAGCGCCGCGATCGCACGCGCGTAGAGCGGGGCGGCGCGATTCGGCTCGTTCAGGCGGTTCAGCGCGACGGACGCCCGCCACAGGACGCGCCCGACGTCCGGCGTGCTGTCGCCGTACGCCGCCGCGGCGCGCTCGAACCACGTGACGGCGTCCTCGTAGGCGAACGTCGCCATCGAACGCTCGCCGGCGCGCTCGCAATACGACGCGGCGCGCGCGGGGAGCCCCGCCTCCCGGAAGCTGTGCGCGAGCAGCTCGACGTACGGCTCGCGATCGGGCAGCGCCTCCACCGCCTCGGCGATGCGCACGTGAAACGCGTGCGCGTCGGCCGGAACCAGGTCGCCGTAGACGACGTCGCGCGCCAGCGCATGCCGGAACTCGTACGCCAGCGGGTCGGCGGTGGGCTCGACGAGCTGCAGCTCGATGAGGCGCCCGAGCGCCGCCACGATCGCGTCGCGCTCGAGCCCGAAGACGTCGGCGACCACGTCGATGCGAAAGCGCTCGCCGAACGCCGACGCCGCCGAGAGGATCGCGCGATCGCGCTCGGTGCAGCGGCCGAGCCGTTCGCGAATGACGCCTTGGAGCGACAGCGGCACGGCGTGCGGAGGCGGCTCGCGGCCGGTCCGGCGTGCGTCGACGGCGTGCCGCAGCAGCTCTTCGGCGAAGAGCGGATTTCCGGCGGAGCGGCGGCGCACGTCCGCCAACGCCTCGTCCGGGAGCGGCGCGCCGAGCGCCGCGAGCGCGTCGTTCGCCAGCTCGCCGACGTCGCGCGCGGCGAGCGGCTCGAGCCGGATCAGCGTGCTTTCGCGCACGAGCTCGGCGAGCGCCGAGAACAGCGGGCCGGTTCGCGGGACGTCGGCGTCGCGGCACGTCGCGACGAGCAGCAGGCGGCGGTTCGCGGACCAGCGTGCGAGCGTGCTGAGCAGGTGCACGAGCTCCGGCTGCGCCCAATGGAGATCTTCGACGACGATCGTCGTGAGCCGGCGCGCGGCCGCGCGCTCGAAGACCCCGAGGATCGCGTCCACGTGCGCCTCTCGCGACTCCGCGACGCCGGCGGCGCGCGCCGCGCCGTCGAGTCGCGCGAGGATCTCGGCGAGCGGCTCGAATGCGTTCTGCCCGAACGCGCGGCACTGCGCGACGACGGCCGGCGAGCGCGTGCAGTGCCGCGCATGGAACTCGCGCACGAGCCGCGACTTGCCGATCCCCGGTTCGCCGGTGACGACGACGGCGCCGCCGTGCGAGCCGCCCGCCGCGCGCCGGGCCGCGGCGAGGTGGTCGAGCTCCGCCGCGCGGCCGACGAGCGTGCGGCACAGGACGCGCTGCGAGATCACGTCACGTGACGGGCCGCGGAAACCGTAGGGTTTCCTCGACTACGCGCGGCGCCGGCGTGCGCGTATCGTCGGCCACAGGCCACCCTTTCGTCGGAGGAATGACCATGCAGCGTTCGTTGGGACGGAATGCCGTCCTGTTCTTGAGCGCATCCGCCGCGCTCGCGGCCTGCGGCCCCGGACAAAGCGCCGTACCGCGCCCGTTCACCCCGGTCGTCGCATCGACGCCGTCGACGGTGCCGTCGGCGAGCCCGACGCCGACCGCGCATCCGACCGCGACCGCGACGCCGAGCGCCGCCCCCACCGCCACGCCCGCGCCGACCGCGAAGCCGACGTCCACGCCGGCGCCGACGTCCGCGCCGACTGCGACGCCCGCCCCGACCGCGACGCCGACGTCGCAGCCGACGGCGAACCCCGTGCCGACCGCGACGCCGAGGCCGACCGCGACGCCGAGCGCGACGCCCGCGCCGACCGCGACGCCCGCGCCCACCGCGACACCGAAGCCGACCGCGACACCGGCGCCGACCGCGACGCCGACCCCGAGCGCCGGAAAGAGCATCGCGGAGTTCAGCTCGCCGGACGGCGCGGCCGCGCAGCCGGTCGGGATCGTCACCGGGCCCGACGGGAACATCTGGTTCGTCGAACGCGGTCCCGACCACATCGTGCAGCTCACGCCGTCCGGGAGCTTCCGCGTGCAGAGCCTGATCAGCGGCCATCCGCAGCCGACGGAGCTGCGCGTCGGGCCCGATCAGCGGCTGTGGTGGACGAACGAAGCCGGGCCGGGGATCGCCGCCATGCAGGACGACTTCACGCATTACGTCTTCGCGAACTACGGCAGCGGCGAGCCCGAAGGGATCACCGGCGGTCCCGACGGCAACGTCTGGTTCACCGACGCGACCAACGAACAGATCGCGTTCGTCTCGCCCTCGTCGCCGGCGACGCCGACGCGCTACCCGATCGGCAGCAGCGTCGGGCCGACCGATATCGTGACGGGGCCGGACGGCGCGCTGTGGTTCACCGAATCGGCGGGCGGGATCGGCCGCGTGACGACGTCCGGAACGTTCGCGCAGTACGCGATCCCGACCGTCGCCACGTCGACGGACCAGATCGTCCGCGGTCCCGACGGCGCGCTGTGGTTCACCGAGCGTGCCGGCGACAAGATCGGCCGGATCACGACGGCGGGCGCGGTCACCGAGTACGCCGTCCCGACCGCCAAGGCGCAGCCGCTCGGCATCGCGCTCGGCACCGACGGCGCGCTGTGGTTCACCGAGTACGCCGCGGACAAGATCGGACGCATCACGACCGCCGGGAAGATCTCCGAGTACGCGGTGCCGACCGCGAACGCGAACCCGGCCTTCATCTGCGCAGGTCCCGACGGCGCGATGTGGTTCACCGAGCTGAACGCCGGAAAGATCGGCCGCGTCCCGCTCGGGATCGCTACGAGCGCGCTGCACCGGACGCCGCGATAAGACGCGACGGGCCGGCGCGCGGGGTGCCCGCGCCGGCCGTACGTCGCGGCGTTGGGACCGACGGGGTGCGGCGACGGAGACGCCGCCGCACCCCCCACGCCCGGCAATAGACGTCGCCGCACGTCCGTGCTACAATGTAGCACGGGCGGCGAGCGTCTACCGGATTTGCGCTTCAGCGCGTATTTCGACGACCAGAATCACCGGCACAACGTCGACGAAAGCGACGTGCTCGACGCGGTCGTCGGCCGGCGGGTTCTCGTTTCGGCCGCATACGTGCGCGCCGGAAAAACGCGACGAATGATCCTCGCGAAAGGAAACGGACCGTACTTGACCATCGTGTGCGAGCCGGGTGCCGGGTTCTGGTGGGTGCTGAACGCGCGACCGTCGAGCGCTTCGGAAAGGCGGCGCGCGAAGGCTGTGCGTGTCGGGGAGCCGGAATGACCGCGCGGAAACGGCGGACGCGCGAGCCGTATTCGGACGAAGGCGCCTGGGCCGATGCGACCTCGCTCTCGGCATCCGAGACGAAGGGTACGAAAGTCCACCTGACGGTGCGCCTCGACCCGGCGCTCTACAAGCGAATCCTCGCGGAGAAGCGCGCGGGTCACGATGCGACGACGACGGCGACGGTGGAACGGCTGCTGCACGAGCGCTTCGCGGCGCCGCGAGCGGACGATCGCAACGTCGTGCAGGCGGTCCGTCGCCTGCTCGTGCGCGCAATGTATCACGAGGCGCTGCTGTCGCTCATGTCTCGCCTCGTGAGGCCGCGATCCCGGAAGGAGAAGGTGCTGCTCGAACAGCTCGAGCGCGTCTTGCCTTCGGATCCCGCGTCCGAAGAGGCGGTCGCGCGCCTCAGCGGCATCTTGCTGACCGACGATCTCGCCGAGTCGCTCCGCGGGCTCGGTGCCGACGAAGGTTCTTCCAAGACGAAACTCGGGCGGGCGGGCGGCGTATCACGAGCATGAGCAGCTTCCGTCCACTGCTGAGGAGCGTGCTCTTCAGCATCGTTCTTCCGCTTCTCACGGTGCAGGTGCTGACGCATCGCGGCGTCTCGGTCGTGGTAGCGCTCGCGGCGGCGGCGATCTTTCCGCTCGCCGACGGGCTGTCCGGGATCGTGCGCGGGCGCGGCTTCGATCCGATCGGGGCGCTCGTGCTGTGTTCGCTGGTCGCCGGGATCGCGCTGACGCTGCTCACCGGCAACCCCGCCTTCGGCCTCGCGCAAGGCTCGATCGTGACGCTGCTGTTCGGGGCGATCTGCCTCGGCTCGCTGGCCGCGCGGCGGCCGCTGATGTTCGTCCTCGGCAAGCGCTACACGACCAACGGCGATCCGGTCGCGGAGGCGCGCTGGGACACGCGCTGGGAGGTGCCGCAATTCCGGACGGCGGTCCGGACGCTGACCGTCATCTGGGGCGTCGTGCTGCTCGCCGAAGCGCTCCTTCGCGTGTGCGCGATCGTGCTGCTCGCACCGGCCGCCGCGGCGGTCGCGTCGTACGCGATCGACCTGGTCGCGATCGGCGGGCTGATCGCGTTCACGATCGTGCGAACGCGGCAGGGGGAAGCGCGGCTCACCGCCGCCGGTCGCTGAGCGCCGCATTCGGGAACGCCTCGGCGCGGCGGCGAACAGCCGCGGCGATGAGACGATCGAGAGGCGTCCTCGCCGGCGTCCTGCTTGCGACGGGGCTGCTCGCGTGCGGGTGCACGCGCGTCGAGAGCACGGCGAACGGCGGCGGACGGCATTCGTGGACGAAGCCCGGCGTGCTGCGGCTCGCGACGATCCTCTCCCCCAACACGCTGAACCCGCTGATCTCCACGCAGCAGATCGAGGCGCAGATCGAAGGCATGATCTTCGATCCGCTGATCTCCGCCGACGAGCATCAGCGCCTGGTCCCGATCCTCGCCTCCGTGGTCCCGACGCAGCGCAACGCGGGGATCAGCCGCGACGGGCTCACGATCACCTATCACCTGCGCCGCGGCGTGAAGTGGCAGGACGGCGCCCCCTTCGGCAGCGCCGACGTGGCGTTCTCGTTCCGCGCGCTGATGAACCCGCGCACGAACATCACGACGCGCCACGGCTACGACGACATCGTGCGCATCGACACGCCGGACGCATACACGGTCGTGCTGCACTTGCGGCGACCGTTCGCCCCGGCGATCGCGACCTTCTTCGGGCCGAGCGACGCGCCGTACTTCATCATCCCGAAGCACCTGCTCGCCGCGTATCCGGACTTGAACCGCGTCCCGTTCAACCAGCGGCCCGTCGGGACGGGCCCGTTCAAGCTCACCCGCTGGCTGCGGGGCGACGAGCTCGACTTCGTCCCGAACGACGCGTACTTCGGCGGGAAGCCGAAGCTGCGCGAGATCCGTCTGCGGCTCGTGCCCGACGAAAACACCATCGTGAGCTTGCTGCGCGCGCACGAGATCGACTGGTTCATGGAAGCGACCCCGCGCACGTACCCGCAGCTCACCGCCATCGACGGGGTGACGGTCCGGCTCGTGCCGATGAACGCCAACGACGCGATCATGCTCAACACGTCGCGTCCGCTGCTCGCTGATCCGCGCGTTCGCCGCGCGATCGGGCTCGCGATCGACAAGCCGCGGCTCGTCCGCGACATCGCCTACGGCACGACGGTCGCCGCGACCGAAGACCTGCCCTCGTTCATGTGGGCGTTCGATCCGAACGCCGGGACGTCGCGGCGCGATCTGCCGGAGGCCGAGAAGCTGTTCGCCGCGTCCGGCTGGCGGCGCGGCGCCGACGGAATTCTGGTGAAGAACGGCAAGCGCTTTACGATGGGGCTCGCCTTCAGGAGCGACAGCATCACCGACCGCCAGCGCAGCGTGCTGGTCGCCGCGATGCTGCGCGAGGCGGGGATCGACGTCGAGCTGAAAGGCTACACCACGGCGCTCATGTACGCGGCCGCCGGCGCCGGCATCCTCGCCGACGGCAACTACGACGCCGGGCTGCAGACCTGGTACGCGGGCGTCGATCCGGACGACTCCTCGCAGCTGCTGTGCGCCGAGGTGGCGCCCAAGGGCTACGACTGGTCGCGCTATTGCAGCCCGGCGATGGATGCCGCGCAGCACGTCGCGCTCACGAGCTACGACGAGGCGGTGCGCAAGCGCGCGTACGCGCAGGTGCAGCGGCTCCTCGCCGCCGACGCCCCCGAGATCTATCTGTGGTGGCCTCGGCAGATCGAGGCGGTCAACGCGGACTTCGGCGGCTTCCGTCCGAACGGCGTCATCAACACCTGGAACGCCGCCGAGTGGACGATCTGAGCTGAGGCGCGTCCGGCGCGCAAGGACCCGGCACCTGGTTGCGCGGACTTCTCGCTCCCCGAAATTCGTCCGACGCTGAAAAGGAGCTCGCCGGTGTTCGTGCGCCGCCTCGGTCTCGCTCTGGCCTTCGTCCTCGCCTCCTTCGCGCCAGCCGCCCCGACCGGGGCGGCCGACGCGCCGGAGGTCGTCATCGGCTCGATCCTCCCGCTCACCGGCGCGTCGGCGCAGACCGGCGCGGGGCTGCGGACCGCGCAGCAGCTCGCCGCCGATCTCGTCAACGGGCACGTCAGCTATCCGTTGCCGATGGCCGGGAAGAGCGGCCTTCCGCGCCTGGGGCACGCACGGATCCGGATCGTGTTCGCCGACTCGCAAGGGAAGCCGGATCAGGCGCGTGCCGCCGCCGAGCAGCTGATCACGCAGGACCACGCGGTCGCCCTCATCGGCGCGTACATCTCGTCGACGACGGCGACGGCGTCGCAGGTGGCCGAGCGCTACGGCGTCCCGTTCCTCAACCCCGACTCGTCCGCGCCCTCGCTCACCGCGCGCGGACTGCATTGGTTCTTCCGCACGACCCCGAACGACGCGACCTTCGCCGAGAACTTCTACCAGTTCTTCGCCGACCTCAAGAAGACCAAGCACGTCGACGTCAAGAAGATCGCGGTCGTCGGCGAGGACGGTCTGTTCGGGACCGGGGCCAGCGACGCCGAGGAGAGCATCGGCAAGAAGCTCGGCTACGACATCGTCGCGCGGATCGCGTACCCCGCGACGACCACGGAGGTCAACGCCGAGGTGCAGCGCGTCAAGGCGGCAGCGCCGGACGTCGTGATGATGGCCTCGTACCTGCCCGACTCGCTGCTGTACATGCGCGGCTTCAAGGATCAGGGCGTGCAGCCGAAGGCGATCATGGCGCAGGACGCGGGCTTCATCGATCCCGGCTTCATCAAGGCCGAAGGAAAGGACGCGGAAGGCGTCTTTACGCGCGAGGTCTTCTCGCTCGACATCAAGCACCGCAACCACGCGGTCCCGCTGATCGACCAGCTCTTCCGCCAGCGTTTCGGCGGGAAGCCGCTCGACGGCAACACCGCGCGCGACTTCATGGGCGTCCTCGTTCTCGCCGACGCGATCGACCGCGCCGGCTCGACGAAGCCCGACGCGATCCGCGGCGCGCTTCAGAAGACGAACATCCCGGGCGACCTGACGCTGATGCCGTGGAAGAGCATCCACTTCGACGCGAGCGGTCAGAACGACGGCGGCGTCGGGATCATCGAGCAGGTGCAGGACGGGAAGTACGAGACGGTGTGGCCGTTCGACGTCGCGGTGAAGCCCGTCGTCTGGCCGATGCCGGCGTGGAAGCGCTGAGCACCCTTGCACAGCTGATCGCGAGCGGGCTCCTCACGGGGCTCGTCTTCGCTCTGGTGGCCGTCGGTCTGACGCTGATCTACGGCGTGATGGACGTCGTCAACTTCGCGCACGGCGAGTTTCTGATGCTCGCGATGTACGCGACGTTCGGGCTCGCGCTGCTCGGGCTCGGGCCGCTGGTCGGGCTGCCGCTCGTCGTCATCGCGCTGCTGCTCTTCGGGATCGTCGTCTACCGGCTGTTCATCCGGCGGCTGCTCGCCGGGCCGCCGGAGGCGACGGTGTTCGGCACGTTCGGGCTCCTCGTGCTGCTGCAGGGGCTGGCCCAGGCGCTGTTCTCCAGCGACTTTCTGACGATCGCGAACCGGCCGCTGCAGGGCGTCGTGCGAGCCGGTCCGATCGCGCTCGAGCAGGCGACGATCGTCGAGGGGCTCGGCGCGCTGGTGCTCACGGCGGTGCTCTTCGCGTTCGTGGAGTACACCGAAACCGGACGCGCGATGCGCGCCGTCGCGGAGGACCGCGTCGCCGCGACGCTCATGGGCATCGACGTGCAGGGCGTCAACGCGGCGGCGTTCGGGATCGGCTCGGCGTGCGTCGGCGCGGCGGGCGCGCTGCTCATGCTCTCGTATCCGGTCTATCCGACCGCCGGCGCGCAGTTCGCGCTCACCGCCTTCGTCGTCGTCGCGCTCGGCGGCTTCGGCAGCATCCACGGCGCGCTGCTCGGCGCGCTGATCGTCGGGATGCTCGAAGTGCTCGGCGGCTTCTACCTCGCCCCCGAGCTGAAGATGGTCCCCGTGTACGTCGCCTACTTGGCGATCGTTCTGCTGCGTCCGCAGGGACTGCTCGGCCGGCGATGAGGGGCCATCTGATCGCGCTCGCCGCGATCGCCGCGGTCGTGGTGGTTGCCGCCTTCGCGCTGCACGACGCCGTCGTGCTCGACCTCCTTTTCACGCTGCTGCTCTACGCCGTGCTCGGGCAGTCGTGGAACTGGATCAGCGGCTACGCCGGCAACGTCTCGTTCGGCCACGCGATCTTCTTCGCGTGCGGCGCGTACGCGTCGGCGCTGTGCGTGACGCACGGGCTCTCGCCGTGGCTCGCGTTCCCGGCCGGAGCGCTCGCCGCGGCGCTGCTCGCGCTGCTCGCCGGCTTCCCGACGCTCGCCCTGCGCGGGCACTACTTCTCGATCGCGACGATCGCGGTGGCCGCGCTGGTCGACGCGTTCGTGCGGAACGTCCCCGGGCTGGGCGGCGCGAGCGGCTTCGAGCTGCCGATCGCCTCCGGGTGGGCGGCGCTGCAGTTCCCGCAGAAGGGCCCGTACGTGCTGCTCGCGCTCGCGCTCTTCGTCGCGGTTCAGGCGGCGACGCTCGCGCTCGAGCGTTCGCGGCTCGGCTACTACCTGCGCGCGCTGCGCGCGAACCACGCCGCCGCGGCGTCGGTCGGGATCGGCGAGCGGCGCTGGAAGCTCATCGCCTTCGTCTGGTGCGGGGTCATGGCGGCCGGGGCGGGCGTGCTGTACGCGCAGTACACGCTGTTCGTCGATCCGCCTTCGACGCTCTCGCTGGCGGTCTCGATCGACATCGCGCTGATCGGCGTCGTCGGCGGGATCGGCACGCTGTGGGGTCCCGCCGCCGGCGCGCTCGTCTACGTCGCGCTGGCGAAAGGCGTCGCGCTCGAGATCGGCGGCGCCGGGAAAGGCTACGATCTCGTCATCTACGGCGCGATCATCTGCGCGATCGCCGCGCTGCGGCCGCACGGCATCGTCGGCACGGTCGTCGACGCGATGCGCCGGCGGCGCGGCGCGCTCGCCGCGCCGGCGGCGGCGATCGCCGCGTGCGTCGTCGTCGTCTCGCTGCCCGCGCCGTTGCGCGCCGCCGGCGACGAGCCGATCGACGTCGCGCTGGCGGCGCGCGCGATCGCCGACCGCGACGCCGAGTGCCGGAGCGACGGCGGGCGGCTGTGGGGCGTCTCGCTGTGCGGGCCGCTCGCGTTCGTCGATCCGGCGACGCGCGCCGTCGTCGCGAACGGCGCGAGCAGCGCGCTTCGCACGTCGGCGCGCGAGGGCGTCTTCACCGGAACGCTGCCGGGCGACGTCGCCGCTGCGACCGGCGTGGCGACGATCGGCGGCGAGCGCTGGGCGCTGGTGGCGTGGCCGCTGCCGGTGGATCCGGTGGCGCGGCGCGTCGCGGTGATGCGCGCCTCGTGGCACCGCGTGCAAGGCGAGATCGGGCTCGCGGCGCAGCCGGCGGAGAATGCCCAGCTCGACACGGCCGACGGGCGGTATTGGCTCGAGATGGAATGGCGCGCGTTCGCCCGGGCCGTCGTCGTGCCCGCCGACCGGCGCGCCGGGCTGGTCGGCGACGCGCTCTCGTTCCGCGCGATGCGGCTGCAGCGCTTTCCGGAGAGCGCGCGCAGCGAGAACGCCGCGCTGCTGAACGAGGGGCTCGCCGAAGACACCGGGATCGAGCTGACGACGGTGGCGAGCGATCGCGCGATCCGCGTCGTCGAAGCGCTCGCGCGCGGCCGCGAGCGGGCCTCGGTCGCGCGCACGTTCGCCGACGCGTCGGGCCCCGCGTACGGAGCGCTGCTCGATGCCGCGATGCCGGGCTGGCGCCGCCACGTCACCGGGCGCACCGAGCTCGCCGCGCTGCTCGCCGAAGCGTACCACGTCCGTCCGTCGCCGGCGCAAGCGCTCGCCCGCGCGTCCGCCTACGACGACGGCTCGCTGCGCTTCTCCGAGGCGCAGCGCGCGCTGCACCCCAGCGAAAACGCCGCCTCGAAGCCCGCGGCGCCGAAGGCGGCCAGCCCGGAAGCGGCCGCGCGTTCGAGCGCGACCGCCGCGCCGCGTACTGCGCTTCCGACGCCGGCTCCCGGGCCGGGCTCGGCGGTTCCGACCGCCGCGCCGCTGCCGTTCCCCACGGTTCCCGCCTCGGTCGCGCTGCCGCCCAGCGCGTTCCGGTCGCCCTCGCCGTCACCGTCGCCGTCGGCGAGTCCGAAGCCGTGAGCGCGCTGCTCGAGGTGCGCGGGCTCGCGAAGCGCTTCGGTTCGCTGCGTGCGCTCGACGGCGTCGATCTGGACGTCGCGGAAGGGACGCTGACGGGGCTGATCGGCCCGAACGGCGCAGGGAAGTCGACCGCGTTCGCCTGCATCGCGGGCGCCGAGAAGCCGAGCGCGGGGAGCGTGCGCTTCCGCGGCCGGGAGATCGCCGGGATGCCGTACCATCGCGTCGCGGCGCTGGGGATCGGGCGGACGTATCAGATCGTGCAGACGTTCGCCGACATGACGGTGCTCGAAGCGGTCACCACGGGGGCGCTGCTGCACCGCCCGCGACTGCGCGACGCCGCGGCGTACGCCGGCGAGGTGCTCGCGTTCGTCGGACTCGGCGACAAGCGCCACCGCCTCGGCCGCGCGCTCACGATCGCCGACAAGAAGCGGCTCGAGGTCGCGCGCGCGCTCGCCACCGAACCCTCGCTGCTGCTGCTCGACGAGGTGATGGCGGGGCTCACGCCGGCGGAATGCCGCGACGCCGTGGCGCTGCTGCGGCGCATCCTCGAGCGCGGCATCACCGTGCTGATGGTCGAGCACGTCATGGAAGTGCTGATGCCGATCGCCGAGCACGTCGTCGTCATCGCGGCGGGAAAGACCATCTTCACCGGCGCCGCCGCCGACGCCGTGCGCGACCCGCGCGTGATCGAGGCGTATCTCGGCTCGCCGATCGAGCACGGAGAGATCGCGTCGTGACGGGCGCGGACGGCGGCGGCGTGTCGCCGGAGGCGCTGCTGGCGGTGCGCGACCTCGCGGTCTCGTACGACGGGATGCGCGCCCTGCAGGACGTCTCGCTGGAAGCGCAGGCCGGCGCGATCGTCGCGCTCGTCGGCGCGAACGGCGCCGGAAAGACCTCGCTGCTGCGCGCCATCAGCGGGCTGGTGCGCGCGGACCGCGGCAGCATCCGCTTCGGCGGCCGCGACGTCACCCGGCTCGCCGCGCACCGCATCGTCGGGCTCGGCATCGCGCACGTCCCCGAAGGGCGCCGCGTGTTCGCGAGCGCGACGGTGCGCGACAACCTGCTCCTCGGCGCCTACGTCGATCGCGACCCGGCGCGCCGCCGGGAACGCCTCGCGGCCGCCTTCGCGGCGTTCCCGATCCTCGAGAAGCGTCTGGAGCAGCGGGCGTCGACGCTCTCCGGCGGCGAGCAGCAGATGCTCGCGATCGCGCGCGGCACGATGAGCGGTCCCCGGCTGCTGATGCTCGACGAGCCGTCGCTCGGGATCGCGCCGATCCTGATCCCGCAGATCTACGCGGGTATCGCGGCGATCGCGCGCGCCGGGACGGCGGTGCTGCTGGTCGAGCAGAACGT
>Ga0209810_1003801_pt1 | contig 15340 bp, 11 predicted proteins | sample Coa_R1_7_FD_187159 | JGI IMG/M metagenome (GOLD analysis project Ga0209810, IMG submission 187159) | Surface soil microbial communities from Centralia Pennsylvania, which are recovering from an underground coalmine fire - Coalmine... | ecosystem: Environmental > Terrestrial > Soil > Unclassified...
CGGTCCGCGTTGATCGCCACGGCCGCGAACTTCATGCCGGCGAAGCGGCGCGAGACGGTCTGGAGCGTGTCGACCGTGCGGATGCAGGGGCCCGCCCCGGTCGCGAAGAACGCAAGGACGAGCGGCCCGCGCCCGCACACGTTGAGCCCGCGCCGAGCCGGGCGGGCGGGGTTGCACCGGGGATGGGCGTTGGCGGGCACGTCGAGTCCGCTGGTCGCCAGCGGCGCGACGAAGCGGTGGATCGGCTTGCCGGCCGCGACCCCGGGCGTCGTCGAGCCGCCCCGGGCGTACAGGTAGACCGAGAAGACGAACACGAGCAGCAGGCCGAAGCCGCCGATCATCCACTGGTAGCGGCGAGTGCTGATCGGCTGCTCGGGGAGCCGGGGCGGCGCCGGCCCGCTTCCGGTTCGGCGACGGGCCGCCTCGACGGCCCGCTCGGGGTCGAGCCGGGTCGGGCGCTCCGACTCGGGCCGGCCGGGCGGCTCGGGGGTGCTCACGCCACTCGCGCCCGGCGGCGGCGGCGCACCGGCAGCTCCGCGACCGCCGAAGGCCACGCCCGCCGCAGCTCGGCCAAGCCGCCCTGCTCGGCGACCGCGAGCACGGCCGGAAGCACGAGCAGCACCCCGGCCAGCGACACGGACATGTCGATCACGGTCACGAAGCCGAAGTCGCGGAGCATCGTGATGTCCGACAAGAGCAGCACGCCGAACCCGGCGATCGCGGTCAGCCCGGACGCGAGCACGGCCATCCCGGTCGAGCGGTAGGCGCGGCCGAGCGCCTGTGCAAAGGACAGGCCGAGCGCCCGCTCCTGCCCGAAGCGCTCGGACAGGAGCACGCTGAACTCGGTCGATATCGCGATCACCAGCGAGCCGAGCGTGGCCGACATCGGGTTCAGCGGGATCCCGATCAGGAACACGATCAGCGCCGACCAGCCGGTCGCGAGCGCGATCGGTACGAGCGGGATCAGCGCCCGGCGGGGGGCCCGGAACACGCCGAGCAGCACCAGCCCGACCGCGAGCAGGCCGACCAAGAGAGTCAGGAGCCGCCGTCCCGAGGACGAGAGCGAGCCGTTGGCGTCGGCGGCGAGCACCGGCAGCCCGGCCAGCTGCGCGCTCACCCCGCGCGGCGGATGGAGCTGGGCGCGCATGTAGTCGATCACGCGCTGCTGGCGCGAGAGCGGCATCAGCCGGATCCCGAACGCGAGCGTCGCGTAGTGGCGGTCGCGGGTGATCACCGCCTGCGAGAAGTAGGCGGGAACGGCCGACAGGAGCGAGCGGATCTTGGCCGTCGTCAGCGTGCCGCTCGAGCCCCCGGCCCCGCTCGCGCTCGAGAAGAGGTCGGGCAGCGACAGCGCCGGGCAGAGCGTCGCCGCGGCGCACCCCTTCGACTCCGAGTAGCCGAAATGCGAGAGCAGCCGGTTCTCGTAGCCGATCATCCAGCCCACCGTGTTCGCGGTCGCCACGTCGCCCGAGCGGACCAGGACGTCGATCTCTCCCGACACGCCGGTCACGTGCTCGAGCGTGCGCAGGTGGCGGAGCGCCGGCATTCCCGACGGGACGAGCTTGGTCACGTCGGACTGCACGCCGGTCTGCGTGTCGGCGACCCAGCCCGCCGCGGCGAGCACCAGCCCGACCGCGAGGACCCTGCCCGGGTGGCGGGCCAGCCGCTCCACCGGGATCGAGGGCCTCGGCAGGCGCCGCGCGAGCGCGTCGGCGGCCCGGCGTCCGGTCAGCCGCCATCCGTCGCGCAGGATCTCGCGGGCGCCCCGGGCCGACTCAGCCACCACCCTCCAGCTGCGGGTCGAAAAACGCGCCCCACGGTCCCGTTCTTCGACCCGACCCCGGTGAGCGAGGCGCCATGGACGCTCGGCGAGCACGATCGCGGCGGCGCCCGCGCTCAGCGTGCACGCGAACGCGACCGCGATCCCGACGACGAGCAGCACTCCGAACCCGCGCACCATCGGCACCGGCGAGAGCAGCAGCACGAGGAAGCCGGTGGCGGTGGCGAGCGCGGCGGCGCCGATCGTCGGCGCGCCGGCCCGGGCCGCCCGCCCGACGGCCAGCTCGGCGGGCAGGCTCGACTCGCTCTCCCGCGCGCGCGATTGGAACTGGATCGCGTAGTCGACGGCGAGCCCGATCAGGATCGGCAGGACCGCGATCGAGGCCATCGTCAGCATCGCGCCGGCCAGCGAGGTGGCCCCGAACGTGATCGCGGCGGCGGCCAGCGCGATCACGAGCGGCAGCAGCCGCAGCCGTCCCCGGAAGACGAGCAGCAGCACGAGCGCCATCACCGCGACCGCCCCGATCAGCAGGACGACGATCGAGCCGGTCACCGCGCCTGAGAGGTCGTTCAGCACGACCGGCTCGCCGCTGACCGTGTAGCGGCCCCCGAAGCCGAGCCTGAACATCCTCATCGCGACCGCCTGGCGGATCCAGCTGATCGCGTGGGCCACCTGATCGCCGCTCAGGCCCGCCTTCAGCCGCACCTGGATCAGCGCGGCGTTCCTGGTCGGGAACAGGTACGAGAAGCGCGCCTTCGGCATGTTCACGCCGCGCATCTGGTCAAAGACGATCTGCGGGATGAACTGCGGGTCGTCGATCGACGGCGTGCCGTTGATCCCCGAGTCCAGCGCGAGCTGCGAGAGCTGCTCGTACTGCTGCTGGGCCTCGAGCTGGCCCGCCGCCTTGGCCGCCTGGCCCGCCTGGGCCGCGCTCAGCCCCTTGGCCCTGGCGAGCCGGCGGGCCGCACTCTCGGCATTCCGGACCGCCTTGGCGGCCCCGGACTCGAGCGCGAGCATCTCGGTCCTGACCGCGGCCACGGCGCGGTTCAGGAACGTCCCGGGCCCGTAGACGACCTGGGCCAGGCGGTGGCGCATCAGCTTGCCGCACGGGCTGGCGCGGCCGCCGTACGGTGGCTGCGAGCCCGCCGGCGCGGGCACGAACGCGGCGAGCTGCTGGTCGGGGACGACGACCTCGCCGTTCAGGCAGGCCTCGAGCTCGGTGATCGTGCCGAGGTCCTTGGACTCGACCAGGTCGGTGAGCGGCTCCCGGATCAGGATCACGACCGCGTTGCCGCCGAACCGGTGCAGGTCGGTCTGCGTGGCCTGGTAGTCGGCCGAGGAGCGCGACACGAACGTGTCGGTCCCGGTCGAGGGCTCGAGGCCGAGCGCGAGCAGCCCGCAGGCGACGGCGAGGGCGCCGAGCGCCAGCACGGTCAGCCGCGGCCGTCGCGCGGCCAGACCGACCAGCTGCTCCAGCATCTCCTTCGCCCTCATCGGCAGGTCAGGCTAGCGTCGCTTCGGGCCGGCGGCGCCGGCCCGTCCCGCGCGTGCTCAGTCCATCGTCAGCGGGCCCTGCGACTCCCCGGACAGGAACTGGCGGATGAACGGGTTGTCGGAGTTGAGCATGTCCTCGGCAGGGCCGGCCTCGACGATCCGCCCGCGCCAGAGCACGTTGATGTAGTCAGCCACGCGCCGCGCGCTCATGATGTCGTGGGTGATCACGCAGAACGTCGGCAGATGCTGCTTCTGCGCCTTCTTGGCGTCCTCCATCATGTCGCGGTGGATCTCGAGGATCAGCTCGCCGAGCAGGGCCGTGCGGACTGGGTCGAGACCAGAGTCGGGCTCGTCGAAGAGGACGATGTCGGGCTCGAGCACGAGCGCCCGCGCGAACCCTGCGCGCTTGCGCATCCCGCCCGAGAGCTCGTTCGGCATCTTCTCGCGGGCATCGGCGAGGCCGACCTCCTTGAGGCGGCGCATGACGATCTCCTCGATCTCCTCCTCGCCCTTCTCGGTGTGCTGGCGCAGCGGGAAGGCGGTGTTGTCGTAGAGGTTCATCGAGCCGAACAGCGCCCCGTCCTGGAACAGCAGGCCGAACTTCTTGCGCATCTCGAAGAGGTCGTCGTCGGCCATGTTCGGGACCGACTGCCCGTGCACGAGCACGTCGCCCTGGTCGGGGTAGAGCAGCCCGACCATGTGCTTGATGCACACCGACTTGCCGGTTCCCGAGGGGCCGAGGATCATCGAGACCATTCCCTCGGGCAGGCCCATGTTCAGCCCGCGCAGGATCCGGTTGCGCCCGAACGCCTTGTACATGTCGATGAACTCGACCGCGTCCGGGCGGCCCGACGGGTACACGCGGTAGGTGTGCCACTTGTACTCCTCCTCGGAGGCGCCGTCGGGCGGCGCCGGCCGGGGCGGCTGCTCGTCCACCACGGACACGCGTGAGGAGGACTCGCGGGCGGCAGCGGTCTCGGCGGCAGGCTCGGCGTGGCCACGCGCCGGCGTCTCCCACTCGAGGTCCTGCTCGTCGTCCGCCCCGTCCTCGGGCTCGTATCCCTGGGGCGCGTCCCCGGGCTCGTAGCTGGTGCCCGCGGGCGTCAGGTTGGGCTCGGTGTCCGGCTCGGGCAGCGGCGCCGGGTCGGGCGTGACCGGCGCCGGCTCATCGGCGCCGGATGCGGCGGGCGACGCCTGATGGGGCGTCCACGAGTCGCCTCCCTCGCCGCTCGGCGGCGGCTCCGGCGCAGGCGCGCCGGGCTGCACCCCGCCCGGGACCCACTGGCTCGGGTCGGACTGTCCCTCGCTCACGGGCCCGGCCGGTCCGTCCGGCGCCGCCCCGCTCACGTCGGGGTCGGTGGGCCGGTCGGCCGGCGTCCACGGCGGAGGCGACTGCCAGTCGGCCTCGTCCCCGCTGTTGCCCTTGCCGCCGCCGAAGAATCGCCGCATTGTCAGCCTCCGATTGGTGCCCTCGGGTTCGCGCCCCAGAAGAGCTGCGTCCCGAGCATGCTGATGAGATGGACGCCCACGATGTTCAGAACCATCGATTTGGCCGTCGCCGTGCCAACGCCCACGGGTCCACCGCTGGCGTTGTAACCGTAGTAGCAGCCCACGAGAACGATCAGTACGGCCATGCACATGGCCTTGATCAGGCTGAACAAGAGGTCGGGTGGATTCTGGAACTCCCAGAAGATGAGGAAGAAGCCTCCTGATGAGACGTCGCCGATCTGCTGCACGACCGCGATGTAGCTAGCCAGGAAGCCGGCGCCGATCGAGCACAGGTAGACGAACGGGAGCACGAGCAGCGCGGCGAGCAGGCGCGTCGCGCACAGGAACGTGATGCCGCTGATGCCCATCACCTCGAGCGCGTCGATCTCGTCGGAGATCCGCATCGAGCCGAGCTCGGCGACGATGCCGGTGCCGACCTTGGCGGCCATCATGTAGCCGAAGACGAGCGGCACGAGCTCGCGCAGGTCGCACCAGGCCGCGAACACGCCGGCGTAGGCGGGAGCGCCGACCGAGCGGTTGAAGTAGGCGCCCTCGATCCCGCACTGCAGGCCGATGATGAACACGAGGCCCCAGATCACGAGCGTCGAGGAGAGGATCAGGATGCCGGCCTGGCGGAGCGCCTCGCCGAAGTACTTGAGCACCCGCAGGCGCAGGAGCTGCGCGACGACCTGCGCGCAGAACTTGACGATCTCACCGAACGTCTCGATCCAGCCACGGGGGACGGCGACCAGCTCACCCATGCGCGAGCCTCATCGGACGATCGTCGTGATCTCCGGGTGCGTGGCGAGCAGCACCTGGGTGAACACGTAGTTGAACGCGAAGATCCCCAGGAAGGCGATCACGACCGCCTGGTTGACGGCTCGCCCCACCCCCTCGGCCCCGCCCGAGGCGGTCATCCCCTTGTAGCAGCAGACGACCGCGATGATCGCGCCGAACAGCGTCGTCTTGACGACCGAGCCCCACAGGTCGGTGGTCGAGGCGTTGTTGAAGAAGGTGGCCCAGAACGGCCCGAGCGGCGCGTGGTTGACGAGCGTCGCGAGCACGCCGCCGAAGATCCCGAACAGCAGCGCGTAGATGTCGAACAGGCCGGTGACCAGCATCAGCGCGAGGAAGCGCGGCACGACGAGGTTCTTGATCGGGTCGACGCCGAGCACCTGGAGGGCGTCGAGCTCCTCGCGGATCTTGCGGGCGCCGAGGTCGGCGGTGATCGCGGTGCCGGCCACGCCGGCCAGCACGATCGCGTCGACGAACGGCGCGAACTCGCGGATCGAGGCGAGCACGAAGAAGCCGCCGAGGCGGTCGAGCGCGCCGAACAGGACGAGGAAGTTGGCCGCCTGGAGGCCGGGCGCCTCGTAGCCGAAGGCGATCGTCGAGATCAGCAGCGGGAACCAGCAGAGCCGCAGCGCGAACATGAACTGCCCGACGAACTCGGGCCCGTACGGGTAGGGCGGGCGCACCGCGGAGACGATCGTGCGGCCGGTCAGGATCATCATGTTCCCGGCCTCTTCCAGCACGTTCTTGGTGGGCAAGAACGCTCGATCGACGGCAGTGCGAATCACAGGTCTATTCCTCCCAGCCGGGCACCACTGCCCTGCGTGGCCCGAAGCCTACGCGAATCGGCGCCCGACAACCAAGCAGGAACCGTCACGCCGGCGCTCCGGGACGGCGTGGCCGGGGCTGCCGGGATTGCAACTCCGGCAGCCCCGTGACCAGCGCTCCACTCCGAACCGGTGCTTCGCCCGCGATCGGGGTGGTATGTTCCGCGCGCTGTGCGCGGGATGAGAGTGAGTGGCGCGTTTGCGGTGGTGCTCGCCGTGTCGGCGTGCGGAAGCAGCGCGACCAAGCAGAGCGCGGGCGAGCCGAAGGGCAACTTCCCGGTCGAGGTCTCGACCGCGAGCTTCCCGGCGAGCCAGCGGCTGGCCGAGCGCACCGACCTGGTGATCGCGGTCCGCAACGCGGGGTCGAAGACGATCCCCAACGTCGCCGTGACGATCACCAACCCGGCCTACGGGACCGCGGCGCAGGCGTTCGGGACGCTGCTCCCGCAGTCGGCCCCGGGCCAGCCGATCCTCGCCGGACGCTCGCGCCCGGTGTGGATCGTCGACCAGCCGCCGGGACCCCGTGGCTACAGCACCTCGCAGGGCGGGCCGGGCGGCGCCGTCACCGCCTACTCCAACACGTGGGCGCTCGGGCGCCTCGCGCCCGGGCAGACGGCGCGCTTCGACTGGGGCGTGACCGCTGTGCAGCCGGGGAGCTACACGGTCCGCTACGTGGTCGCGGCGGGTCTGACCGGGAGGGCGCGCGCGGTGCTGGCGAGCGGCGGCCCGGTCGCGGGGAGCTTCCACGTGCGGATCCTGGCCGGGCCTCGGCAGGCCTACGTCAACAACGCGGGCAAGATCGTCTACTCCAAATAGCGCGTTTGGGCGAGCCGCGGTTTGTCCACGTGGATAGTGACCCGCGCGCGGCCCGGCCATAATCTGCGCGGTCACGTCCCCGCGACGTGAAGGACCGCCCATGCGCGCTCTGGCCGCCCGAGCGCGAACAGGAAGGACTAGAGAACAGATGGCCCGAATTCGCCAGCAGAACGTGCTCGCCGCCCAGTGGGCGCCCAACGGAGCGTCGCTCGGCGCGCCCGACCTGACCAACGCCGACAACCAGGTGTTCGGCGAGAACGTGTTCAGCCCCGCCGTCCAGCGACAGCGGCTGCCGCGGGACGTGTTCCGCCGCCTCCAGCAGACGCTCGCGCGCGGGGAGGCGCTCGACACGACGACGGCCGACGCGGTCGCGCTGGCGATGAAGGAGTGGGCGCTCGAGCGCGGCGCCACCCACTACACGCACTGGTTCCAGCCGCTCACCGGGATGACGGCCGAGAAGCACGACTCCTTCTACGGACCGACCGGCGAGGGCACGGCGCTGGCCGAGTTCAGTGGCAAGGAGCTGATCCAGGGCGAGCCGGACGCCTCCTCGTTCCCGACGGGCGGGATCCGCGTTACGTTCGAGGCGCGCGGCTACACCGCCTGGGACCCGACCTCCCCCGCCTTCATCCTCGAGAACCCCAACGGCGCGGTGCTGGTGATCCCGACCGCGTTCGCGTCGTGGACGGGCGAGGCGCTCGACCACAAGATCCCGCTGCTGCGCTCGATGGAGGCGCTCTCGAAGTCGGCGATCCGCGCGCTGCGGCTGTTCGGCAACGACCACGCGCAGCGCGTGTTCACGACCGTCGGGCCCGAGCAGGAGTACTTCCTGATCGACGAGCAGTACTACTTCGAGCGGCCCGACCTGATCACCACCGGGCGGACGCTGTTCGGCGCCAAGCCGCCCAAGGGCCACGAGCTCGACGACCACTACTTCGGCTCGATCCCCGAGCGGATCCTCGCCTACATGCTCGAGTGCGAGCGCGAGCTGTTCAAGCTCGGGGTGCCGGTCAAGACGCGCCACAACGAGGTCGCGCCGAACCAGTACGAGCTCGCGCCGATCTTCGAGAACTCGAACGTCGGCGCCGACCACCAGCAGCTGACCATGCAGGTGATGCAGAACGTGGCGCGGCGCTACGGCCTCGTCTGCCTGCTGCACGAGAAGCCGTTCGCGGGCGTCAACGGGTCGGGCAAGCACAACAACTGGTCGATGTCGACCGATGGCGGCGAGAACCTGCTCGATCCCGGCGACACGCCGCACGACAACCTCCAGTTCCTGTTCTTCTGCGCCGCCGTGATCCAGGCGGTCAACAAGCACCAGGGGCTGCTGCGGGCGTCGATCGCCTCGCCGGGGCAGGATCACCGCCTCGGCGCCAACGAGGCGCCGCCCGCGATCATCTCGGTCTTCCTCGGCACCCAGCTCGAGAAGGTGTTCGAGGCGATCGAGCGCGGCGAGGCGGGCGAGACGACCCCCGAGTCGCTGCTCGGGCTCGGCACGCCGGTCCTGCCGCCGCTGCCGATGCACGGCGGGGACCGCAACCGCACCTCGCCGTTCGCGTTCACCGGCAACAAGTTCGAGTTCCGGGCGCTGGGGTCCTCGATGTCGCTGTCGCTGCCCAACACGGTGCTGAACACGATCGTCGCCGAGGCGATCGACTCGCTCGCCGAGGAGCTCGAGGACGCGGTGAGCGGCGGCGGCTCGGTCGAGGAGGCGCTGCCCGGGATCCTCCAGCGCTCCTACGCGGCCAACAAGCAGATCGTGTTCGGCGGGGACAACTACTCGGAGGAGTGGCATTCGGAGGCTTCGCGCCGTGGACTCTTGAATCTCCGCGCCACGCCCGATGCGCTGCCGTGGCTGGTCGACGAGCAGACGGTGACGCTGTTCTCGAACTACGGGGTGCTGTCCGAGCGCGAGCTCGAGTCGCGCCACGAGGTGTTCCTCGAGCAGTACGTGACGAAGCTGAACATCGAGGCCGAGACGGCGGCGTCGATCGCGCGGACGATGCTCCTGCCCGCGGCGACGCGCTGGCTGGGCGAGCTGCTCGCCGCCCAGCTGCCCGAGCTGGCCTCGGAGACCGAGGCTCTCGTCACCGAGTTCGTCGATGCGCTGCGGGCGCTCGAGTCGGCAAACCTGGCCGAGAACCAGCCCGACGAGGAGCTGCTCGGCTACGCCCGCTACATGCACGACACGGTGCTGCCGGCGATGGGTGCGGTGCGGGCGGCGGCCGACCGCCTCGAGAAGGTCGTCGCCGACGACCTGTGGCCGCTGCCGAAGTACTCAGAGATCCTGTTCATCAAGTAGCTCAGTCGGAGCAGGCATCCGCCCGGATGTGCCTCGCGCCCTGAACGCGAGAAGACGGCGAGACCGCTGCGTGGCGCAGGGCACATTCGGGCGGCGCCCGCTCCTCCCTCGCGGCGCTCCTCGCGGCGTCCTTGGGCGACCTGTTCAGGCGGACAAATTGCGACCAACCCGGCCAAATCGTCCGTCTCGACATGAAAAACGTGTCGATACGGACAATCTGCGCTGGCGTCGCCCGGATTGTCCGTTCAGACAGGTCGAAGGGGCGCGTCAGCGCGCGAGCGTTGCCGAGAAGGCGGTCGCGACGCCGACCGTGCAGTCGCCCGTGCCCTGATCGGTGAACGTGCCGCTCAGGGCGCCGGCCGCGAATCGGCCCGACCAGCGGCCGGCCGGCGTCCAATGCTCCTCGACCGCACCGGTTGGCCCGATGAACTCCCCGGCGGCACGGCTGGGACCGAGCTCGAAGCTCGTGCCGGCGCCGTCGCTGCACCGGTAGGAGACGGCCAGATCGGTGAGCACGCGGCCGCCTCCGACCACCCGCGCGTGAACGGTGCCCGTGATTCCGGGCTCGGGTCCGGTGACCGTGCCGCTGTAGGCGCCATCGGGGACGGTCGTCCGCGTCGAGCGGCGCAGGCTGAAGCGCGACGTCTTCGACCAGCCTGCGCCACGCCGGCACTTGAACGAGTACGCCGGAACCCCCGCCGACCCGGCGCGGCTCGTGCGGAAGCTGCCCGTGATCACGACCGGATACTTGGGGACATCGACGTCGGTCCCGACGATCGCGAACTGTCCCGGCTGCTTGATCGTGAAGGCGCCCCCCGGCAGCAGCTGCGCGGAGCGTGTCGGCGGGTAATAGGCGATCCTCGAGAGGTTGACGGTGCTGAAGCCGCCCTCGGGCGCCGAGCGGCAGCCGTTGGGAAGGGATACGGCGGCGTCATGCACGCGTGCGCGGCGGCCCCGGCCGCTCAGCGCGAAGCTCATCCGCAGGCCATGCGGGCCGGTGCCCTCCCAGTCTCCCGGCGCCGGTTGCGTGGAGCGTGCGTGGCCTGCGCCGTCGCAGCCGGCAACTGCCCGGAGGCGGCGAGGACGACCGATACCGCAGCCACCCAGGCGAGGCGGTGCACGAACATCGGGTGAACCTAGCGGCCGCGCGCGGCGCAGCGCAACTTGCGGAGGCCTTCACGGTTCTACGTTACGTTGAGCCTGCGTATGAAGGATCTCCAGGCCCGGGCCAGAGGGCGACTCCAGGCGGCCCGGAGGAACCGCTCGCGACTGCTGCTGATGGGCGCTGCCTGCACGCTGGCGCTCGCCGGGTTCAGCACCGGCGCGCTCGCGGCGTCGCGGCCCGGCAGCGGCGGCGGCGGTGTCTCCGGCACGACGCGGGCGGCCGTGACCACGTCCGCTTCGACGCAGACGCCGGCGCCGCCCGTGATCCCGCCCGGCGCGGCCGCGATCCCGTTTCGCGGCCGCGGCATGTGGATCTGGGTGCTGGCCAGCTCCAACCGCGGCAACCTCAGCTCGATCATCGCCCAGGCGCACAAGTACGGGATCAGCACGCTGTTCATCAAGAGCGGCGACGGAACGAACGTGTGGTCGCAGTTCAACGCGACGCTCGTGACGGCGCTTCACGCGGCCGGCCTGCGCGTCTGCGCATGGCAGTACGTGTACGGCACCCACCCCCAGCTCGAGGCTCAGGTCGGGGCGCAGGCGGTCGCGGACGGCGCCGACTGCCTGCTGATCGACGCCGAGTCTGAATACGAGGGCCGCTACGTGCAGGCGCAGATCTACATGAACACGCTGCGCAAGCTCGTCGGCGCGAGCTTCCCCGTCGGGCTCGCCGGATTCCCCTACGTCGACTACCACCCGAGCTTTCCCTACTCGGTGTTCCTCGGCCCAGGCGGCGCCCAGTACAACGTGCCGCAGATGTACTGGAAGGACATCGGCACGACCGTGGACGCCGTCTATGCCCACACCTACGAGTTCAACGAGATCTACCAGCGGCCGATCGCGCCGCTCGGCCAGATCTACGACCGACCGCCGCTGCGGCAGGTCCGCCGCTTCCGCGCGATCGCGCGCTCCTACCGGGCGCAGGGGCTCAGCTGGTGGGACTGGCAGTCGGCGACGAGGGCCCAGTTCAAGGCGACAGCTCAGCCGGTCGGCTCGATTCGCGGCTACGTGGCGCGCACCACGGTCGCGAGCCTCGGCAAGGGGGCGGTCGGCGACGTCGTCGTATGGGCGCAGGAGCACCTCGTCTCGGCCGGCGAGAAGATCGCGATCGATGGTGACTTCGGGCCGAAGACCCGGGCGGCAGTCGAGAACTTCCAGGCCGCCCAAGGGCTGCCGGTGACCGGGCTCGTCGATGCCTACACCTGGGCTGCGCTGCTCCGCTATCCGCCCGTCGCGGTCAAGTGGGTGATGCGCAAGCACCACCTCAAGGCGACCACGGCGCGGGGCGGCGCGGAGGTGCTGCCGGTCCCGAAGTCGGCGTCGCGGCCGGCGCGCGGCAACGAGCTGCACGGCGCCCCCGGGCGCGGACGACCACAGCGCTGAAGCGAGCGGGCGCAATTGTCGCGCGCCCGCTCGGCACGAGCGTCAGATCAGGTCGTGCTCCTGCGCATAGGAGACGAGATCCGCCCGCGTCATCCGGCCGGTCTTTCGCTGGATGTGGGCGCGGTGTGACTCGATCGTTCGCACGCTGAGGAAGAGCTGGGCGGCGATCTCGTTGTTGGTGTGCCCCTGCGCGATCAGCCGCAGGACCTCCACCTCGCGCGTGCTCAGCATGTCGGGCGTGTTGGCGGGCTCGGCGGGCTCAGCCGCGAGGCGCGCGCCGAGCATCGGGTTCAGGTAGGTCTGACCGCTCGCGGCCAGCCGCACGGCCTGCACGAGCTCGCCGTCGGCGGCCTCCTTGAGCACGTAGCCGATCGCCCCGGCCCGCAGCGCGTCGCGCGCGAAGCCGGGATCGTTGTGCATCGTCAGCACGACGATCTGCGTGCCGGGCTCGCCGGCGCGGATCTTCGGGATCGCCGCGAGGCTCGACTCGCCCGGCATGTTGAGATCGAGGATCAGCACGTCCGGATGGAACGCGTTGACCTTCCTCGTGCTCTCGGCGACGTCGCCCGCCTCGGCCACAACCTCGAAGTCGGACTCGTTGTCGAGCAGCAGGCGCAGGCCCGCGCGGACGACGCGATGGTCGTCGGCGAGGACTATGCGTATGCGGCGGCCGGGTCCACCCGCTTCGGCGTCGCTCAAATGGGATGCCTTCCGCAGTTCATCGGTACAGGGGGTGCGTAGTTTCCCGCAGCTTACGCGAGCACGCAGCCGTCATCGATCCGGGTCGGCTGCTCGGCGGTCAGCTCGACGCTGCCCCGGATGACGACGTCCCGGCCGAAGCTCACGTCCCCGTTCACGACCAGGCGCTCGGCGTCACGCAGCGAGGGCGGCCCCGTCGGGAAGCGCCGCTCGAACTCATCGAGCAGCTTGTAGTAGCGGGGGTCGAGCTCCACGTAGGGCAGGCTCCCCGCCCGATCGGCCACCGGCTCGACCTCGAAGCCCTCGCCGAGCTCGTAGACGTCGGAGCGCAGCACCAACAGGTCGTCGGTCGTCTTGACCGGCGCGAACCGCGTCCGGGGCACGAGCAGCAGCGACGCGCCCGCAAAGGAGCCGATCGCCGCCCCCATCGCGCTCTCGAGCTGCACCACCGGCGTCGAGGCGGGGTCGCGCGGGTCGACGGTCTTGCGGTTGACGATCACCGGCAGCTCGAGGCCACCGGACAGCGTGTCCTGGAGCGCGCGCAGCTCGACCCAGAGCGTGTTGGTGTTGTAGTAGCGCCAGCGCCGGTAGTCACGGAAGGACTCCTCGTCCTCCTTGGGCGTCTGCGCGGTCTCGCGTAGGACGAGCTGGCCGTCGGCCCGGCGCCTCGCGATGTGCCCGCCCTTGCGATCGGCCGCGGTGCCCTGGACCACCTCCATCAGGAACGGGATCCCCTCGCGGCGCATGTGGGCGGGGATCCGTGGATCGACGGCCGCCCCGAGGTTGTCGGAGTTGGAAATCATCGCGCAGCGGAAGCCCTGCTCGATCAGCGTCTCGAGCATCCCCGAGCCGCGCAGCGCGCCGTACACGTCTCCGTGCCCGGGCGGGTTCCACTCGAGCTCGGGATCGCGCGGCCAGCTGACCGGCTGAAGCGTCGAGGCCTCGAGCTTCGGCACCATGCTCTGGAGGAAGTCGGGCGGGATCCCAGCGACCTCGATCTCGGGACGGCGGGCCAGCGCCTCGAGCGTTGCCTCGCGGGTCGCGCGGCTGTTCATCAGCACGAGCGGCAGCGCGACGTCGTGGCGGCGCCGCAGCGCGAGCGTCTGCCCGATGATGATGTCGAGGAACGAGCGTCCCTCTCGCGCCTCGACGAGCGATTTGGGCTCGTGGAGGCCCATCGTCGTCGCAAGACCGCCGTTCAGCTTGACGAGCGCGACGCCGGCCAGCGCGTCGGCTGGATCGGCATCCGGCAGATCGTGCAGGGCCGGCACGTCCGGCGCCGGCTCGAGCTCGCTGCTCGGCAGCAGCGTCTCCGCGCCGCCGCGCACCCGCTCGAGCGCCGAGAGGAACCCCCGGATCGCTTCCTCGGTCTGGCCGGCCGCGCGCATCTTCGCGGCGGCCGGCTCGGAGCCGCTCGCCTCAGAGCTCATCGGGCACGTTCGCGGCCAGCTCGGCCAGCCAGGCTTGCGCGTTGCCGTCGCTCGGCGCCCGCCAGTCACCGCGGGGCGACAGGGCGCCGCCGGATCCGACCTTCGGCGAGTTCGGGACCGCCGAGCGCTTGAACTGGCTCGTGTGGAAGAAGCGCTCGAGGAACACGCCGAGCCAGTGCTTGATCTCCTCGAGCGAGTACTCGCGCCGCCGCTCGACCGGGATCAGGTCGGGCCAGGCGCCGGCATCGCGGTCGGCCCAGGCATGGTGGGCCAGCCACGCCACCTTGCTCGGGCGGTAGCCGAAGCGCAGGATCCAGTACAGGAAGAAGTCCTGGAGCTCGTAGGGCCCGACGGTCTTCTCGCTCGACTGCTCGGGGGCCTCGGCGCCCGGATCGGAGGCCGGCACCAGCTCCGGGGAGATCTCGGTGTTCAGCACGGCGTCGAGCACCCGCCCGGCCTCGGCCCCGAACTGATCGGTGTCGATCGCCCACCTGACGATGAACTGGATCAGCGTCTTCGGGACCGACGCGTTGACGTTGTAGTGCGACATCTGATCGCCGACCCCGTAGGTGCTCCAGCCGAGCGCGAGCTCCGAGAGGTCGCCCGTGCCGAGCACGATCGCGCCGTGGAAGTTCGCGAGACGGAACAGGTGCGAGGTGCGCTCGCCGGCCTGCACGTTCTCGTAGGTGATGTCGTAGACGGGCTCACCGCGGGCGGCGGGATGCTCGAGGTCGGTGAGCATCTGCTCGGCCGAGGGCCGGATGTCGATCTCCCCCGCGCTGACCCCGAGCGCCTGCATCAGCGCGCGTGCGTTGCGCAGGGTCGTCTGGCTCGTCGCGAACCCCGGCATCGTGTAGCCGAGCACGTTCGATCGCGGCAGCCCGAGCCGGTCCATCGCGCGGGCGGCGACGATCAGCGCGTGGGTGGAGTCGAGCCCGCCTGACACCCCGATCACGATCTTCTCGATCCCGGTCGCGAGCAGCCGCGTCTGCAGGCCGTTCACCTGGATGCGGTAGGTCTCCTCGCAGCGATCGTTGCGGCTCGCCGGATCCGCGGGCACGTAGGGGAAGCGCTCGACGTAGCGATCGAGCGCGATCGTCTGCACCGGCACCCCCAGCTCGAACTCCACGACCCGCATCGCCGCGACCCGCTCGCGCTAGTCGTG
>Ga0209810_1003802_pt1 | contig 15334 bp, 8 predicted proteins | sample Coa_R1_7_FD_187159 | JGI IMG/M metagenome (GOLD analysis project Ga0209810, IMG submission 187159) | Surface soil microbial communities from Centralia Pennsylvania, which are recovering from an underground coalmine fire - Coalmine... | ecosystem: Environmental > Terrestrial > Soil > Unclassified ...
CGAACACTTCGAAAACGGTATACAATTTCGTGATCTGCAGCAGGTCTTTGACGCGCTTGCTCAGGCCGAGGAGCTTGAGCTGGCCGCCATGGTTGGTGACGGTGGTAAAACCGGAGACGAGCTCGCCGATTCCGGAGCTGTCGATATAAGATACGTCGCTCAGATTGAGCAACAGTTTTTTATTGCCTTTGGACGCCAGATCGCGAATGGTGTCACGGAACGTGCTGGCCCCTTCGCCCAGCGTGATTCGTCCCGCGGCGTCGATAACGGTCACATCACCTACCTGCCGCGTTGTCAGTTTAACGCTCACCTATAGCCTCCTCGGGTTCATTAGCACAGATTTCGGCCCCGTTCAGTCGCTGGCCAAATACTTTATCATGCGGACCTCGGTGCCGCCGGAGGTCCGCCGCCGCACGTCCAGTTTATCCACGAAGGCCTGCATGAGCAGCAGCCCGCGGCCGGACTGGCGGAGCAGGTTTTCCTCGGAGAGCGGGTCCGGGAGGTTTTCGAACTCGAACCCCTCACCTTCGTCACGAATGACGATGCTCAGATGGTCGGCGGCGCGGGAGACCTGGAGGTGTACCCGCTTGCGGGCGCTGTAGCGGTTCCCATGCACCACCGCATTGACCATGGCCTCGCGCACGGCCATGCCGATCTTGTGCAGGGATTCCTCATCAAAGCCAGCCTCCTCCGCGACCTTCAGGACCGACGTTTCCGCGGCATCGACGCTTTCCAGCGACGATTCGAGCAGCTCGTCCAGGGCGAGGACTTCGCCGCTTGTGTTATCTGCCATAGGCTCGGTTTGGGCCATCGTGGCGGCCAGGACGCACGAATGACCAACCTAAAATAGTCGGGGCTGCAAAGTCAAGCGCGACAGATATTTGGACGATGCCGGCGGCAGGGCGCGATTTGCCGGGTGTGACGGCAGGGAGCGGCTTCAGGGCGGAGCGGCTTACGGTCCGTGTGTCGGGCGCATGATGTAACAGGTTGTAACCCATCTCGGTTCCGTTTCTGGAATGGCGCAATTCACGGCAATTCCGAAATCCGGATTATAACCGCAACATGTACTTGTAAGTTTTTGAAAACATTGTTGTCACGAGCTGGTAACGCGCGTGCATCGCTCCGGACAACTTACACTGCCGCCACCGCTGCGGCCGCGATTTCGGAACCCCGATGAGCGGCATGGTGGCGACGAACCAGAGGAGATATGCTCTTGAGAAAAACTCGTCCGGGGTTGTTGGTCGCAACTCTGACGCTGCTTGGTGGGCAGCTCTTTGCCCAGGTAACCAGCGGCAATATTGTCGGAACCGTTTACGATCCCACTGGGGCAACGGTTCCCAACGCGCCGGTCACAGCGACGAATGAAGCGACTGGCGTTGCAAGCTCGACGACATCGACGTCGACGGGCGAATATCGGATTCCGAACGTGCCGGCCGGCGCCTACACCGTTACAGTGAACGCGGCCGGATTTGCGAAAGCGAAGGTGGCCGACGTACAGGTGCCGCTGAACCAGACGGTGACCGCGAACGTGACCCTGCAGGTGGGGCAGACGGCGACGACGGTTGAAGTGAGCACGGCGGCGGTGGCCATCGACACCAGCACGGCCCAGGTGCAGGAGACCTTCGAGACGAAGCAGATGATGGATCTGCCGACGGCGAGCTCCGGTTCGGGGGTCATCAACCTGTCGCTCCTGAATGCCGGCGTTGCATCCAGCGGGGGGATCGGGCAGGGGACGGGCCCGTCGATCGGCGGGCAGCGCCCGACCAATAACAACTACACGGTTGAGGGCGTGGACATCAACAACAAGAGCGTGACCGGGCCGGTGCTCACGATTCCGAACGACGCGGTGGCGGAATTCACCGTCCTGCAGAACCAGTTCTCGCCGGAATTCGGACACTCTTCGGGCGGCCAGTTCAATCAGGTGGTGAAGAGCGGAACGAACTCTTTCCATGGCGCGCTGTATGAGTACAACGTGAATCGGGATTACCTGGCGGCGGACAATCTGTCAGCGGTGCTGGGCACTCCGCTGCATCCGCGCTACGACGATAACCGGTTCGGCGGGAATTTCGGCGGGCCGATCAAGCGCAACAAGCTGTTCTTCTTCGTGAATTACGAGTACGAGCCGTTCGGGCAGCTGGGCGGCGCGACGCAGTATTTCGCTCCGACGCAGGAAGGTTACGCCATGCTGGCGGCGATTCCGGGGATCAACCAGACCAACCTGCAGCAGTTGCAGAAATACATGGGCACGGGCGCGACGGCGACGACAGAGGGGCTGCCGCTGACCAGCACCATTCAGGTCGGCCCCGGAAACCGCTCCCTGGGTACGGGCGCGTGGGCGGGCAGCGGCGCAGGGCTGACCACCATTCCGGTGGGCTCCATCTCGGTGGCTGCGCCCAATTTCAGCAACACATCACGCGGCGTGGCCTCGCTGGACTACAACCTGTCGGATAAGGACTCCATCCGCGGGCGCTACATTTTCAACCGCTTTGGCGGGATCGACACCAGCGGGTTCCCGGCGGAGTTCTACACCACAATTCCGTCGAACGCGTACGTGGTGGAGATTTCCGAATACCACACGTTCAGCCCGGCGGTGACGAACGAGCTGCGGCTGGGCTACAACCGGCTGAACCAGAACTTCCCGGTTACGGGGCAGAAGTTCCCGGGCCTGGACCAGTTTCCGACGCTGGCGATTTACGATCTGAACATCAACAACTGGGGCCCGGACCCGAACGCGCCGCAATACGGTATCCAGAACACGTGGCAGGGTGCGGACAGCGTCAGCTGGGTGAAAGGGAACCACAGCCTGAAGTTCGGGTTTGACGGGTGGCGATCGATTTCGCCGCAGAACTTCCTGCAGCGCTCGCGCGGCGATTACGAGTGGACCTATCTTTCCGACTTCCTGTTCGACAACTTTCCGGACGCGGTGGCGCAGCGCTCGGTGGGAACGGGCGTTTATTCGGGCGACCAGTATCTGCTGGGCTGGTTCGGGAACGATTCGTGGAAGATCCGTCCCAACCTGACCATCAACATTGGCGTTCGCTACGAGTACCTGACCGTGCCGTATACCGAGACGCTGCAGAAGCTCAATGCGGCGGCCAGCACTCCGGGGCTGATCACCTTCGGCAATCCGAAAACGCAGAAGAATGCATGGATGCCGCGCGTGGGCATCGCGTGGTCGCCGGGCACCACCGGGAAGACGTCGATTCGCGCGGGCTTCGGGCGGAACTACGACATCCTGTACGACAATCTGGGCATCCTGAGCGAGCCTCCGGTGTTTAACAGCACGATTGACGTCACCGGCCAGAGCGGAACCGGGTTCCTGGCCAATGGCGGAATTATCGGGGCGTACACGCCGCCGACGGATCCGGCGACGCTGCGCGCCAACACCGCGTCGTTCGTTCCGGACCAGAGGCGGCCGGAGTCGCTGCAGTGGAACTTCGGCGTGCAGCACGTGTTCGGTGAGAACTACACCTTCGAGAGCCGTTATCTGGGCAGCCGGGGTATTGACCTGCCGATGCAGGACCGTATCAATATTCAGGCGGTGGTGAACAAGTCAAATCAGCTACCGACCTATTTGACCGCTCCGAGCCAGGCGACGCTGGATTCGCTGCCGAATACGCTGAGCAAGCTGGAGACGGCGTTTAACAACGGCGGATACCTGCTGCAGCCTTACCTCGATTACGGCTACTACAGCCCGATCGTTGGTTTCATGCCGGTAGGCAACTCCACGTATCACGGCTGGGCCAACCAGCTGACGCGCCGCTTCGCGAGCGGTCTGCAGTTCGTGGGTGCGTACACCTGGAGCCATAACATCGACGATTCGACGGCGACGGCGTTCACCACCGTGCTGACGCCGCGGCGGCCGGAGGACTTCCAGAACCTCAAGCTGGATCGCGCCAGTTCCGGGCTGGATCACCGGCAGCGCTTCACGTTCGAGATGATCTACGATGTGCCGTTCTTCAAGAACAGCAACTGGTTCATGAAGAACATCGTCGGCAACTGGGAGATCGCGCCGGTGTACACGTATCAGACCGGAACGCTGGTGACGGTTCAGAGCGGGACCGACTCGAATTTGAATACGGACTCGGCGACGGACCGCACGATCATAAACCCGTCCGGAAGCCCGTACCTGGGCTCGAACGTTACGTCGCTGAAGAACAGCAATGGCGACGTGGTGGCGTATCTCGCGACCAATCCCAACGCCATGTACATTAAAGCCGGCCTCGGCACGCTTCCGAACGCCGCTCGCGATACGATGCACCTGAATCCGATTAACGACATCGACGCGACGGCGGCGAAGCGGTTCAACGTCACGGAGCGATTCGCGCTGGAGTTTTCGGCGCGCGTCGGCAACGTGCTGAACCATCCGCAGTACGTGGGTGGCTTTATCAACGACGTCGCCCCGCTGGGGTTCACCGGCGGACTGCAGCGCCAGGTGATGGAGCCGCAGGCGACTATCTTCCATCAGCCCAGCCAGGCATTCTCGAGCAACCCACGAGGTATGGCGCTGGCTCTGAAACTGACCTTCTGACAAACCCTGTCAAGGCGGTTGTGAAGGATAAGAGGGGAGCGGAAGCGCTCCCCTTTTTCATTCCGCTAATAGTACGAACTCTCACAATGTAAGAGATGTCACTGCAACCTGAACGCCTCCGGAGTACGGTTTCCCGTAGCGCCGATATCTAACGGATACCGAAAACCAGAATCTAACCCGTCGTTACCTTTTCCTAACGCTACATGTAGTTGAGCCGACAAGGCGCAGGTTTTGGCAGCCAACCTGCTACGGCAACGCCCAACCGCTCATGCGTTATTCCGGGTTATGCGCCCAGGGCTATACCGAGCCGAGTCGCGCGCGACGAGCATATCCCGCAATGGCGGCGTTATACAACGCAGCAAATGCAACGTTTCCGAGGGGACAGGGGATTCTATGAACAAGACATTTCGAGCCATGCGGCTGCCGCTGGCGCTGGCCGCCGCTGTGTTACTCGCTTCGATGCTGTTCTCCCAGGCCATGGACAGCATTGTCGTCGGCACGGTGAAGGACACCTCCGGAGCCATTTTGGCGGGCGCAGTAGTGACCGCCACGAACCGTAATACGGGCGTGAAATACACGACCACCAGCAACCAGGACGGGGACTACCGTTTGAACAACGTCCCGGTGGGGTCCTACAACGTATCGGCGACTTCACCAGGCTTTGCTACGGCGACGGTGGAGGACGTACAACTGGAGCTGAACCACACGGCGAACGTAAACCTGACCCTGAACGTCGGGTCGGTTAGTTCGACGGTTGAAGTGACCGCCGCGGCGGCGATGATCGACACATCGACGGCGCAGTTGCAGACGACGTTCAACACCAAGGACGCCGAGGATCTGGGCATCGCCGCGAATTCGAAGGTGGTCAACGGCTCCGGCATCTGGAACCTCAGCCTGCTGGGCGCGGGCGTGGCGTCGTCGGGCGGGGTCGGGCAGGGCACCGGACCGAGCATTGCCGGGCAGCGTCCCGAGAACAACACCTTCAACGTGGACGGCGTGGTGAATGACAACCACTACGTCACCGGTCCGCAGGTCACGATTCCGAACGATGCGGTAGCGGAGTTCACGCTGCTGCAGAATCAGTTCAGTCCCGAATTCGGCGGAGCGTCGGGCGGAGTCTTCAACGTGCTGGTGAAGTCCGGCACGAATTCGGTGCACGGCTCGGTTTACGAGTACATGCAGAACCGCGACCTGAACGCGCTGGACCAGCAGCAGCGGCAGGCAGGCCTGACGTCGCAGCCGCGCTATGACAACAATCGTCTGGGCGGCACGGTTGGCGGGCCGATCATCAAGGACAAGCTCTTCTACTTCGGACTGTATGAGTACAATCCGATCGGCCAGGCGTCGGTTCCGGCGGGAACGGTTTATGCGCCGACCAGCGCGGGTCTCAGTGCGCTGGGGAACCTGCCGGGGGTCAGTTCGACGAATCTCGGCGTATTCAAGCAGTACGTGCCCACGGCGGGATCGCAGAGCGGCACGATCAGCGTCGGGGGTCAGAACATTCCCATCGGCCCGCTGACGTTCGCCTCACCGAACTATTTCAACAGCTACAACGCCGTGGTCGCGATCGATTACAACATGAGCAGCAAGGACCAGATCCGCGGCCGTTATTACTACAACAACAGCCAGGGACTGGACAATGTTGCGAACCTGCCGGTCTTTTTCGAGCCGTTGCCGAATCTCAACAAGAGCGTTTCCGTGTCGGAGTTTCATAACTTCTCCGCGACGCTGGAAAACGAGCTGCGGGCTTCTTACAGCCGCAACAATCAGAACATCACCGCGGGCAACTTCAAGTTCCCGGGTCTGGATGCATTCCCGAACCTCTCGATTGACGACCTGAACCTGCAGATTGGGCCCGATCCCAACACGCCGTCCGGCTCGATCGAGAACCTGTCGACGTTACAGGACAACGTGACGAAGTCGTGGGGCCGGCACACGTTCAAGTTTGGCTATTCCGCGACCGACGTTATCCTGGCGGGCTTCTTCGTGCAGCGCGCCCGCGGCGATTACGATTACGCGACGCTGGAGCAGTATCTTCTCGATCAGATGCCGACAGGCGGGAATATCAGTGGCGTGTCGGGCGAACGCACGACGGGTAACGCGAACGTCCCGTTTGGCTTCTTCCAGCAGGCCTCGTATTTCAACGACGACTTCCGTGTAAAGCAGAATCTCACTTTGAACCTCGGCGTGCGCTATGAGTTCGTGCAGGTGCCGGTAGGAACGCGTTATCAGGCAGCGAGCGCGCTGGCCGACGTGCCGGGCGTGATCACGTTCCGTGAACCGAATACTGGCAAGAACGACTGGTCGCCGCGCGTCGGATTCGCGTGGTCGCCCGGCAGCAGCCAGAAGTGGTCGGTTCGCGGCGGCTTCGCGCGCTCTTTCGACAACACGTATATCAATCTGAACCAGAACGCGTCGCCGCCGTTCTTCGCTACGACGCTGGACTGCCCGGCGGAATGCGTTGCGACGGGCTTTCTCGCGGGCGGCGGTCTGAAGAGCACCGGGTCGGGCGGCGGTTGGACGACGGTGGAAGATGCCCGCGCAGCAGTTGCTTCGTATGCTTTCGATCAGACGAAGCGCCCTTACGCGCTTACGGGGACGATTGGCGTGCAGCGCTTGCTGGGGAACGACTATACGGTCGAGGCACGGTACGTGTATACGAAGGGCGTGCACCTCTGGAATCAGACGCGGCTGAACATTCTTTCCCGGGTCAGCCCAACCGATTTCCTGCCAACTTACTTGAGCATGCCATCCGCCGATACGATTGCCGGACTTAAGACGTTTCTCGGCCATCCAGCAGACCCTGCAAACAACATACCCGCAACAGGTCTGTATGCAAACACAAGTAACTACCTGGCGCAGTATGGGTTCCCCAATAACATCACGGGCTATCATCCGTGGGGGAACTCCAGGTACAACGGTCTGGCGCTGCAGATGAACAAGCGCTATTCGCACAACTTCCAGTACATCGCCGCCTTCACGTGGAGCCACGCTCAGGACGATTCCACCGCGACGAACTTCTCGACCATTCTGTCGCCGCGCCGCGCGCAGGACTTCCAGAATCTGCGGGCGGAGTGGGCGAATTCGGCGCTCGATCGCCGCTATCGTTTCACCTTTACGCCGCTTTACGACATCCGGCCGTTCGAGGGGAGCAGCAACTGGTTCCTGAAGAATATTGTCGGGAACTGGAACTTCGGCATGACTTACACGTACCAATCGCCGGAGTACGCGACCGTTCAGAGCGGTGTGGATTCGAACCTGAACGGTGATTCCGCCGGCGATCGAGCGATCATCAACCCCGCGGGCAGCGCGAACATCGGCAGTGGCGTTACCGCGATCAAGAATGGCAACGGAGATATTGTGGGTTACCTGGCCAATAATCCGAACGCGCGATACATCGTTGCCGGCAAGGGAGCTCGATCCAATGGCGGGCGCAACACGCTGCCGTTCGATCCGGAGAATAACATCGACGCGTCGCTCTATAAGAAGATCAACATCACAGAGCGTTTCGCTTTCCAGTTTGGCGCGCAGGCGTTCAATCTGTTCAATCACCCGCAGTTCACGGGCGGTTATCTTTCGGATGTGTCGCCGTACTCGACTGCCGCGGTGCCTCGTAATCCGCTGATTCCGAGCAACGCCGACTTCGGCAAGTATGACCTGTACTTCCCCAGCAATTCGCGGGGGATGCAGCTGGTAGCGAAGTTCACGTTCTGAAGACTGAGTGAATATTCGGCAGGGCGGCCTTTTATCGGGCCGTTCCTGCCGAATGCCTTCCTGAAGATCCCGCCACTTTCGCAACCGCTTCCACTGCCCTTTCGCAATCCTGCCGGGTGACGTCGTAGTGCGTGACCGCGCGCAGGCTGGTCGCGTTGACACCGTTGATGAGCACGCCGTGCTCCTTCAGACGGTCGCTGAAGTCCGCGGGCGTCAAGCCGGTGGTGGAGATGTCAAAGATCACGATGTTCGTCTGGACGCGCTCGGGATCGAGGCTGACGCCCGGGATGCGGGCGAGCTCGGCGGCGGTCCAGCGGGCGTTGGCGTGGTCCTCATGCAGCCGCGGCGGGGTGTCCTCCAGGGCGACGATCCCGGCTGCGGCGAGGATGCCGGCCTGGCGCATCCCGCCGCCCAGGCGCTTGCGGTAGAGCCGAGCCTGCGCGATATCGGCGGCATCGCCAACGAGCAGCGAGCCCACGGGCGCGCCCAGCGCTTTGGACAGGCAGAACATCACGGTGTCCACGCCGGCGGCAACTTCGCGAACAGGCCGGCCGAGGTATGCCGCCGCGTTGAAGATCCGGGCGCCGTCCATGTGCACCCTGAGGCCGAGGGCGTGCGCTTCTTCGCAGATCTCCTGGACCACGTCGATGGGCATGACCGTTCCGCCGGCCATGTTGTGGGTGTTTTCGATCTCGACGAGCGCGGTGGGCGCGTTGTGCGGGCCGAAGGCGCGGAGAGCCCGGTGGATCGCGCTCCAGCGGAGCACGCCGTCCTCCGCCCAGACCGTGCGCACGAGGCAGCCGGAGAACCAGGCGGTCATGGAGAGTTCCCAGTCGAGGATGTGGGCGCGGGATTCGCAGATGACTTCCTGGCCGTGGCGGGTGTGGAGCTTGATGGCGATGGTATTGGCCATCGTGCCGGAGGGGACGAACAGGGCCGCGTCGCGCCCGAACAATTCCGCCGCGCGCTGTTCCAGGCGGTTTACGGTGGGGTCCTCGTTGTAGACGTCGTCGCCGACTTCGGCTTCGGCCATGGCGCGGCGCATGGCGGGAGTGGGGCGGGTTACCGTGTCGCTGCGGAGATCGATCATTTTATGCATAGCGGGCCTTCGGCCCGCGTGCAGGCCAAAGGCCTGCTCCACAAGCTCATGCGATCAGCTCCGCGAAGACTTCGTTGGAGAGCAGGATGCCCTGGTCGGTGAGGCGCAGGCGGCCCTTGGCTCCTTCCAGGAGGCCGGCCTCGATGAAGCGGTCGAGGGCGGCGCGTTGTTGCGGGGTTGTGGATATGGTCGCGTCGATGCCGTTTGTGAGGCGGAGGCCGACGAAGAAGCGCTCTTCATCGAGGTGCGCTTCCGTCTCTGTGCGCTGCGCGTGGTGGATGTAGCCGGCGGCGGTCTCCGCGTTTTGCCAGCGTTTGGCTCCGTCGAAGGAGTGGGCGTCGGCGCCGAAGCCGAAGTAGGGCTCTAGTTTCCAATATTTCAGGTTGTGCGCCGATTCGAAGCCCGGGCGGGCGAAGTTGGAGATCTCGTACCGATGAATGCCGATTTCACGGAGCCGATCGACGGCGCGTTGGTAGAGGCGGACGATGGTTTCGTCGCTGGGTACGTCGCGCGCGCCGTATCGTTTGCCGTTGAGCAGGATTTCCTGTCCGAGGCGGCTGTCCTCGTCCACTTCGAGCATGTAGACGGAGACGTGCGGCGCGTCCAGGCGCTCTACGCAGTCCAGTGACTCTTCCCAGCTTGCGTCGGTCTGGCCGGGCAGGCCGGCGATCAGGTCGATATTGAAGTTCGTCAGGCGGGCATCGCGCAAGGTTAGGACGTCGGCGGCCACCGTTTCCGCCGTGTGCCGCCGGCCGGTCCGCGACGCCTCGGCGGCGACAAATGACTGCACGCCCAGGCTTACGCGCGTAATGCCGGCTTCGCGCCAGGCTGCGACGTCATTCAGCGTGCCGGGCGCGGCTTCGATCGTGGCTTCGCGCCAGGGGCCGCCGGGAATGCGGTCCAAGCAGGCGCGGAGGGTCTCAATCGGCATCAGGCTGGGAGTGCCGCCGCCGAGGTAGAGCGTATCCGGCGGTTCCGTCCAGGCATGGGCGTTCAGTTCCTGGAGCAGAGCGGCCCCGTACTCCCGCTCCAGTTCTTTCGGCAGGACCCCCGATGCGAAATTGCAGTAGGTGCACTTCTGCGCGCAAAAAGGCCAGGAGATGTAAACGCCGGGCGGCACGCTACAGGTTCACTTCCTTCCCGAGCTGCTGGGTAATCGCGTCCTGAACGAGTTCGGTCAGGGTCGCGCCGGTCTCCGGGAGGATGAAGGTCCCGCGGCACTGATCCCAGTCGAGCTTGTAGCTCTTCGAGCGCGCGGAAACCCAGATCTGGCGGACGGGCGAGTTGGGACTGACCACGAAGCGGGCGGGCTGATCCTCGAACTCGATGGACAGCGCCCCGTTGTTGAAATCAGGCTCAAAATCGGCGTCATCGGCCGCCCGGGACAACAGTTTGTAGAGTTCGGTCAGGGCCTCGTCCGCCCGCTTGTAAAAGTCCTGTTCGTCCATCAAACCTCCATTCTTGCAGATCGGGGCATCTTCGGACGGTAACGGGGCATCTGCTACCTTGGACATTGCTGCATGGAGACTGCCTGCCTCCGCCATACTGACCTTTCCGGCGTCTCCCGGCTTTTTTCCGACCACCAATACGATTACGAGCGGGTTTCGAAGTTTTATTCCGGCTGGCCCGGAGATTTCGAGTCTTACCGTAAAGCCGCCCGTTCTCTGGTTTATCCCGGTGACCGGCGCTCCGAACTGGTTTCGGTGCTGCGGAGGCAAAATGGAGACAACCCGGCGCTGGACGAACTGGCCCGGGAAGGAACCGTCGCGGTCGTCACTGGCCAGCAGGTGGGGCTGTTCTCCGGTCCGGCGTACAGCATCTACAAAGCTCTTACCGCGATTCGGCTGGCGGAGCGGCTGACGGAGCGGGGAATTCGCGCCGTCCCAATCTTCTGGCTGGCGACCGAAGATCACGATTTCGCCGAGGTCAACGACGCGTGGATCTTCGACCAGCGATGCACCCCCATTCATCTCGAATCTCCGCAGAAGGTGGACGGCCACAAGCCGGTGGGCGCGCTGGAGCTCGACGGATTGCCGTACGCCGAGCTGGAGGCGGCGTTTTCGACGCTGCCGTTCGGGGCCGAGGCGGTCAGCATAGCGCACGAATGCTATTGGCCCGGGCGACGCTGGGGCGAGGCGTTCCGGGCAATGCTGGAGAAGCTGCTCGGGCCGCTGCGTATTCTGTTTATCGATCCTCTGGACGCCGAGATTCGTCGTATCGCGGCGCCGCTGTTGGCCGATGCCGCGCGCTCCGCTGATACGCTTGCGACCAGTCTCCTGGCCCGAAACGCGGAGCTGGAGGAAGCCGGATATCACGCGCAGGTCCATTTCGAGCCGGCCACGTCGTTGTTTTTCCTTCTGGACAGCGGTGAGCGAATCACGCTGCGGCGGCAGAACGGCAGCTATGTCGCGCCGGGCCGCCGGTACTCGGGCGAGGAACTGGCCGGTATGGCGGACCGGTTATCTCCGAATGCGCTGCTGCGACCGGTGATGCAGGATTACCTTCTGCCCACCGTGGCGTACGTGGGTGGTCCGGCGGAGCTGGCGTATCTCGCGCAGGCTTCGGTTATTTACGACCAGCTGCTGGAGCGCATGCCGGTGGCGGTGTCGCGCAGTGGGTTCACCATCATTGACGAGCGCGCCAAACGGATCATGACGCGGTATTCGGTATCGCTTGCGGATGTGCTGGCGGGCGCGGATACGGTTCGCCAGCGCATTTCGCACGCCCTGGTGCCTCCCCACGTGCTGCAACAGGCCGAACGCGCGCGGACCACGGCCGAAGCGGCGCTGGGTTCGCTGGAATCGGAGCTGCGCAGCTTCGATCCGACGCTGGCCGATGCGGCGGCCAAGCGCAGAAGCAAAGTCCTTCATCATTTTTCGACGATTCGCGCGAAAACCGAGCGCGAGGCGCTGCGGCGGAACGAGCGCGCCGCGCAGGAGGCCGGTTACCTCAGCAATCTGGTTCTGCCGCACGGGCATTTGCAGGAGCGGTTCTACAGCGGGCTCGCATTGTACGCGCGGTTTGGACCGGAGTTGGTGGGCGAGTTGTACAAGCACGTTCAGCTGGACTGTCCCGACCACCAGGTTGCGTACGTGGGTTGAGGAGTGGTTCGTGATCGTGCAAGCCCAGGGCTTGCACGAGTCGGCTAAAGCCCGACCAGAGGCGGGCTGAGAGCCCGCCGCAGGGCGAGGCCCTGCCCCCCATCGAGCGCTCGGCATTTCAGGAGAATGTCCTGAATCCAAGTGCAAGCCCAGGGCTTGCACCACAATCAAAATCTTAAGGGGCTGAGGCGGCCTGCGGGTCGCGCATGGTTTCGCCGCGGGACTGTTTGCCGACCTCGTCCTGGTGTTGTTGTTCGAGGCGGTTGCCCTCGGCCAGCTCGCGCCGGGCCTGCTCTTCGCGGTGCAGGCGCAGCAGTACCTGGCCGCGCAGGAAGTGCAGGCTGGCGCTTTTGGAATCAAGCGCGAGCGCGCCATCTACGGCCTTCAGCGCCTCGGGGTACTTCTCGGTATCCTGGTACACGCGGGCGAGGCCATACCATGCGGTGGCCAGAGTTTTGTCCAGTTCGACAGCTTTGCGGTAATACTTCTCGGCCGCGGCGTAGTCCTGAAGCAGATAACAAATGCGCGCAAGCTCGTCGTAATTGAAGGCCACGTCGGGGTCGATCGACGCCTCCTCGAGAAACTCGGCTTTGGCGCGGGGCAGGTCATTCTCCTGGCGCGCGATGAGGCCCAGGTAGTAATGAACGAAGGGCAGCCTGGGATTAATCTGCGCCGCTTTGGCGAATTCCACGGCGGCCTTGGCCGGTTCTCCTCGGCCGGACAGAGCCTTACCCATGAACAGGTGCACTTCGGCCGAATCCCTGCCCACCTCGAGCATGCGCGCCGTGGCCCGATCGCGCAAGGTGGTTTGTCCGGCCTTATCGGCGGCTATGATCACGGCGTACAGGTAAGCGAGATTGGACGATTGCTTGTTCCACACCGCCTCGAGGTGAGGCAGTGCCTCGGCATACCGGTCGGTGAAGAACTCGCACAGGCCAAGAAGGTACTGCGCCTGGTCCGATGACGGCAGGTCGCGCACCACGGATTCCAGCGGCGGGATGGCCTCGCGGAATCGGCTCTGCCGGTAATATGCGAGGCCGATGTTCAGGCGAATGCCTGGTACGCTGGGCGCCAGCTTCTCGGCGGCACGAAATTCCGTGAGCGCCTGGTCCCATTGTTTCTGGCGCATGTAAATAACGCCCAGGTTGGCGTACGCGCCCACGGCCCGCGGGTCTTTCTCGAGCACTCCTCGAAAAGCCTGCTCCGCGGCGCGGAGATCATTGCGCTGGAGCGCTGCCTCGCCTTCGTTGAACAGCGGCATCAGGGCCGGGGAGAGTTGTCCAGGGCCGTCCGCGGCGGACAGGGCCAGCGACAGCAGGGGCAGAAGAACGGCTGCGAACTTCACTTGTGATTGCACCGACGGCCCCATCTTACGGCGTTCGGCTGCCGAAAATCAAACGGCGGGGTGGGGCATTTCGCGCAGTTTCGTTTGTCAGAGCGAGTCTCGAGGAGGGGTGAGTAATATGACGCAGAGACTTAGTTACACACGAATCCGGAGTGAATAAGTCCGGGGCAAAAAACTGAAATCAATTGTAATCATTTGTATTGATTAGGGCGGGCGCGCGGGATTATAGTCGAGACAAACGGGGTCTGTCATTAACTATCTCTGGACCCAGACGCGTAAGGAGGGGTCAATGCGCAACGTCTGGCGCTTATGCCTTTCGTTACTGTTTCTGTTCGCGAGCGTGACTGCCGTCGCGCAGGGAACCGGTTCTATCACCGGCATCGTTCGCGATAACACGGGGGCGGTGGTTCCGAGTGCACAAGTTACTTTGCTGAACACTGCACAGGGGACACAGCTCACAACCAACACCAATGAGTCGGGCGAGTATTTGTTTGCCGCGGTCCCGCCCGGTAACTACAGCCTGGAAGTGACCGCGGCCGGTTTCAACCGTTTCGTTTCGCAGGGAATCGTTCTGCGCGTGGCCGAGAAGCAGCGCCTGGACGCCGAGCTGGCAGTGGGCGATGTGAAAACGGCGGTGAACGTGGAAGCCACGGCAACGCACGTCGAGACCGAGTCCGCGGAGCTGTCCGGAATCGTCACCGGCAAGCAAATGAGCCAGATTGTTCTCAACGGCCGCAACTTCAGCCAGTTGGTGGTGCTGACGCCCGGCGTGGTCAGCCAGACCAACCAGGACGAAGGCACGGTGGGCGTGAACGGCCGCATCGATTACGCGGTCAATGGCGGCCGAGCGATCTACAACAACTGGGAAATTGACGGCGGCGACAACATGGATAACGGCAGCAACGGAACGCTGAACGTGTATCCCAGCGTTGACGCCATCGCCGAGGTCAAGATCCTGACCTCGAACTACGGCGCGCAGTACGGGCGCAACGGTTCGGGAACCATCCAGACGGTCACCAAATCCGGCGGCCAGCAGTTTCACGGCAGCGCGTATGAGTTCACGCGCAACAATTTTTTCAATGCCCGGAACTTCTTTGATGACAAGACTCAGACGTACATCAAGAACGATTGGGGCTACACCATCGGCGGGCCGGTGTGGATTCCGAAGCTGTACAACAGGAACAAAGAGAAAACGTTCTTTTTCTTCAGCGAAGAATGGCGGAAGGATCGAGTTCCTGGCAGCACCTTCGATCGGCAGGTGCCTTCCAGCCAGGAGAGGCAGGGCATCTTCAACGATGTGTGCCCAGCCTACAGTGCCACAAATCCGAACTTCGTGCTGAAGAGCTATCCGGATTGCCCGGCGATGCCAGGGACACGCAACCTGACGGCTGGAACCGGAATGGCGTACCCCAACAACACCGTCGCGGTGGATCCGAATGCGGTGGCCATCATGGCCATGGTGCCGGCGCCGACCACCGATGCCGGAGCGCAGTCGCGGTTCACGGGCGCTCGAACGCTTCCGACCAACTGGCGCGAGGAACTGG
>Ga0209810_1003803_pt1 | contig 15333 bp, 7 predicted proteins | sample Coa_R1_7_FD_187159 | JGI IMG/M metagenome (GOLD analysis project Ga0209810, IMG submission 187159) | Surface soil microbial communities from Centralia Pennsylvania, which are recovering from an underground coalmine fire - Coalmine... | ecosystem: Environmental > Terrestrial > Soil > Unclassified ...
TCGGGAATGTCGGTAAGGACATCGGCAAGCGTGAGCGTGGACATGCGGGTCTCCAGGACACGGGCGACGCGACCCCTATTTATCCAAAGCTCAACAGCTTGCCAACACCAAACATCGAACGGCCCTGTATAGCCCCCGGCTTGCCGGGGACGGTCTCTTACCCCGGGCAAGCCGGGACTATCTGTTTCCTCCTCTTGACGAATTTGCTGGGTTCCCGCAATGATTTATGGTGTCCGGCGTTGGGATTTTTCCTTTTCAGCCGGACGCGGAAAACCGAAAAATCGAATGGGCAAACCGGAACCCATCGGTGTTATGAGGAGGTCGATCATGAAACGCTGTTCCCTGATCGTCTGTTGCCTAATGCTGGGTGGATTGGCCGGCACCTTCCTGGCAGGCGCTCTGCTCAACGGGCAGGCTCCGGCCGTCCCCGCCATCCCCAATGAACTGACGTCTTATCGGGATGTGGTAAAGAAAGTGCTTCCCGCTGTGGTCAGCATCGACTCCAAGACCCAGCCGGAGCCGGCTCGCAAAGGGCGTCGCCGGGTTCCAAGGGAGGATCTGCCCGAAGAACTTCGCCGCTTCTTCGATTTTCCGTTTGAGTTTGGCGAAGACGACGACGGCTCCACGCCGCGCGGCGGCTTCGGCTCCGGTGTCCTCGTCGATGCCAAAGGCGTTATCTTGACCAATTTCCACGTCGTCGATGGGGCCAGCCAAGTTACCGTGCAACTGAGTGATGGCCGCAAGTTCAACTCCAAGGATGTCAAGACCGATCCCAAGACCGACCTGGCCATCGTCCGCATTGAACCGCCGGCCGCGCTGCCCTTCCTGGAATTGGGCGACAGCGACGCCATGCAGATCGGCGACCGCGTGTTGGCCATCGGCGCTCCCTTCGGCCTGACCGGCACGGTGACGCACGGCATCATCAGCGGTAAGGGCCGGAGTCTGCAATTAAACATGTATGAGGACTTTTTGCAGACGGACGCGGCCATCAATCCCGGCAACAGCGGTGGGCCGCTGGTGAGCCTAGACGGCAAGGTTGTCGGCATCAATGCGGCGATCAAGAGCCGCAGCGGCGGCTGGCAAGGTGTCGGCCTGGCCATTTCCAGCAGCATCGCCAAAACCATCATGCCGCAGCTTCTCAAGGATGGAGTGGTGCATCGCGGCTATCTCGGTGTGCAAGTCAAGGACGTTACCGAGCCGGACATCGCTTCGCGGCTGGGACTTCGCCAAGGCGAGCATGGCGTCCTGGTCACGCGCGTCTTCGAGGACACACCGGGCGCCAAGGCCGGTTTGAAAGACGGCGACGTGATCACGTCGCTGGACGGCAAGACCATTGAGAACAGCCGGGAATTGCAGATGGCCATCGCGCGTCAGCAAGTCGGCAAGACCGTCGCCGTACAGGCTCTGCGCGATGGGCAAGCCAAGACGTTCCAGGTGACAATTGAAGAACAGCCGGCGAAGTTCGGCACTCAGCGCGTACCACTGCCGCGCCGCATCGAACGCGAGCCGGACAGCATCACCATCGACAAAATCGGCGTCGATGCAGTCGATCTGACCGCGGACGTGGCCGACAGCTTGGGCTACAACGAGCAGGCCAAAGGCGCTGTGATCGCCGCCGTCAAACGCAACAGTCCCGCCGACGACGCCGGTCTACGCCGTGGCATGCTCATCACCAAGGTGGACAAGAAACCGGTCTCCTCGGCCAGAGGACTGCAAGACGCGATTGAGACGGCCTCACTCGATAGGGGCGTGCTTTTGCAGATCGAGACTCCGCAGGGCGGCACAAATTATGTGCTGCTCAAGTCATCTCGTGACTAATCGTTTCGATACGCTCCGCGTCCCCGACCAAGGTGGGAGGGACGCGGAGCGAAATCACAAGCTCAAATCAAAGAAAACACATCGCCGACTAGAGTGCCAACCAGTTGTTCGGCACCCAGGCTGCTACCGCCCGGATTGAGTAGGTTACTGACATCGCCAAGCAGGTTGCCTAACAGCCCGCCCTCGCCAGGCACCGTGTAGACATCGACGACAGCGGGACCGTTGTGGCAGTTATCCAACGTCACATTCAAGCCGAGCAAATTCAGGTTAACCGGGCCCAGCGACAGATGCAGAATATCGTTCGCACCGGTGGGCAACACATTATCGTTGGTGGCTGCGCTGAGCGCCCCCAGCGACGAAGCTGCGGTCAAGTCGTTCAGGGCACCATCCAATAGAGCCGTCGCCGTTAGAGACGTCAGCAAGTCATTTATCGGATTGCTGAGAAAGCTGGAAAGTCCGCCGCTGTTGGAACCCAGCAGACCGCCTAGACCACTCAATAAGTTGCCAAGCAGATTACCGGGGCCGGATTGAGCCGATATGTCCAAGCAGATTGAACTGGTTTGGACGTTCAAGCCCAACAAGTCCAGATGGATTGGGTTGAGATGCAGATTCAAAATCTGAGAACCATTCGTACCAGTAGTAGACGAAAACGTCACCGGTACACTGAACGGAATGCCTCCAATTTGCCCCTGGCCCGTGAATGTTAATTGCCCAGACGAATTCACTTGGGGGTTGGTCAAGGCATTGAACTGGATTGGTACGAGACCGGGGACCGATCCCAAGAGAGCGTCGAGTGGATTCGCCGAAGGAACCTCCCGCTCTTCCAACTGTTCCAGGCAAGGACGAACACACGTTCCCGCACCTGTCTCCTTTCGCGCTTCGGACCGCGGCGATTTCGAGAACAAACGATTCAGCATCACTTCACCCTCCCACTCTGTCCCACGCGTGCTTGGCTCCGAGAGACGAACCCTTCGCCTCAGAACCTCTGAGCCGAGCATTCTCTGATTCCGACCCCTTCAAGCTATAAGCGAGGAAGGTCCCGCCGTGACGGCGTGGACGGGGGACAGTGAAGAGCAAAGTCATGCACAGAACATGCCAAGCCCGTAAGGTTTCTGCAAACAGTCTCATTTAACACCTTTGAGATGGCTGGACGGAATCAAAAACACGGGCTGATCTGTCACGGGAAAATATATGCAAGAAAACGTCTTCTCATCCATATGCCTGTTATTTCACAATAACCGTCATCGCATTTGTTTGTTGCGAGTGTATCCTCTTTGATTCAATCGCACAGCTTTAGGCGGCCTCCTTCATATAATGGGAAACGAACCATCCCATTGGGAGTTTCCTCATGCTGACAACAATCCCAGCGCCGCTTGTGCGGCTGAGCAATCTGTTCCCCAATCGCGAGGTCTATGCCAAGTGCGAACATCTCGCCCCATCCGGCTGTTTCAAAATTCGCGGAGCGATGCATCTGTTGAACCACTTCCGCCGCGCCGGGAAGAAGCCTCCTTTGGTCGTGCCGTCGATGGGCAACACCGCGCTGGGAATTGCCGTTGCCGCACGTGCTTTCGGCTTTCAGGTGACCGGCGTCGTGCCGCAGACGATCCGTCGCGACAAGGACGAGAAACTGCACGCGCTGGGAGTTGAACTTATCAAAGTCGGCGGCGATTGTAACAATCTGTTGTCCCGCGCCGTCGAGGTAGCCCGCGAGCGCAGCGCGTACTTCGTCCATCCCCACCTTGATCCGTTGTGGACCGACGGCTATCAGGTCATTGCTGAGGAAGTGCTGGCCGAGTTGCCGGCCTGCCGCACCCTGGTGTTTCCAGTCGGCGGCGGCGGTTTACTGATGGGGCTGACGGAATATCTGCGCCGCCGTCCGGCGCGAGTGCGACTAATCGGCTGTGAAGCGTACAACTACCCGGCCTACACGTCCTATCAGCACGCCCGCACCTCCACCATCGCGGATGGCCTCCTCATGGACGATCCGCACCCTCCTGTTAAGGATCGCATCGCTGCCGATGGCATTGCCATGCGCCTTGTATCCGATGAAGCGATTCGCACGGCGATGGCTGAGCTGTACCGATGTCAAGGGTTAATGGTCGAGCCGTCCAGCGCTGTCACCGTGGCGTTTGTGAATGCAAATGCGGATGAAGTTGAGGAACCCGCTTGCGTCATCCTCACGGGCGGCAACATCGCTTGGGACGATTTCGCAGGATTGGTGCGCGGCACCGTGAGGGAGCAGTAGGGCTAACCGCTCCCTTACGGCCGCGGCTCAGCTTTCTGCGGCGATGCCTCGCTTTGCAAATAACGAAACAGATCGCACAATTCCTCATCGCTCAACGGATCAAGGATCTTCTCCGGCATCAACGATACCGAGGCAGGCGTCATTTCCTCGATCTTGCTGCGCGGAATGACGGTGCGCTCGTTCTTGCTATCCACAAGCGTCACGGAGCCTGGCGTATTCTCCACAATCAGACCGAACAGCGAACGCCCGTCCTTCGTCTCGATGTTGTACGCCTGGTACTCCGCGCGGATGACGGCGCTGGGATCGACGATTTGCGTGATGAGATACTCCCGGTTCTTGCGATCGGCGCTAGTCAGATCGGGACCGACCTTGTTTCCCTCGCCGAACAAGGTGTGACAGACCGCACAGTGCTTCTGAAACAGGAGCCGGCCATTTTCCGTATTGCCTTTGCCGCCGCGCGACAGGATCAGGTTGATGCTGCGGATGCGCGAGATCTTCTCGCCCGCCGTCGCCGGCGCAATCGTGCCCCAGTGCTTGGTAATGAGCCTATCAATGCGTTCGTCCTTGAATGTCGTCAAACGCTGAAGTCGATCTAGCGGGACATCGCGCGGCGCGATGCTTCCGGCATCCACCGCCCGCAGCAGAAGAAGAGCAGAGTTCGGGCGACTCGTGAGCAATCCCTGTGCTCGCGCGCGCAACGCCGAGGACAGGCGGGGGTAGAGACTCATCACGCGCTCGGCGATGTGATCATCCGGAAACGACTGCAAGGCTGACAAGACCGCGCCGCGCAAGGCATCTGTTTTCGCCGTGGCGAGCAGATCGAGCAGCAGCGGCACACAATCGGACTTGCCGACCTGGCCCAGCAATTCGACAAGAGCAGCCCGCTCGTTCTCGGATACCTTGGCATCCGCGATTCGCTTGAGCAATTGTGTATACGCTTCCTTCTCGCCCAGCCTCAGGGCTAGACGCAGCAACACAGAAGATCCGTGTTCGGTGTCGCAATGCCGCCACATATTCACGATGGCCTTCGATAAGACCGGCGAGGCGTTCGTCAGCAGTCGGCCCTCAAGCGCTTTGTCGATGCCGCTTAGCAATAACTCGCGTTCCTCTTCTCCGGGCGCTGTCTCGAGTAGACGAGCGCAGGTTTCCAGGTCCGATTTGCCTCCCTCAGCCAAATAGCGACGAGCCAAGCGTTCGAGCAGGAAACGCTTCACCAGCGGCATGCGCCAGACTTCGGTTGTATCGAGTAGGGCGAGTACTTGATCACGGTGAGCAATCGCCTTGTCCTCGATGGCCCACCACAGCAATAACGGAATATGCGGGTCGGCGATGTCTTCGGAATGCTTGAGTAACTCGCGGGCGATAGGCAATCCGTCGGCGGCCGGCAGACGCTTGCACGAACAGGCAAGTTGACTGCGCACCACCGGACTCGTTTCACGCCGCGCTAGTGCGATGAGGTGTTCACGTAACTTCACTGACACTTGCTTGTCATCTGCTAGTAGACGTACAGTCCAAGCGCGGACATCCTCATTCGCGTGTTTGAGCAATCGCTCCGCGAAACCTTCATCGAAGCCGCCACTGACATAGAGCGCCCAAAGGGACTCCAGGGCCAGCCGGCCTTCATTGGCGAGCACGGCCTTTCGCAGTGCCGGCAATATGGAGGTATCGCGTCTCTCCCCGAGTACGCGCCGCGCCTCGCGCCGTTGCCAGTCATTGGGATGATCGAGCAGCGCGAGCAGTTCCTTGCTTGATAGTTTGGCCAGATTCAAACGAACGTCCGGCTTCGCACTCTTGGCTACTATCTTGTATACCCGGCCGTTCGTGCGATCCCAGTTATCAACCGGATCGACGTGATTGGCACGTTTGTCGTACCAATCGGCTACGTAGACCGCGCCATCGGGGCCGGTCAGGCAATCGATGGGACGGAACCACGTGTCGTTGGCGATGAGGAAATCCCCGCCGAAACGGCTGGTGAAGCTCGATCCCTTGCGTTCGAGAATATGCCAATATAGGGAGTTGGAAAGTAGATTTCCGGCGATGTAGACGTTGCGGAACTTATCCGGATAGGCGCCGCCCTGATAAATAATGCCGCCGCACGTAACGTGTCCGCCCTTGAAATCCTTATACGGCACATGGTCGAAGTAGCCGTAAGTATGCGGATTATGCAGTGGGCCGTGCTTGCTGAACCCTTTGATGTAATAGCCGCCTTGTACTTGATGCAGCATGGCGAAACCGCCCCAATTCGTGCCAGCGATGACCTGGCCATGCTCGTCGAAATCGAGTCCCCAGGTATTGCCGCCGCCCTCCGAGAACAGCTCAAAGCGCTTGGTCCGCGGATGATAGCGCCAAATGCCTTGCTGAAATTCGATGCCGCGAATCTTGGCCGTCACCGTGCTACCCTGAGCGCCGTAGAGCCAACCATCCGGTCCCCACTGCAGCGAGTTGGCGACGGCGTGGGCGTCTTCCATGCCGAAGCCGGTCAGCAGCACTTCCGGCGGACCATCCGGCACATCGTCGCCGTCACGGTCGGGATAAAAGAGCAGATACGGCACCTGCAACACATACACGCCGCCGTTGCCCAGACACAACCCAGAAGCGAGGTTTAGTCCGGTGACAAAATCCTTAGCCTTGCGATAGTGGCCAGTCTCGTCGGGATCTTCGAGGATGGTAATGCGGTCTGCTCCTCGCGGACCTTTTGGCGGTGGCTCCGGCATGCGATCATACACGGTACGTAGATATTGATCGACCTTGACCGGCTTCAAGCCAGCCGGATTAGGATATTGCAGATATTGTATAACCCACAATCGGCCGCGGTCGTCGAAGGCCATCGTTACTGGTTGACGAATCAAGGGTTCGCTGGCGACGAGCTTGACCTCGAAACCGTCGGCGACTTTCATGCGTTTGAGCGCCTGTTCCGGTGTATAGCCTTGAGCAAATAGCGACAGCGAAGGCAGAGCGAGGGCGAGCGCGACAGGAAAGAAAGCGCGGTGGAGTTCAATCATAGTGCGGTCCTGGCGGGAGGCGAGTTTATGGTGGGCACACTGGCATCCTAAAGCGCGGCGAGCTTCGTTTCCAGGGTTTTGTGAAAGCATTTAGCTTGCACGCCATCTCCTCACCTAGCAACAGCGAGGCAGAGCCTCGCAGGCAGTGCGTTCCCAGGCAGAGCCTGGGAACGAGAGAACGAGATATTAGGTACTCAGCTGCTAGCTCTCGTGCTGGCGCTCACCCACGGTCTGCGAATGCTTGCCCTAGTGCATCGACAATTTGCTCGACCTCGTCACGGTTTCTGATCACATATGCCTGCAACTCGCCTCCAGCAGTGCGGACAACCACCGCGTATCTTGGCTTCTCTGCCATAAACAGCCACAAGCCCAATGCCGCCAGCCCGGAGCCGACGAGCATTAGTAACACTTCAAATACCATAGAGGCCCCCTCTTTCATATCATGGAGCGCGGCGGTGAGTGGTAGACCTAAACAGCAGCACAGGGCGAAGCCGAGCGAGACGAGTAGGATGGGACCGATTGAGTTCGGGTTAATGCGCGCCGTGCGGGCCGAGCTACATTCTGGATTTTGCACGAAAACTAGGAAAGAATGAGCGAGTGGTTCACAATATGCACCCTCGTTCAGGCTGCTTCCGGATCTGGAGTCGAGGGACGTGTGCAACGAACCTTGCAACTCTGGTACAACACTGAAGGGGAAGAGCAGACCAAGAAGCAGCCGTTCAAAGACTTTGAGTAGACAACGCCTTATCACCAATCCACGCCCAGCATCAGGCAATTCAAGCCGCTGCCGATGCCAAGAAATCCCACACGGTCCCCCGGACGCAGAAACTCGCGTTCTTCCGCCAGGGCTGCCGTCAGCGGCAGGGATACCGTACCCATATTGCCGAGAAACGGATACGTCGAGAATTCCTTGTCCTCGGAGATGCCCAACGTCTTGAGGATCGAATCACGATGGCTGGCACCGACCTGATGGCAGATGACCTTATCCACCGTATCGGCCGCCCAACCCAATCGGCTGAGGAAAGCGTTCCACGTCCGCAGACCTAATTCGACGCCGTAGCGCAGTACGGCGACGGAATCCGTGGAGGTGAACTGCCGCAGCGCCGTCAGCATTCCCTGCAATCCCCATCGGCAAAGTCCATAATACTGCGGCGCCGCTTGCATGATGCCGCCCAGGACACGTCGGCGCGGTTCGGGGTTGAAAGATCCGTCGGTGACCAGCACGGCCACAGCACCAGAGCCGCCGGTCAGCGTGGCCAGGGATTTCGTGAATACATCCATGTTCGGCGCTTGCAGCATGGTTTCGATCATGACGTCGTTGATCTCGCGAGCCGTCTCGCAAGAGACGACCAGCCCGGCGCGGATCTGGCCCAACTCGATGCGATTGGCGATGTCCACGATACCGTTCAGAACGCCGAGACAGGCGTTGCTGATGTCGTAGATCGTTTCGGGATTGAGGCCGAGTTCGGCGGCGACGCGGCAGGCGGTAGCCGGCTCAAATTCCTCGCGGCAGACGGCGGCGTAGATGAGCACTTGCACGTCCTGTGGCCGAACCTGGGACATCGCCAAGGCCTTCCGCGCGGCCAGGACGGCGCCGCGCGAGGGCGGATAGCCCGGCTCCCACCAGCGGCGTTCGATTATGCCGGTCAACGCTTCCAGTTGGCCTTCGGACAGACGCAGCGCCTCGTAGACCGGACGCAGCCGCGCTTCCAGCTCCTGCGTCGTCACGACTACGGGCGGCAGCTCGTAGCCAATGGCGTCAAGGAAAACATGAGAATACTTCATGTCGATTCGTCAACTCGCAACGTGAAATCGTTCATTTGGTAGATAATTAACCCATCCACCAGCAGAAAGCCATCGGCCGTGAGCGTCCGCGTTGTGTCCTCGCGCGCCGTGAAGACGGCTTGCACCGTGACTTCCTTGCTGGTCGGAACTACCTGGCCGCGATAGCGCCAGCGGTGCGGCTTTGCTGGACACGCGAGAAAGCGTCCGTTGCGGCACTCCGGCCAGAACTCCACGGCGGCTACCTTGAGCAATTGTAAGAACGCTTCCAGACCGAGCGAGCCGGGCCAGACCGGATCCTGGTAAAAGTGGGCCTTGAAAAACCACTCTTCCGGCTCCACGATCTTGTGGCCCTCGATGAAACCCAGACCATGGGGGCCGCCATCGGGCACAAAGCGCTCGATGCGATCAATCATCCGCAGGCGATCATCGGGAAACGGTGCGCGGCGAGGATAATCGAATGCTCGCTCTTCCCCCCACCCCACCCCTCCCCCACAAGGGGGGAGGGAGAATCCGGGCTCCCTCCCCCCTTGTGGGGGAGGGGTGGGGTGGGGGGAAAATGGCTTGGCCTCACGGATGCCCACTTGCTGGTCCAGCGCTTCGCGCGAAAAGAAGCCAAACGTCGTCTGCCCGCGATAGATTTCGCGCCTTTCATCGCGCACAGTAAACGCATAGCTCTGGATAATCATGCCACCCGATGACGCCACGCGCAGCAGGCGAACCTGCGTTGTCAGTGTGCCACTGTCCGGCGTCACGACACCAAGCACCTCGGCTTCGCCTTCGAGATTGCGGAAGGCGAGATCGACGGGACTGGTCAGTGCCGAACCGGCGTAGGCCGCGAGGAAACCGCACGATTGCAGCGCCACCTCCAGCAGCACCGCAAACGGCATGATCGGCTGGCGTTCCGACTCGAAGTACCAGGCGTCCGCAGGAATATCATAGTGCGCCGACAGAGCGCCGCCTGCAACCATCTTGAATGGCTCGGCTTCAATGTGCGTGACCCGATCGATGAAGGAAAACGGTGGGCGCGGCAGCCGGGCGACGAAGCGTCCTCCATCGAAGATGCGATACGGTTCGCCGAATGCGTCGGATGGTTTACCGGAGGCGAAGGCGAGGATGTGATGCTTCTCGAACCGCGCCGGCGAGCGGGGCGTGTCAACGCCCCGGTGGAAGTAACCGGGGCGTTGACACGCCCCGCTCGCCCAGCCCGCCGCAATCCTCTCACGCGTCAGCCCGGATAACCGCACCGACATATTCGTGATCTCGACGATTAGCTTGCCATCGGCGTACATCAGTGCGTCGGCAAGCGCATACGGCTCCGGGCGATAACCGCGTTCCTTGAGAATCACTTCGTAGGTAACAGTGCGCGTCGCCGCGGTCACTTGGCCGCGACATTTCAACACGCTGGCTACGCCGGGCACCGGTTCGCACACCACGTCCTCGACATCGGCAATCCAACCCAATCGCAGCAAGTAAATGCGCAGCGTGTGCAGGCAGCACTCGTACATCAGCGTGCCGGGCATGACCTGATCGTCCACGAAGTGGCAGGTCAAGAACCAAGCGTGCGGATCGATGTCGGCTTCCGCTCGGATAATGCCGATTCCGAACCGTCCCCCTTTCGGATCCAGGTGCGTGACGCGATCCACCAGCTTCATGCGGCCTCCGGGTAAACGCAGTCCTTCCGGCAAGCGCCGGCCTGCGAACGGTGAGCCGAAACATCCTTCGGGATCGCCGGCGCGGAGGGCGTCGAGTTGTTCGGCGCTGTACGATTCTTTGCCGATGAGCGGCAGTTCGGCAGCATCGTCGGGCTGGATACCGGAACGCGGTCGTGTATCTAGCGAAGTCCGCACGACGCCTCTGCCGGATGCCAACTCGGCGGCGGTGAAGAAACCGGCGCAGCCGTTTTTCATCGTCAGCAACGGCTCGCCATCGACACTGCCGTCGAACTGGAACCTGAATAGAAACGTATCGCCTGGCGGAAAAAACGCTCGATGCGGATATTCGTAGCGGATGACCTGGCCTGGGCGCGGCAAACTGCGATGGAACGTCACTGCGGCATCGAGCAATCGGTAAACAGCGAGGCCGCGGGTCTGAAAATCGATGCCGAGATACGCCGACAGAAAGAGATCGGCCTGTCCCGCCTCGATCGCTATGCAAGTGGCGATACGGCCGCCGTCGAGATACCAAGCACCGGGTTGAATGCCGTGTTCGGTGACAACACGCCCCGACGTGAGTGAACGCGGTTGGCCCTCGATGGTCAGGATGCGATCGACCAACATCAACGGCTCGTCAGGCAGACGAACACGCGTGGGATGATTGTCGATGACGACGAAATCCGGGCCGAGGACGCGCGCGATGGAACCGACAGCGAATTCCAAGCACTGAGCACGATCGAGGGCAAGAGGCGAGCGGGGTCGCGTCAGCGCCCCGAGTGCTTCCTCCTCTCGGGGCGCTGACGCGACCCCGCTCGCCAGGATGCAGTCAGACAGTCGCGCCTGGAATCGAAGATTATCCATCAGACCGCGCTGGAGTGTGGCCGATAGACGCAGATACGCAGCATGCGCTTCGCCGATAGCTTGACGCGTCGTTACCAGTTCCCTCGTTCCCACGCTCTGCATGGGAACGCACGTTTGCGGCGCTCCGTGTCGCGTCCTCTCCTCGCTTGAGACGGGACGCGGAGCGTCCGAACCAGCGTTCCCAGGCAGAGCGTGGGAACGAGGGATTTCCGAAGCAATCTCCGTGTGCGGCAATGCTGCTGGCTTCGGCACCATGAACGTTGAGCCTCCTACCGGGACGCTCAACAGCCGTCTCTCGGCAGAAGATGGAACGACGCGCAAGGCCATCTCCGATCCGTACAGCGGCGAAAGATCCACCGGCACGCGCTCGGCACACAGTTGTGCCAGCAACCGCAAGAGAAGCGAGATACCGTCTGTGCCGGCGACACAAGCGGAGCGAGCGCGGTGCGGACGGTCGCCGAGGATGGCATCGATCATGCGCGTGCAGGACGCACCCGGCCCCATCTCCAGGAAAATGCGCACACCGTCGCGGTAAGCAGATTCAATGACGGCGGGAAAATCAACTGTGTCCAGCGACTGAGCTAAGATCGCCTCGGCGGCACTGTCGGAATTCAACTCGAAGGAGCGCGCCAGCGCCGCGCTGTAAAATCGGACGCCTCGCGGAGCCGAAGTTGGCAAACGGTGCAGATCGCGGTATGCCTCCGCCACTTCGCGTACCACGGGGCAATGCACCGTCGATGTCTCCGGCAGCGGCAGGAAAGAGCAACCAAGGCGTTCGACGAGCGTTTGTACTTGGCTGCGCTCGCCGCCGACGACGCATTCGCGCGGCGTATTGATGATGAGCAGATACGCCCGCCGCAGTCCCGCGCAAGCGTTGCGCACGGCTCCCGGTCCTCGATCCACGATGCCCGTCACCCAATCGACCAGAGCATCCGGCGGCAAGTGCCAGGCCTTGCGTGCGGCATTGCAAGGGCCGGTCAGGTCGCTGACAAACAGCGGCGATGCGTTCATCGCTTGCAACATGGTATCGCGGCCGGTCCAGGCACGCAGGGCGAACAAGCCGGCCGACTCGCCGAGACTGTTGCCGATCACCGCATCGACACGCACGCCAAAACGACGCACTACGTCCGTCAAAAGACAGCCTAGCGTAACCTGACCGAAGATGCGCTCGCGCACCGACGGAAAAATGTTCGGGCGCTCGCGCCAGAAAACATCAGGGAGAAATTGACTCCGCAGATAGCCATTCTCGGCATCTTGGCGGCGCAGGGTTTCCGGACAGTAAGCGGCAAGGTCGCGGCCCATGCCCGGATAGTCGTTGCCCGAACCAGGAAAGACGAAAGCGACGCGGCCGGTACGTCCCAGCGGCACCGGGGAATAAAACACGCGATCGCGGAAGGTCGGCGGCAGCGACAAAGGACGGAAAGGATCTTCACGCAGACAATGTTGGGCAGCATCAATCTGTTCGACCAACTCGCGTCGATCGCGTGCCACCAGGGCGACAGCCAACGAGCCGGAAGGATAGGCGATGGATGCTCTGCCCTCGCTTACGCTTTCGGCTCGTCTCTCGTGCCATCCGTGCCCCAGCACTCCCAGGCTGGCATCCGGCCTTGCTCCCAAGAAGCTGCGAAGCTGCCCCAATCCATCGATCAAAGCGCCGGCATCGCGTCCCTCAATGACGAACAGCGCTTCGGCGTGTTTACCAAGCGGATGCACTCGATCCGGGCACTCGACGCAAGCAGCCGGCTCCCAGGCTTCCAGAACGACATGAACGCAATTGCCATCCATGCTGAGGCAACTGACGCCGGCGCGTCGCGGCCCTGCCGCCCGGTCGCGCAGCCAGTATTGCGGGCTGCGTTGCAAGACGAAACGATCCGCTGCCTGGGCCAACTCCTCGCGCTCCGACATCAGGTTACGCAGCGGCGGTAAGATCTGCTGATCGAGGCACAGACAGGTTTTGATCAAGGAAGCAAAGCCGGCAGCGGCACCAGTGTGGCCAATGTCTGCCTTGGCGCTGCCGAGTGCTAACGGCTGCGGCCCGCGGTGTGAGCCAAAGAACGAAGCAAGGGCTTCGGCCTCCCTGCGGTCCTCGGCAGGAGTGCCGCTGCCGTGCGTTTCGATGTAGGAAACCGAAGCGGGTTCGACACCGGCTTCAGCATAGGCTCGATCCAGGGCCGCCTCATACTCCGCGGCCATACCGATGCCGCGAATGACAGCGTGGATGGTATCGCCGTCGCGCACCGCGTCATCGAGGCGTTTGAGGACTACTGCAGCGGCTCCCTCGCCCGGCAGCGTGCCGTCGGCCCCTGCATCGAATGGGCACGCGCGACCGGTAGCGGAAAATGGCCGATGCTGATGAGCAGCCAGTACGGCACGGACATCGCCGGCCATATCGACGGCACCCGCAATGGCCTGATCGATCTCGCCCTTTTGCAGAGCGCGCACGGCCGCTTCCAGGGCGCGTAGGCCAGAGCTTTCCTCGCTGCTGATCGTGAAGCTGGGACCGCCCAGTCGAAACTCCCGAGCGATGCGGCTGGCGACGATGCTGCCAAGAGAACCCATCGTTCGGCTGGCCGTCAGCGGCGGTCCGGCCGCATCGCGCAGGGAGGGATCAAGCGACCAGCGAAAATGAAAGTTGGTCGTATTCAGATCGAGGCCGATGCCGATGAAGACGCCGACACGCTCGCGGCTCTCTTCCGACAAACCGGCCGCATCGATGGCCTCGGCGGCGACTTGCAGCATGAGCAACTGTTGCGGCAATGTCTCCTGCAATTCGCGCGGCGGAATGCGGAAGCGATCGGCCTGGATAGTGACTTGTCCATCGATGTAATAGCCGGCAAACGAACGGTCATGGAAACCTTGTTCGCGGAACCAGGCGCTTTCCGGCACGCCCCACCAGTGGGGCGGTGGAGATGGGGACGCGTCGTTGTCACCACCGAGAACGCGATGCTGGAAGGCGCGCAGCGACTTCCAGGGACCGAAATGCGTGGCCATGCCGACGACGGCAATCGGCGATCCGGCGAGCGGGGTCGCGTCAGCGCCCCGAGAGAGAGAAGCCCTCGGGGCGCTTACGCGACCCCGCTCGCCGAGCGCTCGGTGCGCTGACGTGATCCCGCTCGTCGGCCATTCTTCCAACAGCACATGCGCATTGATGCCGCCGAAGCCGAACGCGCTGACGGCAGCGCGGCGCGGTGTTCGTTCATCGCGCCGCAGCCACTTTTCTGCTCCGCTAAGAATGCGAAAGGGAGATTTCTCTAGCTCCAGACCCGGTGCCGGCGTTGCGAAATTAGCGGTGGGCGGCAGCGTCTGTGCGCGGAAAGCAGATAGCACCTTGACGATCCCAGCCGCTCCGGCAGCGGTCAACAAATGTCCCACCGTCGATTTCACCGAGCCGATAACGCATTGTCCCGGTCGCCAACTCTCCTGTCCCCATAGCAATTTCAGACTTTGGAACTCCACAGAATCGCCGACAGGCGTGCCGGTTGCATGGCACTCGATAAGATCGACCTCGCTCGGTTTCCATCCGGCTTCACGATAGGCGGCGTGCATGGCCCTCAGTTGCCCTTCGCTGCTGGGCGCAAGCAAATTGCCGTCCACGTCGTTCGAGAGGCCAATCCCGGCAATCACCGCCAGAATGCGGTCGCCGTGCTGCAAAGCGTCTTGGAGGCGTTTGAGCAGAAAAACCCCGGCACCCTCGCCGACCACCAAGCCGTCGGCGCGCGCATCAAACGGCGAGCAGCGTCCGCTCGGCGATAAGGCACGTAACTGCGAAAAGCCCATCTGCGTATACAGGCAGTCGGGACGCGATACTCCGCCGGCCAGCATGGCATCGGCGCGACCGGCCCGCAGCTCGTCTACTGCCAATTTCAGTGCGTACAGCGAGGAAGCGCAAGCGGCATCGAGCGTGTAACTGCCGCCGCCCAAGCCGAGCGCCTTGGCTACCACTCCCGCAACGAGACCGGGAACGTAGCGA
>Ga0209810_1003806_pt1 | contig 15326 bp, 9 predicted proteins | sample Coa_R1_7_FD_187159 | JGI IMG/M metagenome (GOLD analysis project Ga0209810, IMG submission 187159) | Surface soil microbial communities from Centralia Pennsylvania, which are recovering from an underground coalmine fire - Coalmine... | ecosystem: Environmental > Terrestrial > Soil > Unclassified ...
CTGAGGTTGACAGACTGATGTCCCTTTCCCTGTAAATGGAGTCGCTATAGCCGCTCTTTTCCACAGGATGTGGACAACGTGTGTAAAAGTAGCGTTTTTTGCTTTTTGGAGAGTTAAATGCATGCGATCAGTCACCAAAGAGCAGCAGGTATTCCTCTTCTAGATCAAGCAACGTATAGTCGTCCTCAAGCTCGTCCAGCGCTGCAAGGTCCTCCACCATCGCCTGATCGTCTCGCTCCTGCTCCTCCGCGTTAGCAAGCTCCTCAGCCTGGGCCAGCGTGCGCTCCCGGCTCTGCTCCTGTGCCATGAAACAGAAGAAACAATGCAGGCCGTCGGGGGAATTATCCAATAGGTTGCCACAGATGCAGTTCATAGCCGGTCTCCTGGTTTCATTTTCTGATCCGGGCCTATCAACGAAAGCCCTTCAAGCCGATGGATAAATTATACCATGCCAGGACTATTTAATAATAATCCTTAGTCAGAATTACTCCTGAGATCCTTACACGGAATTTTTCAAAAAAGGATTCCTGCAAATACACTACATCCATGACTGATAGCATTCCTGATCTTCCAGGCTATGTCTCTACGAAGGAGGCTGCGAAGATCCTCGGTGTTTCTGAGCGGAGGATTCGCCTTTATATTGAAATGCAACGCCTCCCTGCCGTCCGCGCTGCCGATGTCCTCCTTCTTCCACTGGAGGATGTCAAGAACTTCAAGAGGAAAATCGTTGGCCGCCCGCGCAAAAACACGCTTGCCTGGCGCATATCATCCTCCGAGAATACCCAGTTTATGACCTCCATCTCTGTGCAGATACGCGCTCACCAGGAAAAGCAGTTGCTACAACGGCTGCAAGAGATCAAGCGAGAAGGTCAGCACGTTTTCCCTGGCACGGTTGCGCGCTACATCGTGAGGGATGCGGCCATACCCAGGCAGGTAGAAATTATGCTGGTCTGGCGCAGGATCATTATGCCGAGCGAGACGGAGCGCGAAGAGGCTCTGGAAGCCTTTCGCCAGGCGCTCTCGGATGTGCTGGATTGGAACACCGCCCGCTACAGTGATGGCGAGGTCTTGATGCACACATAGAGTTTGTAGCAAGAGAAAAGCAGAGAGCATGCCTGCAAGTAAAGGGATAACTCATTTAGCAAGGAAGTCAGCTATGGGACCAGATACACAACAGATTAAGCGCAATCTCAAAGCATTTAAGATTAGAGAGATATTTAAGGAAATACTTGGATGGGATAAGTTGCCTGAAGAACCTCCCCCGCTTCCGTATAAATTTACGCCTGTAGCTCAAAAAGCCGGTTTCAAAATCTATCAGCATACCTTTGCCGGGCATATTCCACAAGAAAGGGTTCTCGTACAGATTGACGGACCTCTAAAGGATTACGCCCAGGAGCACCTGACTATCTTTGTCGATGCCAGCCAGGAGAATCAAGCCTGGCTCTGGGTCAGACGAAAACAGGAAAATGATAAACAGCACACAAGGTCTCGCCTCTACAGGTTCAACAAATATCAAAGTGGCGAGGCGCTTGCGCAACAAATCAGGCGACTGTATATCAGTCTTGACGAGGAAGAACATATTACGCTTACCAGTGTGCTGGATCGCGTGTACCAGGCGTTCGATGTCGAGCGCGTAACCACGCGGTTCTATGAGCGCTTCAAAAAAGAGCACGCCGACTTCATGAAATGCATCGAAAATATACCCGATGAAGATGACCGCAAATGGTATACCTCGATCATGCTCAATCGCCTGATGTTTGTGTATTTCATTCAGCGCAAGGGGATATTGGATAATCGCAGCAATGTTCGCTTCGAGGGAGATCAGGACTATCTGGAGAAGCGCCTGGAACTGGTGAGAAGAGAGCATGGGCCGGACCAGTTTTATAGATTTTATCGTTACTTCTTGCGGCGCCTCTTCCACGAAGGACTGAATCAGCGCGAGCACTCATCCGAACTGGAACGCATCATTGGCCGGGTTCCCTACATCAACGGCGGTATCTTCGACCTTCATATTCTGGAGCAGCGCTATCCCGACATACAGATTAAAGATGAAGCCTTTGAGCAACTCTTCAAGTTTTTTCAAGCATTTCGCTGGCATCTGGATGACCGCCCGATGCGCAACGACAACGAGATCAATCCCGATGTGCTGGGCTATATCTTCGAGAAGTACATCAACCAGAAGCAGATGGGGGCATACTATACCAAAGAGGATATCACCGGCTACATCAGCAAAAATACGATCATTCCGTTTATCTTCGAGAAGGTAGCCGGGCGCTGGCCGCAGGCATTTATAGCTGGAGGACCGGTCTGGAAGCTGCTGCAAGATAATCCCGATAACTATATCTATGAGGAGATGGCTCATGGATGGCTCGAAGCACTGCCGCCGGAGATCGCGGCAGGCATTGAGGATGTAACGCAGCGTTCCAACTGGAACAAAGCCGTCGATGATGAGCGCTATGCTCTGCCGACAGAGACATGGCGCGAGGTAATAGAGCGCCGCAAGCGTTACGAGGAGGTGCGCGGTAAGATTACCAGCGGTGAGATCACCTCGATCAACGACCTCATTACCTATAACCTCAATATCACGCAGTTCGCCAGAGATGTGATCGCAGGCTGCGAAGAGCCTGCCCTGCTGCGCGCGTTCTATGAGACCATCGAGCAGGTAACGGTACTCGATCCCACCTGCGGATCGGGCGCTTTCCTCTTTGCCGCGCTCAACATTCTCAAGCCGCTCTACGAAGCCTGCATCCAGCGTATGGGCGAGCTGGTTGAAAAGCAGAGCCGCCAGCAGGCAAAGCCACCTTCCACACAGAAGGAGAGCAATCATATCGCTGTCTTCAGGCAAATCCTGGATCGCGTGGACCAGCACCGGAATCAGGAATATTTTATCTTGAAATCCATTATCGTCAATAACCTGTACGGCGTGGATATCATGGAGGAGGCCATCGAGATCTGCAAACTGCGCCTCTTCCTCAAGCTGGTCGCGCAGATCAACAGCCCGCAGGAGCTGGAGCCGCTGCCCGACATCGACTTCAACGTGCTCGCCGGCAATACGCTGATCGGCTTCACCAGTATGGATGAGGTGCGCCGCGTCGTCACCACGAAACTGATTAAACTGGGCGATACAGAAAAGATGCTCCAGCGTATAGAGCAGCAGGCGCAGGAGATCGAGCGCGATGAGCAGAGTTTCCGTAACCTGCAAACCAGGCAGGGCATGAAAATCGATGCTGAGGATATAGATATTGCGGGCTATAAGCGGCTCCTCCGTGAGAAGTTAGAGCACTTGCGCGGAGAGCTTGATCCCTACCTTGCCACCGAGTATGCAATCTACAAAGATAAAGATGAAGAGGCGTATCAAACATGGCATAGGAGCCATAAACCCTTCCACTGGTGGGCGGAGTTCTATAAGATTATGCACAATGGCGGGTTCGATGTGGTTATCGGAAATCCGCCGTATGTGGAGTACAAGAACGTTAAAACCTATAAAATAGGTAACTATGAATCTCTTGAATGTGGGGATCTATTTGCATTTACCCTAGAGCGTAGTCTTGCTTTGACCACTCCCGGCAGAAGATTAGGATTTATAGTACCCATGAGCTGCTTTACTGTGGATGGTTTTAAAAATTTGCAAGAACTTTATGGGAAGAATGTTTCACCGTTATTTATTAGTAATTGGTCTGGTGATGCTCATCCCTCAAAGCTTTTTGAAGGAGTGGATAAGCGACTAGAGATTATTATTGCTCGAAGAGATGCAAATTTTGAAACGCAATGTACTTTTTCATCAAAGTATTTGAAGTGGTATGCAGCCGAAAGACCTCGATTGTTTCATACAAATCCTAATTATTTAGAACTTAAAGATAAAAACCTGGTTTTAACTTTTCCAACATCAATTCCTAAAATGAGATCTCACACAGAAATACAAATTATTCATAAGCTTCATGCGTGTAAGAAAAAGATAGGTATATTAACTGTGCCAAAGGGTAAACATTTACTATATTATACACGTAAAGCGTCCTTCTTCCTTCAGTTCTTGGATTTCATGCCGGAAGTACGAGATGATACAGGCAACTTACGTGAACCATCTGAAATGAAAGTTCTGCCCTTCGATAGCAAAGAAACTCGTAACTTGTGTCTCGCTGCTCTCTCTTCTTCACTCTTTTACTGGTATTACATAGTAAATTCAGATTGTCGAAACCTGAATAAAAGAGAAATCATCTCGTTTCCAGTACCAGAAATTCAAGATTCAGGCACTTACGACAACATAGAAAGTCTGCTCGATCAACTCATGGAAAGTTATAAGCGTAATTCCTTTCTAAGGACGGTTGAATACACAAATAAAGGCAAAATCACTGTTCAATATTTTAATTTTCGTCCGTCAAAGCCCATCATCGACGAGATAGATCGCGTCCTCGCCCGGCATTACGGCTTTACGCCTGAAGAGCTAGACTTTATCATTAACTACGATATCAAGTATCGTATGGGGCGTGATAATGGGGAAGAGAGCGAGGAATAGATGCCACGCATATTTGACAATATCGAACACAAGCTGCTGGGCGCCCTGCAAGACACACTGAAGATATCCGAGCGCGCCGACTTCTGCGTCGGCTATTTTAACCTGCGCGGCTGGCGTCATATCGATCAATTGATGGAGCAGTGGCAGGGAGGAGAGCAGGGCTGCTGTCGCCTGATGATCGGCATGCAGGAGAAGCCCGAAGACGAACTGCGCCGCGCGTTCAGCCTGCGCGGCGATCAGGGGATCGACCAGGCGACGGTTGTGCGCCTGAAAAAACGTGTCGCGCAGGATTTTCGCGCGCAATTGCTTGTCGGCGCACCGAGCAACGAAGATGAAGAGGGCCTGCGACGACTGAGCGCCCAACTGCGCGCCGGGCGGCTCGTCGTCAAGCTCTTCCTGCGCCACCGGCTGCATGCCAAGCTCTATCTGCTCTACAACTCGCGCCATCCCTATGCTAAAGTCGTCGGCTACCTCGGCAGCAGCAATCTGACGCTCTCCGGCCTTGCCTACCAGGGCGAGCTAAACGTCGATGTGGTCGATGATGACGCCTGTCGCAAGCTGGAGCAGTGGTTCAATGATCGCTGGCATGATCGCTGGTGCCTGGACATCTCGCAGGAGTTAGCGGATATCATCGACGAGAGCTGGGCGCGTGAAGAGATGCTCCCGCCGTATTATATCTACCTGAAGATGGCCTACCATCTCTCCGAGGAGGCGCGCGCCGGCCTGACCGATTTTCGTATTCCCCGCATCTTCCAGGAACGCCTCTTTGACTACCAGGCCGCAGCGGTCAAAATCGCCGCCCATCACCTGAACAAGCGCGGCGGCGTTATCATCGGCGATGTCGTCGGCCTGGGCAAGACCTTGATGGCAACCACGCTGGCGCGCATCATGCAGGACGATTATAACCTGGAGACGCTGGTCATCTGCCCGAAGAACCTGGTCAGCATGTGGGACATGTACCTGCAAGATTACGGCATCGTCGGGCGCGTCTGCTCGCTCAGCAACGTGCTCGGTGAGCTGCCCGGCCTGCGGCGCTATCGGCTCGTCATCATCGATGAGAGCCATAACCTGCGCAACCGCGAGGGCAAGCGTTACAAAATCATCAAAGAGTACATCGAAAAAAACGAGAGCAAGTGCGTCCTGCTCACAGCCACGCCCTATAACAAGACCTTCCTCGACATCTCTGCCCAGCTCAGACTCTTTCTCAGCGACGAAGCCAGCAAAGATCTCGGCATTCGCCCGGAAAGATTGCTCGCCGAACTGGGCGAGGCGAAGTTCAACGCGCAATATCAATGTCCCGTGCGCTCCCTGACCGCCTTCGAGAAAAGCAGCTACGCCGACGACTGGCGCGAGCTGATGCGCCATTATTTAGTGCGGCGCACGCGCAGCTTTATCCAGGCCAATTACGCGCACCGCGACGAAGAAAACGGCCATACCTACCTGGAGTTCCCCGACGGCACGCGCTCCTACTTCCCCGTTCGTGTGCCGCGCACCATCACGTTTGCTATCGGCGAGGAGGGAGAGAGTGATCCTTATGCTCTGCTGTACTCGGATGCCGTCGTCACCACCATCGGCGATCTATGCCTGCCGCGCTACGGTCTGGCGAGCTACATTCCCGCGAAAGTGAAAGCAACTGAGAGCGAGAAGCTCATCCTGCGCGGACTCTCGCGCGGCGGCAAGCGGCTGATGGGCTTCTGTCGCACGAACCTGTTTAAGCGCCTGGAGAGCGGCGGCGCGGCCTTCCTGCAATCCATCACGCGGCATATCCTGCGCAACTACGTCTTTCTGTACGCCATCGAGAATGGCCTTGACCTGCCCATCGGGACCCAGAGCGCCGAATTGCTCGACACGCAGAGCAACGACGAAGATGAGGAGATCATCGTACCGGGCACACTCGACGAGGATGATGCCAGCACCGAGGGCATGACCGTCGTTGATGAGGCGCAGAATGCCGTCGAGCAGATCGCGCTCTATAGCGAGGGCTATTTCAAGCAGCAGGCTGCCCAGGTTTATCAGCAATACAGTACACAGTTTCGCAAACGCTTTAAATGGATCAGATCGAACCTCTTCAATAGCCATTTGAAGAAAGATCTGCGCCAGGATTGCCAGAAGCTTCAGAGCCTGCTGGCGCAATGTGGCAGATGGCAGGCACAGCAAGATCACAAGCTCCATGCCCTCATCGATCTGTTGACGCGGCGCCATCCCGACGAAAAGGTGCTGATCTTTACGCAATTCGCCGATACCGTGCGCTATCTCACAGAACAACTCAAGGCGCGTGGCATCGCCGCCGTCGCGGGCGTAACGGGTACCTCAGAGAATCCAACGGAGTATGCCTGGCGTTTCAGCCCGCTCAGCAACAACCGGCGCGAGCAGATCCCGCCCGAACGAGAACTGCGCGTCCTGATCGCCACAGATGTGTTGAGCGAAGGGCAAAACTTGCAGGACGCGGCGATTGTCGTCAATTACGACCTGCCCTGGGCGATCATTCGCCTGATCCAGCGCGCCGGACGTATTGACCGTATCGGGCAGCGCGCCGAGAACATCTACTGTTACTCGTTCCTGCCGGCGGAGGGCGTGGAGAAGCTTATCAGGCTGCGCGAGCGCGTGCGGGCGCGCCTGCGTGAGAACGCGGAAGTCGTCGGCGCCGACGAAGCCTTCTTTGAAGACGATGACATGGATAACCAGGCGATCATCGATCTATACAACGAGAAAGCCGGCATTCTCGACGGCGACACCGATAACGAAATCGACCTGGCCTCGCAGGCGTACCAGATCTGGAAGAATGCCACCGATGCCGACCCGCGTCTGAAACAGATCATCGAACGGCTTCCCAACGTCGTTTTCTCGACCCGCGCCCACCAGGGAACGGCCCAGGCGCCGGAGGGCGTCCTGGTCTACATGCGTACCCCCGAAGGCAACGACTCGCTGGCCTGGATTAACCGCCGGGGAGAGAGCGTCACCCAATCGCAGCTTGCCATCCTGCGCGCCGCCGCCTGCAATGCGCTGACGCCCGCGATCCCGCGCCCGGCAGAGCAGCACGAACTGGTAAAGCGCGGCGTGGAACACATCATTGAAGAAGAAACACACGGTGCTGTGGGGCAGCTCGGTAGTCGTTCCGGTGCGCGGCTGCGTACCTATCAGCGCCTGATCCACTTTGTCGAAGTCTCCAAACACAGCCTCTTCCCCGCTCCGCCAGAACTGCACAAAGCTATCGACGAGATCTATCGTTACCCCCTCCAGGAGAGCGCCCGCGATACCCTGAATCGCCAGTTGCGCGCGGGCATCAGCGACGACGACCTCGCCGGCCTGGTCATCGCACTGCGCGACGCGAACCGCCTGTGCCACGTCCAGGAAGAAAGCGAGGAAGTACAGGAGCCAGAGATTATCTGCTCACTGGGGTTGTTCTCACCTGGAGCGTAAGAACATCTTCTATCTTCGACATACAGGTACAGGACATTCATAGAGGCTAGAAGCATGCAAACCGGCATGCTTTATAGTATGCTAAAAGAGAATGCTTTAGACCCCATAACAGGATGACGGAGAAGATCAAAGATGTCAGTCGAGCCTAGAGAGATAGTCCCTACAAAATTGCCTAACGGGGCAATACTCCATATCGAGACGCCTGTTTTTGAAGGCAAGGAAAAAGTAGGAATTTCGCTGCACAATTTCGATGAAGTTACGCATGTGCTCGAAGGGATTGCTCAGTCTATTGCCACTACCATGAAGAAAGTCAAGCCGCGCAAAGCCACTGTCGAATTCGGGCTAGAAATAGCGCTGAAATCCGGCCAGCTCACCACCTTGCTTGTCGAGGGATCGGGAACCTCCAACTTGAAAGTGACCCTGGAATGGGGAGAAACGGAGGATACAGGGAAAGCTGACGAGTAGCCTCATAACATTTCCCGCTCAAGTCCGGGTATGTCATCCTTCGCTGCGCTCAGGATGACATACCTGATAGGGGGAGTAGAAATCATCAGGGAAGGTGCATATGGATAGCCGGCTTTATGAGCTATTACGGCAATGTACCCTGCGGGTAGATAGTGTGGGGAGAGAACATCTTGGAACAGGTTTTTTTGTCGCGCCTGGCCTGATCCTCACCTGCGCCCATGTCGTCGAAGATGTTCAGTCTGATACCATTGAGATAATCTGGAACGGTCAATCATACCCTGCTCAGCTTAAGGAATATCGGCCAGAGCCTGAGGGACCCGATCTGGCGCTATTATCAATCGATTTACAAGAGCATCCCTGTGTCTGGCTCCACAAAGGTGCCACGCCATTTGATGCTCTGTATAGCTATGGCTATCCTGACGATAATCCTGGCGGAGCCTCGACTATTTTCACCCTGGAAGGACCCTCAGGAGAACAGGGCGAGTTGCTCAAATTCCAAAGCGGGCAGGTAAGGCCAGGACAAAGCGGCGCGCCACTGCTGAACACTCAAACCGGCGGCGTATGTGGAGTCGTGTATTCGACCCGTGGCCGGGCAAGCGATCTGGGTGGAGGGGCTATTCCAACCGCTGTTCTCTTGCGAACCTTCCCTGAACTCGCAGCCCTCCAGCAGCAATTTCATGAGCGCAATCGGCGCTGGCTGTCGTATGTTTCCTCGGCGCAGGACGAAAAAAGGCAGAGAATCGAACTGATGTGGATCGATCAGAGCGATTTCGTGCAAGATCGCCTGGATCGCTTTGTCGGGCGAGGGGCGGAACTGTCGATCATCCGGCAGCATATTGAGGAGCGGAGAGCGCGCGGCGGCTATGTGATTATCACCGGCGATGTCGGGCAAGGAAAGAGCAGCATCATCGCCAAAATGATCCAGGACCAGAGTAGAGAGGACACAGCATATCACTTCATCCAACGCGACCCGGGTCCTGGATACCAGTTCAGCCTCTTGCGCAGCCTCATGGCGCGTCTCGTTCTCAAATATGATCTTCCTGAGTATTATGTCACGGGTGAAAGCTATCCAATTCTACGCGATCTATTTGCCAGACTGTTAGCCGATATCTCCCGTGAAGGGAAACGCGAAGTTATCTATATTGACGGACTTGATCTCCTTGAATCGGATACGCCAGGCGGACGTGATTTCAGCTTCCTGCCATCCCGGCTTCCACCTGGCATCGTCATCGTCCTGGGGACACGCCCAAACGAAACGTTGCGACAGGTACAGAACCGCATAGGACCGCAAGCTCCCTATCTATTACTCGGCCTGAGCCGTGAGGATTTTGCTCTCCTGCTGCATCGCCATAAAGTGTCTCTACCCGTTGCGTTGATCGATAGCCTGTACGGGCGGCTGACCAATAACCCCCTGTATCTCGATCTGGTAGCGCAGGAATTGCGGGCGAGTAGAGGACTGGAAATAGAGGAACTGATCGCTAGAGTGGCAAGTGACCCGGACGCCATTTTTACCATCACCTTCTCGCGTATGCAGCGCTTGCCCGACTGGTACGATATTATCCGGCCTATTCTGGGTGCCCTGCTCGTCACGCAAGAGCCACTCACAGCTCAGCAGATCGGGCATATCTTTGGGAAAGAAAGCGCCCGTATCAGGACGGGTATTACGCGTCTCGGTGGCTTATTGAGCCAGGCCGGCCAGCGGAGATATACTCTTTTTCATCCCAAGCTGAAAGATTATCTCCAGCCCGATGAGCCAGAGAGTGATATTCAATTCGACGCTGAAGGGGTAGAGGAGCTGCACAAGCAATTCGTGCAGTGGTGCGAACAGGGAACGATACAGCAACTCTGGGAAGCACTTCCCAACCCTTCACCACGCGATGATTACCGTGAGTATGCTCGGAGACATTATATTACTCACCTGTATGCCGCTCGACACTATGAGCAGCTCTTTGCCGTCCTGAATGCTGGAGACTACGAACGGGGCAAACTGCGCTTTGATCCGAGCACGCGCGCGAGTGCAGCAGATCTCATGCTGGGCTGCCAGGCTGCGGCCAGCGCAGTCACAACGCTGGCGGAAGGGGAAGGGCGCCTCGCGCACCTGTGGCGCTACACCCTGCTCAGAACCAGCCTGACCACGCGCGCCGACGCCTATCCTGTTGAGGCTTTCCAGGCATTGCTGGCGCTGAGGAGAGCGCGCGAGGCGCAGGATCTTGCGGAATTGCTGACGCAGCCGGCAAAGAAGCTGGCAGTTCTCACCATTCTGGCGGAATATCTCTTATGTCAACCTGAACAGGAGATTGAAGGCATACAGCTCTATTCCAGAGTTTACGAGATTGCCCTATCACTTGAGGACAGAGCCGTGCAGACAGGAGCATTGAGCGATCTGGCGCAAGCGCTTATTCATGCAGGATATCTGGATCGCGCGCAGTCCGTCGCAGTCTCGATAGCCGATAGCGATAAATGGGCAGAGGCGCTCAATGCTCTCTGCGCTGCCTATGGCGAGCGGAACGACTGGAAGCAGGCTGAGGACGTTGCTCACGAGATACCTGTAGGTGAAGGGCGTGTCAGAGCCTTGAGTGATCTGGCGGCAAGGCTGGAGCTTGTTCATGAAAAAGAAAAAGCCGGGGCGCTCTGGCACGAGGCAAGTGCGATCATACCCACCGTAGCAGATGGCAGCCAGCGGGATAGAGCTAGCTATCACCTGGCTCTCTCTTTCATCCGGGCGAAAGAATGTGAGAGAGCCGAAGCAGTGGTGAATTCTATCGATACTAATGCTGAGAAGATCGACGCATTGTGCCAACTTGCCCTATCCTTCACACAGGAAGGGTTAGTAGCACGAGCAGAGAAAGCCTGGCAAGAGGCATGGATGTTGATAAGGGAAGCAGAGGAGCGCGATAAAGCCTACGTCGTCTATGCCATCAGACGGGCACAGGCCGGATTCCATAATGAGGCAGAAACTATCGCCAAAGGGAGAATCAGGGAACCCGTAGAGAAGATCGCTGTATTCAGCAGTCTGGCCTCCGATCTGGTGAGAAAGGGCCTGTGGGATTATAGCCAGCATATCATCGGCCTGATAGCGGAACAATACAACTTCACCGATGTTGCTCCCTCAATGCTGGATACCATTCTCATACGCTTATCTAGCGAACTGGCCCACTATGAGCAGTGGGCGCAGGCGCAGGAAACTGCACACGCCATTCCGGGGAGAGAGGCACGATGTAGGGCGTTGATGGGAGTCGTGAGCGAATTGGCGCGAGCCGGGCAAAGTGTGATGGCTCAGGACACCTGGAAAGAGGCTCTGGCTTTGTGTATGGCGCAAACAGACGCGGTTCAGTCCAGTGTAGCGGGTATCCTGGTTTCGGTACTGGTAGATGCCGGCCAGGTCGAGCGGGCACAGCAAGTCATTGCAACGCTGCCAGATAAACAAACGAGCGAAAGCGTTATCAAGGAAATGGCAATAGCGTTGGCACGTGCCGGGAGAATAGCAGAGGCCCACGAAATCGCGAATACAACGATTAATCCACAAAGCAAAGCGAGCATTCAGGAAAGCATCGCTTTGGCGCAGATGAATGCCGGGCAATTTGAGCAGGCGACAGCTACCGCAAGCTCTATCAGCGAGAGATGGCGCCTGGATGTATTGAGCAAGCTGGTAACAATCTGCTGCGACCGGCAGCAATGGGATCACGCGGAGCAAATAGCTCACCAGATCTCGCCCGACGCAGTGCAGGCCGGTATACTGAAACAAATTGCCATAGAGCTTGGACGGGCCGGGGAGGAAGCCAGAGCCGATGCGATTGCTCGCTCTATCGGGAACGATTTTGTCAGGGCAGAAGCCTTTTGTGAGCTTGCCATTATTCTTGAGCGCAGGGGAAACATCAAGGATGCTCAGCGTCTGATACGCAATATCAAAAACCCACGTCTACAAAAAAAGGCTCTCTGTGCTAGCTCGCTGCAAGGACTGTTTGGCGCAACAGTAGCAGAGTCTATCGCGTTCGATATCGATCCCAGCAAGGAGCGTGATGAAGCGCTGTGCGATGTTGCTGCTGCTTATGGCCGTGAGCATTCATGGGATAAAGCGGAAAGAATAGCGGGAGAGATCGATGATTCCCAGACGCGAGATGAGGCATGGGGAGCTATAGCCAGTGAGCGCGCCAGAGCCGGGCAGTGGACAGAAGCTTGCACTGCTTTCGATAGAATACAAAAGGCCAGCCAGCGCATAGCCGTTTTACAAGACTGGGGAATACTACTTGCTGATCCAACAAATAAAGAATTCAGAGAGCAAATAGCGCAGCACCTCGACAAAATGAGCGAGAAAGCGAGTCTGCTGATAAGCGTAGCGACTGCCCTGGCACAAGCAGGTCGGTATCTTGAGCAAATACACCTTGTTCAACAAGCCTGGTTGCAGACCCGGACAAAAGAGGATTGTCAGTATCTTTTTGCGATGGTCAAAGGGCTATTGCTGCACAATCCCGAATTGTGTACCGATTTTTATGATTCCTTTGCATGGGTAGAGACGTTCGTGAGCTAATAATTGAGAATACAGATAGAGAGAGCAGTGCAACGGATCGCATCCGCTGCACTGCCTTAGATTTCTCGTAGCACTAACTATCCTTGTTAGTGGCTTGTCAATAAGATTACAAGCCGCCTATGCTTGCTCCTCCTTACGCTCGATAGCGATATGCATGCCTTCGAGCTGATGAGCCAGGTGAGGATGGTCGGCATAGAACACAAGCAACGCTTGAAGATCTCCCTGGAAAGTGAATTGCTGACCGTCCCTGCTTGTGATGTGGAGGACGGTGTTCGTGCTTTGTGACTTTGGCTGCTCTACTTGCTGGTCTTCTCGCATGATCTATTTCCTTTCAATACATTGCCATTGTTACGTCTAAGGAACGCGGCCACACCTGGCCTTTGTAGAGGGCTGCAAACGCCACATTCTCATCCAGCTTCTGAGGAGGCTGGATGCCGTTCCCGGAGCCACTGGTTGCACGTCACTCGGTGGACGTGCGCCTGCTTTGCCAGGGCGCGACCAGAGATGCGCTGACCAGCAGCTTGCAACTCCTGGTAGGCGCGTGACAGTCTGGCCTCCTGCGACTCTTCATCGGCAGCGTCGGTTTCTTGTTCGGTCCTGGTGGCAGGACTGGCAGCGCTCGCTGCTGTGGTTGATACCAGCAAGGGAAGCTCCTGCGCTCCTGTCTCCTCTGTCACTGTTGTCGCGCCCCGCTGAGTCAGCGCCTGGGCGAGTTGCGTCAGCGCTTCAGGTGAAAGGTACAGGGAGAGTATCCTTGCTACGTCGTTCGCTGAGGCGTCCTGGTTCGCAACAACCGTGTTATTGGGTGCTGTCGCCTGGGGAGAGGCAGCAGAGCAGGGCTGTGCTTCCGGCTGGTAGAGTTCCTTGAAGGAGACATCTTTGAGCCGGCTCATCATCACAAAACCAACCACGGCCACGGCTCGCAGCGTCGTCAGGATTTTCACGTCCAGCCCGACCTGGCTCATCGCGCCAGAGATCGAGAGGTGTAAGGCATGGCTGAAGGTATCGACGTTGGTGATCGTGCCGGCTACGATAGCCAGCAGGAGCGTCAGCAGGCCGTACAGGATGGCTTTGAGCCAATCGCGCTGCTTGATACAGTGAAAAATGGCATAGAAAGTAATGCCCAGGCTGCTATCGATAGCCAGCGCCTGCGCCCAGGCCCAGGCGTAGGCCAGGCTCGTGTTCTTTCCCATCACGTTGCCGTCGGTCAGGAAGTTGGCGGTGCTCACGACCAGGCCGGCAGCCAGCAGCAGTTCGGAGGTCTTGGCCGTGAAGGTGAAGAGAAATTTGATGCACTCCTCGTACCAGTGGAGGGTAGCGAAGGCGTGCAGGCTCTTCTTACTCAGGTTCATGGTGTGCTCACTTTTCTATCGGAACCATGTGGATCGGTCAGAGTTATCCGAGCTTGTACCACAGGGCGAACATCTTCTCGTATTCAGATGGAAGCTATGCGATGGATGAGGGAGAAGCCTGCATGCTCCGCACGAAAACCCTATGGAGCACGCAGGCTTTCCAGGAGCTACTTCGCCGCCTGCTCTTGCGCTTCACGTGCCTCGATCCATTTCTGGAGGGAGGCGGCGGAGACGCGGATGGCGCGACCAAAATGAATGGTTGGCAATCCTGCGGTGGCGATGAGCTTGTAGATCTCGGCACGGCAGAGTCCCAGGCTCTGAGCGACCTGGGGGATGGTCAACAGCAAGGGCTGTGATCCTCCGTCAGTGCGCTGTTCCATACAATGCTCCTCCTTACGTATAACAAGAACGACACCCGATAGAGAGCAAGAGGTCCGATAGACGGATACAGCTCTCCAACGGGTATAAGTGTACCTGTCTGATTGCACGAGAGGAAAGGCAAGTGTGCTCGTCTTTTCGCGATACTTTCGGTTGACAATAGCTTCCCTGCATCGTCAATAAGTATGAGAGGGGGACCTCTATAGCGAGATTATTGGATAGACTCGCTGCTGTCGTGGCTTGAAGATGTAGCAACGCATGTAGCAACACCCAAAGGCTACCATACGTTCCGATTATCTCTGATAGATAATCCAGTCGGGTTTTGAGCGTGATATGGACAGAGGTATGTGACTGTGAGTAATGCTTGTCGTATCTGCCCCTTGGCATTTTTGGTGCGAGGCTTCTCTATCTCCTGACTTCCCTGTTTCCCGGTGGACAGCGCAGCGTCCATGACCTGCTCTCTGGCATCTGTATCACTCGTATCATAGTGAGACGCCCTGAGAAAATACCTGCCTGATGGAGTGGTAATGAATGATTAGCGCCAATCTGCCAGAGGAAAAAGGAAATGGGCGGACAACGTTGTCCGCCCATTTCCTTACTAACGAAAGAGCCAGTTGCGGAGAAGGAGCCTGTTTTACTTACTAGCAGCGACAAAGCGTGTCATACATAT
>Ga0209810_1003807_pt1 | contig 15323 bp, 16 predicted proteins | sample Coa_R1_7_FD_187159 | JGI IMG/M metagenome (GOLD analysis project Ga0209810, IMG submission 187159) | Surface soil microbial communities from Centralia Pennsylvania, which are recovering from an underground coalmine fire - Coalmine... | ecosystem: Environmental > Terrestrial > Soil > Unclassified...
CAACGGAAGCTCGCGGATCCGCCAGACGCGCCAGCGTGGCGTCGACGCCTCCGGCGCGCGCGTGCGCCGGTAGAATCGTCGCGAGATCGGTCCAACTCGCGACGTACGGATACGCGTCGCAAGAAACGTCGATGCCGCGCATCCTCGCGGCATCGATGAGCTCCAGGGATTGGTGCACCTTGCCCCAATTTTTTTTGCCCGCAGCCTTGTGATGCGAACATTGCACCAGCACCTCCGCGCGACGGCCGACGTCGATCGCTTCGGCGACCGCATCGAGCAGATCGTCGCCCTCGCTGCGCAAGTGCGTCACGTAGCGCGGCGCGCCCGCATCGCGGGCGGCTTGCGCCATGCGTGCGAGCTCGGCGGTATCAGCATACATCGACGGCGGGTAAATCAGGCCGCTGGACACACCCAGCGCGCCTCGTTCGCAGCCCTCGCGCACCAAACGCGCCTGCGCCTCGAGTTCGTCTCGTTCCAAAGGCCGGTCCGCTTCGCCCGCGACCGCGCGCCGCGTCGTGCCCAGGCCGACGAGCGTCGCGACGTTGAGCGCCACGCCGTTGCGTTCGATTTCGTGAAATGTCTCATCGAGCTGCGCGGGTTCCAGCGACGTGCCGCAATTGCCGCCGATTTCCGTCGTCACGCCTTGCGCGATTTTTCCGTCGCACCGCGGGAGCTGCAGCCAAAGTTCGTCGCTGTGCGAGTGTACGTCGATGAATCCCGGCGAGAGCGTTTTGCCGGTGCAATCGATGCGCGCGGCTGCGTCCCGCTCGCGCAGATCGCCGATGAGGACGATGCGATCGTCTACGATTCCGACGTCGGTGGTATAAGAAGAACGACCCATGCCGTCGACGATCGCGGCATTTTCGAGCACCGTCGAGATCAAAAAGCGATAGTCCTGTCTGCTGCTTCGTTTAACAAGCGGTCGAGTGGGTATTTAGTCCGTGACATTTCCCACTTTGAGGTGTGAAACCAGCATGGCGATTCAAGAAAGTGCGCAGGGGCCCGGCGGGGGCATGACCGTCCGCGAAGCAGGCAAGCGTGGCGGCGAGCGGGTCAAGGCGAAATACGGAACCGAGTTCTACGAGGCGATCGGCCGTAAGGGTGGAGAGGCGACCAAAGAGAAGTATGGTCCGTCGTTTTACGAAGTGATCGGCCAAAAAGGCGGCCAGAAACTGAAGCGCAAGACGTCCTAACCCTTTTTTCTTCGAACCGGGGTTCTACTAATGGCAAAACCCACCAAAGGCGAGCCGGGCAAAGACGAGCCGGGGGGCGAGATGTCCGTGCGTGAAGCCGGCAAAAAAGGCGGCAACACGGTACGAGACAGATACGGCTCGGGCTTCTACGAGGAGATCGGACGCAAGGGAGGGCAGGCGACCCGCCAGCGCCATGGGGTGGAATTCTACGAATCCATCGGGCAGAAAGGCGGCAAGGTCGTCAAAGAAAAATACGGGGCCGATTTTTACGAGGAGATCGGCCACAAGGGCGGTCAGAAAGTCAAGAAGTTGATAGCCGAGGCGAAGAAGCAGCTCGGCACGGAGGAAGGTGAAACCTAGCCTCCGGCTCGGCGCGTCCCGGCCCGCATGGGCGCGGTCGACGCCTGCAAAGGTTTACTGCGGCGGCGCTTGGACGCCGCCGCTGATTTTCCCGAGGTGAATCTCGTCCTTGTTGAAGTCCACCGTAATGGTGGCGACCTTCAGCGTTTCGCTTCCGGTGCGAAACACGCTGGGATGATTCAGTTCGAGCATTTTCGTCGCGTTTACCCACTGAACCAGATCCGTGTCGAATGATTTGCCGATCCCGTCTTGCGGGTGCAGCGCTTCGACGTGCACGTCGCCGGTCGCCGTGAAATCGAACGTCTGCGTGTTGAGCGAAACGTGCTGCGCGGCGATGCTCAAGTACGGTTTGCCTTTCTTGTACAGCACGCCGTGCTTGACGCCGTCGATCGTCGCGAGGACGCCGTCGGGAGACATCTCCGCATGCTGGTAGTCGAAGGTCCAGGAACGCGTGCTGATCCGGTTGCCGGTAACGCGTCCGCCGCGCAGCGTTATCTGTTGGGAAGACGGCGGCGGAGGCGGGACGTCGCGGCCCGAGAGCGCGACGCCGACGACGAACCAAATGACCAGCGCCGCGGCGACGACCACGATGACCGCTTTTGACGGGAACTTACGCACGCCGTACCGCCGAGCCGATCAGTAAAATCGTAACGTAGAGCGCGGCGAGCGCGTACATGACGGGATTGGGCCCGATGCGCGCAAAGAGCGATCCGGACGGTGAACCGACGTTTCCAACCATGATCGCGGTTTTGTCGAGCTGCGTGGCTTCGGTCCACTCGCCGCGGGGCGAAATGATGCCGCTGATGCCGGTGGAAGCGGCTTGCACCACCCATTCTCCGGTTTCGACGGCGCGCATTTGCGCGATCTGCGCGTGCTGAAACGTGCCGGAGCTTTTGCCGAACCACGCGTCGTCCGTCGGAATGACCAAGAATTGCGCGCCGTTGCGAATTTGCGCGTGCACCAGATCGGGAAACGCGGATTCCCAGCAGATCAGCGGCGCGAATCGCATACCGCTGGAATCGACCGGAATGACCGTGTTTTCCATGCCGTGCCCGAACCGTCCGATCAGGTCCGCATGCGGCAGCAGTCCGAAAATTGCCGGCGCGAGCAACGACTCGGCGAACGGGACCAGCTGGCGCTTGTCGTAGACGTTCAGCAGCGCGCCCGTAGGGCCGTAGGTGTACAGCGCGTTGTATTCCTTCAGCCCTTCGCTGCCGAGGTGCCGGTCGAGGCTGCCGACCACAAGCGTGGTGCGCATCGAACGCGCCAGATCGGCAAACTGCGCGCGCAGACGTGCGGCCGTGCTCAAGTACGATTCGAGCGCGCGGCGCTGATCGGGCGCAAGCGCCGGCACGTTCCAATAGTCCGGCACGTCGTCGAGATCGGTAGTGATCACCGTTTCCGGCCACACGACCAGTTGCGGACGAAACGGCGCCAATGATTTGGTGAGCGCGATGTAACGGGCGGCGCTGCGCGGCAGCGTCTGCGGGTTCCACTTGATGCTCTGCGCGATGTTGCCTTGCACGGCGGCGACTCGCAGCGTCGGTGCGGCGTAGTGGCGTGCAGGCCAAGCACTATACGCGGCGTACCATCCGCCCGCTACGATCGCGATGGCGATCGCGAGCGGCGCCGCGTTGCGTCGGGAAATTGCATAGGCGATGTAGCCGCCGAGCAGCATCACGATGAACGTCACGCCGAACGATCCGACGTACGGCGCGAAAAGCGCTAGCGGCGTCGAGGTTTGCGAGTAGCCGATTTGCGCGAACGGCACCGCGGTTTCGTCCACCGAGCGCAAACATTCGAACAGCGTGAACGCCGCCGCGCCCGCCGCGGGCGCCATCCATTGCGGCTCAACGCGAAACGCGAGTTTGCTGCACAATGCCGTAAGCGCAAACGCGAGCGCTTCGATCAGCGCCGGCACGAGGACGACCGCAAATGCGAGCGAGCCGACGTACGAGCCGACGGTGTACGTGAACCACGAAAAATTGATGGCGAAAAATATCGTCCCCGCGAACCAAGCGGCAAAAAACGCGCGTTTCCAGGAGAGGCGTTCCCATGCCCAGAACAGGCCCGCCGCCCCGAGGGGAGCGAGCCACGCTTGCCCTGTCTTTGGGAAGGCGAGGGCGAGCGCGATCGCGCCGAGCATGGCAACGGCTAGCTCCGCGACGCCGACGGAGGTCTTGATGCTGCGCAAACTGGTTTTCGTGCTCTGTGCGATGTCGCTCACGTTAGCTTCGTGCGGCCGTCAGGTTACGCCTAACCGCCCGGGAACCTCCGGCGGCTTGCCTTCCGGATTCATGCAGATGAAGTTCAGCACGTATCAGCCGATGGACTTCACCAACGTGTGGTACGTCGTAGCGCTGAATACGGCGGGGCCCGCGCCCGGCACGAACGGCCAGCCGTATGCGATAAACGGCAACCAGCAGCAGAACTGGCTGAACTACTCGTTCGAAATCATCGTGTACCAGCTTCCGGGGCAGACGAGTCCGCAGCCCGCGCTGATCCAGTTCGTCTCGCAGCAGAGCGTCGGCGGAGGAACGTACAAGTCGCCCGTGCGGCTCATCTACAATCCGCAGCAGCTCGTCCTCACGCCGAATTGCAACGGACTCGGCACGCAGTTTTGCCTGCTCGTCGACCGCCATTTGTTCAGCGGCATCAACGGCAGCCCGTCACCCTCGCCGACCGGCTCGGCATCTCCCACGCCGACGCCCACTTCTTCGCCCACGAGCTCTCCGAGCGTCTCACCGAGCGCATCGCCGTCCCCGTCCGCGTTCGCGGGGACGTGGAACATCAACTGGTTCACGGTTACGCCGGCGATCGGCGGGGCCGGAACGGGAGGAGCGGTGATCGACGCGCCCGGACCACAAGGCGTGAACGATCAAACCTGGCTTCCGTCGCCGAATTTGACGTACGACACCACGACCGCTTTCGACTGGACGTGGAACGCGGTTCAGCCGCCCGGCTGGCCGCAAGTGAATCCGCCCGCGGCGCAAATCGCGGGCGGCGAGGTGCTCAACTCGCCGTAACGGGTAAAGGACGTCCATGCAGCAGAGCATCGAGTGCGCGCACACGTTGTGCAATTGTGAAATCACCTCCGAAATGCAAGTCGAGGAATACTGCAGCGAGTTTTGCAAGAACGCGGAGGAAAGCGGCATCGAGTCGGAGTCCTGCAGCTGCGGTCACCCGCAGTGCGACGTGCCGTAATTACCCCTAATAGGGATTGAACACGGAGCCGCCGTTGAACGACGACGGGATGATCGAGCCGCCGCTCGTGTTGAGCCCGAAACCGGCCGCGCGCGAGGGGAACGCCAGAAGGTTCAGCGTCACGTTGACGGTTCGCGAATTCTGATTGTACTGCACCTGCACTTGATAGCAGTCGCCGATGATCCGGCTGTAGTAGACGCTCTTGTTCTCGATCCGGCCTTTGTTCTTCCAATCGAGATCGCCCATGAACTGCAGCCACGCGCCGTTGCCGAACGGCGTGGAGAATTGCAAATTCGTCGTCGTGAAACCCTGACCCGAACCGGGAACGAAACTGCCCTGCAACGCGACGTAGGAACGGTGCGAGGGGCGTGTCGCGAGCTGATATCCGACGGGCTGCGCCTGCGCGTTGAACGAGGTCGTGAACGTGAGATTGAGGTTGTAGACGTCGCCGTTGAAGATGCGCAGAATGTCCGACGCGAATTTCGTGTTCGCGCCGTTTTGCAGGTCCAGCGTCGAGAACGGGACGGTGCCCGGGCCGTTGTAATTGTTTTCCGTATACGAAATGTTGTTGGCGACGTGCGAGCCGATCGGCGTGTTGAGCGTCATTTGCTGCGAGATGCTCGCTTTGAGATCGCCGGTGCCGTACGCGTACTGATGCACGATGCCGTTGACGCTGAAGTCGCCAAGGATCGAGTGGTAGAGCAGCGGCCCCATCGTGAGGCCGAGGTCCGCGCGCGTCGTCGTTTCGGGGGTTTGCGGTTCGTTGTACTCGCCGATCGTCAGCGTGGGCATCACCGGAAAGAGAAAGTGCGGCATGAACAGGTTCGGCCGGATTTGGAGCTCCGGCTCCTTGTTGATGCCGTACGGTTGCTTGGCGAACGTTTTGTCGAACGTGAGCATGTAGTCCGCCAGACGGTTCGCCCAGTGCAGCTGATCGTTCACCGCCCCGGTGGCGTTCTCGCTGAAGAACGTGCCGTACGTCGATTCGCTGCGCGTGATGCTCGCGTTGAAGCTGTTCTGCAGCGTCAAACCCAAGCTGCGCGTGTCGGAAAAGCCGTAGCCGGTCGAGGACGACTGCCCGGCGGTGCCGGAACGATTGAACGTGTAGCTTTGCGTCACCAGGCCCGTGGAATGCGTCACGGTCGCGCTCGCGCTGCTCGTCGGCGCCAAGTTCGCCAGAGGCCCGTAGTTGCCCTGATACTGATAGCTGAACTGCCCGCGGAGCGTCTGCGAGAAGTTTTCCTGATCCTGCGCGCCGATGTTGTACTGAGTGTTTCCCTGAATGCGGTTTTCGATGCGCTGAACGTTGAGATTCGTCATCCGCTTACCGCTGCGCGGGCTGAACGTACCGTTGTATCCGAGCGTCGTGCCTTGCTTGGTGTAGAACTCGATCGTGTAATACCCATAGTAGTACTGATCTTTGCCGAAGCTCAGGCGCGCGCGCACGTAAAAGCCTTGGTATTGGTTGTAACCCAGCTCCGGAAAGAACTGCGGGCGCCGGCGTTCGTCCGATACGCTGCGCAGCGGAATGACCACGCGCGGCAGAAAAAACACGGCCGCCGCTCCGAGCCACAAGATCGCCTTCGTAATGACGATGCGATCGCCCGGAATGACGTCGATCGTTCGCCCGGTGACGTGGTATCCCGCGCGGGGACGCTCGCACGTCGTCACGCTTGCGTAATTGCCGTGCGAGACGCCGTGCTCGTCCGAGTGCAAATCCTGCGCGCTGAAGTACACCAAGCCGCGCTCGACGCCTTGCGAACTTTGGCCGCGCCCGTTGAAGAGGTCCGCCTTTTCGGCAACCGTGTCGAACGTGATCTTGTCGGCGTACAGCACGGAATTCTTCGTGTTGTTGATGATGTACGGATTGCCCGTAACCGTGATGGTGCGAATGCCGTCGTAGTGCGCGCGATCGCCGACGAGGACTTCGTCCTGATAGAAGATGTGAACGTTTCCGGTCGCATCGCCCGGTACACCGGGTTTGGTGCTGCCCGTGACCTTGTCCGCCATGACCGCGACGTATCCCGGTTTGAGCGTCGGCGCGGCGGTAGGTGAAGGTGAGGGCTGGGGCGTCGCGCCGCCCGCGGGGACGATGGAGGGCGTTGCGCTGGGACGCGTGAGAAAGATCGGCCCCGCGCTGCCGGAAGGCATCGGGGTCGGTGTGGGAATGGGCGGCGGCGTAACCGGGGGCGTGCCGCGCGGAAACGGCGTCGCATACGGCGCGCCCGGAGAAACCGGCACCGGCGTGAACGTGGGACCGGGACTCGGCGATCCCGACGGCGAGGGCAGCGGCGTGGTTTGCGCGAGTTGCTGCGGCGCCGCGCACGCGGATCCGTTCAGCAGATTCAGAACGCGCGTCGATTGCGCGTCGTCGAAGCTTTGCGCTTGCGCCGGCAGCATGCCGCCGGCAAAGGCAACCAAACATGCGAGCGCGTGCAGCGTCCGGCGGGGAGCGGACCGCACCGGTTAGCGCTCTTCGCTCCAGAGCAGCGTGAGGCCCGCCGAACCGAAGATCGCGTTCGGCAGCCATGCCGCGAGGTACGGATTCATGCGCCCGGTGCTTCCGAACGCCGCGCCGGCTTCGATCATCACGTAATACACGAAGAACGCGAGAATCGCCATGGCCATTCCCATGGCGCGCCCTTTCTTGCCGAACTTGATTGCCATCGGCAGCGCAATCAAAACGCTGACGACGGCCGCAAACGGAAATGCGAATTTATCCGCCAGGTTCAGCTCCAGATTACCGAGTGCTTCGCCGCCGACCCCTTGGGCTTTCAGTGCGTTGACTTGCGCGGAAAGCTGCTTGGAGTTCATCGTATACGCGTCGCTGTTGGCGCTGCTCAAAAATTGCGCCGCGCTTTCGCCCAGCGGCAGACCGATTCGAAATTGGTCGGTCCTGGTCTGCGACGTTACGTATCCCTCGGCATTGTAGAAGGTTACGATCGCGCCGGTGAGAACCAGCGTGGCACCTTCGACGTGCGCGGTCTTTGCCTGAATCGTTTCGTTCCAGTAGCCGTTGCGACCGGGTTTGAAAATTTGCACGCCTTCCATCGTGTGGCCGTCCGGCGCGACGTTGCTGACGAAAAACTCATTTCCGGTGTCCGGATCCTTGCGGAACATCTGCGGCTCGATCGGGAGCGAGGCCGTGTGGTAGACGATTTGATAAAACGTTCGCGTGGAAAGATCGACGGATTTGGGCGCGACGTATTCGTTCATCGCCCAGGTGCTGAGAAAGACGCAAACGCCGAACGTCAGCGGCGTGAGCGCCAGGCGCCATAGGGAAACGCCCGACGTTCGGATCGCCGTCACCTCGTTGTCCGCCATCAGGCGTCCGATTCCCAGCAGTGTCGCGAAGATCGTCGCGAACGGGAACGCCATCGGAATCGACTGCGGCACGCGAAAGAGCACGAACCGCATGACCAAAAAAAACGGCGCGTTGCCGACCAAGATGTACTTGGCGGCGAGAAAGAAAATGTTGAAGCCCCAAAATAAGAAAAACGCCAGAAACGCGAAAACGAACGGTCCGGCGATCTCGCCGAGGATGTACGAGTCGAGAATCGGCAGACGCAGTTGGCGAAGCAGCCCCGTAGGAGCCGCGCGGGCCCCGCTGATGGACGCCACTAGGCGCACCACCGCGAGCTTGCGTTAGTAGTCCCTGTATGCCGTGAGAACACGGGAAACGTACGCGCGCGTCTCGGCATACGGCGGTACGCCGTGGTATTGATCCACTGCGCCGGGCCCGGCGTTGTACGCCGCGACGGCCAGCACTACGTCGTTGTTGTATCGCGCGAGCAGACCGTGCAGATATCGCGTTCCGCAATCGACGTTCTGCACCGCGTCGAACGGGTTGCTTACGCCGCAGGCCGCAGCGGTCGCGGGCATCAGCTGCATGAGACCCTGCGCGCCGGCCGGGCTGATCGCGGACGGATTGCCGGCCGATTCCGCCATCACGACCGCGTTGACGAGCGCGGGAGGAACCCCGTTCCTTGAAGAGGCGTACTCGACGAGGCTTTGGAGCTGCTGCGGGTCGAGCGCATGCGGAGCGTAGGGCAAGTAGCCGGCATCGCTACAGCCGTAAAGCAGACCCAGCAGACAGAAGGGTGCGAGCAGCTTTCTCATGCGTCAAGGCGCCATTTCGAAAGGGAAACGTACCCGGCCTGCGCCGCAGTGCCGTACTGTGCGGATCCTAACAATAATGAAACGCGCCCTCTCTGCGGGGCTGCTTGCGGACGAGGCGGCTAAGCCCGGCTCCAGGAGGTCCGGCCGCGCACCCGATGCCATTGCGCTGCCAAGCGCATACCAAGCGCGGCGTGGCGAAGCGGACGAAGCCCGGCGACGATGAGGACCGCGCGGAGGCGGCGATACCGAGGCTCGCTGGCGAGGACGGACGCCCGGCAGAGTCTGGGACGCTTGGCGGGCAGAGAACCAAAGAACACCGCGATCGGCGAGCGATGCAGCATCGACATAGCGCAACCTCCATGTTCATTATACCCTCGTAGTGCAAAAGGGCCTGGGAACTTGCTCCAATCTACCGGCCGGCCAAGCGGTCCAGGACCATTTCGCTCAATTTCAGCAGCGCGGTCCTCGACAAAGGCGAGGCCGGCATCGAGATCGCGAAGACCAGGTCGCCGCGACGTACCGCATTGGCGGCAAAGGGGAATGAGCCCGCCTGCGGCACGTCCGGTGCAAAAACCGACTCGTCCGCGCCCGGTACCCCTTCCCGGACGTAGTGCGCCCGGGGATCGGAACCGAGGGTAGCTTTCCAGGTGTTCGCGACGTCCGAAGGCGTCTCGCCGGCCGGATAAAAGACGTCGAGCTCGACACCGCCCGTCGCGCCCGATTTCCCGCGGTAGACGCAGTACGCGCTCTTGCCGGCGTCGTCGAGGTGCACTTGGGGCTTCGACCACACCAGCGTGCCGAAACGTTTGAAATCGGCCTGCGTGAGCACGCACATTTTTGCGCCGGCGCCCTTGAGATCCGCACCGCGTGCCGCTTGCGGAAGCAGCGCCGCCGCCGCGATCGCAACGCTTGCGATAGCGGCGTCTTTCAACCCTATCTTCATGCCACGAGCATACACCACGCGCGCCCTCGGATCGAGACGCGAGTGTGCACGCCCACGCCCATCGCGCTGCGCACCGCGCTGTCGTAGCATTGCAAGTACCATTCAAGCCACGGCGTAACGTCGAGCGAGCCCACTGCGTACGAATTCGCCCGGGGCCCGCACAAGGGGCGCGGCGCCGGCGTCGGCAGCGCCACCGCCGCCGGCTCCGGCTGAAAGCTCAACGTCCACCGGATGCGCTGCGCGGCCGCGAAAAAGCGGTACGCGATCGCGGTGCGCGGTGATTTGCTCGACCATGCGCTGCGGAAGTAAACCGTCGCCGTTTAGATGCGTCCACTCCGTGTTGATGCGCTCGATCATATCGCGCGTTGCTTTCAATACAAGACCCCGCGGCACGCCGGCGCGGCGCGCCAGGCGTTCCATCCGTTCCAAATCGATGTTCTCGTAATTCTTCGTTCGCGCGATGGACAACCCGACGTCATCGTTGGGCATGTAGACAATCGTCGATACGTAATCGTACGCAGGAGCAAGACGCGGTGTGCGAGCGTCGCGATAAATAACGGTCCAATTTTTTACGTGCATATCGCCGTTCCCAATGCCGATCGAGAACACCAGGCGCCGCACAAATTCCTCAACCTGATCGTGCGAGGTCGCGCGCCACAAGAACTCGAGAATGTTCGCAACGCTTGCCCGTTCGTATTTGTCGCGGTGGGTCGGATAGAGGCCGAAAATCTGCGCAAAATCCTCGATATGAATGCGCTGCTCGCCGGCGCGATCGAAACGCTTGATATACAGCGCGTCGCCAAGATCGGTGCGAACTTGCGGCGGCATGTTTGCGATATCGGCAGCATTGATGAGTCCGACCTCCGGGACTTCAATGCCCAAGTGCCGCGCAAACGAGAGCATAGTATGCTCGTTTTCAGGCACGTAAGGGTACGTCGAAGACGGCATTTTCGCAATCCACGTACCGCCTTTGCCGTGCACGGGTATCGCAAAGGCGCCCTCCGTCTCGCGAACGGCGCTAAATTTCAACTGAACGCCGGCGAGGGAAAACTTCAGCACCTTCGGGTCACGCTCGATGGATGCGGTCACGATTTCGCGTCGCGCCTCTTCAGGGAGAACCGCGTCATCTGCATGCCTTGCAATAACCGCGCCAGGTAAGTCTTCCCCGAGTAGCCACAGCAATGGAAAATCACGCTTCGGATCGACCCTTGCTTGCTGCGCAAGATATGCGCGTAAATGTCCTTCGGGAAGAAGGTTTGCAAAGAACGGCAACAAGCGCACGTGCGGAACACGCAGCTTCTTGCGGATCTCACCTTTCGTATTGTTGAAACCGCTGCTAAGCACCGGGCGCGACGGATCGGTGAGGTAGTCCTCATCGAACGTGAAGACATTATGATCCGTCGTCAAATTCGTGATCGTACCAACGTGCGTTGCGCCAAGAAAGATTTCAAGGGTCGGGCGCATATCAGTCACCCAATTTCGAAACTACTGGTTGGTCCTCCGAATCCTCGACGCCGGCGAGCACGGATTGAACGACGGGGACCATTTCTTTGGGGACGAGCATCAGCTCCATATCAAGCGCTCGCGCTATCTCGGCCAGAGTGCTTGTGCGCGGATCGATTTTGCCGAGCTCGATCGCGGAATAGCGCGACTGCGTCAGGTCGGCGAGGCCGGCTACCGCCTGCTGCGACAAGCCGCGCCGGCGTCTTTCAGCCCGTGCAGCCCTAATAAGGTCTAGCAACAACGATATTATACATTATATGGGCTAGCATGGAACTGACCCCGTTAGCCGGCCACTTCGGCCGTTACCTATTTCAGCGCGCGCGGGCCGCCTTGCAAGTGGTTCGTCACAAGCGTATAGTGGTGCAAAGTGGTGCAAAGTGGTGACCAAGGGAGGGAAGGTTGCACGCGGAGCTGCCGCGCTTTTCTGGCTATGTGGAGCACGCCCTTGACGACAAGGGCCGCCTCATCGTGCCGGCACGCTTTCGCGAGCGCCTCGGTACCGGCTTCATTTTAACGATCGCGCCGTCGGACGGCTGCCTGGCGCTGTATCCGGAGGCGGCTTGGGAGCAGTTCTGCGGTCACCTCGAAGCCGCGCCGCGCAAGGACGACCGCTTTCGCCGCTTCGTCCGCCACCTGTTTGCCCACACGGAAGAGGTCGCGTGCGACGCGCAAGGCCGGCTGCTGATCCCGGGAACGCTTCGCGCGTACGCCGGCATCGAGCGGGAGGTGGTCTCGATCGGGTCCTTCACGCGGATTGAAATTTGGGCGAAGGAACGGTACGCGCGGCATGCCGCGCCGGAGGGCGAGGTCGCTGACTTTATGGCCGATCTCGGGCTGTACTGATGCCGGAGTGGATTGATGGACCGGCATGTTCCGGTACTGCTGCAAGCCACGCTGGAGTTCTTGGCGATCCGGCCGGATGGGATCTATGTCGATGCGACGTTCGGCGCGGGCGGCCACAGCCGGGCGATGCTGCAGCGCTTGCGCAGCGGCCGGCTCATTGCGTTCGATGCCGATCCGCGGGCTGCGTCCACGGCGGCCGCCCTCACCGATCCGCGCTTCACGTTCGTTCCGTCAAATTTTCGCGACCTGGCACCGGCGCTACACCGGCTTGGTATCGAGCAAGTCGACGGCGTGCTCTACGACTTGGGAGTTTCGTCCATGCAATTTGATGAAGGCGCTCGCGGCTTTTCGTTTCGCGAATCCGCGCCGCTGGATATGCGGATGAATCCGGACACGGGCCCCAGCGCCTACGACATTCTGATGCGATCCACCGAACGCGAGCTGGCGGACATCTTTTTCACGTACGGACAGGAAAGAGCGGCGCGGCGGATCGCGCGCGTCATCGTGCAGCGGCGCGAGTCGGGCTCGCTGCCGACGACTACGGTTGAATTTGCGCAGATGATCAGCGGACTGCTGCATCGGCCGGGACGGCGCGAGCGGATTCACCCGGCAACGCGCGTTTTTCAAGCGCTGCGCATTGCCGTCAATGACGAGCTGGAATCGCTGCGCGAGAGTTTGGACATGGCGGTCGGGCGTTTGCGGGGCGCCGGCCGCATCGTCGTAATCAGCTTTCACTCGCTCGAAGATCGCATCGTGAAGCAGAAATTCCGCGAAGACGAGCGTCTGGAGGCTCTGACGCGCAAGCCGGTTACGCCCGACGATGCCGAAATCGAAGAGAACCCGCGCTCCCGCAGCGCCAAGCTGCGCGCGGCTCGGCGGAGGGCCGGCTGATGGTCGCACCGCAGAGAATAGCCGTACGGACCGTCCGCAACGCAACGCAGCGACGCGTGAAACGCGCGGTCCGCGCGCGTTATTCCGGACTGTTCGAGTTTTGCGCGATTCTGGCAGTCGTGCTTTGCGCCGTGATGCTGTACGTCACGCTCACGGCGCGATTGACGAGCTTGAACTATGCCGTGGCAAAGGCCGAAATGGACCGCAGCGAGCTGCAAGCGCAAACGGCGCGCCTCGACGAGCAACTTGCGGCGCTGCGCTCCGACGACCGGCTCGCACGCGTAGCGGCACGCCTGCACATGACCGATCCGCAGCAGTTTGCAATGGTCTCGCTGCCCGCGCCGCCCTCCCGCCCCGCGCGGACGCGACTTGCTTTTTTCGCCGGTTTGGCCGGCCTTTTCCGCGCAAAATAGGAACGCATGCATAGGCGAACCTTTTCGCGCGTCGCGCCCGGGCGCGCGAGACTGCTGTTTTACGTGCTGCTGGGCGTATCGGCGTTTTTGACGTGGCGGCTCGTGGACGTCCAGCTCGTCAAAGGACCGCTCTACGCGAAGGAAGCGCTCGCGCAGCGCAGCGACACGGTCGAGGTGTTTGCGCGGCGCGGCAGCATTCTCGATCGCGACGGAAACGCGCTCGTGCGGTCGCTGCCGTCGGAAAGCGTGTACGCGGTCCCGCACGATCTGATTGACGCCGACAGAGCGATCGCGCAGTTGCAGCCGATCGTCGGGAAGATCGACAAGGCGACCGCGCAGCTGCTGCGCGACCGGCACATGCGGTTCGTTTGGATCGCGCGCAAGATTCCGCACGATCAAGCCGGCAAGGTGCGCGCGTTGGGCATACCCGGCGTCGCGCTCATCGAAGAGGATACCGGCAGGCGCGTCGACGTGACCGGCGAGAGCGCCTCGACCATTTTGGGCTTCGTGGGCATCGACGAAAACGGGCTTTCCGGGTTGGAATACACCTTCGACGACTTGCTCAAGGGCACGTCGGGGCGCGTCACGATCGAAGCCGACGAGTTCGGACGGCCGATTCCCTTCGGTCACGAGCGCGTCGTGCGTCCGGCGAAACCGGGCCTTTCGTTGGAACTGACGCTGGACGCGTACTTGCAATACGTCACCGAATCGGCGCTCGAAAAGCAAGTCAAGACGTACCACGCGCAAAGCGGCACGGCGATCGTCATGGATCCCGCTTCCGGCGAAATTCTCGCGATGGCGAACTTTCCGCGCTTCGATCCGAACAAGTACTGGAAGTATCCGGCCGACCATTATCGCGACCGCGCGGTGCAGGATGCCTACGAACCGGGCTCCACGTTCAAGTTGGTTACCGCAGCAGCCGCGCTCGAGTATGGAAACGTCTCGCTTGCGGAGCGTTTTCCCTCCGCCGGCCCGCTGGAAGTGGGCGGCCGGCGCATCTACAATGCGGTCGACGGCCTGACGCCCAGTCCGTCCGGGGACACGCTGACGACGATCATCGCCGATTCGCTCAACGTCGGCGCGGCCGAAGTCGCGCTGCACATCGGCGGATCCAAGTTCTACCGCATGGAGCGGCGCGCGGGATTCGGCGATCCGACGCAGATCGGCCTTTCCGGCGAAAATCCCGGCATCGTTCCGCCGCCGAGCGTGTGGAGCGGCAGTTCGCTGGCCACGATGGCTTTCGGTCAGGGCGTTTCGGTCACGCCGATCGCGATGGCCCGATTCTACTGCGCGATCGCGAACGGCGGCGTGCTGCTTCGCCCGCGCATCGTTCGGTCGATCCTCGATGCGCAAGGAAAGCCCATTTACACCTATCCGACGGAGATCGAACGCCGCGTGTTCTCCACGCGCACGGCTCGCGTGCTGCGCGAGATGCTGCGGGCGGTGGTCGTTCGCGGAACGGGCAATCCCGCGGCGCACGTCCCCGGCTACACCACTGCGGGGAAGACCGGCACGGCGCAGATGGTGGAAAACGGCGGTTACGAACCGGGCGCGTACGTAGCGTCCTTCATCGGCATGGTGCCGTACGAGCATCCGCGGTACGTCGTTTACGTGAAAGTCGAGCGTCCGCAGGGTGCAATCTACGGCTCCGTCGTGGCGGCGCCGGCATTCGTGCAAATCGCCAAAGCGGCAATGCTGCACGCCGGGATCTTTCCGGAATTCCCAAGGCCGCGCTTGGTCCGCTCCCGGCTCGCGGAGAATCGATGACGCATGGAGCATCCGCCGGGCGTCGCGCTGGAAACCTTGCTGCGAACGCTCGCGCAGAACACGCGCGTCATCGGTCCCCGCGATAAA